>ERZ808259.135-NODE-135-length-49184-cov-11.358302_pt1 | contig 49184 bp, 37 predicted proteins | sample MGYA00521279_ERZ808259 | MGnify/ENA primary metagenome ERZ808259 (study PRJEB31516, sample SAMN03275586) | gut metagenome | biome: mammalia-associated habitat; material: feces | host: Papio cynocephalus | place: Kenya | collected 2012-07-27 ...
TGATAGCCTTAACTTTCAATAACTTAGATGCGAATTCTTTCTTTAGTTTGTCCATGATTATATCGGATTAAATTGTTATTTCTTCTTTTCAGATGCTTATTTCTTTGCAAAGGTACGCTAAATTATAGACAATGCCAAGAATAACACTAACTTTTTAAGTATTTTTCGCCCAACCGATGCTTAGGACGCTGAACTTTAGTCCTTTTGCTGCTTTCATGATGGCTTGGCAGCAAGCGATGATGGTTGCGCCTGTGGTGCAAACATCGTCGATGATGAGGAAATGTTTGTCTTCCAAGGGCATTGTCGCACTTTTATCTTGGCGATTTTTTCTTTCGCTTTCGGAATATGGCTCAAATACTGTAGAAACATTGTCCTGTCTCTGCCAACGGTTCTTGTGGGTTTGGCTCTCGGTGAAGGAATTCCTTCTCACGATGTCGGTGTGGATAGGCAAATGAGTCAGGTTGCTGATGCCCTTGGCGATTTCCTCGCTTTGGTTGTAGCCTCTTTCCTTGAAGCGATTCTTGGCGAGTGGGATGGGGATGATGCCGTCGATGTCATCGAAGAAATGAACCCTCATACCTTCTTGTGCCAGCAGTTGCCCCATGTTGAAAGCGATTTCTGGACGATGGTTGTATTTCAGTTGGTATAGGATGTTGCTGGAAAAGGAATGTCCCTTGTATTCGAAGAGCGCACAAGCTTTCTCTATGGGAATCTGATGCCAAAACATCTTTGCCATCTCGTTCTCATAGGGGGCTTCCCATGTGTCTGTCCTAGGAAGATGCAGGTTGCAAGCCATGCAGATACACTCCTCGTCACCTGAGAGACGATTGCCGCAAATCGGACAATATCGGGGAAAGAGCAGGTCAATGATTTTCGCTAATATACTGAGTTTCATTCTATATCAAAATCTAAATCTTCCAAATCTTCCGCTTTCATCTTGTCGATGCACTTGTGGATGATGTCCATGCCATAGCCTCTGCCGAGAGCGAAACGGATCAGTTTCATTGAACGCTCGTAGTCGTTCTTCGCCTTGATGGTCTTGTATTTGTTCTTCATCAATGGCAGAAGAGTCTCCATATACAGGTCGTCCTCGATTTCCTCGAAGATAGGGTCGGAGATTTCCTTTGAGATATGTTTCAGCCAGAGGGCTTGCTCCACCTTGCGTCGTCCCCACTTGTTGTATTTTATCTTGTCGTTGATGAAGAAACGAGCGTATCGCTCATCATCGATGAACTTCTTCCCCGTCAGAAATTGCATATTGCGGGCGATGGCATCCTCGGGCAATTCCCATTTCTTCATCTTGTCGAGCATCTCTTGCGAACAGTGCTCCGACTGGGTGCAGAGGGTGGTGAGCTTTAGGAGAGCCTGCTGCTCGGTCATCGGCTTCTTGGCACGACGTGGTTTGTTGTAACTTTCGTATTCCATAATTTGATGATTGCATGTTATTTGTTATTTTGGGTATGTTGGAATGGTAGGGATTTTATTTCACGGCTCTCATCATTCTCTTTTTCCCGAAGGAATCCTCCTTGGTCTCGATGTCCTTGAAACCGAAGTCTTCGAGCATTTCTCTCGTTTCCTTTTCATAGAGGGGGTTGATTTCGAAGTAGAGCATTCCATCCTTTCTGAGTTGGTTAAAAGCAAACTCGGCGATGGCGCAATAGAACTTCAGCGGGTCTTCGTCGGGTACGAAGAGAGCAATGTCTGGTTCATAATCCAAAACATTCTTCTCTATGTCAGCCTTTTCCTTCTCGCATATATAAGGAGGATTGCTTACAATGATGTCGGCGCTAAGGTTGTGCTTTTTGTCTTCCTTTGACATTTGGAGCAAATCAAATATGTCAATCGCACGAAATATTGCTTCGGAACCAAGAGCCTTGGCATTATTGGTAGCAATCTCTATCGCTTTGTCAGAAATATCAAGACCAATGACAGAGGATTGGGGAATGTCAAGGTTTAAGGTAATGGCAATGCAGCCTGAACCTGTGCATAAGTCCACAATGCGAGGATAGGGTGACGCTATATTGTGCTTCTTGGAAATATTGTAGCAATGAAGAGTTTTGCAGAATATCTTGAAAGTTAAGAATATTCGTTTTATCATGTTCTTGCTTGTTGGCAAATATACATCATTTAGGTCTTGCTCAGGGCTAATGCCAAATTCCTTTCTGATCATATCTTCTTGCTTTTGGATGCTTTCTTTTTGTGTTTCCACAATCCAATCACAAAGTTCCGCCGTTTCGGGTCTCGGAATGAGCACGCCCGGCTCCACGTGGAAAGTCCTTCCTGCGAAGTCGGCTTGTCCTAAGATATACTGCACGGGCTCGCCTTTTTGTAGTCTCGCGATAATTTCTTCGAGTTTTATGCTCTCGTCTGCGGATAATTCATTAACTTTGCCGCAAATTATGTCGGTCAAGGTCATTCCGTACTTCACGTCGAGCACCGTGCGGACGATAGCTTGCGCTTCGCCAGCATCATACAGTGGGGTGAGGGATTGCCAAAGTTGCTGATAAGTTTTCATTATAATATGGTTTGATAGGAGAGAAGTCCTTCCTCCTGAAATTTGAGGACAAAGGTACGCTTTTTTATCGAAAGTGACACATAAAAAAGAGAAAAGTTTTGGATATGGAACAATATTTAGAAAAAAATAAAGTGTATTTCGAGAATCCGCTGACGGGCGATCCGCTTACTCAGCAGGAGATAGACGAAATGTTTATGCGCCGTTGCTTGCAACTGGCGAAGAACGGTAGGCAGAATGCCAAGCCCAACCCGATGGTGGGTGCCGTCATTGTGAGTGCCGATGGTAGAATCATCGGCGAGGGGTATCATGTGCGCTGTGGCGAGGGACATGCCGAGGTGAATGCCTTTGCCTCGGTAAAACCTGAGGATGAGCATCTCTTGCATGATGCCACCATCTACGTGAGTCTCGAACCTTGTTCGCACTATGGCAAGACCCCTCCTTGTGCAGACTTGGTTATCAAGAAAGGTGTGAGAAGATGTGTCTGTGGTTGTGTCGATCCTTTCGCCAAGGTGCAAGGTCGTGGTATCAAGAGAATTCGGGAGGCAGGCATCGAGGTGACGGTGGGAGTCTTAGAACAGGAGTGTCTGGAACTCAACAAGCGTTTCATCACTTACAATACTCATCAGCGACCATACATTATTTTGAAATGGTGCCAGACGGCGAATGGATTTCTTGACAATGAGTATCACGGAATGATGATTTCCTCGCCTTTCACCAAGATGCTCTCACACAAGCTTCGTGCCGAGAACGATGCGATATTGGTGGGCAGGATTACCGATGAGCGTGACCATAGCCAGCTCAACGTGCGAGACTGGAGCGGTAAGGATCCAATGCGCTTGGTTATCGATCGCAATCATCCTTGCTTTGACGGCTTGGACTTTTCTGCGGGTAAAACGGAAGTCTTGAAACAAATCATGGAGCATCTATATAATAATAAGGTGCAATCCTTGATAGTGGAGGGTGGAACCATCACCCATCAGGCTTTTCTTGATGCTGGCCTTTGGGATGAAATCCGTGTGGAGACCAACTTATCCACAGGTGTGGAAAAAACAGTAACTGTCGGAACTCCAGCGCCTAAGCTGCCGAATAACGTGAAACTTGTTCGCCACAAGGCGTATGATGAGAACATCATTGATACATACGAGCGAATATGACGATTCTGTTTGAAAACATAGATGCCGTATGCCTAACTCAACATTCAACACTTAACATTCAACATTCTTAAACACAATGAGCAATAGATTTACATCGCGCCTAAGCGACAACGACGATTTCAAGAGAGACGAGTTGATTCGTAAGATAGAACATGCCGTAGAGCACATGACGCTCTCCGAACTTGAAGCCCTGTCGTACGATATGTTTACCAAGGGATATATCCAAGATTATTAATGTGTCAAGCTTTATAGATATGTCCAAGAGATTATAAATATAAGAAAGCCTTTGGAGGCTCCGAATGACCACCAAAGGCTTTCTTGTATGTTGTCAAATTTATGCAATCAGCTTTACTGCTCGTTTATGCAAACAGTTTCGAAGGCTTTTACAACTTAAACTTGTATCCGATTGTCAACTGGATGACATTGGTATAGCCATCGCCATGCTTTGGCACCTTGGTCACGCCGATGTTGTAGCGAGCATCCAATACGAAGTTGTTGAACTCGTAAGACATACCTACAGGTACGGCGAGGTCGAATGTGTTGACATCTCTCATGTCATCCTTGTTGACCATGAAACCAGGCTGAAGACCCGCTTTGATGGCGAAGCCCTTGGCTGCATAGTAATTGAGAGTGACAGGGATGTTCAGATAACCTGGGTTCCAAGTATAGTCATCTGTCTTTCCTCCTTGGAAAGAATAGAGGAGACCACCTGCAACGGCTACCTTGCGGTTGAGTTGGTGTTGCAACTCTGCGCCAAAAGCAAACCCTGCTTTCCAGTCCAAGTCACCTACTGTGGAAACATTCAAACCTATCTTAGGCTGGATGGTTGTTGTTCCAACTCTGCTCTGTGCGAAAGCACCTGCTGAAGACAATGCGATGACCGCCATAATCAAAAACTTTTTCATAATCTCTAATTTTTAAGTTATTATTACTGATTTTACACGTCGCTTAAGTTATTAGATTGCAAATATACGAAATTTCCTATTATGTTATTCTTTTTCTCTATCTTTTTAATGTTTTTACATGGTTTTTAGGGAAATTTCTGTGCTCTTTTGTTCACATTCACTCACTTTGATAGACACTTATACATCCGTTAGCCAACGTTTATATATCCATCAACTTACGAATATATATCTGCAAGCTCACGAATATATATCTGTAAGCCCGCAAATATATATTTGTAAACTTACATATATATGTCAGTAGGCTTATATATATAAATAATGACCATTATACGAAAGAAGGCAAGATGGTGAAAATAACAGTCTTGCCTTCTTCCAAAATTTTACCCTTTCCTTCCGAAGTCGGCAGGAATCTCGCCCCACTTCTTTGTCTCCCACTTGAAGATAGGGACAGTGATATTATGCGTGCGGAGCCAGTTCTCGGCACGGGCGATGATTTGGTAGAGTTGTTCGGTCTTGGCATTGTGTTCCAACTTGGTCTTGCATTGCTTCTTAGCCACCCATAGCTGTGCGTTGACACTGTCGCTATAGATGACCTTGTCGGTGATGCCTCGTTGCTGCATCAGTGCCAAGGCATGGACGATAGCGAGAAACTCGCCGATGTTGTTGGTGCCGTGTAGCGGACCGTAGTGGAAAACTTGTGCCCCTGTCTGGAGGTCTATGCACTGGTATTCCATCGGACCGGGATTGCCTGAGCAAGCGGCATCCACAGCCCAAGCGTTCGCCTTTACCTCATTGGGCAGTGGCAAAACAGTATCGTTTCTCCATGAGGGAGGATTTACTGGCATATTGTTGTTCATTGTTTTCTTTTTTAATAGATGATTTTTTAAGGCTTGCTTATGATGGACTGGGGGCTTAAGTTAAGACTGGTCTTTGTTATAAGTTAAGACGTCCATCGGTCGTAAGTGAAGCCTTGATTGGCTATAAAAAGCAAATGAGCATGCCCCAATATGTTATCCTTGGGGCGATGCTCATTATTTGTCAATAGTCAATATTCTAATTTAATTGTAGGTTATATATCTTGAATATCCTCTAAAAAACTAGAGGAATATTGTTTTCTCTTATGTCAGAGCAGAATTACATTCTCTCTGGAACCTCGATGCCGAGCAGAGCCATACCGTTCTTCAAAATCTTGGCGATGTTGGCAGCAAGTACCAAGCGGGTAGTCTTCTCTGCCTCGCTCTCAGCATTCAAGATGCTGTAGTCGTGATAGAACTGGTTGAACTCCTTGGTCAACTCGTAGCAGTAGTTGGCGATGCCTGCAGGGTTGTAATTGTTGCCGGCGTCAGATACTGCTGTGGCGAAGTCGTTCATCTTTTGGATGAGGTCGATCTCCTTCTCATTGATAGGTGCGTCAGCACCCAACTGTGCAGGAATCTCAATGCCATCAGCTGCTGCCTTGCGCATGATGCTACGGATACGAGCGTAGGTATATTGGATGAATGGACCTGTGTTGCCATTGAAGTCGATGCTCTCCTCTGGGTTGAAGAGCATGTTCTTGCGAGCGTCCACCTTGAGGATGAAGTACTTCAACGCTCCGAGACCCACGATGCGTGAAATCTCCTGGCGCTCTTCCTCGCTCATGTCCTTGAACTTACCGAGTTCGTCTGAGGTCTGGCGAGCGTCCTTGATCATCTCTGCCATCAAGTCATCGGCATCCACTACGGTTCCCTCGCGGCTCTTCATCTTACCGTTAGGCAATTCCACCATACCGTAAGAGAAGTGAACCAAGTCCTTGCCCCACTTGAAGCCGAGGCGGTCGAGCAAGATGGAGAGCACCTGGAAGTGGTAGTTCTGCTCGTTGCCTACTACGTAAATCATCTTGTCGATAGGGAAGTCCTTGAAACGGAGGTCGGCTGTACCGATGTCCTGGGTCATATACACAGAGGTGCCATCAGAACGGAGCAAGAGCTTCTGGTCGAGGCCCTCGTTGGTGAGGTCAGCCCAAACAGAATTATCGTCCTTGCGGAAGAAGAGACCTTTTTTCAAGCCTTCCTCTACCTTCTTCTTACCCTCAAGGTAAGTATTTGACTCATAATATATCTTGTCGAAACCTACACCCATCATCTTGTAAGTCTCGTCAAATCCAGCATAAACCCAGCTGTTCATCTTCTGCCAGAGGGCACGAACCTCAGGGTCGCCATGCTCCCACTTCACCAGCATCTCGTGAGCCTCCTTGATGAGCGGAGCCTCGTTCTTAGCCTTCTCAGTGGCAGCCTCTTCGTCCATGCCATCCTTCATATACTGCTCCTTGAGCTGTGCGATTTCCTCACGGTAGTGCTTGTCGAAAGCCACATAGTAGTCGCCGATGAGGTGGTCGCCCTTCTTGCCCGAAGTCTCAGGAGTCTCGCCGTTGCCCCACTTGAGCCAAGCGAGCATAGACTTGCAGATGTGGATACCACGGTCGTTTACGATATTGGTCTTGATCACCTTGTTGCCGTTGGCCTCCATAATCTGTGCCAAAGACCAACCGAGCAGGTTGTTGCGCACATGACCGAGGTGGAGAGGCTTGTTGGTGTTAGGAGAAGAGTACTCTATCATGACGAGTGGACTCTGCTCTGTGACAGGCTTCTCGCCAAACTTAGCGTCGGCATGGATGGTGTTCAAGAGTCCTACCCAAGCGGCAGGAGCGATAGAAAGGTTGAGGAAACCCTTTACCACGTTGAAGTCAGCGATGACATTGGCGCAGTTCTTCTTCAAGTACTCACCGATTTCCTGTGCAGTATCCTCAGGTTTCTTCTTCGACATCTTGAGGAATGGGAATACGACGAGGGTAAGGTTACCTTCGAAATTACTCTTGGTCTTCTGCAGGGCGACCATCTTCTCAGGCACGTCCTGACCATAAAGCTCCTTCACCGCGGCGATGACCGAGCTGATGATTTCGTTTTCTATCTTCATGAGTTTATCTTCTTTTTACCGGTAAAATATCTTTCTTTTTAGTGCTCGGCAATTATGGGTTGTAAGTACCACGTTGCTTAAGCGGCTGCAAAATTACGAATAATAATTGAATTGTGCAAAGAAAAGTCTAGCTATTTTACAATCCTTTTGGTTTTTTCAGCCCATGTCTCTTGGCATAGCCTGATGCTTCGGCAACTTCCCAAAAAATTTCTGCGAACATTTTTGGGTCTTGCTGTTTAAGCTTTTTGAATTTCTCCGTACTGTCATCTGGTTGTCCTGGGGTAGGTGGAGTAAAGACGATCTTCAAATATTCTGCTTTCATTTCTTCTTTTGTCATAGCTTATCCCTCCAAAATTATTTCCGCTACATCTTCTGGCGTGTTCCAGAGGATTCCGTCTTGTAGTTCATCGTCAGTGAAACCATTGAGAGCCTCATGAGCTTCCTTCTCGCTGATGACAGGAGTTCCGTCCTCGTTCTTGGCTTCGAGCAAGCACTGTAAGATGGCTGCTCTGTATTCTTCGATATTCATCATAATCTTAATATGGTGTTATATTATTGTTTTATGGTGACAAAGGTAATACTATTTTTCGAAAGAACCAAGAACTTTCAGAGTTTTTTATTTCAAAACTTTGGCGAGGAACTCGCTGGCGATATGTGCGCTTTTCTCCTCCTGGTTGCTGAAACCATGGTCGGCATCAGGCAGCAAGTGCCACTCGCTCTGCTTGTTGAGGTAGTGGAAACGCTGGCCGTAGGTGTAAGGCACCACTCGGTCGGCATCGCCGTGGAGAATGCACTCTGGGCCTTGGTAATTCTTTGCCGTCTCGTAGATAGGCAGGTTGACTGCGGTGCGGATATAGTTGCCACCGAGGCATTTTCCGCCCCACATCTCTATCTTGGCAGGAGGATTCTTGGGGTCGTACATCTTGCCGAAGGTGTTGCCTCTCAATGCATCATCTCTTAAAACTGCAGCTGGGGCTAGGAGCACGAGGGCTGAGATAGGCTTGATGTCTTGCTCTGGCTTAGCGGCGAGCTGTCCGCTGGTCATGGCTGAAACCACGCCACCCTGGGAGTGACCACCTAAAGCTATCTCGCTGACCCAAGGCAGTGAGGAAGCATATCGCAAGATACACTTGGCATCTTCTATCTCGTTAGGCACGGTCATGTCCTCGAATTTTCCATCGCTCTTGCCGTGACCATTAAAGTCGAAGCGGAGCACGGCGATACCTTTCTTGTTGAGGCTATCCACGAGGCAGTCGAAGAGCTTTCCCTCCTTGTCGCCGCCGAAACCATGGCAGAGCACAAGGAGAGGATACTTCTTCATCGTCTCTGCGTTTGCTACTTTGTCATTCTTTTTGGCTTTCTTCCCCTTTTTGTTGTTTTTTGCTGCTTTAGCCAACTCTGCAGGATCGTCAGGAGTCTGAATCTTCACATCGAGCTTGCCGTGGTCTCCCTGTACGGAGGTAAGTTCGGTCTTTGCGTTTGCACCAAGAGCGAGCATGGCGCAGATGGCGAGGATAAGTGTTCTCATCTTTTTCATTGTCGTTGTTTTATCAATTTTTTATATTTTAAAATCTTCTGTAAGGAAAATCTTACCTTGCAAGGAAATCTCTTGCACAGAAATCTTCTGCAAAGGTACTGCTTTTATTCGAAAACTCTTTGCTCTTATGTATCAAATTCTTTGCTGTATCCGTCATTCTTCTGCAAAACTTCCATTCTTCTTTAGAACTTCCAATTGGAAGGTGACGTGAAAGCCTGGTACATTCTTTTCCGCAAGACTCAGTTCTATATCTTGCATCATCAGCATCTGACGGGAAATGCTAAGGCCGATGCCAGAACCCGAAGACTTGGTGGTGAAGAATGGGATGAAAATCTCACGAGCAGCATCGGCAGGGATGGGGTTGCCGTTGTTGCTGAAAAAGAGGTGGGTATTTCTGCTGCCTTTATTGTCTCTTACTCGAATGTCGATGGCTGTGGCTTGAGCCTCTATGGCATTTTTCGTCAGGTTGATAAAAACTTGACGCAACATGTTTTCATCGGCATCCATCGTTGCATCAACAGGAAGGGAAACACGCCAGTCGATGTTGGGATAGAGTGTCTTGATGCTTTCGAAGAAAGGCATCAAAGGGATGCTTTGGATGATGGGTTCTTGCAGTTGGGTGAGTTTGCGATAACTATCCACAAAGGCTGTGAGTGACTTGCTGGTGTCGTGGATGGCACGGATGCCTTCCTCATAGGGAGTTCCCTTTATCTTTGGGCTGCTGAGGTAGGCTTGGCAAATGCTGGAGATGGGAGCTGTGGCATTCATGATTTCGTGGGTGAGTACGCGGGTCAGTTTCTGCCAAGACTCCACTTCATGTTTGGCTACAAGACGTGCGATGTCACCCTCCATGTCGTTGAGTGCCTCTTGCAAGGCTTTTTCGCCCGGCAACAAGCCTTTCGAGGAGAGGCGGAAAGCGTAATCACCATTTCTCACAGCTTCTCTCATTAGGAAGGCACGGTCTTTCAACCTTCGTTGGTGGTGAAGGAAAAGATAAATAATACCTCCTATCGCTAGGCAGATTCCACCTATTATATATATTGCCTTAATTATATCCATTGTATAGTAGTCCTAATGCATTTGTCCTAACTCCTAACTCCTAACTTTTAACTCCTCATCTCCTCAACTTGGCATAAAGTGTCTGTCTCGTAATGCCGAGCAACTCGGCGGCACGAGAGATGTTGCCGTGGCATTTATCCACCACTTTCTTGATGTAGTCATTTTCGAAGCTTTCCAAGGTCGCCACTTCCGTATTGTTGTCGATGGCATCCTTGAGCACACGAATCAAGTCGTCGTTATCCCAAGGCTTGGTCACGAAGTCGGCGGCTCCACTTTTCAATCCTTTTATCGCCAGCTGGACGTTGGCGTAGGCAGTGATGAGTACAACGGGAATGTTGGCGTGCAGTCGGCGAAAGGTGCGAAGCCAAAGCAAACCGTCTTGCCCACTGTTTACTCCCAGAGAGAAGTTCATGTCGAGCAAGATGACTTCCACCCGCTCTTGTTGCAACAAGGTCGGGGCAGTGTCGGGGTTGGGCAAGGTGAGGATGCAATCGAAGGTGCCGTCCAAGCAAATCTTCAATGCCGTGAGTATCGCCGGATTGTCGTCGATAACAAGTATGGTTCCATATTTCATCTAATCGTTCTCCTTATAGAATAATTCTTCTTATAGAATAATTCTTCTTATAGAATATTTCTTCTTATCAGAATAGTTATATCACTTTGCAAAAATACTCATTTTTCTCGAAATCCCCAACGAAAGAACGAGTTATGTATAATAATCATACAGAAGAGTGTATGAATTTCATACAAACCACCTCTCGTACCCCTTCTTTATTTGCTGGGAAGTACAAAAAGCAGTACTTTTGCAGTGGCTTTCAGCAAGAAATGCCTCGTGTCTCTGCAATAGTGCTGAGGCTATCCATCAAGAAAACAAAAAATGAATATAGGATGAAAAGTTATTTCAAATTTCTCTCTCACAACAAGCTTTATGCGGCTATCGAGGCTTTCGGGCTTTCGATAGCCCTGGCTTTTGTGCTGATTCTGGTGTCTTACGCCAGTATGGAGTATCGGGTTGGAACGAATCAAAAGTTGTCGAAGGAACTCTATTTCGTAGGTTCGGGCGATAATCTTGGTATGACTACAGGAACACCGAAGGAGTTTTTCCCTTCCATTCCCGAAATCAAGGAGTGGACGAGAATTGGTGATTTTTATACAGACAAGGGGGCTGTGGTGGATGGCAGGTATTATGAGGCGAAATATTTGGCAATAGACCCCAATTTCTCTCAGATGCTTGGCTATAAATGCCATGGTTGCTCTGCAGATAAACTATTGACGAATGCCCAACAGGCGATGGTATCGGAATCTTTTGCCAGAAAAGCCTTTGGTCAGGAGAACCCTATTGGAAAAACGATTATCTGCGATACTTTGAAGCTGAAAGTGGTGGGAATCATGGAGGATTTCGACTCAGAGGATATTCTTCCTCAATATGATGTGTTTGTTTCGATGAAGCTCATAGAGGCGCAAACTCAACCGATGGATCAGTTTGGTATGACATTTCCTATCGTTCGTTTGGCTAAGGATGCCAATCCTGATAAGGTTGCAGAAAATCTACTAAAGAAATATCAGGGATATTGGAAAGGTTGGAAACGTGAGAATGACGGTGTGACCTTTATGTGGGGAAGCCAGTTGGTGAGATGGGACAAGGTGCATTTTAATGAGAGTTCAGATATTTTCTCTCATGGCAATCGCACTTTGGTAAATGTCTTGTTGTTGGTGGCGTTGGTATTGTTGCTTTCTGCCATCTTCAACTATATCAATCTTACGGTGGCACAGATAGGTAATCGTGCCAAGGAAATGGCCACTCGCCGATTGTTGGGTGAGACGGTCTATGGTGTGATGCTGCGCTATCTGAAGGAGTCTGCGCTTTTTACGGCGATTTGTTTCCTGCTGGGTGTCTTTATCACTTGGGCATTCATACCGCTATTCAATATGATATTGGAAACGAAAATCTCGCTCTTCCATTCCGTTGACCTCCTGTGGTTCTTGCCATTGGCATATTTGGTTGCCGCCTTTTTCTCGGGCTTGCTGCCAGCCATTGTCGTGTCTCGGTTCAATCCGATTGATGTCGTGAAGGGTACTATTCGCTTGTGCAGCAAGATGTGGCTGAGTAAGGTGTTTGTCGTTGCCCAAAACGTGATTAGTGTTACGTTGGTGGTGATGGCGATGACCATGATGCTCCAGATGCATCATCTTTCCAATCTGCCATTGGGTTATCAGACGAAGGACATTCTTTCCATTAGCTCATCCTTGGATAGATCGGCTGAGCAGATGGGCATCCTTGTTAATAGATTGAAGAGCCTTCCGGAAGTGAGCGAGGCAACCTATGGAAGCAATAACCCTATCAACAGTTGGGGAAATGGTGTGCATAATGACAATCAAGAGCTGGTTTCCATGCTTCGAGTGTGCATGATAGACTCCACGGCGATGAAGATGCTAGGTATGAAAGTACTGGAGAAGTATTGTGAGCCAACTCAAGGGATGGTTTGGGTTACGGAGGAAACCAAGCGTGCTTTTGGTGTTTCGGCAAAGAAGCCTTGGTTTGGAATGCGTGACATAAGCGTTTTCGGAATGCCAGGCAGAAATGGGCATGAGTATAATGTATGTGGAGTCATTGCTGACTACCATAGTGGCGATGCTCTGACAGAAAACGACAACAAGTCGCATAATGCTGTTATCGTGACCACTCCACGGCATGGAGGATATACCGTTCTTGTCAAGACCATCGGAGACCATGCCAAAGCTTTGCAAGCTGTCCGCAATACCTGTAGGCAAGTGGCAAAGGAATTGATAGGTATTCCTGCGGAAATGGAGATGGAGTATCTAGATGATACTTTGGCTAACAATCTCAAGGAGAAACATAACATGATGGTGCTCATCCTTACCTTTATGGGCATTTCCATTCTCATCTCCGCCCTCGGTCTCTTCGGAATGTCAGTATATTACGGCAATCAGCAGAAAAGGCAGATAGCTTTGAGAAAGGTGATGGGCGCCTCGATAGGTGCTGCTGCATGGCAGTTGGCTCGCCGCTTCCTCGTTAGTTCCGTGGTGGCTGTGGTCATCGCCATCCCGATTTGCGTGAAACTGATGCAAAACTATCTGATGGATTTCGTCTATCGCATCGACTTCCCATGGTGGGTATTATTGGCAGGAACCGTCTTCACCTTGTTGGTGGCATTCGTTTCCGTCATCGGTTGTACGTTGAAGACGGCTATATCGAATCCGATAGATAGCATCAAGACGGAGTAACGTAAACATTAAACACTACACATTAAACATTATATAAGATGATACGAACAGAGAATCTTACAAGAATATTCCGCACGGACGAGGTGGAGACCATTGCCCTCAACGGCGTGAACATAGAAGTGAAGGACGGCGAGTTTATCGCCATCATGGGACCATCAGGTTGTGGAAAGTCCACCTTATTAAATATATTGGGCTTGTTGGACAGTCCGACGGAAGGTAAATATTGGTTGGACGATGTGGAGGTGGGGCATCTCAAGGAGCGAGAGCGTACCGCCTATCGTAAGGGGCGCATCGGTTTCGTATTCCAGAACTTCAATCTTATCGACGAGTTGACTGTAGAGGAGAATGTCGATTTGCAGTTGAAGTATCTTGGCGTGGGAAAGTCGGAACGCAAGGAGCGTGTACTTGACATCTTGCGAAAGGTGAAACTTAGCCATCGTGCCAAGCATTATCCCCATCAGCTTTCGGGTGGTCAGCAACAAAGGGTTGCCATCGCCCGTGCCGTGGTAGGCAAGCCGAGTATCATCCTTGCCGATGAGCCAACGGGTAATCTTGACTCCAAGAACGGTATGGAGGTGATGCAATTGCTTAGCGAACTGAACGAGGAGGGCACCACCATCGTGATGGTAACGCACTCCAAGCATGATGCCACCTACGCCAACCGCATCATCAATCTCTTTGATGGACAAGTCGTGGATGCGGTGAGTGATCAGCTATAACCAAAACATCCCCCTGTTTTTTGCCAAATGGCTAAAACAGGGGGATGTTCTGACTTTTCTTAAAATAAAAAGCTCATAAACCTTTTGGTGTTCTCCTTCTTTTGCTTCAGTTCTTCCTCCATTCTCTGCGTCGCCATTTTAAAAAAGAAGCGTATGAGGTGTTCGTCAGTGGCTTCTGTACGAATCAAACGGAGGGCTGATATGTATTCTTGTATCGCTTCGGATGGGATGATAAGGAGAGGATGACCAAGTCGCAAGAGGGTATAGTTGCTGACGAGTCGTCCTGTTCTTCCATTTCCATCGCGGAAAGGATGGAGATATTCATAGAAGCCATGAAAGCGAGCTGCCAATACCATCGGGTGAGGAACATTGGGCGCATCGGATGAATTGATTGTCGAGGCATCGGCTGATTGGGCAGTTGACGCATCTTGTGCCTGTAATGCGGATTGAATCGTCCTTTCTGTTGATTCCAAAAGTTTCGGAACTTTTGCCACTAATTCCTCGTGGTCGCCAAAAACTGTATCTCCTGCCGCCATGTCGGTAGTGGTATATTCTCCGGGAATGGCATCTGGCGCACGATAGGAAAGGGTGTGGAGAGTTACTTGCTTGTTGATTTCCTTCAAGAGAGTTTCATCGAGCGGATGTTCCGTGTTTTGCATCATATACTCGAAAGCGTCGAAATGGTCAAGCATCTCGAAAGCTTCGAACAGCGTCTTGCCTGTCGGAATCATTCCGAGTCCTTTCTCTTTCAGTTCTCGTGTGTCATCCACAGAAAACGAGTTGCCCTCAATGGCGCATGAATGAGTGGAGAAGAGCACCTCATTATATTTGATGTACTCCTCTCTACTCATTTTATTAACGATAGAGGCTTGATAATTCTGCCTCAAATCCTCGTATTCCTTGATTTCCTTCTCGAATGCCATTCTTTTAAATTTTGCAGCAAAGATACGACTTTTGCCGAAAACCGCAAAATGTTTTTAGATGAAAATGCCTAAAACCGCAGAATGTTTCTTGTTGTTGGATGCTTTGCTCCTTGCGCTTTTGTCTATTTTTTAGACGGTAGTGTCTAATTATTGGACAGGCTTATGAATGAGAAATGATGTGTAAGTAGTTGATAATCAATAATCGTGTTCTTTTGGCATGGCAATTGTCTATATAAGAGCAAATGAATAACGATAGGAAATGATAAAAAATGAAGAATAAGAAACGATACATCGTAATGGTTGTGATGATGGCGAGCATCATCGTCAGCTATGGGCAGCAGGAAGAAGGAGAGGCACGCAAGGGAGCTGAGGAATTCCGAAAGGAAGAAGCAAATGTGATAGCCAAGTCTTCGGCTTGGAGCCTTAACGACTGTATGAAGTACGCTGTGGAGCATGCGACGGATGTGAAGCGAGAGGTTGTCAATGCTCGCCAGCGCAAGCAAGACTACCACAAAGCGGTGGCGGATTTCTTGCCATCTGTATCGGGAGCCGTGCAAGGACAGTATGCCTGGGGACGAAATATCGACCCGGAGACCAATACATATAATAATGTGACGACATTCAATAACTACTATCAGCTCTATGCCGAACTGAATGTCTTCGATGGCTTCGCCACCATCAATGCCTTCAAGCAGGCTCGGTTGGCGAGGGATTATTCCGCTACTGCAATGCAGAAAGTGAGGGATGACAAGGCGATAGATGTGATGCAGAAGTATGTGGATGCCGCTTATGCTGAGGCCAGCATCCAGATAGCAAGTGAAAAACTGGCTGAGAGCAAGCGAATGCTTGCCAAGATGCAACGCCTCTACGAACTCGGTGAGAAAGGTCGCCCGGATGTCGTCCAGATGGAATCGCAAGTGGCTGAGGATGAATATAATCTTACGCATCAAGAGAATGTGAGTCGACAGAGTTTGCTTACCTTGAAATCGGCGATGAACTATCCTGTAGAAGACGAGTTGAAATTAAATGTGGCGGACAAGAACTTTGGAAAGTTATCCACAGATGGTGGAAAACTTATTACATCAAGTCAACAGGCTGTTTATCAAAGCTTTGTGATGGCATCTCCCGACATTAAGTCGGCGGAATACGAAGTGGATCGAGCACGATATGATTATAAGATAGCGAAAGGTCGGTTGTTGCCATCCCTCTCTCTCGGTGGCGGCATCACGACCAACTATTACAAAAATCTCTCTCAGAAAGGGCAGTACGAAGGTTTTGCCTCCCAGTTTCGCAACAATCGAGGCGAATACCTCGCACTGACCCTCTCTATACCTATTTATAATAGCGACCGTTGGCACAGTGTGAAGAAGGCTCGCAACGACTGGCAACTCGCCCAGGTGAATCTCGAAGAAACCAAACGCAAGTTGCACGACAATATCGCCCAAGCCATCATGGATGCCGAGGGCTATGCCAAAGAACTCTATCAGATGCAGAAGAAGGTGGCTTCCGATTCGCTCGCCTACCACATGTCGAGCCGCAAGTTTGAGGAAGGAATGCTTTCCACCTTCGATCTTCATACGGCAGCGCAGACTTTGCTCGAAAGTCGCATCAAACAACTACAGATGCAAATGTTGCTGGTTATCAAAAAACGTTTAGTGGATTATTATCAGGGACAAAGTTTAATAAGATAAAACTATGGACATAAAGATAGAAAAGAAGAAATATCTCGTGCCTCGCAAGTACTGGGCATGGATAGCAGGGGGCGTGGTTCTCGTCGCCCTCCTCACGTGGCTCGGTTTGAGCAATTTCTCTTCCACCCTGAAGGTGGACCGTAAGGGACTGAGCATCGGAAAGGTGGAGCGGGCACAGTTCAACGACTATGTTTCGGTGGATGGGCAGGTGGTTCCTATCTCCGTGGTACAAATTAGCTCAGAGGAAGGTGGCATCGTGATGGAGAAGGTGGTAGATGAAGGAGCCCACGTCAACAAGGGCGATGTCATCGTGAAACTTAGCAACTCCAATCTCGACTTGGAGATTCTCAATGCTGAGAGCGAACTTGCCGAGAAACAGGACATGCTTCGCAACACCCAAATCTCGATGGAGCAAGACCGACTCAACAATAGCAACGAGGAACTTTCCCTCTCGCAGGATGTCGTGACCAAGCGTCGTACCTATCAGCATCAGGAGGCATTGCACAAGGAGCAACTCAATGCCCGTGAGGAATATCTCAAGGCAAAGGAGGATTACGAACTTGCCGTAAAGAAGCATCAGTTGATAGCCATGCGACTGAAGAAGGATGCTCAACTTCGCCATTCGCAGATGGAGCAGATGGGCGACAATCTCGAAGCGATGCAGAAGAACGTGCAGTTGGTTCGACAGCGCAAGGAAAAGTTGAATATCCGCAGCACCATTTCGGGCGAGATTGGTTTGCTCGATGTGGAATTGGGACAGAGCATACAGGCAGGACAGAAGATAGGTGTCATCAATGACCTCAGCGACTTCAAGGTACAAGCTCAGGTGGATGAGCATTACATCGATCGAGTGAAACCCGGCTTGACCGCTACCTTCGACCAGAATGGCAAGCACTATCTCTTGCAGGTAAGAAAGGTTTATCCAGAGGTAAGAGATGGCAGGTTCCGCATCGACTTCGTGTTCAAGGGCGTGCGCCCAAGCAACATCCGTACGGGGCAGACTTATTATGTGGATTTGCAGCTCGGACAGTCGAAGCAGGCAATAATCATCCCGAAAGGCACGTTTTATAGTGTAACGGGCGGTCAGTGGATCTTTGTCCTCGACAAGAGCGGCAAGAAGGCTTATCGCCGCAAGATAACCATCGGTCGCCAGAATCCTCAGTATTACGAGGTGATAGAAGGCTTGGAGCCAGGCGAGCAAGTCATCGTGAGTGGCTATGAGGCTTATAAGGACAATGATATTCTAATGTTAAATTAGAAATGTTAAATGTTAAATTGGGGCATGCGCCCTTACAGCTATATTTATTATGAATCATATCATCAACGCATTCAAGAATCTCCCCCGAAAGGGGCAGCACAACTTCGTGAAGATATTGTGCTTGGCGCTCGGACTGGCTATCAGTTCGGTGATTATCGCCGAGATTTATTTCGAGCAGACCTACGATACGTACTTCCCAGGGTGGGATAGGACGTATCAGATATTTGAAGTTGGTAGTAACCAAGGTGAGAATATGCGGTTCGAGCAAACTTCGGGAGCTACGGCGCAGGGTCTCAAGCAATATGCTCCGATGGTGGAGGTTGCCACCAGTACCCATTGGCTTTATGCCAATGCTCAGTGCAAGCTGGAAGACCAACACGTCATCTCTGCACAGATGCGGATGGCGGATAGTTGTTTCTTTGATGTTTTTCCACAAAAGATATTAGTGGGCAAGGCGAAGTAAGTCTTGTCGCAACCTCTTTCTTGTCTCATCGATTCTGAGACGGCAAAGACTATCGGTGGCAATGTGGTAGGCAAGCACTTTACGCTTCCGAATGATCCTCAGACCACCTTTACAATAGGTGGCGTGTTCGAGGCTTTTCCTTGGGGCTCTTCTTGGCACGGCACACAGATGATAGTCTCGATGTGCAGTATGCCTTATCTCTTTGATTACGATGGCAGAAGACAATGGGTGGGCAACGATTCCTACGTCTCCTATATCCGCCTTGCCAAAGGGCATAGCCCGAAGGAGCTCAAGCCATACGTTGATAAGATGCGCCAAGACCATTTTCCTCTGAGCGAGATGAAGAAGATGGGGATAGAACTGAACTACGACTTCATGGTGCTCAGCGATGTTTATACCCAGGATCCTTACATCAAGATGATGGGATGGATTATGGCAATCATCGCCTTCGTGCTCCTCTTTACTTCTGTGATGAACTATTTGCTCATCATCGTAGGCAATTTGGTGAGCCGTTCTCGTGAGATGGCGGTGCGCAAGTGCTATGGTGCCGAACCGAAGAACATCCATGCGATTATCTTCTCAGAGGCTTTGGTGCATGTGGGGTTGGCTGTCATCCTTGCCGCCATTCTCGTGTTCCTTTGTAAGGGAACCATCGAGAATTTCCTCTCTGCACCGGTCAGTACCTTGATGTTCAATCGAGGCAGTTGGATTCTCGTCATCATCTGCATCTTGGTGCTTATGATAGGCGGTTTGGTGCCTGGTTGGTTCTACAACAAGATACCGGTTGCCATTGCCTTCCGTGGATATAATGAGAATCGCAATCGTTGGAAACTTGCTTTACTCGGCATCCAGTTTGTTATCTCAGGCTTGCTGTTCAGCTTGCTCTATATCGTGAACGGTCAATATCAGTTGATGTTGGGTGTAAACCCAGGCTATGATTATGATAATGTGGCAATCGTCACGGTGGATGCCATTGATGGCGAGCAACGTACCCAGTGCCTGAATGAAATCAAGCGAATGCCGAATGTCAAGGAGTGCTGCTCAACAGGGGCAATACCACTGCAAGGATATGGTAGAAGTGGAAATATGGTGGGTGTTCCTGGGGATGACAAATCTACGTTTAATGTAGTGGATATGGATGGTGTAGATGATGGTTTCTTTAAGATGATGAGGATCCCTATCGTACAAGGAACTTTCTTCACCGAACGCAATGATAGTTCCCGACAAATCATGATAGATGAGCGTGGAGCGGAAAAACTCGCCAAGTGGAAGAACTGGAAAGATGGTGTCGTAGGCAAGCAGATTACTTGTACGGGGCATGATAATGGGAAAGACAATCTCGTCCTAACCATTTGTGGAGTCTTCAAGGACATTCATTTGGGCAGTGTTTCTTCATCCAATGAATCGGATGAGATGATGAAGAGTTTCCCGATGGTATACTTCTATTCTGCAGAGACGGCTCCTTATATGCTCGTTAAGTTGAATGACCTAACAGATGAATCGCTCTCGGAATTGGCAGACAAGGTGCAGTCGATGTATCCAAACAATAAGGTGACGGTGCGTAGCTATGCTTCGGAACTTGCCAACCAATATTCCTCCCAGCTCAATTTTCGCAATGGTATTCTCGTTGGAGGCATCGTGACGATGATTATCGCCCTCTTCGGATTGGTGGGTTATACGAGCGATGAGGTGAATCGCCGTCGCAAGGAGATTGCCATCCGCAAGGTGAATGGAGCGAAGGTGAAGGACATCCTGCACATCTTCTTGAAGGACATCGTGAAGATTGCCTTGCCTTGCATCATCGTGGGCGACATCGGGGCTTGGCTGATTGCAAGACAATGCCTGATGTCGTTCAGTGAGAAGATTTCGCTCACACCTTTGCCATTTATAGGTGTCACGATCGCCTTGCTCGTCATCATCGGACTCTCCGTGGTGGTCAACTGCTACAAAGTAGCGAATAGTAATCCTGTGAAGTATCTCAAGGAAGAATAATTCAACATTTAACACTTAACATTCAACACTTAACATTCATAATTATGATAAAAGTAGAAAATCTTTGCAAGTCTTTCCGCACAGAAGAGGTGGAGACAATAGCTTTAAATAATGTATCTTTCACAGTAGAGGATGGCGAGTTCGTCGCCATCATGGGACCATCGGGTTGTGGCAAGTCAACCCTCCTCAATATCCTCGGTTTGCTCGACAACCCGACATCGGGCAAATATCTCTTGGGCGACCATGAGGTGGAAAACCTGAAGGAGAAGGAGCGCACCGATGTGCGCAAGGGCGAGATAGGCTTTGTGTTCCAAAGCTTCAACCTCATCGACGAGTTGAACGTGGAGGAGAACATCGAACTTCCGCTTACTTATCTCAATATCCCGAAGGCGGAGCGCAAGGCGAAGGTGCAAGCCATCATGAAGCGCATGAACATCAGCCATCGTGCCAAGCACTTCCCTCATCAACTCTCTGGAGGTCAGCAACAGCGAGTAGCCATCGCCCGTGCCGTTGTCTTCGGTCCGAAACTCATCCTTGCCGATGAGCCTACGGGTAACCTCGATTCCAAGAACGGTGCCGAGGTGATGCATCTGCTTACCGAATTGAACCACGAGGGCACCACCATCGTAATGGTAACGCATAATGAACATGATGCGAAGATTGCCAACCGCACAATCCGATTGTTTGATGGAAGTGTGGTGGAAGGTTAGAGTAAATCCGTGGTTTCAAATGAGGAATCACGGATTTATTTTGTTAAGGGATGATGATGCGGAAGGTGGTGGTATTCTCTTCCTTGTCTTGATGAAGAGAGAGACTGCCTCCGCTCACTCGCATGATTTGTCGGGAAAGTGACAATCCGATGCCGCTTCCTTCCGCCTTCGTGGTGAAGAATGGGATGAAGATATGGGAGGCTACATCATCGGGGATGAGACCAGCGTTGTTGGTTACGTCGATGATGATGGCTTCTTGGGCGTTGGTATAAGCGTTCATTCTGATAAATGCCTTCTTGTCCATAATGGCTTCCACTGCATTCTTTAGAAGATTTGTTACGACATGGGCGATGAGGCTCTCGTCGGCGTATGCCAGCAAGTCCTTAGGCTCTACTTCGATCTCTACCTCATGATTGCAGAGCATTGCCATCCTTTCGAGGAAAGGTTCTACGTAGAAGAGGGCTGGTTGAGGCTGAGGCACATGGGTGAAACGGCGATAGTTGTTGACGAATGCCAACAATTCTGTGCCAGTCTTGTGGATGGTCTCCAAACCTTGTTTCAATTTTGCTTGCTCTGCAGATAGCAAATCTACTGAAACATCTTGCAGTAAGGTTTCGCTGAGCGAGGTGACCGGGGTGATGGTGTTCATGATTTCATGGGTCAATACTCGGATGAGTTTGATCCATGAATCTACCTCCTGGTTGCTGAGTTCGTTGCTCACATCGCTGAGGGCGATGATGCGCACATGTTTGTCTTTCAGCATCGCCTGTGTTTCGTGTTTCGATAAGTGTTCGTCCTTGAGCTTGTCTCTTACTTGATTCATGTGGGTAAGCACGTCGGTGTCAAGCAAGCGGAGGGCGGCTTGGTTGTGTTGCAGGATGTTGTCGTGGCTATCCACCACCATGATGCCTGTATCCACGGCATTCAGTATCTGTTCGTAATACTTCTCTCGCTCCATCTGCTCCTCTCGGGTATGCTGCAAGAAGAGTTTGATGCGATTTAGGGAGTCGTTGATAATCTTGTCATCTTTCGATACGTTTTGGGTTGGAAAACTGAAAGAGAAATCCACGTTATCCACCGCATCAAAAAGGAATCTCACCTTCTTGATGTTACGGCGATAGCGGCGCAACAATCGGATATACCCGATGATGGTAATGAATAAAATCCCTGTTATTATGATCAACTTATAATCCATCCTTATAATATTTACCTCAGAATAAAGAACTTTATAGTTAGAAAAGCTATTGTCTTAACTCCTTAACTCCTTCAACACTTCTTACAACCCGTACCTCTTAATCTTATTATAAAGCGTTTGTCGGGAGATGCCCAGTCTTGCTGCCACCACCGACAGGTTGCCTTCGCACTCCTTGATGGTTTTCTCAATCATTCGGCTCTCCATCTCGTCGAGCGTCTGCACTTCTTCCAAAGGCTTCTCCTTTCGGGTAGGGTTGCCGCCTTCAATATCCTCGGCGGTGATGATACCGCCATCGGATAGAATCACGGCTTTTTCCACAGCATGTTGAAGCTCTCGGATATTTCCATACCAAGGAAGGCTGGTGAGTTTCTTCTCTGCTTCTTTCGAGAATCGGATGTTCACCTTATTATATAGGTCGGCATATTGGTGTAAGAAACGATTGGCGAGTGGCACGATGTCTGCCTTTCTCTGTCTGAGGGCAGGCAATTCGAGGTGGATGGTATTGATGCGATAGAGTAGGTCCTCCCGAAACTCGCCATCGCTCACCATCTGTTGTAGGTTGCGATTGGTGGCGCAAACCAGTCGGACATCTATCGGAATCTGTGTGGAACCGCCCACTCTCACGATGCTTCTGCGTTGCAAGGCGGTGAGGAGCTTCGCCTGGAGACCATAGGAGAGGTTTCCGATTTCATCGAGGAAGATGGTGCTGCCATTGGCAAGCTCGAATTTGCCAGGTTTGTCGGTCTTGGCATCGGTGAAAGCCCCCTTCACATGACCGAAGAGTTCGCTCTCAAAGAGGGTTTCGGTAATGGCTCCCATATCCACAGGCAGCATTTTCTTTCCACTGCGTGTGGATAAACGATGTATCTCGTTGGCTAATACCTCTTTACCTGTACCGTTTTCGCCGGTGATGAGGATATTCGCATCGGTAGCCGCCACTTTTTCCACAATGCTTCGAAGATTGTTCATAACTTCGCTATCTCCCCAATACATAGCACTTTGCGATGTTTTTCCACGTCCTTTTCCTCCATTCTTATTCGCAGAGTTATCCACAGGGTTATTCGCACCATTGTTCTTATCTCTTGCCTCTACCAATGTGCGAATCATCTTCTCGTTGTCGAAAGGTTTCACGATGAAGTCTGCAGCCCCCTCCTTGATGCCAGTCACGGCAAGTTGGATGTCGGCGTAAGCTGTGAAGAGCACCACCTCAGTCTTTGGGCTGAGGCTCTTGATTTCACGGAGCCAATACAATCCCTCGTTTCCAGAGTTAATGCCGCTCGAAAAGTTCATGTCGAGCAACACCACGTCGGGATGCTCCTCCCTCAGCTTGGCAGGGATGGAGTTGGGGTTGGCGATGGTGGTGATGTTGTCGAATATCGGTTCCAGCAGCATCCTCACCGTCGTAAGAATGTTGCGGTTGTCATCTACGATAAGAATAGTTCCTTGTCTTTTAATCATGATTTGTAATCTTGTCTGCCTTTATTGATGTAATGAAGGAAGACCTTTATTTTATGTGTTGAAGTCTGAATATCTCTTTTTGCTTTTCAATTTCTTCTTTGAGTTGCTCTTCTTCTACAATTCGTCTGCCAATTTCCCAGTTGGAATGTATCAAGTTCTGGTTGATGGTGGCGTATGCTTTGTTTCTGGCATTCTGGATAATATTCCTAATGTCATTGACAATATCGTTCAATTGTACATTGGGTACTATGTTGTTGTTTTCTTGCATAAGAATCTTATTTTAAATATTGTTTACCTAAAATCCCCAAGCTTTAGCTTCATGTTCGTAATTTTGGTGACAAAGTTAATAAAAAACTCGGAAACCACCACGGTTTTATCTAATAATTAGGTAAGAAAAGAGGAAGTTTCTCTATTTTTCAGAAATTTTCTGCCGAAATATTTCTTGGTGTGGGTTATTTTCCTTGCTTGTGCACCATGGAGTATTGTATATGGAGGCATAGCTCTCTTGTTTGCTCCCAATAGAGTAAGAATTAATAGAATGTCAAACCCATTAAATAGAACTTGTGAACTTTCTGGAATATCAAAGAGCTATACAGGAGAAGTTACAATTCCAAGCAATGTGAATGGATTTCTTGTTACGAAGATTAAAAATAGTGCTTGTTTGCAGTGATTAATCTCAATAGGTAATCTCAAAGGTATATATAAAGGGAGGAAGAAAATATTTTGTAAAATAAGTATAGAATCGATATCATTTTTATCATTATACTAATTTCCTTTGACAAACGTCGCTAGTCCAATAGTTCCAATGGTTGGTGTAGCTGATGTAAAGGAACAGGAAAGCTATAAGTCTGTATGACCATGTATCATTGGCTGTCTGCCTTGGACAGGCTGCCTGTCTTGCCGAGATAGTCTAACTGTCTTCGGCAGACAGTCTCTGCTACCTCTCTATCGTGATATTACCAAAAGGCGATGCGTATTTTGACCGTACACCGCACAGAAATGCTGTATATCGTTGTGTATCAGCGTACTTCTTCTGTGCGGTGTGCCCTTGCCACCGCACGGAGACCGCACTGCACCGCACACTTTCATTTTTTGAAAAATCAAAATTCTAATTTGTGCGGATTGCGTGCGGTGTTCGTGCGGTCTTAGTAAGCTACCGCACTCTGTAAATGGTTTATTATTAGTTAGTTAAACGGGTTTTGTGCGGTGTGCGGTCATTTAGTGATTTCTCCTCTAGCTAGTTTATTGATTAGTTGCCCAGCAAGAATGCCATATATAATGGAAGGATAAGTGTTTGCGGTGCAGTCCCCACATTTACATCTCCCAGCTTGATGGCATGTGATACGTGATACTTCTCGGGATGGGCGAGGAGGGTTTTAGTGCTTTTGATGTTTCCGTTGCTGGCCCTTTACCTCAACCAAAGTGCATTCTCCCTTGAACCTTGTCACGAAGTCAATCTCCAGTCCCGAATCTTTGCGAAAATAATAGAGCTTGCGGTTCATCTTTCCAAAGATGTCCGCTATAAGATTTTCAAAGATGGCTCCCTTGTAACCGAAGAGATTACCTTGAAGAATATCAGCGGCGGTACCTTGCTCTAACTTGCTGACGAACAGACCGGTGTCTGCCATATAAACTTTAAATTGGTCAGGAATCGCATTGCCGTCAAGGGGTAGTTCTGGTGAAGAAAGATTATAACAACGGCGAATGATGCCTGCATCCTCTATCCATTGCAAGCTGCCTTGATAGTCTCGTCCTCTTCCGTTGGGGCGCACTGTGGCGTATGCGAACTTCTTGTTTTCCTTGCTCAGTTGGCGTGGTATCGACTCGAAGCATTCCCGAATTCGTGATTTGTCGGCTTGTGGAGCGTACTTCAACATATCATCACTTTTCCATTCTTTGAGATATTTTTCTATTTTACGCCTAAACATTTGATTCTTTGTGATTTATAACATTTCTTGGTCTGCTGTTTGCACGTTTTTCAAGGGACTTTTCTTGAAATGTAACACGTTTTCCAAGGGACTTTTTGCTTGTTCTTGCCACTTTTCCAAGGGACTTTCGGCATATCTCTTAGAACCATTGCTCCAGCAATACGAAGGTGATGAAGCCGAGGAGCAGGGCGTAGGTGGCTTGCTTTTGGTAGCCATGGGCATGCGTCTCGGGTATCATCTCGTCGCTGGTGACATAGAGCATGGCGCCACCTGCGAAACCTAGCATCACGGGGAGGAAGGAAGCGGATGCCGTGCCCAATCCGAATCCCAACAAGATGCCTACCACTTCTAACAAGGCTATCACCACGGAGATGATGAATGTCCTGATGGCAGAAACCCCTGCAAGCATCAAGGGGGCGATGATGACCATGCCCTCTGGGATATTTTGCAAGGCGATACCAAAGGAAACGCTCCAGTCGGCTTCGCCTGTGGCTGAGCAAACGCTCACTCCTGCCGCCATACCCTCGGGCAATTTGTGTAGGGCTATCGCCATCACAAAGAGCAATACATGGTTGAGCGTGGAATTATTCTTGTGCTCCTCGGGGTCGAGGCCCGTGATATGATGCAAGTGTGGGGTAACGAGGTCGAGTAAGTTGAGAAACAAGGCTCCCACCATCACACCAATGGCAACCCACCACCATTGCGAGCTCTCCTCGAAGGCGGGCACGATGAGACCTAAGGTTGAGGCTGCAAGCATCACCCCGGCACAGTAGCCCAATACCGTGTCGTTCCATTTATGCGGCAATTCCTTGATGAGGAAACCAAGGATGGCACCGACGATAGTCGCTCCGCAAAGTCCTGCGGCACTAATCAATACATTTGTCATATTTATATCTAATCGAATTTTTAATTTGCTCTATACATTATATTATGTATAGCGTATGATACCATCTATTTCTGGTGCAAAGTTAGTAAAAAATATCAAGCGGAATGCCTACTTGGTGATGATTCTTGATAAAATAATCATATATAGGTATCCCAGGAGACAGCATTCTTGCTCTTTCTCTCATAGGGTACGTTTAAACAAATATTTCCGAATCTTTATAATTGCTAAAAAATAGATAAAATCCTTGATGTTTGATGGTGGTTTCAAAAAATAGTGTTACTTTTGCACATATGCGTCATCTTGACAATAGAAGAATGAGGTTTGCGTGGCTGCTGATGTTGGTGTATCTGCCAATGATGCTCGCCATTACCTTCCACCACCACTCGGAGGCGGAGGGCAGTGTCGCTATGTCCTATTGTTACGACTGTGCGCATCACATCCACCACGATGGGCATCTTACCGCCGAGCAGAATTTCATGCACGAGTGCGTGCTCTGCCATCTGCATAGTTTGCCATACGTGGTGCCTACCATCGTTCACATAGCCGTATTCGTTGCTATGGTTCACGTCGCTTTCGTTGTGTCTTGTCCATTTGTCAAGACTCGCCAAGGCGACATTCATTCCACACGTGCTCCACCTGTACTTCTGTCTTTTTAGTTTTTTGATGGTTAATCAAACCAAAATCAAAGATTTATGATGAGAAATAAGAAGTTAGCATTTTTTGCGCTTCCTCTTTTCATCAACTTATGTCATGCGCTTACGTCAAGTGCTGAGCCTATCTCCTTCACTCAGGCAGACAGTATCAAGCGGATGATGAGGGACGGTGTGTCCCTAAATGAAGTTGTAGTAAGCGGAAGCTCCAACAAAGAAGTACAGATGAAGTCAGCCCTCAATGTGGTGAGGGCAAACAAACAATTCATAGAAGAAAATTTCAGCGGCTCGCTGATGCAGACGCTGAGTAGATTGCCTGGTGTACAGGCGATGAGCGTAGGTTCGGGAGAGTCGAAGCCGGTGATTCGTGGCTTGGGATTCAATCGGGTATTGGTGGCTGAGAATGGCATCAAGCACGAGGGACAGCAATGGGGCGATGACCATGGTCTGGAGATAGACCAGTATGCCATCGACCAAGCTGAGGTCGTCAAGGGTCCTGCTTCGCTCACTTATGGTTCTGATGCCATTGGTGGCATCATCAACCTGAGGAGTAACACCATCCCGATGAAGAAGTTTGCCGGACAGGTGAATCTCTTCGGCAGAACCAACAATGAGTCGATAGGCTCTTCGGTTCGCCTGATGGGCAGGAACGGTAAGTTTTGGTACAAGGTAAATGCCACATGGGTGGATTATGCCGACAGCAAAGTCCCTACCGACAGCATCGAGTATTACTCCTACTGGATCAAACTCAAGGACCAGCGCCTTCGCAACACGGCGGGTCGAGAACTGGATGGAAACCTGATGCTCGGTTATGCCGGGGATGGGTGGAATACCTCTTTTCGTATTGCCGATGTGAATACGAAAGCTGGTTTCTTTGCCAATGCCCACGGACTGGAGGTGAGATTGTCGGACATCGACTATGATAGTTCGCGTCGCGACATCGACTTGCCTTATCATACCGTCAACCATCTCTTGGTATCCAATCATACCGACTGGAGTTGGACGGATGGTATGCTGGAAGGCAACTTCGCCTATCAGAACAACCGACAGCGAGAACTTTCCGAACCCGTATCTCATGGCTATATGCCGATACCGCCGAATACCTTGGAGAGAAGCTTTACGAAGCAAACGTTTTCTGCCCATGTAAAGGCGACGCAGCAGATGGGAAAGCATGCGCTTCAAGCAGGAGCCAACGTCGAGTACCAGCGTAATCGCCGAGGAGGGTGGGGATTCATTTTGCCCGACTTTGAGCAGTTGGCGTTTGGTGTCTTTGCCATGGACAAGTGGGAGTTGAGCGATAAACTCAGCTTGACCGCTGGGGCGAGATTCGACCGTGGAAACGTGAGGATTCACAGCTATCACGATTGGTACAAGACACCGCTGAGGGCTTCGACCACCGCTTCTGCCACGGACGGCATCGTGCAACAAGGTGATTCCGCTTACATGGAGCGTTCTGCCAATCTGAGTCGTAGCTTCAACAGCCTCACTTGGTCGGTGGGCGTAAACCGAATGTTGGGCGACTGGGTGCTCAAACTCAATGTGGGCAAGAGCTTCCGTATGCCGATTGCCAAGGAGTTGGGAATGGATGGAGTGAATTACAATCTCTTCAGATATGAGAAAGGAAACACGAGTCTGAAGCCTGAGGAAAGCTATCAGGTGGATGCGGGCATCGTCTATGAAAGGGGTGTGCTTTCGGTGCAACTGACGCCTTATCTCAATTATTTTCCCAACTATATCTATCTTAACCCTACGCCTCAGTATAAGGAGGGCTTGCAACTCTACTATTATACACAGGCTAAGGTGCTGAGATGGGGCTTCGAGGCAAGTGTGTCGTGGAAGATTCTTCCTTGTTTGCGCTTGGATGCTGATGGCGAATATCTTTATGCCCGTCAGCTCAGCGGAGAGAAGAAAGGTTATGGACTTCCATTCTCCACACCATGGTCGGCTCGTGCCGAACTTCGCTATCTCTTGCCAGCGCAAGACCCAGCTAAATCGGGTTTCGTGGCTTTGGAATGGCAGGTGGTGGGAACGCAAGATAGAATCGTTCCGCCAGAGGAGAAGACCAAGGGACATCAACTCTTGAACGCCAGCATCGGGAAAAAGTTCAAAATTGGCGGTAATCAGTTGGAGCTTACTCTGCGAGGAGAAAACTTGTTGGGCAAGCGCTACTACGACCACACCAGTTATTACAGACTGATAGGAGTGCCTGAGCCAGGAAGAAATTTCTCGGCGATGGTTTTCTGTAGCTTCTGATTCCTTCCCTTGAATAATAGGGGTTCTCTTGGGAGGGATGATGTCCAAGCGAAAAGGGGCTACCTATCAGTTTTGATGAAGTTATATTATTTTAAAGCAACGCATTTCAGTGAGCATAAAATCGCTTCAGTGAATGCATTTATAAAAGAATTTGACAACAATGAAAAAGATATTGTTTTTAGCAGCTTCTGTGCTGTTTTGTGTTTTTAGTTTGGTATTTACATCTTGCGACAGCGACGATGATCCACAGCCATCTGTAGCCAAGCCTGTAGCTGCCCTTGCAGAGGTGGGTGAGGAGAACTCTAAGGAAGCCACTGCAGGTAAGGACCTTCACTTGGAGGGTGACTTGGAGGCAGAAGGCTTGATAGCTCGCATCGACGTAACCATCGCCACAGCTGATGGCAAGACAACCATCGTTCAGAAATCTTATACCGAAGGCAAGTACGTCGGTGTGAAGAATACCACTTTCCACGAGCATCTTGACATTCCTGCCGATGCTGCCGCAGGTGCTTACAAAGTTACCTTTGTCGTAACCGATAAGTTGGGTCAGAGCACTACCTTTACTTCCGACCTTACTGTCAAGGCACTTGACAAGACTGCTCCTGCCATCACTTTCAAGGAAGTGGGCGAAGATAATAGTCACAAGGCCGTGATAGGCAAGAAGATGCACTTGGAGGCACAGATTGAGGCTCCTCACAAGATAGCTAAGATAGAGGTGGAGTTCCATAATACCGCAGCTAAGTATGAGAAGGTTTATACTTATACTGACGAGAAGTATCTCGGTCAAACTTCCGTCCTCTTCCATGAGCACCCAGAGATACCAGCCGATGCTCCAGAGGGTGAATATCATATCCACTTCACGGTGACCGATGCCAACGGCAACGCTACTACCGAAGAGGCCGAGGGCATTCAGATTACCAAGGAATAAGGATTTAGGTATCAGATAAAATTAGAACGATGAAAAGAAGTACACTTTATTTATTATATATGTTTTTCGTTGCGACAGCAATGGGCATAGCTGTTAGCATGACCTCTTGCTCAAGCGATGACGACGATAACACCAAGGTCAACGACCAAGAGAAGCCAGAGATTGTGGACGGTGAGTTACCAAACCCTATTGACTGCCAGCAATACAAGCGTGGCGAGACCATCGCTTTCCGCTATACTTTTACGGATAATGTAGAACTCGGCAATTTCAATATCGAGATACACAACAACTTCGACCATCATACCCATTCCACTTCTGCCGGCGACTGTCCGCTCGACGAGAAGAAGTCGCCTGTGAATCCTTGGGTGTATAATCAAGACCAGACCATTCCATCGGGCTTGAAATCGTATGATGCAAAGGTTGATATTGCCATTCCTAAGGACATTGATCCTGGCGATTATCACTTCATGATACGTGTAACCGACAAGGCGGGTTGGCAGCAGCTCAAGGCTGTAAGCATCAAGATTAAGGAATAAAGTGTACTTTTAAAAAGGATAATAAGCAAAATGAAATCAAAGAATCTTCAGTTGATGCTCCTTTCTGGCGCATTGACAGTCTCATTTGCGGCTCAAGCAGCCGAAATTAAGAATAATAGTATTGTAAAGGATAACAACGATGGGGTAGTAAGCCCTATGAAAAATGACGTAACCCCTGTGAATAACGAAATGGATGCAGAGGAAATCGCCAAGAGTACGGATGCCAATGTGTATGGCCATGTGGTGGATGCCAAGACGGGTGAGCATGTGCCTTATGTCATCATACAGGTGAAGGGAACAACCATCGCCACGACCACTGATATGACGGGTCACTTCTTCCTGAAGAACTTGCCGGAAGGTTCGTTCATCATCGAGGCGAAGTATATGGGCTACACTTCTCAGTCGAAGAGTGTAACCATCAGAAAGAATGCAACCAAGGAGCTGAATTTCAGTCTCAACCCAAACGATTTGAGTCTCGACGAGGTAGTCGTTTCCGCCAACCGAAACGAGACTCAACGAAGATTGGCTCCAAACTTGGTGAATGTGATTGGCGGTAAACTTTTTGACATCACACAATCCACTTGCTTGGCGCAAGGACTCAACTTCCAGCCTGGTGTGCGTACTGAGGACAACTGCCAGAACTGTGGCTTTACCCAGGTGCGCATCAATGGTCTCGATGGTCACTACTCCCAGATATTGGTGGATTCTCGCCCGGTGTTCTCTTCCCTGAACGGCGTATATGGTCTGGAGCAGATTCCTGCCAATATGATAGACCGTGTGGAGGTGGTTCGTGGTGGAGGCTCAGCCCTCTTCGGTGCATCAGCCATCGGCGGAACCATCAACATCATCACCAAGGAGCCAATCCGCAATTCGGCTTCTTTCGGACATACATTCATGTCGCAGGGTGGTTCCAACTCGTTTGATAATGTGACGACGGGCAATGTCTCCTTGGTTACAGATGATAACAAGGCGGGCGTGTATGCTTATGGGCAGACTCGCACTCGCCAGGGGTATGATTATGATGGCGATGGATACACCGAGTTGCCAGAGTTGAACAATCAGACGTTCGGTCTCAATTCTTACCTCCGTCTCAGTCCTTACTCTAAGTTGAGCCTTCAGTATCACGGCATCCATGAGTTCCGCCGTGGTGGTAACAAACTCGACCAAGCGCCTCACGAGGCAAACATTGCAGAGCAGGTGGAGCATAACATTCAGGGTGGTGGACTCACTTACAACTTCTATTCTCCCGATGAGAAGAATCGCCTTTCGGCTTATTTCTCTTTCCAGACCACGGCTCGCAAGAGTTACTATGGTGGTATCGGCGAGGGAACGGAAGAAGACAAGGAGACTGCCGAGAAAGCATACGGTACGACCCACGACTTTACTTATGTGGCAGGAACACAGTATGTCCATTCGTTCGATAAGTTGCTCTTCATGCCATCCGACCTGACCCTTGGAGCAGAGTACAACTTTGATGGTTTGAAGGATGTCATCCTGGGTTACGACCGAAACTTCAAGCAAGATGTTCGCATCGGAAGTTTCTTCTTCCAGAACGAGTGGAAGAACAAGCAGTGGAGCTTCCTCTTGGGCGGTCGATTGGATAAGCACAACTTGGTGGATCATGTCATCTTTAGTCCTCGTGCCAACCTTCGCTTCAATCCTACGGAGAATGTGAACCTTCGCATTACCTATGCAGGAGGCTTCCGTGCTCCACAGGCTTTCGATGAGGATTTGCACGTTGGTGTAGTAGGTGGCGAGCGATTGGTTACGGTATTGGCGGATAACTTGAAGGAGGAGCGTTCCAATAGCTTCAGCGTGTCTGCCGATTTGTATCACAAGTTTGGCAATGTGCAGACCAATCTCTTGATAGAGGGATTCTATACCGACCTCAACAATGTCTTCGCTCTCCGTCAGCTCGACCAGCCCGATGCACAAGGCAACACCGTGCAGGAGCGTTACAACGCCTATGGTGCCAAGGTGCTCGGCTTGAACATCGAAGGTAAGGCAATGTTCACCCGTTGGTTCTCTCTCCAGGCAGGACTCACCCTCCAGCAGAGCCACTATGACGAGGCTATCGCATGGAACGACGAGGTGCCGGAGCAGAAGTATAAGAAGATGATGCGTACGCCTAACACTTATGGTTATTTCACTGCATCCTTCACCCCGGTGAAGCGTTTCACGGCTTCGGTTACGGGCAACTATACCGGCAGTATGCTCGTAGGTCACTCCGCTGGTTCTGGTGTAGAGGAGCCTGTGGCAGTGAACACGCCTAAGTTCATGGAAGTAAACATGAAGTTGTCGTACGATTTCCCTATCTACAAGTATCTCACCCTGCAGGTGAATGGTGGTGTCCAGAACATCACCAATGCTTATCAGAAGGACTTCGACAAGGGATGGAACCGAGATTCCAATTACATCTATGGTCCTTCCCTTCCACGTAGCTACTATGTGGGTGTGAAGATTAGTTACTAAAAGAAATGGTGAAGCGGGCTATCCATGATAGCAGGCTTCGCCATTTTCTTGCATAGTTAGCAACATCACAGTTGCTATAGGTTAAAGTTTATAATTTCTTCTTGGGACGACCACGCCGTTTCGGCAAGTCCTTGTTAGTATCTACGATGCAAAGTTACTTTGAGGGCAAGAAAGACTTATTCAAAGGACTTGCCATGGAAAAGTTGGAAAAAGAATGGACGGAATATCCTGTGCTTCACTTCGACATGAGCGGTGGAAAGCACATGGAGAAGGAGCAATTGGAAAGATACCTTTCGTTAACCTTCCTTGGCACCGTGCCTTACTGCAATGTCACCAACTATGAGGGACATTACCAGCAGATGCTCTTCATTATCTTCTCGCTCCTTACGGGATATGTGGTGGATGTGGAGGTTCATACGCCAAACGGAAGGGTGGATATAGTGATGCTGACACATACTCGCCTCTACATCATCGAACTGAAGTTGAATAAGAATGCTCAAACAGCCTTGCAGCAAATCAATCTCAAAAACTATGCCCAGCGCTTCGCCCTATGCGGTAAGCCAATAACAAAGGTGAGCATCAATTTCGACTCTACCAAGGAAAATATAGAGGATTGGAAAATCGAAGAGTAGTGGATATCTACTCATGGAAGACTTTTACTTGATTTTTATTCAAAAAAATGACAGAGTCTCAATTACATTTTGAATCGTAATTGAGGCTCTTGTCTTTTTGTTATCACTCTCTAAATGTTTTTTACCCTTAAATCCTAATAGCTATTGAAGACAACTAAACCTAAACATATTCTTAAACCTAAATCAACACTGAGATTATATTTTCCATTGCAAAGGTAATGCTATTTGGAAATAGTGATAGAAACTATTGAGCCAATTTGAGACTCAAATGGTTCAACCATTCATAATTAGTAAGAAATGAGCTATTATTCCTATTTTTTTAATCTTGTTTGTGAAAAAGAGGAAAAATGAAAATAATGAACCAATTGTGCTAATATTGGACCAAAAGTATAATATTGTTATCCTATGGTCTAATCATTTCATCTTATGGCTCGTGTCTGTCAGTGCTTTTATTCTATTATTTTTAATTTTGCATTTAAATGACGAAATCGTTATTATAAAGTTTTATCAATAAGTATGAATAAGAAGAATATGAAACAAACAAATTTTCATCTTATCGGGAAGGCAAAAGTTACGCAGCTTGCCTCTTTGTTTTTTTTAAACATGTTCGCTCTGTTTTCGCAAGCGCAGAAAATAGAAGCAACTCTTAAATTAATCAAACCAGGGAATACGGCAGAAGTCTATCCTTTGCAGCTGAAAGGTGATGCCTATGTGGGAAATTCAGATTTACCTGTGAAAGTCACTCGCCAAATAACAAAAGATGGCAATGACGACATTGTTACAATTCATGTAAAGGCAGAGTCGGCTGCTTATTTCAATCTAGGTTGCAAGCTGAATACAGGACTCGTGGCTGATGGCAATGAGTATTATATGCCAGGATTTTGGTATCATCGTAACCAGCGTTCTCCAAAGGAAGCACCTTCTTTTAAAACAAGCAAGAGTTGGAATTTCCGTGATGATCGTCTGTCAACGCCATTGACTAGTGTATATCATGCAGAATCCAAAAGAGCGGTAAGCATCCTGCATGTACCATCAGGCTCTAGCGACACTCAAACCCAACTATTGGAAGGAGATGTTATTTTGGGAGGTGAAACATCAGTTGGCTATCTTGGATTTGATAATTCCAAGGATGAAACTTCGCTTACTTTTGGCTATCCGTACGAAGAGTCTCCACGTCGCTATATACGTAAGTTGCAACTTGCTTCTCCTGTGACTGCTTATGCTCGTTTAAATGCTGGAGAAGAAAAAGTACTTATTTGGCGCATTCACTATGATAATGCCGACTCTTATGGAGACTTCGTGACCCGTATGTGGAAGTATAGTTTTGATGTCATGAATCCGCAGCCTCTTTCAAATGCCTATTCGGCCGAAGAAGTGAAAACTCAACTGTGTGATTATTTCCGAGGCTCGTTTGTAGATAAATATATCTTGAAATATAATTCAGGGCATAGCATACTTATTGATGATTGTAAACCTGCTAGTGCCGCTCAACTGGGCTTTTGTGGTCGTGTGATTCTTAATGCTTTCAACGAGATAGAATGGGGAGAATCACATGGTGACATCGAGTTGGTAAACATGGGAAATAGCATCATCGATAGCTATCTGAAAAATGGTTTTACATCAACAGGTTATTTCTATGATGAAGTAGATTTAAGCCGAGGCATGCCAAAATCACAAGAAGTTGTACATTCTATTCGCCAACAGAGTGAGGCTATCTATGCAATTCTTCTTTGGTTGAAATATGAACGTGGTCAGAAGCGTCAGCATAAGGAGTGGGAACAGAAAATAAAGCGTGTACTCGATAATTTCTTGACGTTGCAAAAGCAGGATGGAAGTTTTGCACGTAAATTTAGAGATAATGGTGAGGATGTGGATGCAACTGGTGGAAGTACATCTTCTGCCACTTCAACCTTGGTCATGGGATGGAAATATTTTGGCGACAAACGGTATCTGGAGGCAGCGAAGCATACGATAGATTATATAGAGAAGAACATCATCTCCAAGAGCGACTATTTCTCTTCTACGCTCGATGCTAACTGTGAGGATAAAGAAGCAGCTATCACAACAGTGACTGCTACTTATTATTTGGCTATGGTTACAAAGGGTAAGGAACGTATTCGCTATATAGACTTATGCCAGAAAGCTGCTTATTTTGCAGTTTCATGGTATTATACATGGGACGTGCCTTTTGCTAGCGGTCAAATGTTGGGCGATGTAGGGTTTAAGTCGCGCGGATGGGGTAATGTTTCGGTAGAGAACAATCACATAGATGTCTTTGTATTCGAACTGCCTCATATACTGAAATGGCTTTCTACGGAGGTAGGTGAGCGACGTTTCGCACAGCTTTACGATGTGATGCGCTCGTCTCTTTGTCAGCTGATGCCTACTAAGAAACATCATTATTTGATACATCATCCTGGATTTTATCCAGAGGTAGTTCAGCATACCACTTGGGACTATGGACGTAACGGAAAGGGATTCTACAACAATTATTTTGCACCAGGATGGACTGTGGCATCACTTTGGGAATTATATTCTCCTGAGCGTACAGTCAACTTCTTGAAACGTTAGCCTCCAGTCTTTTCTGATGTAGCTACTTTTTGCGTGATATGTTTCGTTTTCAAGGGGGGCAAGTATGAGACCCGAATTGTGAATTAAATAAAAAAAAGACTCAAAGATCAGCGTAGTATTTATAAATATTGTATCTTTGAGGAATATTTACCGAAAAGACCATTTATGAAAAGGAATACGATAACATCTCTTGTATTATTATTGTTAGCCTTGCTTGTCACTGTGCCAAGTCAGGCTAGCTATATGTTTAAGCATTATGGAGTAGAATCTGGGCTTTCGCAAAGCACTGTCTATACGATTCTTCAAGATAGAACTGGGTTCATTTGGGTGGGAACTAAATATGGACTTAATCGCTTTGATGGAACGATGTTTAAGGTATATCATGCCGATGGTAATTCATTTAGCCTTGGTAGTGAGGTCATAACTCAACTTTATGAAGATTCGAACGGGAACATTTGGGTAGGAACAGATATAGGTGTGTGGATATACGACCCTATTGCTGATTCTTTTAGCCGTTTTGATGCGAAGACAACCGATGGCTTGGCTGTGAATAATAAAATTAATGCGATTGTTGGCAATGGTGATATGATATATGTATCATCCCAAGAACAAGGTCTCTTTGTCTATAATATGCAGACAAAGAAATTAATAAACCATCGGTTGAAAGGCTTGCCGAATATAGAAGGTCTTGCTGTTACTTCTGATGGTCGTATCTGGATGGGGTTGTGGGGAAGTGGACTCTATTATGCTGACGCAAATTTACGTAAGATTTTTCCATTTACGCTTAGCGATGGAACTCGTCCTTTAGAACATGATATCGTGTCAACTATTGTGGAACTTAGCCCAGGTAGGCTTTTTGTCGGTTCTGCTCATCATGGTCTTGTTGAGATTGACACTCAACATAATGCGCTATCAGAGATTGTGAGCAACTATAATGGAAAAGACATTTTTGTACGTCAGCTTATTCGCAAGGGGGATGAGATATGGGCAGCCACAGAGATGGGACTTTATATTTATGATGTAAAGACTTTTTCCCTTCAGCATTTTATGTATAATCCTGCCAATCCGTTTTCTTTATCGGACAATCCTCTCTATAGTCTTTTCCAAGACAGAGAGGGAGGTATGTGGATTGGAAGTTATTTCGGTGGCATCAACTATTTGCCAGATACAAGCCGTTTTTTTGAGCGCTTTGTTCCGCAGGATGCGAGTGGAAAGGCACTGCCAGGTCGTCGTGTGAGTAGTATGGTTCAGGATAAAAAGGGGAATGTATGGGTCGCTACAGAGGATGCTGGATTGTCATGTCTAAATCCTGTAACTGGTGAATTTGAGCGGATAGCTGAAAGTGCAGCTTTCCCAAATGTTCATGGCCTTTTGGTGGATGGCGATAGACTATGGGTAGGAACATTCTCTTATGGACTTAAAATTATGGATGTAAATTCACATTGCGTGATAAAATCTTATACGCAAGGTTTCAAGCCTGGGGATTTGCAGGATAATTCAATTTTTGGCATAGACAAGTCTCCGAATGGGGAAATTTATTTGGCGACTGTTCGAGGACTTTGTCGTTATGATGGAAAAACGGATGGATTTATCTATATTAAAGAGGTGCCTCGTATTCTTATCAACGATGTTCGTATAGATGCTTATGGTAATATTTGGGCTGTTACTCAGACGGATGGAGTGTATGCGTATGTAAAATCACAGCACCGCTGGTGTCATTTTGCTAAAGGCAAGAGAAGCCGTATTTCTTCCAATATAGTATTGGCTGCTTATGAGGATTCTGAACATCGGATGTGGTTTCCAACTCATGATGGAGGAGTTTGCCGATATAATCCGTTAAAAAGGGACATTGAACCTTTTGTCATTGGTAACAACCATCTCGAATCTACGGTGTTTCAAGTGGTAGAAGATCATCAGGGGATGTTTTGGTTTACCACTTATAGTGGGCTTTTGTGCTATAATCCTTCGAGCAAGATGTTACGAAGTTTTTCCAATGCAAGTTTAATGATGGATAATCAATTTAACATGCTTTCGTCACTTGTTGCTGATGATGGAAGTATTTATCTGGGTAGCTTGTGTGGACTTCTACGCTTTATGCCAAGTCAACTCTGCAAAGTTAGAAATTTACCGAAATTGGTCGCTACGCAGTTGAGCATTGGAAATGAAATGGTCAATAACTATAGTGTCAATACACCTTTGGTGCGTAATATAGTGTTCACACGTGAAATCAGTTTGGCTCATTCTCAAAATTCATTTTCACTTCATGTTGTTCCACTTGATTACAGCAATACGCAAGGGGTTGAGATGGAATATAAACTTGTTGGCTATGACAATGAATGGCAGCCAATGCGTTCCGATCGTATCATAGCTTACAGTAATATGCCAACTGGTAAGTATAAACTGTGTGTTCGAATCAAAGATGAAGGAGGCCGGTGGGGTAAGGACCAATATGAATTGGCAGTGACGGTACGTCCGCATTTTTTGTTATCGATTTGGGCTATGCTCGTTTATTTGCTTATCGCATGTGTCATGATTTGGCAATTGGTAAAGATGCTTCGCAAAAAAACTGAACTCAAGCGTAAAAAAGCCATGGAAAAGTTTGAGCATGAGAAGGAGCAAGAACTCTATGAGAGCAAGATTCATTTCTTTACAAATGTGGCTCATGAGATACGTACTCCACTGACACTTATCAAGGCTCCTTTGGAAAATATAATCCGACATGATAAAGTGGATAATCAAGAAGTGAAGGAGGATCTCGATATTATGTATCAGAATACGAATCGTCTGAACGACTTGATTAATCAACTTTTAGACTTCCGTAAGGCAGAGCGTGATGGCCTGAAACTTAATTTTGAATTGTGTGACATTGCTAAATTAGTAGGTGATGTATATGATAGATTCCGCTCTGTGATGCGTGAGCGTAATGTTGCATCTTCCATGTCTGTCCTCTGTACTAACATCCAGGCTTGCGTTGATCATGAGGTCGTTACGAAGATTGTTAGCAATTTGATTAATAACGCAGTGAAATATTGTGCATCGACAGTACAGGTTATATTGGATGTTGAAGGGGATAATTTCGTCTTGACAGTGAAAAATGATGGCAATGTCATCCCATTTGGCATGCGAGACAAAATCTTTCAGCCATTCTTTAGAATGGAAAACGTGGAGAGTAAAACATCATCATCAACCACTGGCACTGGCATTGGGTTGGCCATGGCAAAGTCACTTGCAGAACTTCATGGAGGAACTGTCACAATGTGCAATGATGATACGATGAATGTATTTAGATTGACATTGCCTATCAAGCAAGATATTGCCGTTGCGTTGGATAAGTCGGAAGACATGAGTTCTCGCATGAATATTGATGTAAATACTGATCCAACTAAGCCTACCCTGTTGCTGGTCGAAGATCATGTGCAGATGCGAGATTATGAGAAGTTGCGACTCCAAAAAGATTATAACATTCTTACGGCTGGTGATGGCGAGGAGGCTTTGCAAGTGCTTGCTGCTAATCAAGTAAATCTTATTGTGTCGGACATTATGATGGAACCTATGAATGGCTTGGAGCTATTGAGCCGTGTAAAACATGATTCTAATTACTCTTTTATCCCTGTAGTGTTGCTTACTGCGGTTACATCCGACAGTGCAAAATTGGATAGTATGGAGAATGGAGCCGACGCATATATAGTGAAACCATTCTCTATGGATTATCTGGTGGAAACGGTGGCTAAAATCTTACGTCAGCGTGACGAAGCGAAACGAGCTTATGTGCAGTCTCCTTTTGTGGGAACAGATACGGTGTCGATTAGTACGACGGATACAGAATTCCTTAATCGCTTGAAGGAGGCAGTAACTAAGAACTTGGATAATAGCGACTTTAACGTGGACCAGCTTGCCGCTGAACTAAACATGAGTCGAACTAGTCTTAATCGAAAAATTCGAGGTACATTGGATATTTCGCCAAACAATTATATACGTCTAGAACGTCTTAAGACAGCAGCGACATTGCTCAAGGATGGTAAATCCAAGGTGAATGAGGTTTGCTATAGGGTAGGGTTTACAAGTCCAAGTTATTTTACGAAATGTTTCTATCAGCAGTTTGGGCTGCTGCCAAAAGAATTTAATAAATAGCATGAACGGCATGAGGGCAAGATAAAGAATTGTTGCTTGCTCATGTATAGATGCAAAGGGTGTGTCACATGGCGTGACACACCCTTTGTTGACTTAGTGCAGTCCTGCTTTGGTGAACGAGTATGGAGCATCGGCATCAGCAATGCCACGTTGTTTGTTTGGGCTGGAGGAAAGCTGGTAGATGAATGTTGCGCCATTCATCAGCTCAGAACGAGTAATGTAATTCTTTGAGTATGTTGAACCATTGAGCAAGAGTTGTTGGATGTAACAATTATTTTTGCTATTATTCTGTGCTTTAATACAGACATTCTTTCCGTTTTCAAGATGTAAGGTCATCTCGTCGAAATAGGGTACGCCGAGTACATATTCTCCAGATGCAGGGCAAACTGGATAAAATCCCATGGCAGAGAATACATACCATGCTGATGTTTGTCCATTGTCCTCGTCGCCACAGTAGCCATCAGGATTGGCATTGTACATGCGATCCATTGTCTGGCGAATCCAATATTGAGTTTTCCAAGGCTCTCCTGAATATCCATAGAGGTAAATCATATGTTGGATGGGTTGGTTGCCATGTGCGTAATTTCCCATATTCATGATTTGCATTTCTCGAATCTCATGGATGACACCACCATAATAACTGTCGTCAAACAATGGTGGAACATTGAACACTGAGTCTAGCATCTGGTTGAACTTTTGTTTGCCACCCATGAGGTTGATAAGCCCTTGTGGATCGTGAAAAACCGACCATGTATAGTGCCAAGCATTTCCTTCTGTAAATGCATCGCCCCATTTTAAAGGAGAAAATGGAGTTTGGAATTTACCATTCTTTAAACGACCACGCATTAAGTTGCTTTCTTTGTCAAAAACATTTTTATAATTAAGTGCATGACGACGGAATGGTTCCAACTCCTTCTTGGATTTTCCTAATGACTTGCCGAATTGGTAGATGCACCAGTCATCGTATGCATATTCCAGTGTGCGTGCCACATTTTCGTTGATGTTGACATCGTATGGGATATATCCCAACTTGTTATAATATTCAAATCCGAGTCTTCCCGTAGAACTGACTTGTGGATGAACGGCATTGGCTCCATGTGTAACGGCTTTCCATAGCGTTTCAGTGTCGTAGTTCTTGAGACCACAGAGATAGGCATCGGCAACGATGGAGGCGGAGTTGTTTCCCACCATGCAACCACGATGCCCAGGGGATGCCCACTCTGGTAAGAAACCACTTTCTTGATATGCGTTAACAAGCCCAGCCTGTATTTTCTCATTCATGGAAGGATATAGCATGTTTAGCAGCGGAAATAAGCATCGGAATGTATCCCAAAAGCCCGTGTCGGTGAACATGTAGCCTGGGCGTACCTCTCCATTGTATGGTGAATAGTGAACGATTTCCCCTTTTGCGTTCTTTTCATAGAAGGAACGTGGGAATAGCACAGAACGGTACAGACAGGAATAGAATGTGCGGAGATGCTCGTAATCATTTGTTTTTACTTCTACTCGTCCTAATACCCTATTCCAAGTTTCTCGCCCTTGATCTTTTATTTCGTCAAATGAATGGTTGCCTAATTCCTTGAGGTTTTCTATGGCTTGTTCCTCGGAAATAAATGAAGAAGCAATTCGTAAATTTACTTGTTCTCCTTTTTGGGTCTTGAAACCAACAATGCCTCCTGCGTGGTCACATGTCGTGACAGTTGTATTTTCTTGTATGTTTCCATCAGTGACAGTTGACTTGTAGGTGAAGTCATGGTCAAACTTGATGACAAAATAATTTTTGAAATTATTCGGTACACCTCCAGAGCTTTTGGATGTATAGCCAACAATCATCTTCTTCTCAGGGATAATTTTGATATAGGAGCCTTTGTCGAAAGCGTCAATAACTACGTATGAGTTGCTTTCGGGGAAGGTAATGCGCATGATGGCGGCACGTGATGTAGGTGTAATCTCTGCAACAACATCGTAATCAGCAAGGTATGTTCTATAATAATAAGGTGTGGCTATTTCTGCCTTGTGCGAAAACCAGGAAGCTCGTTTGTCTTCGTCGAAGATAGGTTTGCTTGTTTCTGGCATTATAGCAAACTGCCCATAGTCGTTAATCCATGGGCTTGGTTGATGAGTTTGCTTGATGCCACGTATTTTTTCGGCGGTATAGGTGTATGTCCATCCATCGCCCATTTTTCCTGTTTGTGGAGTCCAGAAGTTCATGCCCCATGGCATACAGGTTGCAGGATAGGTGTTTCCTGTAGATAGGGAGTGGGTAGATTCTGTTCCAACAAGTGTGTTGACGTAATCCACTGGGGTGAGTTGCTTGGCTGTAGTCGGGAGCGTTAATACAAGCGACAAGCCAATAGCGATTAAATGCTTTTGTTTCATATTGTGCATGAGGTTTAGATATTGTTATATACTGTTGAGCAAATCGGTTTTCCTCTCGTTGACTAACTTGATAATCAGTTCACCGAAGAGGGTGTTGGCCCAGGCAAACCAAGGACGGGTAAATTTTTCCGGATTGTCCTTGTTGAAAGTTTCGTGCATAAATCCCGTATCGGCATCTGTGTGGATAAGTTGTTCGATACATTGTTTGATTTCATCATCATTGTTGCTTGTGAAGGCTTTCATGATGATGCTCATTGGCCATATCATGTCATAGCCGACATGAGGGCCTCCGATACCTTCTCCTGCTTTTCCTCGGAAGAAATAAGGATTGTCTTCACTCCACACAAAACGGCGGGTGTTCTGGTAGATGGGATCGTTGATATTGACATCTCCTAAATATGGCATTGCGAGAAGGCTTGGCACATTGGCATCATCCATCAACATTTTGTTTCCGAATCCATCCACTTCGAAAGCATAGATTTTGCCATATTTAGGATGATTGTATATGGCAAATTTCTTGAGGGCATTTTCAACCTCGTCGGCTAGTTCTTTGCATCGGTTGGCCTTTTGCGTGTCACCATTTACTTTTTCTAAGATTTCGCTTGCCTTGCGTAGTGAGGAAACTGCGAAAAAGTTGGATGGAACCAAAAATTGCAAGGTGGTAGCATCGTCTGATGGGCGGAAAGTGGAAACGATGAGGCCAACAGGCTTGACAGGCGCTCCAATTCCATCGTTGTTGACGGTATCTAATGCACGCTCTGTCTTTCTTTGGAATTTATAAGGTGTTGTTCCGTCTTTGCGTTGTTGTGTGCGTAGGGTTTGGATTATGTTATCGATAGCTTGTAACCATTCTTCTGCAAAAACACTCGTGTCACCAGTTGTTTTCCAATAATGGTAGGCAAGACGAATCGGATAGCACAGAGAATCAATTTCCCACTTACGTTCATGCAACTCTGGTTTCATGTCGGTGAGGTCGCTCATCCAGTTGCCATCTGGGATAGGACCATCGTTGAAAGCATTGGCGTATGGGTCAATGTTGATGCACTTCCATTGTCTCAAAATTACGCCAGCAAGTAATTCTTGCAGCGATTTGTCCTTGTTGGCAAATTGTACGTATGGCCAAACTTGTGCTCCTGAGTCGCGTAGCCACATGGCGTGTATGTCACCTGTATAGACAAAGGTATCAGGTCGTCCGTCCTTGTCTTTTCTGAAATGTACAGTCGTGTCAAGGGTGTTGGGAAAACAGTTGCCAAACATCCAGGCAAGTCGTGTGTTTTTTAGTAATTTCTGTATTCGTTGTATTTCTTTTTCCACTGTTTTGGAGCGAAATAAACGTTTGGATTCTTCAGGGCGTAGGCTCTTGAATATGGAGCCAGTTGCATCCGCTTTACAGATACTATTCTTAAACGCCAAGCTAGTAGCTTGCACATTGCTTCCACAGAGCAGAAGCATGCTTGTTAAAAATGCTTTGGATATGTTCTTGGTTCTCATGTTTGTTACTTATCTGTTATTCAATATGATTTTTAATGATAATGCAATTTGGAATTCTTGCTATCTGTTGGCGAACTGTAACATAAGTGCAGGGATGCCTGATGCAGAATAGCTGTCTATTTTTGCTCCTTTTTCTAGTAATTTGTGATATTCACCTCCACAAATATTTCGAGATTTGTCACGGTTGTTCCATCCTGTAGCAATGGTGTTGTAGATGAAAGGTAAATATTGCTTTTGGTTGCAGTCGTATATGAGCCAAGCAATATACTCGGAGAAAATGGCAGTATAGATGCCTTGTTCTATACCTGCCTCGAAAGGAAGCACGCCGTATTTGGCTGACATGTTGTCTATGGTGTAGTTCGTGGCAAGTATGGCATTGTCTAGGTAATGTTTTTCCCCTGTAGCCTTGTAGAGTAGTACAGATGCGCCGATGAAAGTAGCTTGGTTATATACGTGGGTATGCCAGTCTGGTGTGCCGTTTCCGTGTTTGCTGTCTGCGACACGCCCTGTTTGTGAATCGAACAAGTTCTCTTCTCCCCAGTCGTAGATTTCTTTACCCATGTCGAGATATTGGGCTTTGGTGTGGAACTGTGGGCACTTTGCTGTAGAACTAGTTCTGTTTGATGGCACATTGTTATATAAAGTAAGCGCAGCTACGACGGTAGGAAAATTGATGCAAGACATCTTGCCGTCATCGAATCTGTTGGGGCGTGGGTTACGTATGGGATACCAACACCAGTACATGCCTCCATGTTCTGCATCGTATGATCCTGTGTCGCCTACACGTGCGGAACCATACCATACTCTACTGAAGCTTGCTTCGGAATATTTTAAATAATCTTTTTCTCCGAATAGTTCATAGCCTCGTGCTAAACTGATTGTCCACCACATGATGTCATCATATATGAACCAACCTGTGTTCTCGTTGTTGTCTTCGAAATCAAACTGACAGTATTGTGCCTTGTTTCCTTCGTAGATTTTTTTGCAAAGTTCTTTGCATTCTGCTTGACGTTTCTTGTCGTGTGTACGCTTGGCAAGACGATAAGCGTTCATTGCCATGTCCCAATAAATAGGTTGACACCAGATGGCGGCTGCTCCATTAAACCGGTCAACAGCAGCAGGAAAAGAGGTATCCGTTTTATAGATGTATTTTTGTGAATCCAACAGAGACTGGTTGAATCCTTGATACGCCACCCATGCAAGTTTGGAATTAGGACTTCCATTCTTTGCAAAGTCTTTCTCTTGTTTGTTGCTTGCCGAGAGGTTGACTCCAAAAGAGAGAGCCAGAATCACTGCTAAAAAGGCATTCATCTTGTGGCTGTGCTTTGATAGTTGTTTCATATCGAATACGTGATTTTTGATTGTTATTTGCGTTATTGTCTGCAAAAGTATATATAATAAAGGTATATAACTATAAGAAAGGAGCCAAATAATACGAGAATCGAGCCATGAATGTAAAAATGTGAAGAAAATAATAGAAAAAAAGACTATTGGGTGGATATTTCTACTAATTGGTTTATTCTTTTTATACATTTATTCTACTTTTCTGTAATTTCGCAACCGAAATTGAAGTTTGAAAAAACTTTGTTGATAAAATTAAGTATAAATACATATTAATTTAAGTAAAACTATTATGAAAAAACTTTTGACAGCAATGACGCTTTTCGCATGTCTCGGTGTTCATGCTCAGACTGATGAATTGTTTCTTCCTGTGAAGAATGTTGCACTTCGTGTACCATCAGTACCTCTTATTACTTCTGATCCTCATTTTTCAATTTGGTCTCCGTATGATAAATTGTATCAAGGAAGTACAGAACATTGGAGTGAGGCAAAGAAACCGCTTGTTGGTGCGCTTCGTGTAGATGGAAAGGTTTATCGTTTCATGGGTAAGGACAAAATGCAAATGGAAACATTGGTTCCAATGACAGACAAGGAACGTTGGACGGCCTCTTATACACGTACTCAACCTAAGGCTGGTTGGCAGAACTTGAACTTTGATGATAGTTCTTGGAAGAAAGGCAAGGCTGCATTTGGAAGTACTGATATGCCACGTATTGGTACTGAGTGGTCTGGCAATAATACAGATATGTATGTGCGTCGTGAGTTTAATTTAGACGAGGTGAACCTTTCTGACGTTTATCATATCATCTATTCACATGATGACGTTTTTGAACTCTATCTCAATGGCGAAAAGGTTGTACAGACGGGTGAGATTTGGCGAGAGAATGTGGATCAAAGACTTTCTGACTTGCTGAAGAAAAAATTGCGTCGTGGGCGTAATGTGATAGCAGCCCATTGCCATAATACCACAGGTGGTGCCTATATAGATTTTGGGCTCTTCCGTGAGAAGCGTAATCAACCTTCTTTCACAACAGAAGCTGTCCAAAAGTCGGTTAATGTTCTTGCAACATCTTCGTATTATACCTTCTCTTGTGGTCCAGTGGAATTGGATCTTGTGTTTACTGCTCCACAGCTTATTGATGACTTAGACCTTCTTTCTACCCCGATAAACTATATCTCTTATCGTGTGCGTTCTGTTGACAAAAAACCGCATAATGTACAGATATACATGGAGACAACCCCTGAGTTGGCATCAAGAGACAAGTCGCAAGCAACGAGAGCTCGTACCATCTCATACAAAGGCATGAGTTATGTTCAGGCAGGTACTATCGACCAACCAATAGCTCATCAGACGGGTGACCTTATCAGTTGTGATTGGGGGTATGTCTATCTTGGTAGTGTTAATGGTATGGGCAAGAAGGTGAGTCTTGGAAATTATAGCAAGATGAAAGATGATTTCATGCGCTCTGGTTCTTTGTCACAGAATTGCACGAAGTGGGTGACACGTGAGGAAGCTAACAATCCAGCGATGGCTTATGTACATGACTTAGGTACAGTAACTTCTGCAGCCAATAAGAAAGGCTACATGATGCTAGGCTATGATGACATTTACTCAGTGGAGTATATGTACGAAAAGCGCATGGGATATTGGAAGCATGATGGCAAGGTCTCAATATTTGATGCTTTTGAAAATATGCGTGACAATTATCAGAAGATAATGGAACGCTGTAGGGCTCTTGACGCAATGATTTATGATGATGCAGAAAAGGCTGGTGGAAAGAAATATGCCGAAATTTGCTCTGCTTCTTATCGTCAGGTGATGGCAGCCCATAAACTTTTTACAGACAAGGAAGGAAATCTGATGTGGTTCTCCAAAGAGAATAATTCCAACGGTTGCATCAATACAGTGGATTTGACTTATCCTTCAGCTCCATTGTTCCTCATTTATAATCCTGAATTGGAGAAAGCTATGATGACCAGTATCTTTGAATATAGTGCAACAGGTCGTTGGAACAAACCTTTTGCGGCTCATGACCTAGGTCAATATCCTGTTGCCAATGGTCAGGTATATGGCGGCGATATGCCTATTGAGGAAAGTGGTAATATGGTCATATTAACTGCTGCAATTGCCAAGATTGAGGGAAATGCAGATTATGCAAAGAAATATTGGGATTTGCTCACGACGTGGACAAATTATCTCGTGGAATATGGGCAAGATCCAGAAAACCAACTTTGTACGGATGATTTCGCTGGGCATTGGGCACACAACGCTAACCTTTCAGTCAAAGCTATCATGGGTGTGGCTGGATATGCAGAGCTAGCTCGTATGCTCGGGATGAATGATGTGGCAGATAAGTATGAGACCAAGGCAAGGCAGATGGCAGAGAAGTGGGAACAGATGGCTCGCGAGGGTGATCATTATCGTCTTGCCTTTGACCGTCAGAACACTTGGAGCCAAAAGTATAATATGGTGTGGGATAAACTGTGGAATACTAATATCTTCCCAAAGGGAGTAATGGATAAGGAAGTCAATTATTATCTTACCAAGCAGAACACTTATGGGTTGCCTCTTGATTCACGTATGGAATATACCAAGAGTGACTGGGTGATGTGGACGGCTGCCATGTCATCCAATAAATCAACATTCGAGAAATTCTCTGACTTGATTTATAAGTATATCAATGAGACGACAACTCGTGTGCCAATTAGTGACTGGCATCACACGGACTCTGGGCAGTGGGTAGGCTTCAGAGCGCGTTCTGTAATTGGCGGTTACTGGATGCAAGTGCTCATGGACAAGTATGGAAAATGATGAGCTAAATATTCTATTACTTTCAAATAACTAATAACAAAAACAGATTATTTATGAGAAAAGTCTCTAAAAAAGTAAGGGTAAACCGTCTTCTGACGGTTACCTTTCTTGTACTTTTAGCCTTTTGTCTAAACGGTTGTAAAGACAAGGAAGATGTAGAGTCTTTGGATTTCAATCCGTCTCTTCCTGTAGAGGTGAATGATTTCACGCCAAAAGAAGGTGGTGTTGGTCAAAAACTCGTTATCTATGGTAAGAACTTTGGTAATGATCCGAAACTTGTCAAGGTAAAAATTGGTGGCAAAGATGCAACCGTCATTAATGTACGAGGTAATTCACTTTATCCTAAAATCCGCAGAATAAAAAAAATGAGCAGCCTACCGAAATTTTGGTTACA
>ERZ808259.136-NODE-136-length-49034-cov-3.845403_pt1 | contig 49034 bp, 36 predicted proteins | sample MGYA00521279_ERZ808259 | MGnify/ENA primary metagenome ERZ808259 (study PRJEB31516, sample SAMN03275586) | gut metagenome | biome: mammalia-associated habitat; material: feces | host: Papio cynocephalus | place: Kenya | collected 2012-07-27 ...
GACAAGGAAAAGTGCACCGACTGCGGCGCCTGCCGTGAGGCCTGCCCGCGTAAGCTGATCGTCGAGGTCCCCTACAAGCAGAAGGTGTTCGTCAACTGCGCGAACAAGAACAAGGGTCCCGCTGTCACCAAGGTCTGCGCCAACTCCTGCATCGCCTGCGGTATGTGCGAGCGCACCTGCAAGTTCGACGCCATCCACGTCGTCAACAACGTGGCTGTCATCGACTATACCAAGTGCCGCAACTGCACCATGTGCGCCAAGGCCTGCCCGAAGAACGCCATCGAACCCATTCCTACTCCCGAGGAGAAGGAGAAGTTTAAGGCCGCGCAGAAGGCCATGGCCGAGAAGAAGGCCGCTGCCGCCAAGGCTGCTGCCGAAGCTGCCGCCGCTGCGAAGGCCGCGGAGGCTCCGAAGGCCGAATAAGGCATCCTATTGCGAAAAGGAAGAGGAAAACCGTTTCCGGTTTTCCTCTTCCTTTTTTGTCCGCCCTTAGTTCACAAACTGTTTACACGCCGCCCTATTGACATTGGCATACACTGGTGGTACACTGCGTTTAGCACTCGATGATAAGGAGTGCTAAATCTATGAGAGAAGGTCGGAGGCATGGAGCTGAGCGCACGCAAAAAGCAGATACTCAAGCGTGTGATCGAGGATTACATTGCCTCCGCCGAGCCGGTCGGCTCGAAGGCCATCGCGCAGGAGATGGGCGGGAGCGTTTCCTCCGCCACCGTGCGCAACGAGCTCGCCGAGCTTTCTGACTTGGGCTACCTCGAGCAGCCGCACACCTCCGCCGGCCGCGTGCCGTCCCCCAAGGGCTACCGGCTGTACGTCAACGAGCTGATGGAGCGGCGCGAGGTCTCCGAGGCGGAAGCGGAGGAGATCAACGAAACGCTGCAGGATAAAATGTCCGCCGCGGGCAGCATGATCTCGCAGGCCGGACAGATGGTATCCTCCATCGTCGATTATCCCGCCTACGCGGTCGCCGAGGGCAAAAGCGGCGTGACCGTCAAGCGCTTCGAGCTGCTGGGCGTGGACGATACGAGCTTCATCACCGTCGTGATGACAGACGACAGCCGCGTGAAATCCCAGCTGCAGCGCTCGCCGCTCGCGTTCGACCGCGCGCGGCTCACCGATCTGAGCGCCCTGCTCAACACGCACTTCACCAAGCAGTCCCGCGAGGAGATGAGCGCGAAGCTCATGGGGCTTTCCGATCAGATCGCGCCGGAGCTGTTTCTGGTTCTCTCCGCGACAGTTGGCTATGCCGCCGAAATTTTGGAGGAGGCCGCCAAAAAGGACGTGTTCACCACCGGCGCGAGCCAGATCCTGAAGATGCCCGAGTACCGCGACCTCGACAAGGCGCACGATTTGATGACGTTCTTTGTGGACAACAAGGAAAATCTTCCGGTTCCCGAGGACGACACCCCGCTGAAGATCCTCATCGGACCGGAAAACGTCAACGAGGCACTGCGCGACACGAGCGTCGTCGTCGCCAGCTATGACATCGGCGGCGGGATGCGCGGGTTGGTCGGTGTGGTCGGCCCCACAAGAATGGATTACGCCACCGTGACCGCACGGTTGAGCTACTTTGCAGACAGTCTGACGCGGATGTTCGGAAAAAGCGAGCTTCCGCCCAAGGAAGAGAAGGAGTAAGAAATGCCAAAGAAGGATAAGCAGAACGCACAGCCCGAGACCCCCGAAAAGGAGCCGCAGGCCGCGGCTGCCGAGGAAAAGGAGCTCCCCCCCGAGGATAAGAAGGAGGAGGCCAAGGCCGAGACCTTCACCGTCACGCGCGAGCAGATGGAGAAGATGGAGGGCCTTGCCAAGCAGCTTGCCGAGGAGCACGACCAGTATCTGCGGCTCGCCGCCGAATACGATAACTACCGCAAGCGCACCGCCAAGGAAAAGGAAGGCATCTACGCCAACGCGAAGATCGACACCATCAAGGGTATGCTTCCGGTATACGACAATCTCGAGCGCGGCCTCGCCCAGTTCGGCGCGGAGGACGACGATCCCCACAAGAAGGGGCTTGAGATGATCTTCAACCAATACAAAGAAGCGCTCACGAAGCTCGGCGTCACGCCGATCGACTGTGTGGGCAAGGAATTTGATCCCGAGCGACACAACGCCGTGATGCACATTGAGGACGAGAGCTGCGGCGAAAATACCGTGGTCGAGGTCCTGCAGCAGGGCTTCATGCTCGGCGACAAGGTGCTGCGCTTCGCGATCGTCAAGGTCGCCAATTAACCTCGTAAACAAATAAAATTAAGATAGATTCAGGAGGACAAAATTATGTCTAAAGTCATCGGTATTGATTTAGGTACTACCAATAGCTGCGTTGCCGTTATGGAAGGCGGCGAAGCCGTCGTGATCCCCAACGCGGAGGGCAACCGCACCACACCGTCCGTCGTCGCGTTCTCCAAGACCGGCGAGCGTATGGTCGGCCAGGTCGCCAAGCGTCAGGCCATCACCAACCCCGACCGCACCATCTCCTCCATCAAGCGTGAGATGGGCACGGATCACAAGGTCACCATCGACGGCAAGGCCTACACCCCGCAGGAGATCAGCGCGATGATCCTGCAGAAGCTCAAGAGCGACGCCGAAGCCTATCTGGGTCAGACCGTCACCGAGGCGGTCATCACCGTTCCTGCGTACTTCACCGACTCCCAGCGTCAGGCCACCAAGGACGCCGGCAAGATCGCCGGTCTTGAGGTCAAGCGTATCATCAACGAGCCGACTGCTGCCGCCCTCGCCTACGGCGTGGATAAGGAGCAGAGCCAGAAGGTCATGGTCTACGACCTCGGCGGCGGCACGTTCGACGTCTCCATCCTCGACATCGACGACGGCGTGATCGAGGTTCTTGCCACCGCCGGCAACAACCGCCTCGGCGGCGACGACTTCGACGAGTGCATCATGAAGTGGATGGTCAGCGAGTTCAAGCGCACCGACGGCGTGGACCTCAGCGGCGACAAGGTCGCCATGCAGCGCCTGAAGGAAGCCGCCGAGAAAGCCAAGATCGAGCTGTCCGGCGTGACCTCCACCAACATCAACCTGCCCTATATCACCGCCGACGCCACCGGCCCGAAGCACCTCGACCTCACCCTCACCCGCGCGAAGTTCAACGAGCTGACCGCGCATCTGGTCGAGGCGACCGCCGGCCCCGTCAAGCAGGCCATGAGCGACGCCGGTCTCACCGGAAACGATATCCACAAGGTCCTGATGGTGGGCGGCTCCAGCCGTATCCCTGCCGTGCAGGAAATGGTCAAGAAGCTCACCGGCAAGGAAGGCTTCAAGGGCATCAACCCCGACGAGTGCGTCGCCATGGGCGCGGCTCTTCAGGCGGGCGTGCTGACCGGCGACGTCAAGGGCCTGCTGCTGCTCGACGTCACTCCGCTGAGCCTCGGCATCGAGACCATGGGCGGCGTGTGCACCAAGCTCATCGACCGCAACACCACCATCCCCGTGAAGAAGAGCCAGATCTTCTCCACCGCCGCCGACAACCAGACTTCCGTGGAGGTCAACGTCCTGCAGGGTGAGCGTGAGATGGCCGCCGCCAACAAGAGCCTCGGCCGTTTCCACCTCGACGGCATTGCTCCGGCGCGCCGCGGCGTGCCGCAGATCGAGGTCACCTTTGATATCGACGCGAACGGCATCGTGAACGTCAGCGCGAAGGATCTCGGCACCGGCAAGGAGCAGCACATCACCATCACCTCCTCCACCAATATGAGCAAGGAGGATATCGAGAAGGCCGTCAAGGAAGCGGAGCAGTATGCCGCCGAGGACGCCAAGGTCAAGGAAAAGGTCGAGGTCCGCAACCAGGCTGACCAGATGGTTTACCAGAGCGAGAAGACCCTCGGCGAGGTGGGCGACAAGATCCCCGCGGACGAGAAGAGCAAGGTCCAGGCGGGCATCGACAAGCTCAAGGAAACCCTCAAGGGCGACGACACCGACGCCATCAAGGCCGCGACCGAGGAGCTCACGCAGCTCTTCTACGCGATGAGCGAGAAGCTCTACCAGCAGGCGAACCCGCAGGGCACGCAGGGCGCAGGTCCCGACATGGGCGGCGCACAGGGCGGCGCTCAGACCAGCCCCGACGGTCAGCAGTATTACGACGCCGACTACAAGGTGGTTGACGACGACGAGAACAAGAAGTAAAATAGACCAACCAACGCAGCGGGGACAGTATTCTACTGCCCCCGATTGCGGCGTTTTTAGGAGCATAGTCTATGGCTGAGAATAAAAGAGACTATTATGAGGTCCTCGGCGTCTCCAAGGGCGCTTCCGAGGACGAGATCAAAAAAGCATATAAAAAGCTGGCGCGGAAGTACCACCCGGACATGAACCCCGGCGACAAGGAGGCCGAGGAGAAGTTCAAGGAGGTCAACGAGGCCAACGAGGTGCTCTCCGATCCCGAGAAGAAGGCGCGCTACGACCAGTTCGGTTTTGCCGGCGTGGACCCGAGCTACGGCGCGGGTGCGGGCGGCGGAGCCTACAGCGCGGGCGGCTTCGACTTCGGCGACCTCGGCGACATCTTCGGCAGCTTTTTCGGCGGCGGCTTCGGCGGCACGCGGGCAAACCCCAACGCGCCGCAGCGCGGCGAAAGCCTGCGCACAAGCGTCACCATCAGCTTTGAAGAGGCTGCCTTCGGCTGCGAAAAGGAGATAAGCATCGAGCGCGTTGAGCAGTGCGACACCTGCCGCGGCACGGGCTGCGAAAAGGGTACGACCGCCGAGGTCTGCCCCGACTGCCGCGGCACCGGTGTCGTACAGCAGCGCCGCCAGACGCCGCTCGGCTTCATGTCCACCTCCGCGCCCTGCGGGCGCTGCGGCGGCAAGGGCAGGATCATCCACCAGCCCTGCAAGGCCTGCCACGGCAGCGGTCAGCTCCGCCGCCGCAAGACGCTCAAGGTCACCATCCCCGCGGGCATCGACAACGGGCAGACCATCTCCCTGCGCGGGCAGGGCAACGCCGGCAGGAACGGCGGCCCGGCGGGCGATCTGCTGATCGTCATTGCCGTGCGTCCGCATGAGATCTTCCGCCGCGAGGGCACGAGCGTGCTGTGCGAGGCGCCCATCACCTTCACACAGGCGGTGCTCGGCGCGGAGCTGGAGATCCCGACCATCGACGGCAAGGTGAAGTATTCCATCCCCGAGGGCACGCAGAGCGGCACGACCTTCCGTCTCAAGGGCAAGGGCATCCCCGGTCTGAACGGCCGCGCGCGCGGCGACCAGTATGTGACCGTTTACATCGAGACCCCGCGCAACCTCAACCGCGAGCAGAAGGAGGCCCTGCGCAAGTTCAGCGACACGCTCGGCGAGAGCAACTATGAGCAGCGCAAGAGCTTCTTCGGGAAATTCAAGCTATGAGAAACGGACATTTCATCACCGATTACCATTGCCATTCCACCATCTCGCCCGACGGGCACAACACCATGCGTGAAATGGCGGAGGCCGCGGTGCGGCTGGGCGTAGACGATCTGTGCTTCACCGACCATGTCGAGCCCCTGCCGTGGGACCGCTGGAATGAACCGCCCAAGGCGAAGCACAGCTATGACTGGGCTCCCATGCTCGCGCAGTTTCGCGAGGCGCAGGAGGCCGTCGGCGGCCGCATCAAGCTGCACATGGGCTCGGAGCTGGGCGAATGCTCCTTTGCTCCCGACGTGGCGGACAGCTTTTTGGACGACGCGCCGCCGCTGGACTTCACCATCGGCTCGGTCCACTGCTACCGCACGGCCTCGGGCGAGGTCAACGACCTTACCTGGATCACGAGCACCGATCCCGCGGTGTGGTACGCCGCCTGCGAGAGCTACTTTGAGGAGATGGAAAAGCTGATCGACTGGGGCCGCTTTCAGGTCCTCGGACACATCACCCTCCCGCTGCGCTGGGCGAAGGAGCTGCGTGGCGTGGAGCTGGATTTCGACCGCTACGAGGAGCAGCTGCGCCATGTGATGCGCCGCGCCATCGAAAAGGGACTCGGCATCGAGTGCAACACCAACCGCGGCCATCTCCCCCTGCCGGACGGCAAATGGCTCAGGCTCTACCACGAGCTCGGCGGCGAGCTCATCACCCTTGGCAGCGACGCCCACACGCCGGAGTACGTTTCCTGCGCGATGGAGGAGCGGCAGGCGCTGCTCAAGGACTGCGGTCTGCGCTACTTTGCGACCTACGAGCGGAAAAAGCCCATTTTTCACAAAATTTAACGATAGGAGAACGAACGATGAAAATTTCTCTCGGCTGCGATCACGGCGGCTACGCCCTCAAGGAGCACATCAAGGCATATCTGGAGTCCAAGGGCCACGAGGTCGTGGACTGCGGCACCTATTCCACCGACAGCTGCGACTATCCCATCTTCGGCGAGGCCGCGGCCCGCAAGGTCCAGAGCGGTGAGTGCGAGCGCGGCATCGTCATCTGCACCACCGGCATCGGCATTTCCATCGCCGCCAACAAGGTTAAGGGCGTCCTCGGCGCGCGGTGCAGTGGCCGGTGGGGCGGGGGATTGCCCGGCCGCCATAACAACGCCAATATGCTCGCCATGGGCGCCGGCATGATCGGCAAAAATATGGCCGAGCGCATCGTTGAGGTCTTCCTCTCCACCGAATTCGAGGGCGGCCGCCACGAGCGCCGCGTCGGTCTGCTGAACGCCATTGAGGGCTGAGATCGGAAAATTCGACGAAAATCAACAGGAATTTACGAATTCCTGTTGATTTTCTTTTCTCATGCTTGTAAAATGTCCGTACAGCTTGAAAGGCAGGTGAGACGGATGCCATCGACAAAGGGATACCGCAGCTACCACGGCAAGGGCGGCGCAGGGCGGATCGTACTGATCGTGCTGCTGTGCCTGATTTTGCTCGCGGCGGTCGGCTTTCTGGTCCTGCAGCGCTACGCGGTGTATGGCTCCGACGGCAGCATCCGCTTTGACCTGCCGTGGAAGCAGGCCGAGGAACCGACCGATCCCTCCGCGACCGACAGCGGGAGCAGGACGCCGGATGCTCCCGGCGATACCCCCGATGTCGTTATCGACGAGCCCGAGCCGCCGGCCAAGCCGGAGCTTACGGAGCTTCAGGGTGCCGAGCTGAGCGAAAGCGTGCTGCGCGGCAGTACGGACGCAGCTCTTGCCGCGATCCCCGAGGGCGCAAATGCCGTCGCGCTGCGTGTGAAAAACGCGCGGGGCGAGCTGCTGTACGCCTCCGCCCTGCAGGAAGCCATCGACGTCAATGCCGTCAAGGGCGGCAGCGGCGCGAATGCCGTCATTGAGGCGCTGACCGGGAGCGAGGTCTACACCATCGCCCGCATCAACGCCACGCACGACAGTCTCTATTCCTTTGCTCACATGGCTGACGCCGGTGTGCTGCAGCTCAACTACGCCGGCTACATCTGGTACGATCCCGACAGCACCTTTTATCTTGCGCCGGAAAAGCCCGCCGCGCGGCAGTACATCGTCTCCGTCGCGCGCGAATGTGCGGAGCTTGGCTTTGATGAGCTGCTTTTTGACGAGTTCGGCTATCCCACCCGCGGGCGGCTCAACAACATCGACGAATCCGCGCGCACATTGTCCAAGAGCGCCGCGCTCACGCAGCTCGCGGAGGAGCTTCGCAGCGGGACGGAGGCATACGGCATCCGCCTTTCCGTGCAGCTTGACGCGGCGACCGTGCTCGCCGGCGGAAACGAGACGGCGGGGCAGGACCTCGCCGCGCTTGCCGCGGTCTTCGACCGCATCTATGTGGAAACGACGGCGGAGCAGCTCCCCGCGCTCACCGCGGCGCTGGAGCCGTATGACGCCGAGCTGGTGCCCATTCTCAGCGAAGCGCCCGCCGAGGGCAGCTATCTGCTGACAGCTTGAAGATAAAACGGAACGGTAAGCGATGCTTACCGTTCCGTTTTTCCCGTATCGATCAGACCTCGAAGCTCTCTCCGTCCGCCGTGATGCGCATGACGCGCGCGGCAAGCGCGGGATATGCCGCGCGGAAGCGGTCGATGGCCTCGAACTTTTTCCACAGGTGCATGGGGAAGGCGTGGAGGACCTCGACGTTTTTCAGCAGCCATTCCAGTCCGAGCCCCTCGGCCTCCTCGCCCAGACGCGGGTCGAGCGGCGCCATCGCCGCCGTGATCGCGGGCGCGATGCCGTTGTCCGCCGCCTCGTCACGCACGGCGGAGGCGAGCTTTTCCATGGCGGCCTTGTAGTGGACGGCCATATTATTGCAGTATGCCTTGCCCTCGCTCTCCCAATGCCACCAGTTCAGGTCTCCGCCGTGGTAGACCATCTTCCCCTCGGCGCGGAGCAGATAGGCGTTGCCGATGTCGGTGGACTTGATGGCGCGGATGCTCAGCTCCTCACCCGCGGCCTCCGTGAGCAGAATGCTGTCGGGCCGCAGAATGGTCGTGCGTGCAAAGGCTTCATCGGAGATGCCCAGCCACTTGCGGCGGCGCTCGGTCAGGCGCGTGTCGCGCGAGACAAAAAACTGCGTGAGCGGGTATTGCTCCAGCAGGCCGAACACCTTCCCGTCAAAATGGTCCTCATGGCTGTGGCTGGAAAAGACCAGCAGCGGCTTTTGGGGATCGAACGGCGGCAGCGTGCCGGTGTAGTCCGGCTCATAAACGTAGTCGAACAGCGTATAAAACTTATCCCACTCGACGAGAAACGCGCTGTGGGCGATGAATGTGATCTTCATGGGAAGGACTCCTTTGCTCAGGTGCCGCCATTGTAGCAGAAAAACTCCGTATTGGCAAGGGCGCGGCATTGTGCTATACTGAAAAAAATACAGGCGGGAGAGGGCAGAGATGCTGAAAAAAGCGTACATTGAGATCACGAACCGCTGCAATCTGCGCTGCACATTCTGTCCCGGCACGAAGCGCGCGCCGCGCACGATGTCTCCCGCCGAATTTGACGGCGTGCTGGAGAAGCTGCAGGGCAGCATTTCCTATGTTTACCTGCACGTTATGGGTGAGCCGCTGAGCCATCCGCAGCTCGCGGAGCTGCTCTCCCTCGCCGCGGCGCGGGAGATGAAGGTCTGCATCACAACAAACGGCACCCTCCTCGCGCGGCAGACGGAGACACTGCTCACGGTCCCCACGCTCCACAAGGTCAGCGTCTCGCTCCACAGCTTTGAGGGGAACGACGGCGCGCGGGAGCGCGAGCGGCAGTACTTAGATGAGGTCTGGGCCTTTGCCGACCGCGCCGCCGCGCAGGGCGTCATCGTCGCGCTGCGGCTGTGGAACGAGGGCGGCGCGGAGACGCGCAACGGCGCGATCGAAGCCTTTCTTCACGAAAAATGTCCCGGCGAGTGGCCCGAGCCGCGCGGCGGCAGCTTCCGCCTGCGGGACAATTTGTATCTTGAGCGCGCGAAAAAATTTGACTGGCCCGACCTCGGCGCACGGGAGCGCGGCACGCAGTTCTGCTACGGTCTGCGCGACCAGCTCGGCGTGCTCGCCGACGGCACGGTGGTGCCGTGCTGTCTCGACCACGAGGGCGACATTGCGCTGGGGAATTTGTTTACGCAGCCGCTTGCGGAAATTCTGCAAAGCGAACGCGCGTGCGCGTTGCGCGAGGGCTTTTCGCGCCGCTGCCCGAGCGAGGCGCTCTGCCGCCGCTGCGGCTTCGCCGCGCGCTTTTGACCGATAGGAGAAGCATGAACGAACAGGAACGACTCAACGCCCTCACCGCACCGCTGCTGACGTGGTACGATATCCACAAGCGCGTCCTGCCGTGGCGCGGCATCCGCGACCCCTACCGCATCTGGGTGTCGGAGATCATGCTGCAGCAGACGCGCGTGCAGGCGGTGCTGGACTACTATGCCCGCTTCATGGCGGAGCTGCCCGACGTGTACACGCTCGCGGCGGTGGGCGAGGAACGGCTTTTTAAGCTTTGGGAGGGGCTGGGCTACTACTCCCGCGCGCGGAACCTGCACCGCGCGGCGCAGGTGCTCGTAAACGAGTACGGCGGGGAATTTCCCCGCACGCGCAAAGAGCTTCTGCGTCTTCCCGGCGTCGGCGACTATACCGCCAGCGCCATCGCCTCCATCGCCTTCGGCGAGCCGGAGCCGGCGGTGGACGGCAATCTCCTGCGCGTCGCCGCCCGCGTCGGCGGCATCGCAGAGGACATCATGGACGCGGGAGTGCGCAAGAAATTCCGCGCCATGCTCGCCGAAAGCATCGACCGCGAGCGCCCCGGCGAATGGAACCAGGCGATGATGGATCTCGGCGCGACGGTGTGTCTGCCGAACGGCGCGCCGCTGTGCGAAAAATGCCCCGCCCGCACCTTCTGCGCGGCATACCAAAACGGCATGACCGATGTGCTCCCCGTGCGCGCGGCGAAAAAGCCGCGCCGCGTCGAGGAACGGACGGTGTTCCTGCTCGTGCGGGACGGCAGGCTCGCCCTGCGCAAGCGTCCCGCCAAGGGGCTGCTCGCGGGGCTGTGGGAGCTTCCGAACGTTCTCGGGAATCTCGACGAGGCCGGGGCGGCCATTGCGCTCGCGCAATGGGGGCTGACGGCGCGGACGCTCACGCCGGTCGGCGCGGCGAAGCATATTTTTTCCCATGTGGAATGGGATATGCACGGCTATCTCGCCGTGGCAGAGGGCGAAACCGACGAATTTCTCTGGGCGGACGACGCGGCGCTGCGCAGCGCGGCGATCCCCTCGGCATTCCGATACTACTTCGATACAGCGGTCCGAAAACTCGCCGCACAACAGGGAGGAACCGAAGATGGCACAGCTTTACTTTAAGTACGGCGCGATGGGCTCGAGCAAGACCGCGAACGCGCTTATGGCGCGCTTCAACTACGAGGAGCGCGGGCAGCAGACGCTGCTCGTCAAACCGCAGCTCGACACGCGCGACGGTGACCACATGGTCCACTCGCGCATCGGGCTGGAGTTCCCCTGCGTCTACTTCCACGAAATGCGCGAGATGAGCGAGGACGAGCTGAAGAAGAACGCCTGCATCATCGTCGACGAGGCGCAGTTCCTCACGCGCGAGGAGGTCATGTACCTCGTCCACCTGGTGGACGACTGCGGCATCCCCGTGATGTGTTACGGCCTGCGCGCGGACTTCCGCGGCGAACTGTTCCCCGGCAGCTACGAGCTGCTCGTGATGGCGGACAAGCTCGAGGAGGTCAAAACGATCTGCTGGTGCGGCAAGAAGGCGGCGTTCAACGCCCGCTTCGACGCGAACGGCAAGGTCCTCAAGGAGGGCGAGCAGGTCGTGCTCGGCGCAAACGACCAGTATATCGGTCTGTGCCGCCGCCATTGGATGGCGGGCGACCTCGGCCCCGACTTCAACGGACAGGGGACGGGCGACTGATGCTCTGTGAGATCTGTCCGCGCCGCTGCGGCGCGGAGCGCACGGAGACGAGCGGCGGGGGAATCTGCGCCATGCCCGCGGGCATCGTGGCGGCAAGGGCCATGCTCCACCAATGGGAGGAGCCGGTGCTCAGCGGCACGAACGGCGCGGGCTGCGTCTTTTTCTCCGGCTGCAATCTCGGCTGCGTGTTCTGCCAGAACAGTAAGATCAGCCACGAAAACTTCGGCAAGGTCATTTCCCCCGCGCGGCTGCGGGAGATCTTCTTCGAGCTCATCGCACAGGGCGCGCACTGCATCGACCTTGTCTCTCCCACGCACTTTACGCCCTGGGTGCGCGAGGCTCTGGAAGAGCCGCTGCCCGTACCGGTGGTGTGGAACAGCGGCGGCTATGAGCGCGCGGAAACGCTCAGAACGCTGGAGGGCAAGGTGCAGGTCTATCTGCCCGACCTCAAGTATGCGCTGGAAAAGCCCGCGCTGGAGCTGAGCCGCGCGGCCGATTACTTTCCCGTCGCCGCCGCAGCCATCGACGAGATGCTGCGGCAGGTGGGACCCTATCGGATCGGAGACGACGGGCTGCTGCGCTCCGGCGTCATCATCCGCCACCTCGTCCTGCCCGGCCAGCTCGAAAACACCAAGGCGGTCATCGACTATGTATCCACGCACTTCCCGCCGCACACGGTGCTTTTTTCCCTTATGAGCCAGTACACGCCGCAGCCCGGCGCGAGCGGAGCGCTCGCGCGGCGATTGAATCACGCGGAGTACCGCGCAGCGGTGCGGTACATGACGGACTGCGGCATCACGGACGGCTTCTGTCAGGAGCTCTCCAGTGCAAAAGAGGAGTATACGCCGATCTTTGATCTGCAAGGAATTTAAGAGGACAGATAAACGACCGCGCAGCTGCAAGCGTGAGTTTTGATAACGCTCTGCAATATTTATTGAAAAAATTACAGGGAGGATCTGCCATGCCGCGCATCAGCAAGGAAAATTACTACCTCGACATTGCCGAAACAGTGCTCGAGCGCGCGACCTGCCTGCGGCGGGTCTACGGCGCCATCATCGTCAAAAACGATGAGATCATTTCCACCGGCTACAACGGCGCACCCCGCGGACGGAAAAACTGCGTCGATCTCGGCTTCTGCACACGCGAGGAGCTGCAGGTCCCGCGCGGTGAGCGTTACGAGCTCTGCCGCAGCGTCCACGCCGAGGCGAACGCCATCATCTCGGCGTCCCGGCGCGACATGGTCGGCGGCACCATCTATCTCGTGGGCCGCGACGCGCGCACGCACGCGCTCCTCGGCGACGCGACGAGCTGCGCCATGTGCCGCCGCCAGATCATCAATGCGGGACTCGAAAAGGTCGTCATCCGCCGCACGGAGACGGAGTTCGAGGTCGTGCCCGTGCAGCGGTGGATCGATGAGGATGACTCGCTTCCCGAGGCATAAGAAAAGAAGGTCTCTTTTCAAGAGGCCTTCTTTTTAGTTCCGTTTTCAGCGGCAGTATTTCTCGATGTAGGCGTTCTGGCACTTGACGATGATCTTCACGGCCTCGTCGCGGCTGAGCACGTCGCTCACCACGGTCTCCTTGCCCTCAAGGCTCTTATAGACGCGGAAGAAGTGCCGGATCTCGCTGGCGACGTGGTCGGGCAGCTCGGAAATATCCTGATAAGTATTGTAGGTCGGGTCTTGGAAAGGAATGGCAATGATCTTCTCATCGAGCGAGCCGCCGTCCTCCATCGTGATGACGCCGATGGGGTAGCACTCGACGAGGCTCAGCGGACGGATGCACTCCGAGCAGAGCACCAGCACGTCCAGCGGGTCGCCGTCGTCCGCCCAGGTGCGGGGGATGAAGCCGTAGTTCGCCGGATAGTGGGTGGAGGTATAGAGGATACGGTCGAGGCGCAGGGCGCCGGTCTCCTTATCCATTTCGTATTTGTTCTTGCTGCCCTTTTCGATCTCGATGACGGCGAGGAAGTCCTCGGGGCGCACGCGGTGGGGCGCGACATCATGCCAAAGGTTCATAGACAGGCCCTTCTTTCTTTACAAAAATAATAGATATCTTCAATAAAAGATTATAATATGCCTGTGCCGCGATTGCAAGGGCGGGACGCACAAACTTTGTGTAAAAATCTTCGCGGTTTCCGAAAAATGCAGCAAAACGCCCATCGCGCCGGCACGACAAAATTTTCGCTTCATCTTGTCAGGGCGCGCGCTCCGTGCTATAATTTATTAGTTAAAGTATATCAACCGGGAGGATAGCCCCTTGGAACGTGAAAAGGTATTGGTCAGCGCCGAGGAAACGGCGCGGCAGAAGGAATATATGGATAAGGTGCGCGCGCTGCACGAGCGGCGCACAACGAAGCCGCTGGCCTACGTCCACACCTACGGCTGCCAGCAGAATGTGGCAGACGGCGAGCGGCTGATGGGAATGCTGCGCGAGATGGGCTGTGACTTCACCGACGATACGAAGCGCGCCGACATCGTGCTGATGAACACCTGCGCCATCCGCGAGAACGCGGAGAAAACCGTTTACGGGATGCTCGGTCAGCTCACGCACACCAAGGCGGCAAATCCCGACCAGATCATCTGCCTGTGCGGGTGCATGGCGCAGCAGCCGCGCGTGGCGGAAAAGGTGAAAAACAGCTACCGCCACGTCGATCTCGTGCTCGGCCCGCAGGCCGAGTGGCGCTTCCCCGAGCTTTTGTATCGCGCCTACACCGAGCGCGGCCGCGTCTTTTCCATCGACGACGAGCCGGGCCGCATCGCGGAGGATATCCCCGTCTACCGCGTCGGCGGCGTGAGCGCCTGGGTGAGCATCATGTACGGCTGCAACAACTTCTGCTCGTACTGCATCGTGCCCTACGTCCGCGGCCGCGAGCGCAGCCGCGAGCCGGCGCAGATCGTGCGCGAGGTGCGCGAGCTGGTCGCAGCGGGCTATAAGGAGATCACGCTCCTCGGTCAGAACGTCAACAGCTACGGCAAGGATCTCGGCACGGGCTATGATTTTGCCGACCTCCTCGCGGAGATCGACCGGATCGACGGCGACTACTGGGTGCGCTTTATGTCCAGCCAGCCCAAGGATGCGACGCCCAAGCTCTTCGACACGATGGCGGCGAGCCGTCATGTGACGCATCAGCTGCACCTGCCCGTCCAAAGCGGCAATGACCGCGTGCTGCGCGCGATGAACCGCCCCTATACCCGCGCGGGCTACCTCGAGCTGATCAACTATGCCCGCAGGGTCATGCCCGACCTTGTGCTCACGAGCGACATCATCATCGGCTTCCCCGGCGAGACCGAAGCGGAGGCGATGGACACCGTGAGCCTGATCAACGAGGTCCATTTCGACGCACTCTTTACGTTTATCTTCTCCCCCCGCCCAGGCACGCCCGCCGCGAAGCTGGACGATCCCACGCCGCGCGAGGAAAAGCAGAGGTGGTTCGACGCGCTCTGCAATGCCCAGAACGCCATCAGCACGGCAAAGCACGCCGCCTACATCGGCAAGACCGTGCGCGTGCTGGTCGAGGGCGAGAGCGACGACGCGGACTGGCCGCTCTCCGCGCGCACCGAGGGCAACCGCCTCGTGCGCATGAAGGGCGACAAGAGCCTCATCGGAACGTTCGCCACGGCAAAAATTTCGGACAGCAACACCTGGGCGCTCTACGGAGCCGCGGAGGAAACGATATGAAGATCACCACCTTACTGGAAAACAAGACCACCTGCGATGCGCTCCGCTGCGAGCACGGGCTTTCGCTCTACATTGAAACGGAAAAGCATAAAATTCTCTTCGACTCCGGCGCGAGCGACGCCTTCTGGGAAAACGCCAGGGCGCTTGGCATCGACCTCACGCAGGTCGATATCGCCTTCCTTTCCCACGCGCACAACGACCACTGCGGCGGTCTGCTGACCTTCCTGCGGGGCAACCGCACCGCAAAGGTCTATCTTCAGAAGGAGGCCTTCGGCGATTACTATGTCGTGACGCCGACGAAATGCGCCTTCATCGGTCTTGACCCCGCGCTGCGCGAGTATGCCGACCGCTTCGTGATGGCCGAGGGCGTAACGAAGCTCGACGAGGAGCTGACGCTCTTCTCCGGCATCCGGACGCACGAGCTTCTGAGCGAGGCGAACGCCACGCTGCGCGAAAAGGTCGGTGGGGACTATCCCCGCGATGCCTTCCGCCACGAGCAGGACCTGCTGGTAACGGAGCACGGAAAAACCGTTCTCTTCGCCGGCTGCGCCCACAGCGGCATTGTCAACATCATCAACCGCGCGGAGGACATTCTGGGCCGCGCGCCGGACTATGTGTTCGCGGGCTTCCATCTCTACAACCCTTCGCTCGGTCAGAGCGAGCCGAGAGCCCTTGTGGACGCGGTGGGCGAGCGCCTGCGCGCACGGAAGGCAACGCGCTACGTCACCGGCCACTGCACCGGCGACGACGCCTACGCCTGGCTGCGCGAAACGCTGGGCAACCGCCTCGCCTACATGGCGACCGGAACGACCTTTACGATCTGATTTTTTAGAAAGCGAGCAACGAACATGGCTGACCTCACGCCGATGATGCGCCAATATCTTGAGATCAAGGAGCAGAATAAGGATTCCATCCTCTTTTTCCGCCTCGGCGACTTCTACGAGATGTTCAACGAGGACGCGAAGCTCGCCGCGCGCGAGCTGGACCTCGTTCTCACCACGCGCGACCGCGGCAAGTCCGCCGAGGACCAGACGCCGATGTGCGGCATCCCGTACCACTCGAGCGACGGCTACATCGCGCGGCTCATCGCCAAGGGCTACAAGGTCGCCATCTGCGAGCAGACCGAGGATCCGTCACTCGCCAAGGGCCTCGTCAAGCGCGACATCATCCGCGTCGTCACCCCCGGCACGGTGATCGACAGCGCGTGTCTGGACGACCGGCGCGGCAACTTCCTGTGCGGCGTGTTCCTCGACGAGCAGAACGCGGGCACCGCGTTCTGCGATATGTCCACGGGCCACACGCACGTCACCGCCTTTTCCGGCGCGGACCGCGCGGAGCATCTGTGCAATGAGCTCGCGCGCTTCTCGCCCGCCGAAGCGGTGTTGAGCACGGGTGCGTATGCGGACGAGGAGCTGAAAACGCTGCTTGCCGACAGGCTCTCCTGCCGCGTGGAGCGCGGCGACGCGCGCTTCGACCTCAAGAGCGCGGAAAAAGCCGTGCTCGCGCAGTACGGCGAGGACGCCTATGCCTCGCTCCCACGCAATAACCCCGCCGCGGCGCTCGCGCTCGGCGGCCTTCTGAGCTACCTGCACGAAACGCAGAAGAGCGACCTATCCTACATCAGCGATCTCGAATATTACGAGCAGGGCCGCTTCATGGAGCTGGACCTCTCCGCCCGCCGCAACCTGGAGCTGACGGAGACCATCCGCGGCAAGGAAAAGCGCGGGAGTCTGCTCTGGGTGCTCGACAAAACAAAAACCGCCATGGGCGCGCGCTGCCTGCGGTCCTGGCTGGAGCGTCCGCTGCGTGAGGTCGCGGCCATCACACGCCGCTCGAATGCCGTCGGCGCGCTGGTGAACGACACGATGGCGCGCGAGGAGCTGGTCCTCGCCCTCTCCGGCATCAGCGACATGGAGCGTTTGATCGGCCGCATCGTCTACGGCACGGCGGGCGGGCGTGATCTCATTTCGCTGCGTAATTCCATCGAGCAGCTCACCGCCGTGCGCGCGCAGCTCGCGCACTTCACCACGGGCCGGCTCGGCGAGCTTTCGCAGGAGCTCGACCCGCTCACGGACATCGCCGCGCGCATCGCCGAGACCATCGTGGACGAGCCGCCGTTTTCCGTGCGCGAGGGCGGCTTTATCCGCAAGGGCTTCAATGCCGAGGTCGACCGCCTGCACGACATTCTCTCCGGCGGCAAGGGTCTGCTTGCCTCCATTGAAACGAAGGAAAAGGAACGTACCGGCATCCGCACGCTGAAGATCGGCTACAACAAGGTCTTCGGCTACTACATCGAGGTATCCAATTCTTTCAAGGATCAGGTGCCCGACACCTACATCCGCAAGCAGACGCTCGTCAACGGCGAGCGCTACATCACACAGGAGCTCAAGGACTTAGAGCAGGAGATCCTGACCGCGGGCGAGCGCGACAACGCGCTCGAATACGAGCTGTTCTCCGCCCTGCGCGACGAGATCTGCGCGGGCGCCGAGCGCATCCAGAAGACCGCCGCCGCGGTCGCGGAGCTCGACACCCTCGCGTCGCTTGCCGTCGTCGCGGTCAAAAACAACTACTGCTGCCCGGTGGTGGACGATTCCGGCGTGATCGAGATCCACGACGGCCGCCACCCGGTCGTCGAGCGTGTGCTGAAGGATTCCCTCTTTGTGCCGAACGACACCTACATGGGCGAAAAGGAAAACCGCGTCGCCATCATCACAGGCCCCAACATGGCGGGTAAATCCACCTATATGCGTCAGGTCGCGCTCATCACGCTCATGGCGCAGATCGGCTCGTTCGTTCCCGCCCGCGCCGCCCGCGTCGGCGTGGTGGACCGCATCTTCACCCGCATCGGCGCAAGCGACGACCTTGCCGGCGGCCAGTCCACCTTCATGGTCGAAATGAGCGAGGTCGCGGAAATTCTGCGGCAGGCGACGGCACACTCGCTGCTGATCTTAGACGAGATCGGCCGCGGCACCTCGACCTTCGACGGCATGAGCATCGCCCGCGCGGTGCTCGAGTTCTGCGCCGACCGCAAAAAGCTCGGCGCGAAAACGCTCTTCGCCACCCACTACCACGAGCTCACCGAGCTGGAGGGCACGCTCGCAGGCGTGAAGAACTACAACATCGCCATCAAAAAGCGCGGGGAGGACCTTGTGTTCCTCCGCAAGATCATTCCCGGCGGGGCAGACCGCAGCTACGGCATCGAGGTCGCCAAGCTCGCGGGACTGCCGAAGGAGGTCGTCTCCCGCGCGAAGAAAATACTGGAGGAGCTGGAGGCCGGCGGCAGCTATATGCCGCCGCGCGAGGAGCGCGAGCAGGTGAGTCTGGACGCCATCGGCGAAGCCGAGGTGCTTGACGCGCTGCGCCGCGCCCAGCCGGACACCATGTCGCCCATCGAGGCGATGCAGCTGCTCTACGACCTGAAAAAGAAGCTCCCGAGCTAACCCCGAAACAGACAGAAAGGGCCCATCCACATGGCAAAAAAAGCCGCTACCTCCCACATGAACCAGACCGAGCGCGTCGCGGGGACGATCTTCTTTGTCGTCTACCTGCTCGTGCTGCCGTTGCTGGCCAACAAGCTCTTTGACATCGTCGAGGTCCTGCTCGACACAAAGATCAGCGACTCGCTGGCGAACATCATCTACTACTATGTGCTCTTCGCCATCGTGCTGCTGCTTTTCCACTCGTTCCTCGCGCACACGACGAGCCGCTTTCTCGGCGGCGTGAGCCGCGCGATGACGACGTTCTGCATGGGCCTTCTGGTCTTTTACGGCGCGAACGAGCTCTTCTACCGCGTGGCGAACGTGCTCTTCAACAGCCGCACCAATCTCAACGATATGACCATCGCCGCGTCCATCAACGCCGCGCCGCGCCTGACGGCGCTCATCATCGTCTTTCTCGCCCCCTTTGTGGAGGAGGTCCTTTTCCGCGGCCTCGTGTTCGGCTGCCTGAAGGAAAAGAGCCGCATCGCCGCCTACGTTGTCTCCTGCGTGCTCTTCGCGTTCATGCACGTGTGGACCTTCGCCCTCTCCTCGTGGGACTGGAGCTATCTCATCCTCATGCTGCAATACCTCGTGCCCGGTCTCGTCTTCGCGTGGGCGTTTGACCACTCCGGCACGCTCTGGACGTCCATCCTGCTCCACGCGACCGTCAACGCGCTGGCTCTCTGGGCCATCGTCGGATAAGGAGAATACCATGCCGCACATCGAACAGCTATCCCCTCATATCGCCAACCTCATTGCCGCCGGCGAGGTCGTCGAGCGTCCCGCGAGCGTCGTCAAGGAGCTTTTGGAAAACGCCATCGACGCGGGCGCGAGAAACGTCACCGTCGAGCTGCAAAACGGCGGGCTGACCTATCTGCGCGTCACGGACGACGGCTGCGGCATCGCGCCCGATGAGCTGCCCACCGCCTTTCTGCGCCACGCGACGAGCAAGCTCCGCACCGCCGCCGATCTGGCCGCCATCGGCACGCTCGGCTTCCGCGGTGAAGCGCTCGCCGCCATCGCGTCCGTTTCCCATCTTGATATCTTCTCGCGCCAGACGGGCGCCGCGAGCGGCGCGACACTGCATCTCGACGGCGGCAAGCCGCTCTCCGTCGAGCCCGCGGGCTGTCCCGAGGGCACGAGCATCATCGTGCGCGACCTTTTCTACAACACGCCCGCGCGGCTGAAGTTCATGAAGCAGGATCGCGCCGAGGCGACCGCCATTGCGGGCCTTGCCGCGCACATTGCGCTCTCGCACCCCGATATCTCCTTCCGTCTCATCAAGGACGGCAGGGAGGAGCTGCACACCCCCGGCGACGGCAAGCCCCTCAGCGCCGTCTACGCCGCGCTGGGCCGCGATTTTGCCCTCGCGCTGGTCGAGGTCCACGGGCGTGACGGTCAGCTCGCCGTTGACGGCTTTGTGACGAAGCCCCTCGCGGGCCGCGGAACGCGAGGGATGCAGACCTTTTTCGTCAACGGCCGCTTCATCAAGTCGCAGCTCCTCACCGCCGCGGTGGAGGAAGCCTATGCAAACCGCCTGATGAAGGGCAAATTCCCCGGCTGCGTGCTGAACGTCACGCTGCCGGCGGATATGGTAGACGTAAACGCCCCCCCCGCCAAGACAGTCGTGAAATTCCTCAACGAAAAGCAGGTCTTCGACCTTGTGTACCACGCCGCGTCCGACGCGCTCGACCGCGACGGCGCGCCCGAGCCGCAGCATACACCGCCGAAACCGGCCGCACAGGCCCCCAAGCCGCAGGAATTTTACCGCAGCATGACCGCGCAGGAGTGGCGCGCGCAGAACGAGGTCAAAAGGCCGGAGCCGCCCAAAAGGGACGCGCCCTTCATCGCCGTCACGTCCGCCTCGAGCGAGCTGGGCGGGCGCGTGAGCGTCAGCGACTTCGTCCGCCGCACACCGGCTCCTCCGGCGGAAAGGCCGGAGGACGGACGCATCCTTCCGAAGATGGTCGAGGCCGCCTTCATGCCGCCGCGCGATGAAGCGGCAAAGCCGGAAGCGCCCACCGCACCGCACGCCGAGGCGCCCGCCGCGCCCGTTTTCGCCGCGCAGACCACACTCGGGACCGCGCCTGCCGAGCCGGAGCAGACGGTGATTGAGCCGGAGCCGACCGCGCCGTGGCGCATTGCGGGCGAGGTGCTCGACACCTACATCGTCTGCGAGGACGCGGAGAAAAACGTCTGGCTGATCGACAAGCACGCCGCGCACGAGCGCGTGAATTTCGACCGCTTCAAGGCGAACCTTGAGCCCATCATGTCACAGGAGCTTCTGACCCCCGTGGTCGCGCAGTTCGCCGCGGCGGAGTACACCGCTCTTGTCGGGCAGCTCGCGCTGCTGCGCGAGTTCGGCTTCGCCTGCGAGGAGTTCGGCGACGGCGCGATTTTGATCCGCGCCCTGCCCGCCGACATTCCCGCCGAGGACGCCGCGGCAAGCCTTGAGGACCTTGCGGGCCGCCTCGTCGAGACGCATCACGCCGACCCGGAAAGCGCCCGCGACGCGCTGCTGCACACCATGGCCTGCAAGGCCGCCATCAAGGGCGGCTGGAAGAGCGACGAGCGCGAGCTTCGCGTGCTGGCGGATAAGGTGCAGTCGGGCGAGATCCGATTCTGCCCGCACGGACGGCCCGTGGCCGTCAAGCTCACCAAATACGAGCTGGAAAAAATGTTCAAACGCGCCTGAGCGCGGAAAGGAGACGCCATGCCGCCCAAGGTAGTTTGCATCGTCGGCCCGACCGGCTGCGGAAAGACCGGCCTCGGCGTCGCGCTAGCCGAAAGGCTCGGCGGCGAGGTCGTCTCCTGCGATTCCATGCAGCTCTACCGCGGCATGGTCATCGGCACCGCCGCGCCAACCGAAGCAGAGACGCGGGGCGTGCCGCACCACATGGTCGGCGTAATCGACCCGCGCGAGGATTACTCCGTGGCGCGTTACGCCGTGGACGCCGCCGAATGTGTGGACGGTATCCTCGCGCGTGGAAGACTGCCCATCCTCGTCGGCGGCACGGGGCTGTACCTCGACGCGCTCCTGCGCGGACACGGTTACGCTCCCGGCACGACCGGCGGAGAGACGCGCACGCTTCTGGAGCGGCGCTGGAACGACGAGGGCGGCGAGGCCCTCTTTGTCGAGCTGCGCTCCATTGATCCGGAAAGCGCCGCCGCGCTGCACCCGAACGACAAAAAGCGCGTCATCCGCGCGCTTGAGGTCTACCGCGAGACGGGAAAGACCATGTCGCAGCACAATGCCGACACCCGGCTCGTCCCGCCGCGCTACGAACCCGTCTACCTCGGTCTTGCCTACGCCGACCGCGAGGAGATGAAGCGTCTCATCGACCTCCGCGTGGACCAAATGGTCGCGCAGGGCCTGTTCGACGAGGTGCGCGCTCTGGTCGAGAGCGGTGTGCCGCGCACGGCGACGGCAATGCAGGCCATCGGCTATAAGGAGTGTCTGGGCTGTCTCGCAGGCGAATGCACGCAGGATGAGGCCGTCGCCGAGATCAAGCTCCGCTCGCGCCAGTATGCCAAGCGCCAGCTCACCTGGCTGCGGCGGAACAAGGACATTCACTGGTTCTACCGGAAAAATTCCCGCGATCTTCCCGCCGCTTTACATTTTTCGACAGAAATTCTCACGAACCTTGGCGTATCCTGATTTTATACGGACGGCACACATAAAACCGCCGCCCGAATAAAAAGAAAGGGTACATCCAACATGAAAAAGACAGCCAATCTTCAGGACATTTTCCTCACCAAGGCCCGCAAGCAGGGCGTGCCGCTGACCGTGTTCCTCGTCAACGGCTTCCAGATGCGCGGCAGCGTGACCGGCTTCGACAGCTTCACCGTCGTTCTTTTGAGCGAGGGGCGGCAGCAGATGATCTACAAGCACGCGATCTCGACCATTGCGCCGCTGAGTCCCATCGACCTGCACGAGGCGGACGAGACCGGGGAGGAATGACCTGAGCCCTTCGAGGTGCCTATGAGATCCCGATCCCTATCGACAAAACTGATCTTTGTTTTCCTGTTTCTCGCTGTGGCCGCCTACTTCAGCGTGCAGGCCTACCGCTACTTCGTCGACCCGCAGACCACCACGCTCGTCTACGCCTACTCCAGCGAGGACGCCATCGCCGCGACCGGCTATTTCGTGCGCGACGAGCAGGTGATCGCGTGCAGCGAAACGCTTCTCGAGCTTGAGCGCGCCGAGGGCGAGCGCGTAAACGCGGGCGGCACGCTCGCAACGGTCTACCGCAGCGAGAGCGCGCTGAACGACCACCGCCAGCTCCGCGCGCTCCGGTCCCGGCTTGAGCAGCTGCAATACGCGCGCGAGGCGTCCCGCAATGCCGAGACCGCGCTCAAGCTCGACGGTGACATCCGCGAGGACCTCTTCGCGCTGCGCGCGGCCCTTGCCGCCGAAAGCTGGACGAGCGTCGAGTCCGCCGCTGAGGAGCTGCGCACGACCGTCCTCAAGCGCGAATACGCCTATGCGGGCGCAGATGATCTGAGCGCGCGCATCGACACGCTCCAATCCGAGATCAGCGCGCTCTCCGGCCGTCTGGATGGCGGCACGCAGACCATCCGCGCACCGTTTGCCGGCACCTACAGCGCCGTTGCCGACGGCTACGAGACCGTTCTGACCCCTGCGGCACTGGAGAATATGACTGTCTCGCAGTACGACGCCATCGCCCCCGAGGCGGCAAGCTCGACCGTGGGCCGGCTCATCGTCGGCGAGGAGTGGCGCTTCGTCACCGTGCTGAGTGCCTCGGATGCCGCACGGCTGCAGAAGGGGCAGACCCTCAGCCTGCGCGCCGCGACCGGCGTGGACTTCGATCTTGACGTCACCGTCGAGCGCATCGGGCGTGAGGAAAACGGCCGCGTGATCGTCGTCCTGCGCGGCGACAGCCATCTGGCCTACGTCACGCTCCTGCGCGCGCAGAACGTTGAGCTGATCCTCGCGCGCTACGAGGGGCTGCGCATCCCCAAAAACGCCCTCCGCGTGGACGCGGACGGCAGCAGCGGCGTTTACTGCCTTGTGGGGCTGCGCGCCTACCGCAAGCCGGTGGAGGTCCTCTGGCAGGGCGAGGATTACTGCCTCGTCCGGCCTGTCGCCATTGAAACAACCAGCGAAAGCCTGCTCCAGCTCTACACGCTGCGCGCCGGCGACGAGGTGATCGTCTCGGCAAACGATCTATACGATGGAAAGGTGGTCGAATGAACATGAGCATTCGGGAAAACATTCAGCAGGTACGAAAAAACATCGCCGCCGCGGCGCTCTCCGCCGGGCGCAGGCCCGAGGACATCACACTCGTCGGCGCGAGCAAGATGAACGATGCCGCGGCCTGCCGCGAGGCCATCGCCGCGGGCATCGACGCGCTCGGCGAGAACCGCGTGCAGGAGATGACGCAGAAGCTCGCGGAGAACGCCTACGACGGCGCGCCTCTGCACTTCATCGGCCATCTCCAGCGCAACAAGGTAAAGCAGGTCGTCGGCAAGGTCGCGCTCATCGAATCCGTCGGCTCCTACGAGCTGCTTGAGGATATCGACCGCCAGGCCGAAAAGCTCGGTATCGTCCAGCCCATTCTCCTTGAGGTCAACATCGGCGGGGAGGAGGCCAAGAGCGGCTTTGCCGTCTCCGAGGTCCGCGCCGCCGCCGAAAGAGCCAAGGGTCTCTCCCACGTCGTGCTGCGCGGGCTGATGACCATTCCGCCGGTTGCCGAGGGAGAGCACGGGAGCGTGCCCTACTTTGAAAAAGTTCATGCGCTTTATGTTGACATCAACGCGAGTTTGTATGATAATAAGCTTGATATATTATCGATGGGCATGAGCGGCGATTACGAGGATGCCGTCCGCTGCGGCGCGACAATGGTGCGCGTCGGCACGGCGATCTTCGGCGCGCGCCACTATACGCTTTGATACAGGGAGGTTTTTTCCATGGGACTCATTGACGATCTGAAGAAATGGGCGCATCCCTACGAGGATGAGGACGAAGAATATGAGGACGATTTTCCCGATCTCGGCTCCCGCGATACGGGCGCCTTTGCCGACGAGCGGCCCAGCCGCCGCGAGCGCGACCGCGACGAGGACCGCCGCAACAAGGTCGTCAACATCCACGCGACGACGCAGCTCAAGGTCGTGCTCGTCAAGCCCGAGCGCTTTGAAAATGCCAGCGAGATCGCCGACCACCTGAAGGAAAAGCGCACGGTGGTCATCAACCTCGAATCCACGAACAAGGACATTGCCCGCCGCCTCATCGACTTCCTCTCCGGCGTCGCCTACGCGGGCGAGGGCAAGATCAAGAAGGTCGCGGCCAACACCTACATCATCACGCCCTACCACGTCGATATCATGGGCGACCTGATCGACGAGCTGGAAAACAACGGACTGTATTTATAAGAGACGGAGGGCTGCACGATGCTGACACCGCAGGAGGTTTCCAACCACGCATTCGCCAAGGCCGTCATGGGCGGCTACAATATGGCCATGGTCGATGAGTTTCTTGACGAGCTGACCGACGACTATACCTCGCTTTACAAGGAAAACGCCGCGCTCAAGGCAAAGATGAAGGTGCTCGTGGACAAGGTCGAGGAATACCGCTCGACCGAGGACGCCATGCGCGCCGCGCTGCTGACCGCGCAGAAGATGGCCAACAGCATGGTCGCCGAGGCGGAGGAGAAGAAGAAGTCTCTGCTTGAAAACGCCGAGAGCGAGGCCAACCGCAAGATCGGCGCGCTGCGCGACGAGGTCGCGCAGGAGGAGCGCCGCCTGACCGCCGCCAAGGCCGAGACCGCGGACTTCCTCGCCCGCGTGCGCGAGCTTTACGAGCGTGAAATGAAGCTCCTCGAGGAGCTTCCCGAGGCGGACCTCGCCCCTGCGGCTCCGCTGGAGCTCGCCAAGCCCGCCGCCGACGTCAGCGAGATCGAAAAGAGCATCATGGATTCCTTCAAGCTCCCCGATCTCACAAAGACGGCGGAGGTCGAGCCGGAGGCTGAGGAAGCGCCCGAGGAGCCGGAGGAGAGCCCGGAGGAGGGCAATCCCTTCCTCGATTCCGCGACCCGCGCCATCAAGCTCAGCGACCTCAAGTTCGGCCGCAACTACCACGGCGAAGAATAAAACGCACTTCAAAAGAGCGGCTCTCTCCGAGCCGCTTTTTTCACAGGAGGACACCATGACCAAACGCCCCATCGTCGCGTTCCTTTACGACTTCGATAAGACCCTCTGCACCACCGATATGGAGGATTACGCCTTTATCCCCTCCCTCGGCTACACGCCCTCGGAATTCTGGGCAAAGGCCAACGGCTTCGGCTATGAGAACAAAATGGACGGCCTGCTCGCCTATATGTACACCATGATCCGCGAGTGCGCCGCGCAGGGCATCCGTCTCGACCGCGATTATCTGATCCGCTCAGGTGAGGCCATTGAGCTGTTTCCCGGCGTGCGCGAGTGGTTCGCCCGCATCACCGCCTACGGCGCGGACCTCGGCGTGGACGTGGAGCACTACGTCATCTCCTCCGGCCTGCGCGAGATCATCGAGGGCAGCGGCATCGCCCATGAGTTCAAGCAGATCTACGCCTGCGAGTTCTATTACGACGAAAGCGGCCTCGCCGCCTGGCCGAAGCTGGACGTCAACTTCACGAACAAGACGCAGTTCGTCTACCGCATCAACAAGGGCATTCTCGACATCGCCCGCGACAAGGAGCTCAACGACTCCATGCCGGACGATTCCAAGCGCGTGCCGTTCACCAACATGGTCTACGTCGGCGACGGCCTTTCGGACGTGCCCTGCATGAAGATGATGCGCGCCTACGGCGGGCAGGCTGTCGCGGTCTACCAAAAGAGCAACCGCGCGGGCGTGGAAAAGCTTTTGCAGGACGGGCGCGTAGACTTCATTTTCCCCGCCGACTACCGCGAGGGAACGGAGTTTGACAAAACGGTACACAACATTCTGCGCAAAATGGCGGTCTCCGACGCGCTGAGCGAGAAGAACGCCGAGCAGCTGCGCGCCATCGGACAGGGCGACGACCCCGATCAGGTCATGCTATTCTAAAGGAGAACGCTATGGACGAAATGAACACCGTCGGCACGCTCTACATCGTGGCGACGCCCATCGGCAACGCGCGCGACATGACCGAGCGTGGCCGTCAGATCCTGGAGACGGCGGACATCATCGCGGCGGAGGACACCCGCCGCTCCGTCGTGCTGCTCAACAAGCTCGGCATCCGCGGCAATCAGCTCTCCGCCAATCACAAGTTCAACGAATACGGCAAGGCCAAGTGGTTCATCGAGCAGCTCCGGCAGGGCAAGAGCATTGCCGTCATCACCGACGCGGGTACGCCCTGCATTTCCGACCCCGGCAACGAGCTGATCCGCGCCGCCATCGACGCGGGCATCCGCGTGGTCGGCGTGCCCGGCTGCTGCGCCGCGGTCACGGCGCTGTCCATCTCGGGCTTCGATCTTTCGACCTTCTTTTTCTTCGGCTTCTTCCCGCGGGAGGCCGCCGACCGCCGCCGTGCGCTTGCCATGATGCGCCGCGGCGACACGCGCACCTACTGCTTTTACGAAAGCCCCAAGCGCATCATGGACGCGGTGGAGTTCTTTATTTCGGAGCGCGCCGGCGTGCGGCTGTGCCTGTGCAACGACATGACCAAGCTCCACGAGACGACCTTCCGCGGCACGCCCGCCGAGGTACGTGACCAACTGCTCGCCAAGGGCAGCTACGATAAGGGCGAATACGTCCTGCTCTGCGAGGTGGAGGAGGACTATCTCATCACCGAGGTCGAGCACGTCTCCTCGCCCGAGGCGCTGCTTGTGGACTGCATGGTGCAGCATGACTGCACCGCCAAGGACGCCATCAAGCTGCTCCTCAAGGACGACAACAACACCTACAGCAAAAACGAGCTCTACACCGCGCATCTTGCCCTGAAAGAGAGGTTCGGCGCATGAGCATTGTGTTGGACGACCTCACCGCGCGGCTCGACACGCTCACCAAGGCCGTGCTTTCCCAGCCGCTCGCGCGCATCGGCTGCTCCAGGGTGACCATCCGCCCGTTGTCGCTGCGCGGCAAGGCGTTCTTTCAGCTCGAGTACCAGCAGGGGCAGAAGGTCTCGCACCGCAACGTGACGAAGGGCGAGCTGTCCGAGCTGTTCGCGCAGGAGCTGGACGGTCTCTATCTTCAGGCCGTGCTCTGCACCGAAACGGAGACGCGCCAGTACATCCGCAAGGCGAACGGCAGCTACAAATGCACCGCAAAGGGTGAGACGCAGCGCACCGCAGCGCCGAAGGCGCATGACCGCCGAAAGGAATACATCCTTGCCGAGGGCGAGAACATTCCCGCGCTCGTCGACCTCGGTGTGTTCACGCCGGACCTCCGCATCGTCAAGGCGAAGTACGATAAGTACAAGCAGATCAACCGCTTCATTGAGCTGGTGGACGACGCTTTCCGCGCCTCGGAGCAGTCGGAGATCGCCATCCTCGATTTCGGCTGCGGCAAATCCTACCTCACGTTCATCCTCTACTATTATTTCACCGTCAAGCGCGGCGTGAAAGCGACCATTCTCGGTTACGACCTCAAGGAGGATGTGGTGGAGCATTGCAATGCCATCGCGCAAAAGTACGGCTACGACGGCCTGCGCTTCGTCGTCAGCGACGTCACGCGCGACACGCTCGCCGATACCCACGTCGATATGGTCGTCACGCTCCACGCCTGCGACACCGCCACAGACTATGCCCTCTGGTACGCCGTCGAAAAGGGCGTGAAGCACATCTTCTCCGTTCCCTGCTGCCAGCACGAGGTCAACGCCACCATCCACAAGGGCGGCGATTTCGACGTGCTGCTGCGCCACGGCCTTTTGCAGGAGCGTTTTTCCGCCCTGCTGACCGATTCCATCCGCGCCGCCGTGCTTGAGGACATGGGCTACACGGTGGACGTGATCGAATTCATCGACTTTGCCCACTCGCCGAAAAACCTCATGCTCCGCTGCATCAAGGACCGCCGCGTGGGACAGCGGAACCTTTCCGCCGCGCGGGAGCTCGCGGAAAAATACGGCTTCCGTCAGACGCTTCTGGAGCTTGCGGAGAAAAAATGTCACAGCGCGCAAAACACCGCCGGTTAGGCGGTGTTTTCTCTTCTTGACAGGGGAATGCTTTCGCAGTAAGATAATGCCCGCCGTTCCACAAAACGGCGGCAGGAGTGATATTCATGGACTATTATCTTTTGACGGATATGACCGCGCAGATCGGCTACGAGCTGGCCGCCGCCGGAGCGGAGACCTTCCGCATCGAGGAGACGATGCGCCGCGTGCTCGCGGCCTACGGCATCGAGTGCGAGGCCTTTGCGATCCCCAACTGCGTCATGGTCAGCCTTGAGGCGGACAACGGCAAGCCGCTGATGGTGATGAAGCGCGTCGGCTTCCACGGCAACGATCTTGACGCGGTCGAGCGGCTCAACGCGCTCTCGCGCCGTATCTGCGCCGAAACGCCTAACCCCGCCGTTGCCGCGCAATGGCTGGAGGAGACGAGCGCCGCCCGCCGCGCCTACCCCATCCCCGTCTACTACCTCGGCAATTTTCTCGCTGCGGCGGGCTTCTGCCCCGTGTTCGGCGGCACGCTGCGCGACAGTCTGTGGGCAGGTCTGCTGGGGCTTATCATCGGCTTCGTCACCCGCCGGATGGACAGGCTCGAGGCCAACCCCTTTTTCAGCACCATTGCCGCCGCCTTTGCCATGGCCGTACCGGCCTACCTCGCCGCTGCCTTCGGGCTGGTCGACTATGCGGACGCGGTCATCATCGGCTCACTGATGATCCTGGTTCCCGGTCTGCTCATCACCAACTCCATGCGCGACATCATCTACGGCGACACGAACTCCGGCGTCAACCGCATCGTGCAGGTGCTCCTCTCGGCGCTTGCCATCGCCATGGGCACCGCGGCCGCGTGGCACATCACCTCCTCCCTCTACGGCCGGACCGCCGCCAGCACGCTTTCCTATCCCTTCTGGCTTCAGGCCATCGCCATCGCGGTCGCCTGCACCGGCTTTGTTATCCTCTTCAATGTCCACGGCTGGGGGCGCTGCCTGTGCGCGCTCGGCGGCGTTGTGACGTGGATGGCGTATCTGCTGTGCGGCAAGCTCGGTCTCGGTCCCTACGGCGCAAACTTCATCGCCGCCGCGGTCGCCGCCGTCTATGCCGAGGGTATGGCCCGCGCCCGCAAGTATCCGGTCACCTCGTATCAGGTCATCTCCGCCGTACCGCTGCTGCCCGGCGCCGGTATTTACTACACCATGTCCCTCGGGCTGAACGGCAGCACCCAGCTCGCCCTCCAGCGGGGCTTCGCCACCGCGGGCATCGCCGGCAGCATTGCCGCCGCGATCCTGCTCGTCTCATCCGTCGTCCGCCTGTTCACCGCGCAGCGGAAAAAATAAGGCAAAGGGAAGACACGCGCCGCGTGCCTTCCCTTATCCTTTCTCCGTCCGACGGAATGAAGAAAAGGGCCGGGCGTTGCGCCCGACCCTGCCGGTACGACGGAGCGTAAGGCGAAAGCGTGCCGCTCAATCCAGAAAATACATATTTATCTGCGCGCAGGCGACGAGCGCGCCGGTATCGTCCGTGATACCGACCTCAAAAAAACCAACGTGCCCGCCGACCTTGATCTCGCGCCCGACCGCCGTCAGCGTCCTGCTGTGCGTAGTGGGCCGCAGGTAATTCATCGAGCCGTTGAGCGTGACGTTGCGCCGCCCGTACTTGATGCGCGCAAAGGCTCCGGCGGCGGTGTCCGCCATCGTGTAGAGAAAGCCTCCGTGGACGCTGCCCCAAACGTTGCGGCTGTTGTCGGTGATCTCGGCCTCCAGCACACTCCTTTCCTCATCAACGGAAACGATGCGGATTCCGTTGTGCCGGATAAATCCATTGGATTCGTGCTTGATTTTTTCTGCATAATTCTCTATCATAGCTATTGTGCTCCTTTGCTCTTCGGACATACTTCTGCCGAAGATCATAGCAGAAGTGCGCGCGGCCTGCAAGGCAAATTCAAAAGAAATCACTACCGGCAAAGAAAGGTCAGATCACCATGCGCTCCATTCCCGCTCGAATCAAAAGCTACGCGCCGGGCTTCGCGCTCGCGCTCATCATCGCGCTGCTCGCCAAGGGCATCGAGGCCCTGCTGCCGTTCGACGTCATCGGCGCGTCCGTCATCGCCATGTTCATCGGTATGCTCATCAACGGTTATCGTAAGCCAGGCAAGACCACCGCGCCCGGCGTGAAGTTCACGGCGAAGAAGATCCTGAAATTCGCCATCATCCTTCTCGGAGCGAGCCTGAACGTCACGACCATCCTGAACGTCGGCAGAATGTCGCTCACTGTCATGCTCTTTACGCTCCTTACCTGCTTCGGCGGCGGCTATTTCATCGGCCGCGCGCTGGGGCTGGACTGGAAGCTCTCGAACCTCATCTCCGCGGGCACCGGCATCTGCGGCGGCAGCGCCATCGCGGCGGTCGCGCCCGTCATCGACGCCAAGGACAGCGACATCGCCTACGCCCTCTCCGCGACCTTCCTCTTTGATATGGCGATGATCGTGCTCTTCCCCATCATGGGCCGCGCGATGGGCCTTTCCGACATGGCCTACGGCCTGTGGGCAGGCACGGCGGTCAACGACACCTCCAGCGTCGTCGCCGCGGGCTATGCCTTCAGCGAGGGCGCAGGCGACTTCGCCACCATGGTCAAGCTCACGCGCACGCTCGCCATCATCCCGACGGTGGTGGTGTTCTCGTTTGTGAGTATGCACCTGAAGAAAAAGGAAGCCGTCGCATCCGGCAGCGCGGTGCAGATCAGGTGGAAGAGCGTCTTCCCGTGGTTCATCCTCGGCTTTCTCGCCATGGCGGTGCTCAGCAGCGCGGGCGTGATCCCCGCGGCAGCCGCGGCGGCGCTCAAGAAGGTCAGCAAGTTCCTCATGGTCACGGCGCTCGCCGCCGTGGGATTGAACACGAGCTTCGCCGAAATGAAAAAGTCCGGCGCGGCCCCGATGGTGCACGGCTTCCTGATCTCCGCGCTCGTCGTCATCGTGGCGCTGGCCGTGGAGTATTTCATGGGCATCCTGCCGTTCTGAAAATGTTATGATTGTATCAAAGCAGCACCGGGAAACCGGAACTGGGGAAATGTGGGTGAAAAGCCCCGCGAGCGGGTCACTGTGAAGCTTCCTTGAGGAGATAAGTCAGAATGCCCAAGCTGCTTGAGATAGCTCCTGCCCGAACCGGGGGCCGTCAGACCGGGGGATCATTGCGCCCTTTTTTGCGTCTGCACGGCCCGTGTGAGCGGGCAGGTGCAGACGCTTTTTTCAGCGAAGGAAAGGAGAAAACAGATGAAAAAGCGCATATTGTCCCTGCTGATGAGCTTTGTAATGCTCGTCAGCCTGCTGCCTGCCTCGGTCCGGGCGGCGGAAACTGTGACAGAGATCAGCTCTGCCGAAGCGTTTGCCCAAATGGATACGTCCGGCAGCTATAAGCTGACACAGGACATCACCATCACAAAGCCATACACCGGCAAATTCGGCGGCACCTTTGACGGCGACGGCCATACCGTCACCCTCAAGCTGAACGTCAGCAGCGGCAACGCCGGACTTTTTGCCACTACCGGTCAAGGTGCCGTGATCAAAAACGTTGAAGTTGCCGCCGATGTGACATCCAGCGTTGCCTCTACCAGTTACGGCACTGCCGGGCTGGTGGGCGTTGCCAGTTATCCGCTGACAATAGAAAACTGCGGTGTGACCGGCACTGTAGCCAACACCGCTACATCTACTTCTTCCGCCGTCTATATCGGCGGTCTGGTAGGTTATCTGCAGGACAGTCTCACTCTGAAAAACTGTTACAGCAGCGCCAACATCACCAGCAGCAGTACGCAGTATAACTCTGTTGCGGGCGGCCTGATCGGTAAAATGAGCTCCGCCTATTCCGTCACCGCCGAAAACTGCTACTTCTCCGGCAATGTAACTGCCAAAAATTATGCCGGTGGTTTCATCGGCTACTTGAACAGCAGCGCCAGCAAATCCCACGCCTACACCAACTGCTACACTTCCGGCACGGTAACCGGTTCTTCCGGTAAAGCATACTCCTTTGCTTATATTTACAAGCCTTCTTATGGCAGTGCACCCCAATACACCTTTGATAACTGCTATTTCAATAACGTAAATACGGTCGGTGGCTGCAATCTGGATTCTACCGGCCTCACCGCCAAAACCTCCGACGATCTGAAAGCCCTTGCCGACACCCTCGGCAACGGCTTCCGGGCCGACCTCGCCGAGTCCATCAACGGCGGCTACCCCATCCTCTCCTGGCAGTATATTGACCCCAACGCCGCCTACACCATCTCCTTCACCGTGGAGCCGAAGGGCTCCGTCCTCACCTGGAACGGCACGGAGCAGGCCGTTTCCGAGAGCGGCAGTTACACCTTTAAAAATGTGGCCGTTGGCTCGTATTCCTATTCTGTTTCCAACGAAGCGGGCGACTACGCCGCCAAGTCCGGCGCCGTCGCGGTCAAAAACAAAAACGTGACTGTCCCTGTCACGCTCTCCCTGAATCCGCACAAGCTCACCTTTACCCTCACCCCCGCCAACGCGGAGCTGACCGTCAAAAAGGGCGGTGAAGAGCTGCGCTCCAACTCGGACGGCAGCTACACCGTCACCAAGGGCGAGTATACCTACTCAGCCTCCGCCTTCGGCTATGAGACAAAGTCCGGCAAAGTCACCGTCCCCGCCGAAGATCATACGGAGAAGGTGGAGCTGACCGCCCAGCCCACGAACACCGTCAACTTCACCGGCATTGCCGATGATGCAAAGGGCGTTTCCCTCACCGTCACCACCGGCAGCCGCACCATGACCCACGAGGAGGATAATCACTACACTTACAAGCTCCCCGCCGGTTATACCTACGATTGGACGTTCAAGTGCGCCAACTATGCAAAGCAAACCGGCAGTCTCAACCTTACCGACCTGACGGAGAATAAAACGGAATCCGTTGCCATTTCCATGGCCGAAAAGACCGCATGGGAAGGCGCGGACGACATCACGGAGCCTTCGCAGGTGGACGGCGTTTACCAGATCACCTCCGGCAGCGAGCTGGCCTGGCTGGCAAAGGAAGTCAATGCGGGCCGCGGCGCGTCCTACAACGCAGTCCTCTGCAATGACATCGACCTGGGCAGCGAAAATTGGACGCCGATCGGAAAAACTTCCAGTACTGCTTATAAGGGCACCTTCGACGGGCAGTATCACGAGATCAAGAACCTGAAGATCACCGGTTCCAACAGCAACCACTATGGTCTTTTCGGCGTAGTGGGCACCGGCACCGTGAAAAATCTCACCGTTTCCGGTGAAATCACGATTTCCGGCAGCGGTTCTTCCACCTATGGCATCGCCTCCATTGCCGGTTCTCTCAACAATACCGGTACCATTGAAAATTGCATCAACAAAGCCACCGTCTCCGGCAACTACAACACCGCGGGCATTGTTGGCTACATGAGCAGCAGCAATGGCACTGTCACTTCCTGCGCCAATACCGGCAACATCTCCGGCAATAACAGTGCCGGCGGTATCGTCGGCCAGCTGAACGGCAAGGGCACCGTTGACCACTGCTATAACACCGGCGACATTACCGCCGCTGTCAGCAAGGCGGGCGGCGGCGTCGGCTATCTGTACGCATCCTCCTCTTATTATAAGAATACGGTATCCGCCTGCTATTCCACCGGCAAAGTCACCGGCACCAACAGCGCCGCTGTGGTCGGCAGCGTTTACAGCGCAAGCTATTCCACGCTGGATAAGCTCTTCTTCCTGGAAGGTGCCGCCACCGACTCCAACGCCACGGCCAAAACCTCCGGCGAGCTGAAGAATCTGGCCCCCACGCTGGGCGCACCGTTCATCGCCACCCCGGCGGGCATCAATGACGGCTACCCCATCTTCGAGTGGCAGATCCCCACCTACGCCGTCACCTTCACCGTTGACCCGGTGGAGGCTGAAGTCGCCATTGCGGGCCGTACCGGCACACACAACGGAAATACCTGGACCTTCACCCTCCCCGACGGCTCCTATAACTACACCGTCACCGCTTTCGGCTATGGGGCAACATCCGGCAAGGTCACCGTCAACGGCGGCGAGGTCAGCAAAACCGTCAACCTGACCGCAGTGGAAAAGCGCACGGTCACCTTTAACATTTCCCCAGCGGACGCCGCCGTCACCGTCCTCTGGAAGGGGCAGACCATCAGCCCGGAAGCCGACGGCAGCTATCTGCTCCCGGACGGTGAATACACCTACACGGTCAAGGCCAGGGGCTACGCCAAGGTAAACGGCAACCTCAATGTCACCAAGGACGAAACCGTTTCCGTCACCCTGACCCCCTCCGCCGCGTGGGACGGCACGGCCAAGACCCAGCCCTCCGGTGACGGCACACAGGCTTCCCCCTATGAGATCGCGGACGGCGAGCAGCTGGCATGGCTGGCCGACAAGGTCAACAACGCATCCACCGTTTCCGCCATCTATGCCGTCCTCACCGACGACATCGATCTGGGCAACTATGCCTTTACCCCCATCGGCAAGGACTTCCACGAATTCACCGGCAGCTTCGACGGAAAGGGCCATACCGTTTCCGGGCTGAAGGTCTCCGACGTTGAGGACGCCGGCCTCTTCGGCGTGGCAAAAGCCGCCACGATCAAAAACGTCATCGTTCAGGGCACCGTCAGCGGCACAAGCAACGCCGCCGGTATTTTGGCTAAAGCTAAAACTACAGCCTGCACCATTGTAAATTGCGGTAATGAGGCTGTGGTGAATGTACCCAAGAGCGGCGGTGGATACGCAGGCGGCATTCTGGGATATGCTATTACCAGTACAACAGTCACAAACTGCTATAACAGTGGCGCTGTGACTTCTAAGGGCAACACTTCTTACAGCCGCGCAAGTGGTATCGTGGGATATTCGAGTGGCAACGGATCTGCAAAGATCACTACTTGCTATAACACAGGAAAAGTAACCTCGGACGGCTATGCAGCAGGTGTGTTCGCAGGGACAACAGCCACTATTTCCGAGTGCTACACCACCGGTACCATTGCGGGCGAAAGCAGCGCAAAAACCGGCGCATTTACGACCAGCAGCAGTGACAGCCGTACCGACTGCTACTATCTGACCGGAAGCATCACGGGAGGCGGAAAAACCAACGGCGCCGAAGCCCTCACCCTCGCCGCCATGCAGTCCGGTCTGCTGGACAAGCTGGGCGAAGCAAGCTGGAAGAGCGTCCGCGGCGTGAACCGCAACCTGCCTGTTCTCCAGTGGCAGGATACCACCGCCTCCATTCAGGATGTGACTCTCGTCCCCGCCGCTTTCTCCCGCATTCCCTTTACCACGGAGGACGGCGAGCTGTCCTCTCTCCCCACCGGCCTTCTCAAGTGGACCGCGCAGGACGGCGCGCAGAGCTACACCGTCTCCCTGTGGGAAGCGGTGAAGACCTGGGTGCTCCTCTCCGACGAGGAAAAGGCAGAATATAAAGCCGCCCAGACCGCGGAGGAAAAGCTGTGGATGATCGACGACGCCAAGATCGTGGAGCATCTGACTTCCGAGCAGCTCACCCGCCTTACTCAGCTGAACGCCGCCATTTCGGAAGCGCATGATGCTCTGGACAACGCCGGAGCTACTGACGCGGCCACGGAAGCCCAGCTCCGCAAGGCCCTCAGTGATGCCTATGAGGCCCGCGCCGTCTTCCTCATCGACCTTGCCACGGACGATGATCTGGGCTATTACGATCTGGTCCTGAAGTGGCGCCGCGATATTCCCGGCATTACAGCCACAGAATATGACTTTGCTTCCGACTTTGCCGCCCTGCCCGAAGGCATTTACTACGCCTCCGTGGCCGTGGAGGAAAACGGTGAGCTGACCTGTGCCCCCCTCCGGCAGGTAGCGGAAGAGGTCACCACCGTTCAGAACCCCTATAACCGCATGAAGGCGGTCACGAACGTCCGCTGGGACGGCTCCGCCGCCAAGTGGGACGGCCGTGAAAACTTCACCGGCACCTATCAGATCGACCTCTACACGGTGGAGGGCAGCGACTACACGCTCTTCAAGACCTTCCAGATCAGCGGGCAGTACACCTCTGCCAACTTCGCGAACGTCTTCGCCGCGGAGAAAAAGTACGCCTTCACCGTCACCGCCCTTGCGGACACCGCCATCGATCAGGAGCTGGGGCTGACCGACAGTATCCCCTCCGCCTACAGCGATGTGTATGACCCCTCCACCGGAACCGGCGAAACCAAGGAATGGGTGGATATCACCTCTGCCGAAGACTGGATCGTGCTTGCCAATGTGAAGGACGAGCCTTCCGACGGCACCGGTTCCCCCAGCAAGCAGGCGGTGGAATGGAGCAAAAACTACCGTCTTGCCAACGATATTGACTTCTCCACGCTCTCCGCCGCCGACCAGACAAAGACCAAGTCCATCGGCACCGTCACCTATCCCTTCATGGGCGAATTTGACGGACAGGGGCACAAGATCACCGGCCTCACCCTCAGCAACAGCGACTCCGGTCTCTTCTGGTACACCGGCGCCACCGCGTATGTCCATGATCTGACCATCGACAGCGCTAACGTCCTCTTCTCCGACAATGCCGCCGTTCTGGTCCACAACAACTACGGCCGCCTTGAAAAGTGCGCCGTGGTGAACACCAACATCACCGCCGATACCGGCGCGGTGCTGGGCGGCATGGTCAGCCGGAACTACGGCGTTATCCGCGACAGCTTCGTGCAGGGCGGCACCCTCACCTCCAACACCACCACCTCCGTGGGCCACGCGGGCTTCGTGGGTTCCAATGAGGAAGGCGGCCTCATCGAGCGCTGCTGGACCAGCATGAACGTCTCCACCCAGAGCGCCCATGCCGGCGGCTTTGTTGGCCTTGGCTACGGCGGCACCATCCGCAACTGCTTTGCCCTGGGCAATGTTTCCGCCCGCACGCATTCCGGCGGTTTCGTAGGGCGCTCCGTCTATCTGGGCAACGTCTATGAAAACTGCTACGCGGTCGGCGTTGTCACCGTCACCGAGAAAGAGGGCAACGGCTTCATCGGCGGCAACCAGGACTGGTCTTCCTTCCAGTATGACCAGTCCGACGGCATCACGAACTGCTACTACAACAGCGCCACCGCCTCCAGCCACGACTATAACGCCATCCGCAAGGCGCTGGACGAAATGAAGGCGGCCGACTTCCTCACCGCCCTCTCCGGCAGTGAGTCCGGCGTCTGGACGCAGGACCGTGAGCACAACAACGGCCTTCCCTATCTGGACGGCGTTCAGGCCCCCGAAACGGCCCAGACCACGAAGATCACCGTTCAGATCGCCATTGCCACTTATAATAAGGGCACTTATTCCTTCGAGAAGTCCGGTGACATCATCTCCGTCACCATGGATTCCAACGGCAACACCCGTCTGGTGGACCTGATGGACGCGGCGCAGGAGCAGAAACTGCTGACCTATTCCTACTCCACCACCTCCACCTTCGGCCGCTTCATCCACACCATCAACGGCAGGGAAGTGAACGAGCCGGACGGCTGGATGTTCACCGTCAACGACAAGCTCTCCAACGTCAGCGCCTCGCTGGCCACGGTGAAGGACGGCGACAAGGTCCTCTGGTTCGAAGGCACCACCGAGAACCACTTCCAGGGTCCCAGCTGGGATTCCCTCTCCGGCGAGAGCATCCAGTGGGAGACCATTTCCACCGTGGACGACCTCCTCGCTCTGGCCCGCGCCGCGGACGCGGCGACGCTGGGCAAAAACTACAAGCTGGCAAATGCTCTGGACCTCGCCGGCGTCAACTTCCCCGGCATCGGCACAACGGACCATCCCTTCACCGGCCGCTTTGACGGGCAGAACAAAACTATTTCCAACGTCACCGTCACCGGAGAAAATAACGTCGGCTTCTTCGGCGTCATCAAGGGCGTCACGATCCAGAACCTGAACCTTGTAAATGTGAAAATCTCCGGCAAGGAAAAGGTCGGCGGTCTGGTGGGCTATTCGCAGGTAACGCTGGACCCGAGCGACCTTTCCAAGAACACGGCAAACCTCATCGGCGGCTGCGCCGTTTCCGGTACGGTCAGCGGCGAAACGCGGACCGGCGGTCTCGTGGGTCTCAATGAGGGCAAGGCCGATGCCGACACCCTCTTCTCCATCGCCAGTTCCATCGACAAGTGCTCCTCCTCCGCTGCTGTCACCGGCAAAGAAAGCACCGGCGGCCTGATAGGCGAAAACGGCGGCGCCGTCACCAAGAGCACGGCCATCGGCTCCGTTACCGGCACCAACTCCACCGGCGGCTTCGCAGGCAGCAGCAGCGGCGACATTTACGATAGCCACGCGGAAGGCGCCGTCACCGGCAGCAGCCACACCGGCGGCTTTGCGGGCAGCAGCACCGGTACGGTGAAGAACTGCTATAGCCTCGGCGCGGTCACCGGCACCGACTACACCGGCTCCTTCGCCGGTTCCCTCGCCGCGGCGGACACCGTCATCGGTGCGGGACAGGTCACCATCACCGGCATCCCCACGCAGGGCTATAACGGCGGTCTTGCCGGTACCCTCAGCGGCACGGTTTCCGGCCTTGTCAACCGCATCACCGTGAAAAACGCCTTCGGCAACTGCACCCAGCCGGAGGGCGAAAACCTCTCCGTCGTCGGCAATACCAACGATTACCAGACGGACAGCCAGAAGGCCGCGCTGGAGGGCATGACTCTCTCCACCCGTCAGAAAGTGGGCGATACGCTCTACGCGCTGTTCGGCATCAACCTCCCCGCTCTGGAAAACGAGGCCGCCAAGTATGTGGATTCCCTCACCGTCCCCGCCTCCACGGCAGCCGGTTCCGCCCTCAGCCTTCTGAAACCGGGCGAAACCGCTGCGCCGGGCATCACCGTCACCTATGCGGTCACCGACGCGCACCTCACCGGCGGCAGCACCTTGACACTGGTAAAGCCCAATGACACCTGCGCCACGGTATCCATCCAAGTGGATCTTCTTCTGACGGATGGCGAGGGAAATACATACCGCAAGAGCGTACAGGTTCTTCTTCCGGTGGCGCCCGAAAAGCGTACCGAACTCATGGACGCCATTGCATCCGGCTATACGGATACCAAGGATGCGTGGACGGCCATGGATATGGCGGTTTACTCCGCGCTGCCCGGCAAGACCGCAAAGCTTACCGATGCGGCAAAGCAGAATATTTTGAATCTGCTCATCAAAGAGGCAAACAGCAGCGAGGTTACACTCTCCGCTCATTCCCGCATTGAGATCGTCCTGCGCTCCCTGGGCATCGACAGCAGAAAGCTCTATCCGGTCAACAGCAATGCTGCTGTGGATAACGCTGCGAAGCTGACCCAAATGGCAGCGCAGGCCGACCAGTACGCTGCACCCTATGTCCTTCTGGCGGATCTTCAAGGCAATGTTGGTCTGACATCTGAGCAGGTCAATGCCCTGATCGGCGTTCTGAAGGCCAACATGGGCACAGGGCTTTTCAGCTACGAATGGAATGGCGTCACCTACGCCAGTCCGGACACCGCTGGTGCTGCCTTGGCCGCTCTTGCAAAGTATTACGGCGCCAACGCGGATGCGAAAGAAGTGGTGGATACCATTCTCGCCGCGCTTCCCTCCGCCATGGATGCAAACGGCTCCTTCAGCAGCGCAAACTCCGACGCCATGGTCATGATCGGCCTACTGGCTCTGGGCAAAGATCCCGCGTCCCTGACCTCCGTCTCCGGCGCCAGTGTAGTGGACGGAATGCTGTCCTACGTCAATACCGGGACAAATCAGTTCCGCTACTCCGGCGAGGATAACGCGCTGGCCACCGAACAGGCGTTCCGCGCATTGGCGGCATTGGCGCATTTTGAAGAGGGCAAAGCGTTCAATGTATACGATTTCAGCGCCAATCCGGTCGAGCCGGGCCGTGCGACCGGCAGCGGCGAGGCTGAAACACCCAAGCCGCCGGCCGGCACGGAGATCACCGTCCGCATGACGATCAAGGCGGACAGCGGTTACTGGTTCAACGGCTCCGTCACCATTCCGGGCGAGGGTGCAACGGTCTATCACGCGCTTATTAAGGCGCTTGACGAGGCCGGTATGTCCCAGGTCGGCGCGGAAAGCGGTTACGTTCGCTCCATCAGCAAGGACGGGAAAACGCTGAGTGAATTTGACAATGGCGAAAACTCCGGCTGGCTTTACAAGGTGAATGGCGATTTGCCGGATGTCGGCCTGACGAGTTATGCGATCAAAGACGGTGACCGCATCGTGTGGTACTACACCAACGACTGGACGCTTGACCCCGATGCCGGTAAGTGGTATGTCAAGCCGGTCGGCTCTACGATCACGCCTGTCACTGCCATCAAAGACGGCACAGCAAGCGCGTCCGTTTCCTACAAGGACTTGAGTGAGGCGCTCAACGCGGTGAAGAAGTCCGGCGAGGACACCGTGACCATCACGCCGGAGATCAAGGGCAAGGTGAACAGCATCGCCGTCTCTCTGCCGAAGTCTGCCGCGGCGAACGCGGCGAAGCAGGGCGTGCAGCTCGTTATCGAAACCGATAAGGCGCACGTCAGCCTGCGCGCCGAGTTACTTGGTGAATTGGCGAAGAACAGCGGCTCTGAGCTGAAGCTTGAGATCACGGAGAAAAAGGCCGAAGAGGTTTCGGACAGGCTCGCTCATGAGAAGCTTGACGGCGCCTCCATCGTTGAGGTCACGCTGGTGATCGGCGGCAAACCGGTCACGACCTTCGGCGGCAAGAAGCTGCTGATCGACATTCCCGTGGACAGCAAGCGATTCCGCGCGGGCGATGCCTGCCGTGTCCTTATCCTCAGCGACGACGGTACGATGGAGCACATAAGCGGCCAATGCATAAAGAAAAACGATGCGCTCTTTGTCCGCGTGGAAGCAACGCACCTGAGTACCTTTGTCGTTATGCGCGATGCGGCGCTGCCGTTCACCGATGCAGCGGATACCGCGTGGTACGCGGACGCGGTGCAATACGCCTATGAAAGGGGCCTTATGACCGGCGTTTCCGAGAGCGAGTTTGCGCCGGACGGCACGGCGACGCGCGGCCAGATCGTCACCATCCTCTGGCGTCTCGCGGGCAGCCCCGTAGTCAACTATGCCATGCGCTACGCCGATGTGGACGAGGGCGCGTGGTACGGCGAGGCCGTGCGCTGGGCAGCCTCCACCGGCGTCGTCACCGGCTATAGCGAGAGCAGCTTCGGCCCGAGCGACGCCATCACGCGCGAGCAGCTCGCCACGATCCTCTACCGCTATGTCAAGGCGCAGGGGCAGGGCTTTGCCGGTATGTGGTACTTCCCGCTGCGCTACGACGATGCGGCCAGCATCAGCGATTGGGCGGACGAGGCCATGCACTGGTGCGTGATGAAGGGCATCATCAACGGCACGAGTGAGACGACGCTCAGCCCTCGGGCTACGGCGACGCGCGCGCAGTTGGCGGCCATTCTCCAGCGCTTCTGCGAGCTGCCCAAGGATACCGCAGGCAAGAGCGCCGCGCAGACCGCCTATGACCGCGCGTCAGCCTACCTGACCGCTGCCGTGAGCGCGCCGCGCTATGGCAGTCTCGGCGGCGAGTGGACGGTGCTCGCCCTCGCCCGCGGCGGCGCGGACACGGGAACCGCTTATTTCACCGACTATTTCGCCGCGCTCGAGCAGACCGTCCGCGAAGCAAACGGCGTGCTGAGCGAACGCAAGTACACCGAGTACAGCCGCGTCATTCTCGCGCTCTCCGCGCTCGGAAAGGACGCACGGGACGTCGCGGGCTATGACCTGACGCTCCCGCTTGGCGACTACGAAAAGACGACGGCGCAGGGCGTGAACGGCGCGATCTACGCGCTCCTCGCGCTCGACAGCCGCGATTATCCCATGCCGCAGAACACGGCGGCGGACACGCAGGCGACGCGGCAGCTGTATGTGGACGCCATCCTTGCCGCCCAGCTTGCAGACGGCGGCTGGAGCTTCATGGGCGAGGCCGCCGATCCTGACCTGACCGCTATGGCCTTACAGGCGCTGGCGAAGTATCGGGAACAGAGCAGCGTCCAACTGGCAGCCAACCGCGCGCTCGTTTGCCTGAGCGCTATGCAGAACGCAGACGGCGGCTTCTCCTCCTGGGGGAGTGAGAATGCCGAGAGCTGCGCGCAGGTGCTCCTTGCGCTCAACGCGCTGGGTCTCGGTGCGGACGACAGCCGCTTCGTAAAGAACGGTCACAGCGCGCTCGACGCGCTGCTGACCTATCAGACCACGGACGGCGGCTTCTGCCACGAGCGCGGTGGGGAAACGAATCTCATGGCAAGCGAGCAGGCGGCCTGCGCCCTCGCGTCGCTCATCCGCGCGGAGCGCGGCGAGAGCGGTCTCTACCGGATGGCGGCGCTGACGCAGCCCGCCGCCTGATGGCATCGCAATACCGAAACGAAAGAAGGAAGACGGACATGAAAACAGCCAAGCGTTTTCACGCGGCGCTGCTGGCATTTGCACTGATATTCGCGCTCGCGGCCTGCGGCACACCGGCAGTAGAGCCGACGCCGACACCTGCGCCGACGCAGAGTGAAGCGTCCGCGCCCGATGCGGCGCAGGATACGCCCGACACGTCCGCTCCCTCCGAAACTGAGCGACAGGAGGAAGCGCCGCCGGTCGGAGAACAGCAGCCGGTGGAAAGCGGCGCGCCGGAGGGAAACGCCGCCGACACATTGCCGACAGGCGACAGCTCCGACGCACAGGACAGCTCCTCCAACAAGCCCGATGCATCACCGGAGAGCACCGTGCCGACGTGTACGGTCTCCATCTCATGCGCGGCGATTTTGGAAAATCTCGACCGGTTTGACGCGGAGAAGACCGACCTCGTCCCCGCGGACGGCGTTCTGCTGGCTCCGACTGCGGTGGAATTTGCCGAGGGTGAGAGCGTGTTTGACGTGCTCAAGCGGGTGTGCCGCGAGAACAAAATACACATGGAGTTCTCCGAAACGCCGGTCTATCAGTCCGCCTACATCGAGGGCATCGGCAACCTTTACGAGTTCGACTGCGGCGAGGGCTCGGGCTGGATGTACCGCGTGAACGGTGAATTCCCCAACTACGGCTGTTCACGCTATGTCCTCGCGGACGGCGACACCGTCGAGTGGGTCTACACCTGCGACTTCGGCGCGGATGTCGGCGGGAGGGTCGGCGCATGAAGCATCACGCCTTTCTCACCTGCCATCCGACGGTAAATCTACTCTATTTCGTGCTGGTACTGACGTTCTCCATGTTTTTCCTGCACCCGCTCTGCCTTGCCGTCTCGCTCTGCGCTGCGCTCCGGTGTGCCGCGCAGTTAAACGGCGGCGCGGCGGTGCGCCGCACCGCGCTCTGGCTCGCGCCGTCGGCGCTGCTCGCCGCGCTGGTGAACCTTGCCTTCAATCACGAGGGCGCGACCATTCTGGCCTATCTCCCCTCGGGCAACCCCCTGACGTTGGAGTCCATCGCCTACGGCTTCGCCGCCGCGGCGATGCTCGCCGCCGTCGTGCTATGGTTTTCCTGCTGGAACACGGTCATGACCTCGGACAAGCTCATGCACCTTTTCGGGCGCGTCGTGCCCGCCCTCTCGCTCCTGCTTTCCATGACGCTGCGCTTTGTGCCCCGCTTTCAGGCAAAGCTCCGCGAGGTAACGGCGGCGCGCCGCGGCATAGGGCTGTACGCGGAAAAGGGCCGGCTCCAAAAGCTCAGGAGCGCCGTGGCGGTCTTTTCCGTTATGGTGACATGGAGCTTAGAGAACGCCGTGGAGACGGCGGACAGCATGAAAAGCCGCGGCTACGGCCTGCCGGGCCGCACAGCCTTTTCCCTTTACCGCTTCAGCCGCCGCGACAGGCTGCTGCTTTTGTGGCTGACGCTCTGCGGCGCTTACGTCGCCGCAGGCTGGGCGCTCGGCGGCGTGAAGTGGCGCTACTATCCCACGGCGCGCGGCGCGCTGACGCCGTATTCCGCGAGCGTGCTGTTCGCGTATTTTCTGCTCTGCCTGACGCCGGTGCTGCTGCAGAGAAGGGAGGAGCGCACATGGAGCTCTATCGCATCGAAAACCTGACGTTTACCTATCCCGGGCAGTCCGCGCCCGCCCTGCGGGACGTGAGCCTGACGCTCCGCGCGGGCGAGTTTGTCACGCTCTGCGGGCTTTCCGGCAGCGGCAAATCCACCCTCCTCCGCCAGCTCAAGACCGCGCTTGCGCCCAACGGCGACCGTTCGGGCGCGGTCCTTTTCGCCGGCCGCCCGCTCTCCGACGTTTCGCCGCGCGAGCAGGCGGAGCGTATCGGCTTTGTGCAGCAAAGCCCGGAAAACCAAATTGTCACTGACAAGGTCTGGCACGAGCTGGCCTTTGGACTGGAGAGCCTCGGGTACGATACGCCGACCATCCGCCGCCGCGTCGTCGAGATGGCGGGCTTTTTCGGCATGGAGAGCTGGTTCCACCGTGAGGCGGCGTCGCTCTCCGGCGGACAGAAGCAGCTTCTGAACCTTGCCGCCGTGCTGACGTTGCAGCCGGACGTGCTGATTCTGGACGAGCCGACCGCACAGCTCGACCCCATTGCGGCGGCGGATTTTCTCGCCGCGCTCGCGCGGGTCAACCGCGAGCTGGGCACGACGGTGCTGCTCTCCGAGCAGCGCTTGGAGGATGCGCTGCCGCTCTCCGACCGCGCCATCGTGCTCGACGGCGGGGCGGTCCTTGCGGACGGCACGCCGCGCGCCGTGGGCGCGCAGCTGCGCACGGTGGGACATGAGTTGTTCCGCGCCATGCCCGCCGCCATGCGTGTGTGGGCGGCGGTAGAGAACGATTTTCCCTGTCCTGTCTCCGTGCGCGAGGGGCGGGACTGGCTCGCGGACTTTGTCGCCTCGCACCCCCTCAAGAGCGTGCCGGAGCGCCCGCTGCCCGCGCCCTCGCAGGAAACGGTCGTGACCGTCTCGGACGCATGGTTCCGCTATGCGTCCGACGCGCCGGATGTGCTGCGCGGGCTGGAGCTGACGGTGCGGCGGGGCGAGCTTTTCGCCATCCTCGGCGGCAACGGCGCGGGCAAGTCCACCACGCTCCGGCTGCTCGCGGGCCTGCAAAAGCCCTACCGCGGAGAGATCTGCGTCACCGGAAAAGCGGCGCTCCTGCCGCAGGAGGTGCAGGCGCTCTTTGCCAAAAAAACCGTGCGCGAGGATCTCGCCGAGGTCACCTCCGACGCGGCGATGCTCGCCTGCGTCACCGCGCTCTGCCATCTGGGCACGCTGCTGGACCGTCACCCCTACGACCTCTCCGGCGGCGAGCAGCAGCGCGCGGCGCTGGCCAAGATTTTGCTCACGCGGCCCGATATCCTGCTCCTCGACGAGCCGACGCGCGGACTGGACGCTGCCTTCAAGGCGGAGCTGGCCGAGCTTCTGCAAAACCTGCTCACGCAGGGTGTGACCGTTGTCCTGGTCAGCCACGACGTCGAGTTCTGCGCCGCCTACGCGCAGCGCTGCGCACTTTTTTTCGACGGTGCCATCGCTGCCGACGGTGCGCCGCGGGAGTTCTTCGCCCGCAACCGCTTCTACACCACGGCAGCGAACCGCATGGCGCGCGACCGGCTGCCCGAGGCCGTGACAGCGGAGGACATCATTGCCGCCTGCGGCGGCAGGGAAGCGCCAAAAAAAGAGCGGCAAGAGCCCCCACCGCAGCCGCCGAAGGCGGCGCCGGATACGCCCACCGCACCGCCGGAAATGCGGAGGCTTTCCCCACGCACGACCGTCTCCTCCCTGATCGCTCTTCTGCTCATCCCCCTGACGCTGCTGTTTGGTCCGAAGCTGCTCGGCGACCGGAGCTACTACGCCGTTTCACTCCTGATGGTGCTCGAGGCCATGCTGCCGTTCTTCCTTGCCTTTGAGGGACGCAGGCCCCGCGCGCGGGAGCTGGTCGTGACCGCAGTGCTCTGCGCGCTCGGCGTGGCGGGCCGCGCGGCCTTCTTCATGCTGCCGCAGTGCAAGCCCGTACTGGCGCTGACTATCCTCGCGGGCGCGGCGCTCGACGGGGAGACGGGCTTCCTCGTGGGCGCGGTGACGATGCTGGTCTCCAACATTCTCTTTTCACAGGGTCCGTGGACACCGTGGCAGATGCTCGGCATGGGACTGTGCGGCTTTTTCGCGGGGCCGGTGTTCCACAGGGGCGGTCTGCCGAAGAAGCGGGAGACGCTTTGCGCCTACGGCGCGGCGAGCGCATTTGCCGTTTACGGCATCCTGCTCAACGCCTACTCCGCGCTGCTCGCCACGGGCGCGCTGACGTGGCAGAGCCTTGCGGTCTACTGTGCCTCCGGCTTTGCGATGGACGCGGTGCAGGCCGTCTCCACGGTGATTTTCCTCTGGTTCTTCGCCGAGCCGATGCTCGATAAGCTCGAGCGCGTCAAGCGCAAATACGGCTTTGCGTGATGGCCGCCCGTTGCATCGCTCCCGAAGATGCGGTCAGGGACAACAACGAGCCGCTCTGCCCCAGTGCCGGCAACGCGCACGTCCCATCGATGCCCATGAATCATAACCACCAGTAAACTGGTGGTTTGACCTGCCCCTAAAAGGGGCTATTACCGGCATAGCCCCTATAAGGGGCACCGAATTATATTATCGCATCACACGCACTGCCACCCGTAAACGGGTACGGGCAAAGCCTATTCTTTCAACGTCTCTTTCTCGCTCAAATGTTTACTCTCAAGTATTTGCTTTCCTTCGGAAAGCCTCATGCTAAAGCTATTTTTCTTCCCCCGGTAGAACCGGGGGTTTATTTCCACGCCTTAAGGCACCAAAAAAAGCCTGTGATGCTATAACATCACAGGCTTTTTGGCGCAGCGGGTGGGATTCGAACCCACGTGAGGTTTCCCTCAAACTGATTTCGAGTAATTTCGAAACTGTTCCACTTAGGCGTCACATCGAAGCAGTACACGGTAGTTACTATGCCTTGAACTCGTTGAAAAATCAGGACTTTTTGGTATTTGATACAAGAAAAACAGGGGTGGCAGTCGCTTTCGCATTTTCCGAAAAATGCGAGCAGAAATAGACAAAGGATAGAAAATAGGATAGACCACATTTCTGAGGATCATTGGTTTTCTCTGCTGTCGGCAATCACCAGAAGGGAGAACTGAAATGGATCTGCTAACCTATTATTCGGATATTGCTGCGACATATCCGGAGTATATCACACAAAAGCAGTTTTGTGAAGTGTGCAGGATATGCCACAAGACTGCATATAATTTAACCCGGCGCGGAGAAATCTCATATAAGATAGTAGATACTCCCACAGGGCGTATTCATCACATTAAGCTCACAGATGCACTTGCCTATCTTTACAAAAAGGATACGCTTTATGGAAATGATGAAAATATAAACCGGCAAATATATGAGGTGCTACGGGTGCATTTTTCATACCTGCCAGACCTCCTTCGGACACAGCAAATCAGGGAACTGACAGGGTTTTCAATGACCGCTATTCAACGCTGGGTACTCGAAAAGCGTATTACTGCCATACTCGGAAGAAAAGGTTGGAATATTACAAGGGATTCGCTTGTAGCTTTTCTTTCATCGTCCTATTGCCTACGCGGAAATAGGAAACTCCCAAAATTTCAAGCTCTGTTACAAAAGTGTACCGAGCAATTAAAAATTTGAAATCTCAGGGCAGGGATTCCCCTGCCCTTTTATATCCCATAGAATGTGAAGTGAACGCTATGGCCTTATCCCTGCCCTATTACTATGGCCATGCCGGTGAGCAATACGCCTTTTTTCGTATTCCCAAATTGCTGCTGACCGATGAGCGCTTTGCGGAGATTTCGACCGACGCAAAGCTGCTGTATGGATTACTGCTTGACCGCATGGAGCTATCCTATCGGAACGGTTGGATCGACGAGCAGAATCGTGTCTTTATCATCTTCACAGCAGAGGAGGTCATGTCCACCTTACGCTGTCGTTCCGAGAAAGCAGCACGGCTTTTTGCCGAACTGGACAGCGCCAAGGGTATCGGCCTGATTGAGCGCAAACGGCAAGGGCTGGGGCGGCCTACGCTGATTTATGTGAAAAACTTTTCTGGTGCATAAATCACCTTATTCAGACCTAAACGCGCCATTTTCACCGCAGGATTATTCTGCAATTTTCAGAGATTCGATAATCGAATTTCAAGACATTCGATTTCCGAACTTCTGGACATTCGATAATCGAAATCTAATAAGACTGAGATTATAGCAAGACTGAGAATAGAAAGAATACTACCCGAAAAAGAAATAGCTGCAAGAAGAAACAGCTTTGTTAGAACAGGAGCCGCAAGGCTCTTTTTTGTTGGAGGAGGTGTCCCGTTGAAAACAATAGCACTGGCAAATCAGAAAGGCGGCGTCGGCAAAACCACCACAGCCGCCAGCCTCGGCATTGGTCTTTCTCGGCAAGGTAAAAAAGTCCTGCTGATCGACGCTGATGCACAAGGCAATCTCACGCAGATGTTAGGCTGGTCACAGCCTGACGAATTATCCCCCACGCTCTCCACGCTGATGGAAAAGATCATCGCGGAGCAGCCCATCGCCCCCGGCGAGGGAATCCTGTCCCACTCGTCC
>ERZ808259.138-NODE-138-length-48878-cov-7.486431_pt1 | contig 48878 bp, 30 predicted proteins | sample MGYA00521279_ERZ808259 | MGnify/ENA primary metagenome ERZ808259 (study PRJEB31516, sample SAMN03275586) | gut metagenome | biome: mammalia-associated habitat; material: feces | host: Papio cynocephalus | place: Kenya | collected 2012-07-27 ...
TCTCGGTCATTCCGTCATCCTCTATCACAACGCCTACGTATCTTCCAGCGTTGAGACTCCAGTCATTGCCCTCGATGCCATCCTCTCCTGTAATCTTCACCACCTTGCACAAGCCTATGACATCACGGTATTTTCCTTCAGGCCAACGTTCGAGCAACCAATCTGCCTCCTCCTGTTTGCCTGCAACCTTGTACTCATCCACCAATGCCCAGAACGCATCGGAATCTCCCTCGTAGAGACGAGTGATGGTACCGAGGTTCTTGATTTGTTCGTCGCTAAACTTGCGGTGGGCACGGTCCACTTGCGTAAAGATGTTGCGGGCATCAATGAAGAGGATTTCGTCCTTTCGGGTGCGCTGCTTGTTGAAGAACCAAAGCGTGGCTGGGAGGGTAACGGTGTAGAACATATTGCTTGGCAGAGTAACCATCTGCGAGATGATGCCATCCTGTATCATCTTCTTGCGGATTTCAAGCTCGCTTCCTCCTGCATCGCTTGCCGAATTAGCCATGACGAGAGCAGCCTTGCCAGTCTCGTTGAGAGCCGTGGCAAAGTAACCTATCCAGAGATAGTTGGCATTAGGGACAGTTTCCTTCTTGTCGCTTGCCTTCTTCGTTGACTTCGTCTTGTTGCGAGGCACACCGTATGTATTGAATCGGGCATCATCGCAAACCTTGTCAAACACCACCTCGTCGACATTGAAAGGAGGATTCGCCATCACATAGTCGAAATTTCCGAAGGCATTGTAAGGGTCGCTATAGAAAGAGTTCGCCTCGGTTATCTCGCCTCGCACATTGTTGAGCAGCAAGTTCATCTTGGCAAGTTTCACGGTATCGGGTTCTTTCTCCACACCATAGCAGCGGAAGCGCATCATGTCCTGGTTGCCGGCATTGTGGCGGTGCATATAGCGGGCCGCCTGCACAAACATACCGCCCGAACCACAGGCCGGGTCGAGAAACTTCTTGTCGCCCGTAACGGGTCGAAGCACCTCCACCATGTATTGCACCACAGAGGCAGGGGTATAGAAGGCGCCACCACCTTGACCTTCTGCCAAGGCGAAGTTGCCGAGGAAGTATTCGTAAATCTGACCGAAGAGGTCGATGCTGATGTTTTCGGGAATATCCTTGAAGACACGCACGATGCGGCTCAACAACTCGGGTTCCTCCTCGGGCACCAACTGCCCATACACCTCCTTGGGCAAGACATCTTTCATGCGAGGGTTCTCTCGTTCGATAGCCTCCATCGCTTCCTTCACCAAGACAGCCTTATGGGCATCATCGGGCGCGTCGTTGATGGTGTCGAAGTAAGCGCATTCGGGAAGATAGAAGCCGCACTTCTCCACGGCGATATCCCTGTAGGATCGTTCCATTCGAGTACCCTTGTGTTTTTCGTACTCTGCGTCAATCTCTGCCTTGTGCTGCTTGAAGAGCGCATCAGCATACCGGAGGAAGATGAGACCGAGGATGGGCTGCCCGTATTTGTTGGCCGCCAGGTGGGCACCGGCATGCAGCATGTCGGCGGAATGCCAAAGGTTTTCTTCGAGTTTTTTCAGTTCAATGTCTGTCATAGAGGTCGTGGCAATTCTGCCTTTATCTTTCCAACACAAGGTTATTCCCGCTTTCCAACACAATATTATCCCGTTTTCCAACGCAATATTATCCCGTTTTCCAACACAAGATCCCGTTTTCAAACACAAGATTTTGCCCACGCAGGAAATCTGCTGGGTAGTCGTGACGCTTTTGTGAAGTGAATGCCGGCGGGAAGCCGGTTCCACAGTTTCAAGTGTATTTGCAAATTTAGGCAAAATATGCGAGAGAAAGGAGATGCCTGGGGCAGAAAAAAGTGGGGCACCCACTTCCTGGGCACCCCACACTGCGTTATCTGAACTTCAAGCTCTTCTTACCATTCGAAACGGATATCAACCATTCAAATTAACCTAATGAAAATATATTAACCATATCCATATATACGTGCATCACTGCACCTTTTTCCTTTATTCATATTTCTCGTGTCTCCTTTCCTTGTCATGCATTCCCGGCACTACAGCCCGCTGCATGCATGCGGGTACAGGCGGGGCACAATGGGGGGAGGAGAGGCATCCCCCCCAGGCTTACCAGATGTCCTCGGGAGTCTCGGGGTTGTCGTACACCTCCTTGGCGCAGTACTCCAGGTAGTCCATGTAGAACTCCTGCTTGTCGGAGTCAAGCACCGACTTGATCTTGAGATAGTAGGTCTCCTTGGGGTCCATGGTCTGGCGCACGATGATGTGGCGTATGTTCTCGCCGTTATTGTCGCTCCGCTCCGTGCCGTCGCTTGAGTCGATGGCCTGTGAGCCTTTCATGTAGCCGTTGTTCCTCATATGCTTGTCCACCTCGGCGTCATACTCGTCGTCGCCTGTGTCGCGCTCCCAGCCCGTGAATTTGTTGCTTCCGGTCATGGTCAGGTCCACGGGGATGCCTGCCACGGGCAGGTTGTTGAGGTCGCTGCCAAAGTACATCTGCGCCACGCCGCGTTTTCCGTTGGCGAGCACCACATAGCGCAGTTCATAGGTTCCGCGCTTGGGCACGGGAGGCAGCTTGAAGGTAATCTCAAAGCGTCCCACAGCCTTCATCTCGTCACGGTTCAGGTTGCACCAGTCATCGTTCCATGCGTTGTAGTAGACGAACTTGGTCTGGTCATTCTGTATCATGTTCTCGAAGTAGTTGTAGGTCGTGGCCGTGTTGGGGATGTACACATGCTTGTAGCGCTCCTCGGTGGCCTTCTTCAGCCGCAAGTCGTTGTTCATCGCTTCGGGCATCATGCTCATGCCATCAAAGCGGATGCGCGTCTTCTGCAGGTTCTCCCTCACCTCGTCGGTGTAGGCGAGCGGGGCGTTGATGGGGTAGATGCAGGCATTCTCGATGTCGTTGAGTATGGCCATCTCGGACTCCTTCATCACCCTGCAGCCCACCTTGTCTGGGTCACAGGTGGTCTCTTCGCCTGTGCCCTTGCGTGACAGGTCGCGATTGGCAAAGCGGTTGATATATACGCCATTGCTCTGCTTGGACTCGTAAAGTTTGAACAGGCGGCGCGGCCCCATGCTCGTGTAGTACTCCATCACGGGGATGGTGAGCACATAGGGGTTGTTGAGGTTGTACTTGTACTCGTTGAAGTGGAACACCAGGCGGTCGGGCTGTATGCGCATGGGCAGCATGTGGTAGGTGATCCACTGGTACAGCAGGTGCTTCTCTGACGTGTAGTTGTTGTCGGTCACAAACTCGTCCTCCTCGGAGTACTGCTTGTTGTCCAGTATCCACTGGGTCATCTGTTCCGGCAGGTCATCGGCAAAGGGGTCGATATCCTGGCTGCGCCAGAAGTCGTCGGTCTCGGCGAAGATGGTGAAGCCATAGAGCCTGTGCTTGGGCGCATAGCCGATGCTTCCCTCGGCAAAGCCGTTGCCGATCATGTTCTCCAGGTTGGGGATGCGCCCTGTCAGGTACAGTTTCTCATACACCTCGTCGCGCACCGCGTTCAGGGTGTCGAGCAGTCCGCAGGCTTTCAGTATGCTGAAGCACACGCGGAAGCCTTCCTTGTCCTTTTCCAGGTACTCGTTGATGTATGACGAGCAGTTTACCCCCGAGGGTGTGATGGCCTTCTCCATCATGTGAACCACACCATTGATGCACACGATGTCACGCTGGGTCTCGCTCACGGGGCAGTCCATGTTGATGTAGATGCTGTCGGGGGCGTTGTTGATGTAGTGTACCGCCAGTTTCTTGTCGTTCAGGCACGACATCACGAACTCCGCCTTGTCCTCTGTGGGGAATTCCGCAGTGGTGTAGGGCTCGTTTTCCAGTCCGCCGTCGATGATGGAGTTGAACACGATGACCTTGCGTATGGAGTCCAGTTTCGCGCTGTCGGTAAACGCGTCCCATGACGGGCGGGTGAGGATGGTAGAGTCTTTCTCGCACAGTTCCTCCAGGTACTTGTGTATGGCCTCGTTGTTCGGCGCGAAGCAGGTGTAGTGGCCGCGCGATGACATGAGACTTGAAACCTTGGTGTCGCTGACCTCGCTCACGTTCACTTTGTGGAGCAGGTCAACATACTCTGAATATGCCTCATGCTTCTGCAGGTAGGACAGCACGGTGTTGTACTTGAACACATAACGTGCTGATGTGTCGATCTCTTCCTTGCATGACGTGAGGTTCACCAGTGTCGCAAGCGCAATGCCACATAAGGGCAGCAAATGTTTGCCGTATTTCATTTTAGACAGTTTTTTACCTCGTAATTTAGCGGTTTGCCTCACAAAGTTAGTGATTTTCCATAAACAGAAAAATTTTATCTGTATTTTTTTGCTGAAAAAGTATGGGGGGACTTTCCATATGGGACATGCGGTGGCTTCCCCTGTCATTTATGTGACGTTTTGCCGGGTCATCCGCCTGCCGTTGGTGGAAGCCCCCTCCCTTGTTGCCTGTTCTTGCTGTACGGACGCATGTACGGCGGGCACTTTCGCGGGATTTTTCCAATATCATTCCTTTTCCCATTCGGGCAAAAGACGTATCTTTGCAAGCGCAATAAGGTTGCCCAGATGGTGGAATTGGCAGACACGAGGGACTTAAAATCCCTTGGCCATTGCGGCCGTACGGGTTCGAGCCCCGTTCCGGGCACGGCGGCAGGAGGGGATGGTGAGAAAACTTCCATCCCGCTGCCAGTCGCAGTCATTGCCCCGTTGTTTTTTCCCAGTTGGAAACGTGGAACGCCCCTGTGGGAAAGTTTCTTCTGACCAGGAGGCGGGTGGCGCACGCCACGGGCACTCCTCCATATCCTCTTCCGCTTTCGCGGGGATGCCGTCCCGTTCCGGAAAGCCTTGTGGCCTGCGGTCTTTGTTTGCGGCCTGCGGTCTTTGTTTGAAAGGCGAGGATGGCAAAACACATGATTTCGGCTTCGGTGAAAAGTATTTCGGCGCAAATCCTTTGCGGTAAGTGCGAAAACCCCTAACTTTGTTTCCCGCAAAAAGAAGTACAAACACGTAATATCAAAGCAAAAGGCATTATGGCATTTTTAACTGATGAAAAACTGGTGATTGTCGGCGCCGCCGGCATGATTGGCTCAAACATGGTGCAGTGCGCGCTCATGATGAACCTCACATCCAACATTTGTCTCTATGACGTGTTTTCTCCCGAAGGCGTGGCCGAGGAGATGCGCCAGAGCGGGTTCTGTGACGCGAAGATAACAGCCACCACGGATGTGGCCGAGGCGTTCAAGGACGCGAAGTACATCATCTCCAGCGGAGGCGCGCCCCGCAAGGAGGGCATGACCCGTGAGGACTTGCTGGCAGGCAACTGCAAGATTGCCGAGGATCTGGGCAAGAACATCAAGACGTATTGCCCGGACGTGAAGCACGTGGTCATCATCTTCAACCCCGCCGACCTGACCGGACTGGTGACCCTGCTGTACAGCGGTCTGAAGCCAGGGCAGGTGACCACACTGGCAGCGCTGGACAGCACACGTCTGCAGAGTGCGCTGGCCAAGAAGTTCGGTGTGATGGAGAACCAGATTGAGGGCGCCCACACTTTTGGCGGCCATGGCGAGCAGATGGCAGTGTTCGGCAGTGCCGTGAAGGTGGCGGGAAAGCCCCTGACTGACATCATCGGCACCCCCGAATTCACAGAGGAGGAATGGGAGCAGATGAAGGTGGACGTGACCAAGGGAGGCGCCGCCATCATCAAGCTGCGCGGACGCTCCTCTTTCCAGAGTCCTGCCTTGCTCTCGGTGCGGATGATAGCCAGCGTGATGGGCGGCAAGAAGTTCCCCTATCCCGCAGGCACCTATGTGCAGACGGAGAAGTACAACCACATCATGATGGCCATGGACACCACGCTGGACAAGAACGGATGCACATACGCCGTGCCCCAGGGAACTGCCGAGGAGAACGCCAAGCTGGACGCCTCGTACGAACACCTCTGCAAGATGCGTGACGAGCTGGTTACGCTGAACATCGTGCCCGCAATCAGCGAGTGGAGCAAGATCAATCCCAACTTGTAACAAGAGAGTGCTTCCGCAATAAGTCACTATAATAAGAGGAACGCGCATGCGCGCGTTCCTCTATTTTATATATTTGCATCCACATTTCCGGGAGTGGTTGCACACGGACGGCAGAGGAGGAAAAAGCCGTAAAAGTTTTGCCGTCTCAAAAACAATGCGTAATTTTGCCGCGCATTAAGTGCAAGTAAATAAAGATAGTATAATTAAAAGAACAAGACAATGATTGTAGTACCTGTAAAAGAGGGTGAGAACATCGAGAGAGCTCTGAAGAAGTTTAAGCGCAAGTTTGAGAAGACTGGCGTGGTGAAGGAACTTCGTGCACGTCAGCAGTTCGACAAGCCCTCGGTGTTGAAGCGTCTTGCCAAGGAGCATGCCGTGTATGTGCAGAAGATGCACAGGGTGGAAGACTGAGTTCTGCGGCAAGGCACGCCGGCTCCGTGGGGCGTGAGTGTCTGTGCCTTGTTCTTGCGGGGGCACGAGGATGTGGATTGACTCCTTTGTCAGTTACTTGAAGTACGAGCGGAACCTGTCCCGACACACGGTCGCGGCGTATGAGGACGACTTGAGAGAGTTCGAGCGTTTTTACAAGGGACTGGACGAGGGGTTGGACTGGGGCAACGTGGATTCGGATGTGGTACGCCAGTGGGAGGTGGCTATCATGGAGCGCGGAAGCAGAGCCAGTAGTGTGGGGAGGCGCCTGAGCGCGCTGCGCACGTTCTACAGGTTCTTGATAAAGCGCGGAATGGTAGGCCGGGATCCCGCCCATCTGGTGCAGGCACCGAAGAAGGAGAAAACCCTGCCGGGATATGTGCGCGAAGAGGACATGAACGCTCTTCTTGACGGCAGTTTCTTTGAGAAATCCTACAAGGGGACGCGAGACAGAGCCATATTGCTCACATTTTACTCGACAGGAATACGCCTTTCCGAACTGCTTGGGTTGCGGTTGCAGGATTTCGATTCCGAACAGATGCAGCTCAAGGTGACAGGGAAGAGGAACAAGCAGCGGATTGTCCCCTTTGGGGAGGAATTGCGGGAGACGTTGTGCGGGTATCTCCAGGAACGGGAGCGTTTCTGCGCGCAAGAGGGTTTCTGCACGGATGTCCTGTTTGTGGATGAGCGCGGCGGCTCTGCCATGACTCCTTCCAAAACGCGGGGCGTGGTCGAGCATTATCTCGCGCTTGTCACCACACAGCGGAAGAAAAGCCCGCATGTGCTGCGCCACAGTTTCGCCACCTCGATGCTGAACCATCATGCCGACCTGCAGTCTGTGAAGGAACTGCTTGGGCATGAGAGCCTGTCCACTACCGAGGTGTATACCCACGCCTCATTCGAGGAACTGAAAGAAGTTTACATGCATGCTCATCCAAGGGCAAAGTGAAATTTTAGTCATCAAAATATAGGGAGGAACCATGGACATCAAGATTCAGGCAATTCGTTTCGATGCTACGGAGAAGCTGACAGACTTCATTGAGAAGAAAGTGGCCAAACTGGCAAAGTTCGGTGGCGAGACAGGAACGGCGGAAGTGTCGTTGAAAGTCGTGAGGACGGATGCCGGCCAGAACAAGGAGGTGGCAATAAAACTGCTGGTGGACGGGGCGACCCTGTTTGCCCAGGAGGCGTGCAGCACTTTTGAGGAGGCGACGCTGAAATCGGTGGACACACTGGTACGCCAATTGTCCAAGAACAAGGACAAGCAGAAAAATCGCTAAAAAGTGAAGGAAAGTTTTGGGGATTTGAAAATAATGCGTAATTTTGCAGCCGTTTAGTCGTGACAGCACCTGCTGAGCGGCTGTGAATGCCTCTTTAGCTCAGTTGGCCAGAGCACGTGATTTGTAATCTCGGGGTCGTTGGTTCGAATCCGACAAGAGGCTCTCGGAAACGCCGGCGGGCGAAAAAGGAGAGAATGCATTTATTGAGGGTGGTTACCAGAGTGGCCAAATGGGGCAGACTGTAAATCTGCTGGCTTTCGCCTTCGGTGGTTCGAATCCATCACCACCCACATCTTTTTCAAGTTGCGGAAGTAGCTCAGTTGATAGAGCACTAGCCTTCCAAGCTGGGGGTCGCGGGTTTGAGCCCCGTCTTCCGCTCACGAAAGAGAAGATGAGTATGATCGTTGCTGCTTTAGCTCAGTGGTAGAGCGCATCCTTGGTAAGGATGAGGTCCCGAGTTCAACTCTCGGAAGCAGCTCAAGCGGTCGGGACAGGACTAAACACTATTTAAAAATACAAACGCTATGGCAAAAGAAAAGTTCGAACGTACCAAACCGCACGTGAACATTGGTACAATCGGTCATGTGGATCACGGTAAGACTACGCTTACTGCCGCCATCTCAAAGGTTCTTCACGATAAGGGCTTTGGAACAGAGGAAATCAAGTCTTTCGACCAGATTGACAATGCTCCCGAGGAGAAGGAGCGCGGTATCACCATCAATACCGCTCATATCGAGTATGAGACCGCAAAGCGCCACTATGCGCACGTGGATTGTCCGGGACACGCTGACTATGTGAAGAACATGGTTACCGGTGCCGCTCAGATGGATGGCGCCATCATCGTGGTTGCCGCTACCGATGGCCCCATGCCTCAGACACGTGAGCACATCCTGCTCGCACGTCAGGTGAACGTTCCCCGTCTGGTGGTGTTCCTGAACAAGTGCGATATGGTTGATGACGAGGAGATGCTTGAGCTGGTTGAGATGGAAATGGTTGAACTGCTGACATCTTACGGCTTCGAGGAGAACACTCCCATTATCCGTGGCTCTGCCCTGGGTGCCTTGAATGGCGTACCCAAGTGGGTGGACAAGGTGATGGAGCTGATGGATGCCTGCGACAGTTGGATCCAGGAGCCTGTACGCGCTATTGACAAGCCCTTCCTGATGCCCGTTGAGGATGTGTTCTCAATCACCGGTCGCGGTACTGTGGCTACTGGCCGTATCGAGACAGGTGTCGTGAAGGTAGGCGACGAGGTGCAGATTCTGGGTCTCGGCGAGGACAAGAAGTCGGTGATTACTGGTGTGGAGATGTTCCGCAAGATACTTGACGAGGGCGAGGCTGGTGACAACGTGGGTCTGCTGCTCCGTGGTATCGACAAGAAGGACGTGAAGCGTGGTATGGTTATCACACATCCGGGTGCCATCACTCCTCACAAGGGCTTCAAGGCTTCTATCTACGTGCTGAAGAAGGAAGAGGGTGGCCGTCACACACCATTCGGCAACAAGTACCGTCCTCAGTTCTATCTGCGCACGATGGACTGCACGGGTGAGATCAAGTTGCCCGAAGGCGTAGAGATGGTTATGCCCGGTGACAACGTGGAGATCCAGGTGGAGTTGATTTATGCCGTGGCTCTGAACCCCGGACTTCGCTTTGCTATCCGCGAGGGTGGCCGCACAGTGGGTTCTGGTCAGATTACCGAGGTGTTTGACTAATCCAGGCACAGACCAGATTTTTGCAGAAACAGATCGAGAGTCCTCTCTCTCCATAAGGGAGGACTCTTGTTTACGGGAATAGCTCAGTCGGTAGAGCACTGGTCTCCAAAACCAGGTGTCGGGAGTTCGAGCCTCTCTTCCCGTGCCAAAAGGAAGAATCTATGTTTGAGAAAATAAAAACATATTGCAAGGATTCATACGAAGAACTTGTATATAAGACCACATGGCCAACACGGTCAGAACTTATGAACAGTGCGGTTGTAGTTCTAATAGCTTCCCTATGCATCGCGCTGGTCGTATTTGTCATGGATTTCGTTTTCCAGCATGGTATGGAGTTCATCTATGGTGTCTTGCGTTAATCTTTCGGTGAGGGTATGGCTGATACTGGAATGAAATGGTACGTGATGCGTGCCATAAGTGGAAAGGAAGGCAAGGTAAAGGAATACGTGGACGCGATGCTTCATCAAGGTGGAGCGTTTGCCGAACATGTGTCCCAAGTGCTTATACCTACCGAGAAAACCGTGACTGTAGTCAACGGAAAGCGCAAGGTGAAGGAGAAGAACCGCTACAGCGGCTATGTCTTTGTCGAGGCCGAACTCGTGGGTGAGGTGCAGGCTATGCTGAGGAACATTCCCGATGTGCTTGGCTTCCTGAGCGACACCAAGACAAATACCACTCCCATGCCGCTCCGCCCAGCTGAGGTGAAACAGATGCTGGGCGAAATTGACGAGGTTCCCGAAGATGTTGTCATACCTTTCGAGGTGGGCGAAAGCGTCAAGGTTACAGAAGGCCCCTTCAGTGGCTTTGACGCAATCATCGAGGAGGTGAACAATGACAAGAAGAAGTTGAAGGTGATGGTCAGGATTTTCGGACGTAAGACTCCGTTGGACCTTGGTTTTATGCAGGTGGAGAAGCAGTAAGGCACTTTGTTACGGTGTCTGGTGCTGACCAAACAATAAAAATAATTAGAAACGACAATGGCTAAAGAAGTTGCTGGATTAATCAAATTGCAGATTAAGGGCGGCGCTGCGAATCCATCTCCCCCAGTGGGGCCTGCTCTTGGTTCAAAGGGCATCAACATCATGGATTTCTGCAAGGCCTTCAATGCCAGGACACAGGATCGCGCCGGAAAGGTGCTTCCCGTGGTCATCACTTACTACACGGACAAGTCTTATGATTTTATCGTAAAGACTCCGCCTGTGGCAGTACAGTTGCTTGAGGCGGCGAAGATCAAGAGCGGTTCCGCAGAGCCCAACCGTAAGAAGGTGGCCGAAATCACTTGGGATCAAGTGAGGGCAATCGCCCAGGACAAGATGCCAGATTTGAACTGCTTCACTGTAGAGTCTGCCATGACTCTGGTTGCTGGTACGGCCAGAAGTATGGGCATTACCGTAAAGGGTGAATTCCCTGGAAAATAATTAAAAACTTCAATTAAGATGAGTAAACTGACAAAGAACCAGAAGTTGGTGGCTGACAAGATTGAAGCAGGGAAGGCATACACTCTGAAAGAGGCATCCGCTTTGGTGAAGGAAATTTCCACCACCAAGTTTGACGCGTCGGTGGACATGGATGTACGCCTGGGTGTTGACCCCAGAAAGGCCAACCAGATGGTGCGTGGCGTGGTGTCTCTGCCCAACGGAACGGGTAAGGTGACGCGTGTGCTCTGTCTGTGCACACCTGACGCTGAGGCTGCGGCCAAGGAGGCAGGTGCTGACTATGTCGGTCTGGATGAATACATCGAGAAAATCAAAGGTGGCTGGACGGATGTAGATGTCATCATCACTATGCCTTCCATCATGGGCAAGATTGGTGCCCTGGGGCGTGTGCTCGGTCCTCGCGGACTGATGCCCAATCCCAAGAGCGGTACCGTGACCATGGATGTGGCCAAGGCTGTGCGTGAGGTAAAGCAGGGCAAGATTGACTTCAAGGTTGACAAGACCGGCATCGTGCATGCGTCTATCGGAAAGGTGTCTTTCACACCAGAGCAGATTGCGCAGAATGCCAAAGAGTTCATCGCAACCATTATCAAACTGAAGCCTTCTTCTGCAAAGGGCACATATGTGAAGAGCATTTATCTTTCAAGTACTATGAGCCGAGGCATCAAGATTGACCCTAAGGCTACTGAGGAAATCTAAATTCGAGGAAAGTCATGAGAAAGGAAGATAAGAGTGCGGTAATTGCACATCTTGGAGAGTTGCTGAACGAGTATCCCCACTTCTACATAGTGGATGTGGAGGGTTTGGATGCCGCCGCAACAACACAGCTCCGCAGGCAGTGCTTCGAGAAGGAACTCAAGATGGTGGTCGTGAAGAACACGCTGCTTGAGAAAACCCTTGAGAAAAAGGGCGAGGAGTTCGAGGTTCTGAAGAAGGTTCTGAAAGGTACGTCAGCAGTGGTTTTCTCTCATGTGGCAAATGCTCCCGCCAAGATGATAAAGGAGTACATGGCCAAAAAGGCAGAGAAACCCGCGCTGAAGGCCGCCTATGCCGAGGAGGGTATCTATGTAGGTGCTGACCAGTTGGATGTTCTCTGCTCCATCAAGAGCAAGAATGAGGTTATTGCTGAGATTGTGTCTTTGCTGCAGTCTCCGGCCAAGAATGTTCTGTCTGCCTTGCAGTCTGGACAGAATACAATTCATGGAGTTCTGAAAACTCTGGGTGAGAGGGGCGAGTAACCAAGTCCTGCTCCCGAAAGAAGCAAATAAAGTAAATAATAAAAACACAGTAGAAATAAAATGGCAGATTTGAAAGCTATTGCTGAAGAGTTGGTAAACTTGACAGTGAAAGAGGTTAATGAGTTGGCAACCATCCTGAAGGAAGAGTATGGTATCGAGCCTGCGGCAGCCGCTGTGGCTGTTGCTGCTCCTGGAGCAGCAGGTGCTGCTGCCGCAGAGGAAGAGAAGACAAGTTTCGATGTGGTGCTGAAGAGCCCCGGCGCAGCCAAACTCCAGGTGGTCAAGGCTGTCAAAGAGGCTTGCGGTCTCGGACTGAAGGAGGCCAAGGATCTCGTTGACGGTGCGCCCAGCACTCTGAAGGAGGGCATGGCCAAGGCTGACGCAGAGGCTTTGAAGAAGACTCTCGAGGACGCTGGCGCTGAGATTGAGTTGAAGTAATCAGTCCTGTCGAAAACAGGTATAGGTGAAGGATCCTCTGGTAGAGGGTTCTTTGCCTTTTTGTGTCTATATCCTTTTGTGGGTCTTTTTAAACAACTTTAGATGGCTAAAATAGTTGACCAAAGAGTTAATTTCGCTTCCGTGAAGAGTCCGATGCCTTATCCCGACTTCCTGGAAGTGCAGTTGAAGTCTTTTAAGGACTTCTTGCAGTTGGACACGCCTCCTGAGCTCCGCAAGAATGACGGCTTGTACAAGGTGTTCGCCGAGAACTTCCCGATAGCCGACACACGCAACAATTTCGTTCTTGAGTTCCTGGACTATTATATCGACCCGCCACGCTACTCTATAGAGGAGTGTCTTGAGAGAGGGCTGACATACAGTGTGCCTTTGAAGGCAAAACTGAAACTTTTCTGTACCGACCCCGACCACGAGGACTTCGATACGGTCATCCAGGACGTGTTTCTTGGCCCTATTCCTTATATGACAAGCAACGGCACGTTTGTCATCAATGGTGCCGAGCGTGTTGTGGTGTCCCAGTTGCACCGTTCTCCTGGCGTGTTCTTCGGAAGCAGTGTCCATGCCAACGGTACACAGCTGTATTCTGCAAGAATTATTCCCTTCAAAGGAAGTTGGATTGAGTTTGCCACAGACATCAACAACGTGATGTACGCTTACATCGACCGCAAGAAGAAGTTGCCTGTGACCACGCTCCTGCGCGCCATCGGATTTGAGACGGACAAGGATATACTTGAGATTTTTGACCTGGCGGAGGAAGTGAAGGTCACACGTGAGAACCTGAAGAAGTACGAGGGCAGGAAACTGGCCGCGAGGGTTCTGAAGAGTTGGGTAGAGGACTTTGTCGATGAGGATACGGGCGAGGTGGTGTCTATCGAGCGCAACGAGGTCGTGCTTGACCGTGAGAGTGTCCTTGACGATGAGTCAATCGAGGTGATTCTCAACAGCAACGTGTCCACCATCCTGGTACACAAGGAAGCGCAGGAGAATAATGCCGCCTCTGATTACTCAATCATCTTCGACACGTTGAAGAAGGACATAACCAACAGCGAGAAGGAGGCTGTTCTGTTTATATACAGGCAGTTGAGAAATGCCGATCCGGCTGATGAGGCAAGTGCTCATGAGGTAATCAACAACCTCTTCTTCAGCGACAAGCGTTATGACTTGGGCGAGGTGGGACGTTACCGCATCAACCACAAGTTGAATCTGCACACCGATATGGACGTGCGCGTGCTGACCAAGGAGGACATCATCGAGATTATCAAGTATCTGATAGAACTGGTGAATTCCAACGCGAAGGTGGATGACATCGACCACTTGAGCAACCGTCGCGTGCGCACGGTGGGAGAGCAACTGAGCAACCAGTTCGCTGTGGGCCTCGCCCGTATGGGACGTACCATCCGCGAGCGCATGAATGTGCGCGACAACGAGGTGTTCACTCCCACCGACCTGATAAATGCCAAGACCATCAGCAGTGTCATCAACACATTCTTCGGCACCAATGCCCTGAGCCAGTTCATGGACCAGACCAATCCTCTGGCAGAGGTGACGCACAAGCGCCGCCTCTCGGCTTTGGGCCCGGGTGGCTTGTCTCGAGAGCGTGCAGGATTTGAGGTGCGTGACGTGCATTACACCCATTACGGGCGTCTCTGTCCTATTGAGTCTCCCGAGGGTCCCAACATCGGCCTTATCTCCTCGCTTTGCGTGTATGCGAAAATCAACGACCTGGGCTTCATCGAGACACCCTACCGCAAAGTGAACAATGGCGTGGTTGACCTTTCGGAGAATGGTGTCAGGTACATGACGGCCGAGGAGGAGGAGGGCAAGATCATAGGCCAGGGCAATGCGCCCCTTAATGACGACGGCACGTTTATACGCGCCAAGGTGAAGTGCCGTGAGGACGATGACTATCCGGTGGTTCCTCCCTCCGAGGTTGACTATATGGATGTGGCTCCTCAGCAGATAGCCTCAATCGCGGCGGCACTTATTCCTTTCCTTGAGCATGACGATGCGCACCGCGCTCTGATGGGGTCGAACATGATGCGTCAGGCCGTCCCCCTGATGCGCTCCGAAGCGCCCATCGTGGGTACGGGCATCGAGCGCCAGGTTTGCGAGGACTCCCGCACGATGATTACCGCCGAGGGCGATGGCGTGGTGGAGTATGTGGACGCGACCACCATACGCATCCTGTATGACCGTACCGAGGATGAGGAGTTCGTCAGCTTTGAGCCTGCCCTGAAAGAATACCGTATACCAAAATTCAGGCGCACCAACCAGAGCATGACCATTGACTTGCGTCCCATATGCAACAAGGGCGACAGGGTCGTAAAGGGACAAATCCTGACCGAGGGCTACTCCACCGAGGACGGCGAGTTGGCTTTGGGCAAGAACTTGCTTGTGGCTTACATGCCGTGGAAGGGATACAACTATGAGGATGCCATTGTGCTGAACGAGCGTGTCGTGCGTGAGGATATCCTTACCAGTGTGCATGTGGAGGAATTCTCGCTTGAGGTGCGCGAGACAAAGCGGGGCATGGAGGAATTGACTTCGGATATTCCCAATGTGAGCGAGGAGGCGACCAAGGACCTGGACGAGAACGGCATCATACGCATTGGTGCGCGCGTGGCTCCGGGTGACATCATGATAGGCAAGATTACCCCGAAGGGAGAGAGCGACCCCAGCCCCGAAGAGAAACTCTTGCGTGCCATCTTTGGTGACAAGGCCGGTGACGTGAAGGACGCGTCACTGAAGGCGAGCCCCTCATTGAATGGTGTGGTCATAGACAAGAAACTCTTCTCGAAGGCGGTGAAGACGCGCGCGGCCAAGCAGCAAGACAAGCCCCGTCTGGCCGCCATTGACGAGGAGTTCAATGACAAGGTGGAGGATTTGAAGGCCATTCTTGTTGACAAATTGATTGAGCTTACCAGGGACAAGAAGAGCCAGGGCGTGAAGGACTATATGGGCGTTGACCTGATACCCAAGGGCGCTCCCATTACGGCCAGTGTGCTCAACAATTTCGATTACACAGCGGTACAACTAAGCGGATGGACTGATGACGAGCATGCCAACAAGTTGATAAGTCAACTTATCATCAACTACTTGAAGAAGTACAAGTTGCTTGATGCCGAGATGAAGCGCAAGAAGTTTGCCATCACCATAGGCGACGAACTGCCCTCAGGCATCATACAGATGGCCAAGGTGTACATCGCCAAGAAGCGCAAGATCGGTGTCGGTGACAAAATGGCCGGACGCCATGGCAACAAGGGCATCGTGAGTAAGATAGTCCGCCAGGAGGACATGCCTTTCCTTGCCGACGGAACCCCGGTGGACATTGTCCTCAATCCTCTGGGTGTGCCCTCGCGAATGAACATCGGGCAAATATTCGAGACCGTTCTTGGATATGCGGGCATGAAACTTGGGGTGAAGTTTGCCACTCCCATCTTCGACGGAGCCACACTGGACGACCTGTGCGAGTGGACAGACAAGGCAGGCCTGCCCCGTTATTGTTCCACGCAGTTGTACGACGGTTCTACCGGTGAACCCTTTGACCAGCTGGCTACGGTGGGAGTCGCGTATATGCTGAAACTCGGCCACATGGTAGAGGACAAGATGCACGCGCGCAGCATTGGCCCGTACTCGCTCATTACCCAGCAGCCCTTGGGCGGCAAGGCACAGTTCGGTGGTCAGCGTTTCGGAGAGATGGAGGTGTGGGCCGTGGAGGCGTTCGGCGCCTCACATGTGCTCCAGGAGATTCTGACCATCAAGAGCGATGACGTGGTGGGCCGAAGCAAGGCATACGAGGCCATTGTAAAGGGTGATGCCATGCCTACGCCGGGAATACCCGAGTCACTCAACGTTCTGCTGCACGAGTTGCGCGGCCTGGGACTGAGCATCACACTGGAATAAACGAATAACGTACTCTTTTAGACAAAGGATATATATGGCTTTTAAGAAAGAAACAAAGGTAAAGACCAATTTTACCAAGATAACCATTGGCCTGGCTTCTCCCGAAGAGATTCTGGAGAACTCGTATGGTGAGGTCTTGAAACCAGAGACCATCAACTACCGTACCTACAAGCCCGAGCGCGACGGCCTCTTCTGCGAGCGCATCTTCGGTCCCACCAAGGATTATGAGTGCCATTGTGGAAAGTACAAGCGCATCCGCTATAAGGGTATCGTCTGCGACCGTTGTGGCGTGGAGGTGACAGAGAAGAAAGTTCGCCGCGAGCGCAGCGGGCACATCCAGTTGGTCGTGCCGGTCGCACATATTTGGTATTTCAGGTCATTGCCCAACAAGATAGGGTACCTCCTGGGTATCCCCACCAAGAAACTGGACTCCATAATATATTATGAGCGCTATGTCGTGATACAGCCTGGCGTGATGGAGAATGACCCCGACACGCCTTTGGCACGCCTTGACCTGCTCTCCGAGGATGAGTATCTGGGCGTGCTTGAGAAACTTCCACAGGAAAACGCCTTCCTGGATGACTCTGACCCCAACAAGTTCGTTGCCAAGATGGGCGCGGAGGCCATTTATGACCTGCTTGTGCAAATTGACCTGGACTCGCTGTCTTATCAGTTGCGCGACCTGGCCAGCCAGGACACGGCACAGCAGCGCAAGAACGAGGCTCTGAAGCGTCTTCAGGTGGTGGAGAGTTTCCGTGCGAGCCGTGGACGCAACAAGCCCGAGTGGATGATTATGAAGATAATTCCTGTCATTCCGCCCGAGTTGCGCCCCCTGGTTCCTCTGGATGGCGGACGTTTTGCCACCAGCGACCTCAACGACCTCTATCGCCGCGTCATCATCCGCAACAACCGTCTGAAGCGTCTCATCGAGATCAAGGCTCCCGAGGTGATTCTGCGCAACGAGAAGCGCATGTTGCAAGAGGCCGTTGACAGCCTCTTCGACAACAGCCGAAAGAGCAGCGCGGTCAAGACCGAGAACAACCGTCCGCTGAAGTCCCTCAGCGACTCCCTGAAGGGCAAGCAGGGACGCTTCCGCCAGAACCTGTTGGGAAAGCGTGTTGACTATTCGGCGCGTTCCGTGATTGTCGTGGGGCCCGAGTTGAAGATGGGCGAGTGCGGCCTGCCCAAACTGATGGCGGCCGAGCTTTACAAGCCGTTTATCATACGCAAACTCATCGAGCGTGGCATCGTGAAGACGATGAAGAGTGCCAAGAAGATTGTTGACCGCAAGGACCCAGTCATCTGGGATATCCTGGAGCATGTGATGAAGGGACACCCTGTCCTGCTCAACCGTGCGCCCACACTGCACCGCCTGGGCATACAGGCGTTCCAGCCTAAGATGATTGAGGGTAAGGCTATCCAGTTGCATCCCCTGGCATGTACCGCCTTCAATGCCGACTTCGACGGTGACCAGATGGCTGTGCACTTGCCCTTGAGCAATGAGGCCATCCTGGAGGCACAGATATTGATGCTCCAGTCTCACAACATCCTGAATCCCGCCAATGGCGCTCCTATCACTGTGCCCTCACAGGACATGGTGCTGGGGCTGTACTACATCACCAAACTGCGTCCGGGAGCCAAGGGGGCAGGCCTGAAGTTCTATGGCCCCGAGGAAGCCATCATCGCCTACAACGAGAAGCGAGTGGACGTGCATGCTCCCGTGCAGGTGATTGTGGATGACAAGCTGGAGGACGGAACCATTGGCAAGCGCATGGTCGAGACTTCGGTGGGGCGTGTGATAGCCAATGAGATTATCCCTGTCGAGGTGGGTTTCTTCAACGATGTCATTTCCAAGAAGACGCTGCGCGGCATCATCACCGATGTCATCAAGACTGTGGGTGTGGCGCGTGCCTGCGAGTTCCTCGACGGCATCAAGAACCTGGGCTATCGCCTGGCCTACGAGGGTGGACTTTCCTTTAACCTGGGCGACATCATCATCCCCAAGGAGAAGGCCGAGCTCATCAAGAAGGGCAATGAGGAGATTGAGCGCATATCCTCGGAGTACGGCATGGGCTTCATCACCGACAAGGAACGTTACAACCAGGTGATTGACACATGGACGCATGTCAACAACGAGCTTTCGGCCGTGCTGATGAAGACCATGAAGGAGGCCGACCAGGGATTCAATGCCGTATATATGATGCTGGATTCTGGAGCCCGTGGCAGTGCCGGACAGATCAGCCAGCTCTCGGGCATGCGTGGACTGATGTCCAAGCCCCAGAAGGCGGGTGCCGAGCCCCTCACCATCGAGAACCCCATCCTGTCCAACTTCAAGGAAGGCATGTCTGTGCTTGAGTATTTCATCTCAACCCATGGAGCCCGCAAGGGCTTGGCCGACACCGCCCTGAAGACGGCCGATGCTGGTTATCTTACCCGTCGTCTGGTGGACGTGAGCCACGATGTAATTATCAACGAGGAGGATTGCGGTACCCTGCGCGGCCTTATGTGCACCGCGCTCAAGAATGGCGACGAGGTGATCAGCAGTCTCTACGAGCGTATCCTGGGGCGCGTGTCGGTGCATGACATCATACATCCCACCACGGGCAAGCTCATCTGCGCGGCCGGTGAGGAAATCAACGAGGCCAAGGCACAGGAGATTGAGGACAGCCCCATCGAGATGGTGGAGATACGATCCGTGCTTACCTGTGAGAGCAAGAAGGGTGTGTGCATGAAGTGCTACGGTCGCAACTTGGCCACCAGCCGCATGGTGCAGAAAGGCGAGGCCGTGGGTGTGATTGCCGCCCAGTCTATAGGTGAGCCCGGTACTCAGTTGACACTGCGCACATTCCACGCCGGTGGTGTGGCCAGCAACGCTGCCGCAAACGCCATGATACGCGCCAAATATGATGCGCGTGTCGAGTTTGACGAATTGCGCATCGTGCCTGTCACCGATGAGGATGGGAAACCGGCCATGGTGGTGGTGAGCCGCCTGACGGAGATACGGTTTGTTGACCCCACCACAGGCATCGTGCTCCTGAGCCAGGACGTTCCTTATGGAAGTAAGCTGTACTTTAAGGAAGGCGACGAGGTGAAGAAGGGTGATGTTGTGGCCAAGTGGGATCCCTTCAATGCCGTCATCGTCACAGAGTCGGCAGGTAAACTTCAGTTCGAGAATGTCATCGAGGGTGTCACCTACCGTGTGGAGAGCGATGAGGCCACAGGCTTGCGTGAGCTCATCGTGATAGAGTCCAAGGACAGGACCAATGTGCCTGCCGTGCATGTGCTGGACGAGAAGGGCAATCCCCTGCGCAACTACAACTTCCCCATTGGCGGACACATCGCGGTGGCCGACGGGCAGGAAGTGAAGGCGGGCGATGTGCTGGTGAAGATACCGCGTGTCATGGGCGGCGGCGGTGACATCACCGGCGGTCTGCCCCGTGTGACAGAACTGTTCGAGGCCCGTAACCCAAGCAATCCCGCAGTGGTGACTGAGATAGACGGCGAGGTGACCATGGGCAAGGTGAAGCGTGGTAACCGTGAGATAACCGTCACATCCAAGATGGGTGACGTGCGCAAGTACCTGGTGCCCATGAGCAAGCAGATACTGGTGCAGGAGAATGACTCGGTGCGTGCGGGCACACCCTTGTCCGACGGGGCCATCACGCCAGCCGACATCCTGGCTATCAAGGGCCCCACGGCTGTACAGGAGTATATTGTCAACGAGGTGCAGGACGTGTACCGCCTGCAGGGTGTGAAGATCAACGACAAGCACTTCGAGGTGATTGTGCGTCAGATGATGCGCAAGGTGCAGATCAACGAGCCGGGTGACACGAACTTCCTTGAACTCCAGATGGTGGACAAACTTGACTTCGCCGAGGAGAACGACCGCATCTGGGGCAAGAAGGTGGTGACTGACCCGGGGGATTCAGAGACTTTGCAGAAGGGACAGATTATCACGCCCCGCCGCTTGCGCGACGAGAACTCTCTGCTGAAGCGCAAGGATCTCCGCACGGTGGAGGTGCGTGACGCGCAGCCCGCCACATCCACCCAGGTGCTCCAGGGAATTACCCGTGCAGCCCTGCAGACAAGCAGTTTCATGTCGGCAGCCTCCTTCCAGGAGACCACCAAGGTGCTCAACGAGGCCGCCATCAACGGAAAGTCTGATTACCTGGAGGGCATGAAGGAGAACGTGATATGCGGCCATCTTATTCCCGCAGGAACTGGTCTTCGAGAGTTCGACAAGATCATTGTCACCAGCCGCGAGGACTATGAGCGCTCGCTCTCCAGCCGCAAGACCCTGCTGGAGTACGCAGATGAACTTACCCCGCAGGCATAAGCCCGGACGGTAACGGAAACACAATAATGGAGTCCCCGCTCAACATCAGGGTTGAGCGGGGACTCTTTTTTCGTGTGTAAACCTCGGGATGTTTGGCCAACAACGCCTCGATGATGGCGTGTATGTTCCAGAATTTCCATGCCATCAAGCCACTTGCCAATGTTTGCCGTGTGCACGAACTTATTCCTCGCAACATGCTATTATGGTGGTGATGGGGGCTTCATGCTCGTGGCCACGGATAAAGGAGTATAACCGATAGTCTCGCAGCCTCATGTCCTCATGCCCTCGCCAACCTCAGAATGTGCCGTATATAAACGGCTGCACATCCTCGGTGGCCAGCACGATAGCCAGTTGGATGCAAGCCATAAACAGCAGGAGTTTTGCCACCCATGGCAACTTTATGAAGCGCAGTTGCAGGCGAGTGTAGGTGTGTTCGGGCACCAGATAGGTGAGCATGGCTCCAATGAGGAAGGAAGTCCACAGGGGGCGTGCGCAGACGAATGGCAGGAGGTACGCCCAACTGAAGCCAGTGGATACCTTTCCGTACATCGTGGCCAGTGTGTCGAGATCCTTGGCGCGGAAGAACGACCATGCAAGGCACACATACAGGTAAGTCAGCAGCCAGCTAAGCCCGTTGCCCCACAATGTCGCGGGCATCCCGAGTCCCAGTTGTCGGCTGAAGAACTTGTGCACGACAAGTCCCAAGCCATGCAGAGCCCCCCAGATGACAAACATCCACGAGGCACCATGCCAGAACCCAGCCACAAGCATGGTGACAAAATTGTTGAGATACATGCGCCATGTGCCTCGGCGGTTGCCACCGAGCGGGATATACAGGTAGTCGCGAAACCATGTAGAGAGTGATATGTGCCAGCGTCGCCAGAACTCGGTCAGACTTAGCGAGCGGTAGGGGAACCTGAAGTTGTCGGGCAGCCAGAACCCCAGTATTGCAGCTGCACCGATGCTCAAGTCGCTGTACCCCGAGAAGTCGAAGTATATCTGCACAGGATAGGCAATCAGCGCAGCCATGTTCTCGAAGCCAGAGAAAGTGTGTGGGGCGTCAAACACCCAGGTGGTGAACTGCCCTATGTAGTCGCTCACCACATTCTTCTTCACTATCCCCAGCATGATGAGCCACAGCCCCGTCCACACCATGCGGCTTGATGCCTGCTGGTTGCGGCGAAGCCGTGGGATGAGGTTCTCGGCGCGTGTGATGGGGCCGGCGAGGAGCAGGGGGAAGAATGTGAGGTAGAAGCAGTACTCAAGCAGTGTGGCGTTCATGGTGAAGCGCCGCCGGTACACATCCACAGCATGGCTGATGCCCTGGAACGTGTAGAACGAGATACCCACGGGCAGCACTATCTCACCCAGGGCGAAGTTTGTGTGCAGCAAGGTGCCAACCACATCGCCCAGCACAAAGTAACTGTACTTGAAGTAGGCCAGCACGCCAATGTTGGTCAGCACCACGGTAGCCAGCAGCCACTTGCGTGCGCGGCCTTCGCGCAGGGCCATCTCCTGGGTCAGGGCATAGTTGAACATTGCCGTTGCGGGCAGGAGCCACATTATTACACCGTTTAGACGATAGGCAAAGTACAGGTCGAATGCCACCACATACAGCATCATTGCCGTGCGTGAGGCACGGCGAATGAGCGCGTATATGGCGAGAAATGCCACAAACAGCATTTCTATGTATATGTCGGTGTAATGCATCTCTCCTTAGTCTTCATTCGCGTCTTCACCATGGATGCCGGCAGTGGTATCTGCGGGTTCTGGTGCTGGTACTGTGGTGGCTGGTACTGTGGGTGCACTGTCGGGGGCATGGCTTGCCAGGCTGTCCTTGGCTGCAGGATGCTTGCCGGGAATCATGGGGATGATAATCTGCCTGTAGTTCCTCGAGTGAGTAGCAGGCTTGTTCAGCACAATCGGGTGTGCAGCCTTGCCACTGTTCATCCATTCCACTATCCTGTCCATCCATTGGGCCGAAGCCGCGTAGGTGGGATGCCGTCCGTCCTCCTGCCGTTCCAGTTCCATGCCCTTGGTCATAAAGTATCGCCTCTTGCCCAGCAGGCCCTGTAGCATGTCGTTGATGCCCTTGTCCTCTGCCCAGTTGGGCGGCCCTATCCAGGTTATGGGCACATTGCCAATCTTGGCGATAATCTCCTCGGCCCTTTTGCGGCAGCCCTTCATGTCACCCGTGTAGAGTTCGTTGCTGCCCAGGCATACCAACACATGCGTGGGACGTATCTTGCGCATATAATGGCACAAGGTATCGGATGCTGCCCATTGGCGTGTGCTTGAGCCGTTCCAGGTGACGCAGGTGAGCGAGTGCCCATTGGCATTGGTGTAGTCACACAGCCTCAGGGCAAGCAGTTGGCTCATCGAGTCGCCGAAGATAAGGATGCGTTGCCGGGCCGTGTCTGTTGGCTCGCGGGTGGTGTCTTCCTCGGCCTCTGTGGCGAGGGAGTCGGTGACTTGATGGTCTAACGGCAAGTGCGGGTCGCCTGTCAAGTAGCCCGAGGCTATGGGGTAGCCGGCAAAGGCAAGCCAAGCGATGATGAAAATTGCGATAAGTTGGAAGGTTGGTTTCACGTCTGCAGTTCAGTTACACCTGGCACACTGTTCCACCACCTTCCAGTCCACCAGTCCCTTTCCCTCGCTGTCGAGCTCCACCGCGAGGGCAATGACCTTGCGGTGGTCGGCCTTGAAGGGCTCGGCATACCCGCACTCCCTTATCTGCCGCTCGGCGGCTGCAAGGCCACCATTGCTTGCCAGTTTGAGTTCCATCACATAGATGTAGCGTGAGAGCCACGCCACCAGGTCAATGCGCCCGGTGGCAAGCATGCGCTCCACCTCCACCCTGATGCCCAGGGCATTGAGTATGGTGCTGATGATGAGTCGGTAACGCTCCTCCATGTCCATGGATGCCAGTTTCTTGTTGCTGTAGGGTACATCGGCGATGAGTGTGCGCATGGACTTCTTGGCCTCGTCCAGTTGTCCGGTGCCCAACTGATAGTAGAGGTTGGACTGCAGCGACACGATGTCCCCCTGCTTGCGCAAGGTAAGCGCGGGCAGCACCATCTGGTTGAGTGCCTGGCGTACCTCCTCGTTGGGGATGCCCAGGTTGTAGCCAAACTCGTCGCTGGACTTTATCGTGAGGTAGCCCGACTGGTAGAGGAACAGTTCCGGGCCTCCGCCGGTGACATCCGAGGTCTCCAGTATATCCCGAAACACACGGCAATGGTCAAAGTCGCAGAGGCGAATCTCCAGGTCACCCACAAACTTGGGCAGGAGGGACGTTGAGCCTGATGATGCCCAGTAGCTGCGGAGTTCCTTCTGGTACAAGGCGTTGATGAGGCTGAACGGGTTATAGACATCCACCATGTTGTGGCGGCAGAAGTGGTAGCCGTCATAGTACGCCTTCAGCCTCTCCAGGGTCTCCTCGGGAGTCCATCCGTTTGCCTCGGCCATCTGCTCCACCTCGGGCATGAAGTTGTCCCTGATCTCCTGGCTGGATATTCCGCATATGGTGGCATACTCGGGCTCGAAACTGATGTTGAGGAGGTTGTTGAGCACCGAGAAGAGGGATATCTGGGTGAACTTGGTGATGCCGGTGATGAACACGAAACGTTCCATCTCGTCATCAGCCTTCAGTATGGCAAAGACCTCGCGGTAGAGTGCCGTGCAAGCCTCATGCTCGGGCGTGTGCCAGGAGTGCTGCAGCGGTGAGTCGTACTCGTCTATCAGGATGGCTACCTGCTGCCCTGTCTGCTCATAGGCTGCCACAATAATGGAGTCGAAACGGCTGGCGAGTGAGGAGTGTGGGCGCACGCTCACCTTGTACAGGGTCTCATAGCGACTAAAGGCAAGGTCGAGGTAGGAGCGTATGGAATTTGCGTCGGCTCCACCCCTGCTCATGTCGAGCCGCAGGACGGGCCGAGCCACCCATTCCTCTTCCATCACCTGCATTATCTTGAGTCCCTCAAAGAGGTCGCGCCTTCCCTCGAAGTAAGCCTGCAGGGTGTCTGTCAGCACCGACTTGCCGAACCTCCGTGGGCGGCTCAGATAGTTGAACTTCACCCCGTTGACGAGTTGCCACACGATGTCGGTCTTGTCCACGTATAGGTAGCCGCGCCTTCTGATCTCCACAAACGACTGAATGCCCACCGGGAGTTTCCTCTTCAAGTTTCCTGCCATAGTGCTGAATGCTTATTCTTGTCCTTGCTTTGTCGTTTGCAAACATACGCAAAAATACTGGATTGCGCCTAGGGTGGGGGGAAGAAAATTTGTGTCTGTGGGGCCGGGTGTTTCCAGGGAGCGAACTCCATTGGGCCGCCTTGCTGCTTGCCTTTTCTGGCAAGTCTGTTTGCCTGGCAGTCCAGGCCAGTTCGGATTCCTGTACAAGCATATCCGGACTGCAGTCCAGGCGTGCTTGGACTGCAGTCCGGATATTGACGTACGGGACAGGCGGACTGGAGTGCTGGCAGCCACAGGACGTTCGTCCGCCGCTTACAGGCTTGGCCGGGTACGGAAAGAGCGTGACGCAACAGTGTTGTGCGTCACGCTCCTGGATGTCTGCTGGTATGCTGCTGGACAATTATCTGTCAGGCATTCATCTTGTAGCCTCTCTCAGCCCTTTCTTGGCGGGTGTTATGGGGATAGTCTTCAGGGTCAGTCCCGCCCTGGCCTGGGGCATGGCCGCCTTCTTGGCAGGCTGGATGACTTCGGCCTTCACTTCGCTGCTGAACCCGTCCACCTGCACCGTCTCCGTCTCGTATCCGAAATATCCTTCCTCTACATAATAAATGAGTGTCAGGTTGAATGTGCCCGTTTTCCTGTCGTAGGTGCAGGGGTAGCCATCATAGCCAGCGGAGGACTCGTAGTGCGGCACATCAGAAACCCACACGTCCCCATATTTGGAGTGCTCCGTCACCCATTGCTTTTTCACCTGGCAAAGCGAGGTCTCAGGGTCATAGTCAATCGTGAGGTTGGTCCCAGAGCCCCAGTTCTTGATTATGAATTGCCCTTGTGAGGAGCCATACGACTTCCGGTATCCGATTGTGAGCCCGGTGCCTGTGCCACTCCACAGGTTCTTGTATGTGTAAGAGCAGGTGCTTGTGCTGTCGGCCAGTGGCCACTCGCCGGCCGCGTTCCCGTCCTGTACCCATTGCTGCTTGGTGGTGTAAAGGGGAGACCACAACGGGAGCTCCGCCTGCGGGTACTGCACGTCCTTCACAATCTTGCCATCGGTGTCGCATCCTGCAATCACCAGCGTGTAGCGGGCGTTCACATCAATCTTCCCCACGGCAAACTCCCGCTCCTGGCTGGCACTCGTCACTTTCGTCTTGGCACGTGTGTTGTACACGGCCTCCCACACGTTGCCCGTCAGCATGCTGTCGGGGAGCAGGGCAATGTAGGCACTCTCGAAATCTGACAGGTCGTAATGCGCCCTGAAGAAGAATGTGCCGGTGCTGTCGCGGTATCCGCCGGTCAGCGTAGCCGAAAGCGCGCGTTCGGGATACTCGAAGACTTGCTCCGGCTTTGTCATATTCTCATCGCAGTTGTTCACCGCCACCACCTTGTTGCCTGCCACGCATATGCTCATCAACTTGTATTGTGCATATCGCTTGGGGAAGGGTATCGTGGCGACCTGGTAATAAGAAGTGTGGACGAGGGGAACCTGCACCACCGAGGGGAGGGTGCCGGCCTCGTACATCTGCTTCACCTCATCTGCATTCGCGTATTTCTCCACCAGGGCCACATAGCCCTTCTCCACATGCGGGCCAAAGTAGCATAGGGCTTTCACCACGGTGTTGCCGTCCTGGTCCTCGTCCTTCTGGCCGCTGTGGATGAAGCCTTCGTAGTCGGGGTATTTGACGGGGGAGCTCTGATAGGTATTGAAGACGCTGCCATTGCGCATTCCCACGGCCACAAGGGTAAACTCACCGTCAATGTCCATCATGGGTATGTTGACCCATCCCGTGTCCTTGGCCACGGCACCATATCCGCTGTCGGCCTTGAGCTTTTCCGTCGCGTTGTCCGCCTCACTGGGGGGCACGCAGGCCACACGCAACTCGTCAAGTTCTGACAGCCAGACACGGGTGTGCAGATACTGTTTCCCGTTCTTCGTGACCACTGTCGCCTGGTAGGGGCCGGCATAGAAATCACAGCCAATCCGGAATCCAGGCTGTGGATTGTCGTCGGGCAGCCTCACCTCGGTGAGCACCTGGCTGTTGACCACCTTCACCTCGCTGCCGTAGGTGAGGGTGATGCAGTTGCGTGGGAAGGTGATCACGCCGTTGGTGAAAGTTCCGTTTCGGGTGCTCTGCACCGTCACGCTGTTTCCGTTGACCTTGAATCCCAGGGGCTGCGCGGGGATGCTGGCCTCGGTGCTGTTGAGCCGGATGCTGAGCGGTGAGCCGTCATACCCCATGGTGGAGTCGGCAACCAGGGCAAACGGCTCCTGCAGCACGATGCCCTGGGCGGTGTCCATGGCACATGCACGCAACGTGATGTATTCCGAAGGGGTGGAGAGCCCGAAGAGCTCACGCACGATGCCATCGTTGAAACGCACACTATAATATGACTCGCCAAATCCCACGGTTCCGCCTCCCGGCTTGTAGATGCCCGAGGGGTCAGGGTTCTCCTGGCCAATGGTGTTCCACGGGTACATCATGTTACTCCTGTTCGGGAACGAGAGGTTCATCCAGGCGGGGCGGCCAATGGAGTAGAACTGCTGATCCTCGGGGATGTACTGTACGTCAACGTTCTGTGTGCGGTCGACACCCATGTCCAGTCTCTTGTAGTCAAAGAAGGACTGTCCCTCGCCCCACAGCTCGATACGCTTCTGTGCGACTATGATCTGGATGGCGTGCTGTGCGTCCACACCCTCGACAGAGGTGTAGCCTGGCTTGTACTTGCGCAAGAAAGCGTCCAGGAGAGCCATCCCCTCACTTACCGATGAGTGTGCCTTGGCCTCCGCCTCGATGAAGTACATCTCCTCCACGCGCATCAGCGGGTAGGCCGATTGCGAGGCGATGGCAGAGTTGTCTGTACAGCCCTTGTAGGGGCGGAACTTCAGCGAGGCATACAGGGGCAGCTGGTCCCAGTCGATGCCCGACAGGTGTGGCACGGTTTCGCCTGGGCCTGTCTTGAAGAGCTTCTCCCTGGGGTCATCCGCAATCATTTTGCTGACAAGCGATGGCGTGATGCACAGGGGCACAAAACTGGCATAGCCGAATGTCTGCTCGTTGCTCATCCAGGAGGTCCAGTTGCAGAGCCCCGTTGTCACCACACGGTCATCCTCGCGGGGCTGTGCGCCCCACATCCACGAGGAGGGCTCCAGGCTGTTGAACCCGTTCTCCACATCCAGCATCTCGGCCTCGGTGAGCGGTGTGGCTCCGCTCTGCCCGATGGCCTTGCGTGCCAGTTGCGCGGCCTTGGGGTAGTCCTCCACCCACATGCTCAGCCGTGCCTGCAGGCCGTACACGCAGGCCAGGTCGGGCAGCAGTTTGCTTGTGCGCCGGTAGTGGGCCAGGTATGTGGCGGCCTTGTCCAGGTCGGCCTCTATGAATGCCCTCATCTCCTCGCGGGTGGCGCGTGTGAGCTGTGCCACCTGCGAGGGTGTGGTCTTCTCGGTGATGATGGGCACGGTGAGGTGTGTGATGTCCCTGCCCGTGTGTGAATAGGGCTTGGTATCCAAGTTGGGCAAGTACTCGTACATGCGTGCCATGTCCAGGTAGTGCATGGCCCTGAAGGCGTATGCCACACCCAGGTATTCCTTCTGCCTGTCGCTGGCCTTGCTCTCGTCAATGGCGCCTATCAGGTTGTTGGTGGCAGCGATGGCCTGCTCGTAGAAATTCCAGACCATTTGGGCTCCGGCGCTGTTGGGCCCGACTCTGTTGGTCGCCCAGCCTCGGAACCAGTTGTATCCGGTGGAGGGTCTGTACATGTCGGCCGTAAGGATGTCACGCACGTGCATGATGGCTCCGTACCCAAAGGCACAGTGCATGCCCAGCCTTTCGTCATAGTAGTGCATGGCGTTGTTCACGTCCATGAAGTAGCGTTCCACATCGCCGAAGAAGGTCATCTCCTCGCCCTTGTACACCTGCACTTCACCATCCTGTGTCACCTTCACCTCAACCTCTCCCTCGCTGTTGGCTGTGAAGTTGACCGAGTCGCCCTCGGCGAGTTCCACTCTCTTGCCGCCCAGGTAGAATCCCAGTCCCTGCGCGCTCACGCTTCCTGCGGTCATTATCATGGCCAGCAGGCATATCAGATGTCCAGTCCGCTTCATTTCACAATAACTTTAAATGACACGTTTCCTGCCTTTACCACAATGGTGCCTGCCTGCCCGCGCAGGGATACGGATGCCTGCCCGCCGCAGCCTGCCTTGGCCTGTGCGATGACCTTGCCGTCGATGGATGCCACGGTCACCTGCTCACCCTCGGCCAGTCCGGCCACCTGCAGGATACCGCCGCGCAGCGAGAATGCGGGGCGGGCTGTGCCGGCATCGGGAACTTCCTCTACCGAGGTGGCGTTCCCGTCATCAAAATATCCAGTGTAGTCACGCTCCTCCATGGTGAGCTTGTACTCGGAGGACTCCGACATGAGGATGCTGTAGTAGCATGTGTAGGTCTCCAGCTGGTGCTCGTAGGTACCGTCTGACTGGATGACAGCACACCCGTCGTGGACTTTGAGCACAGGGTTGTCGGACACGAAGAAGCTGTACAGCTCGCTGTCCCCGTACCAGACAACAATCGCCGACTGCCTCTCCTCTGCCTTGAGGGCAGTGGATGCGACCGCGAGACAGATGGTGGCCACCAGTCCGCATCTTTGTAATTTCTTTGCCATAGGTTTGTTGCTTTATATGAATAGATGTGTGGTTTCCCAGTTCCCTTTGCCTGCTTGTCGTGAGAGGCTGTAATTGTCTGTCGCGTTTTTTGTTCGCATGGATTCTCCCTTGCAAAGTAAGCAAAAGTTGCCCGCTCGGCCAAGGGAAATGCTGTCGGATTTGTGTCATTCCAACAATAGCACGCATTTTTGTTGGAATGACATGTTTTGTGCCGTGCTGATGTAGTGCCTGTTTCCCGATGAAATGGGCAAAAATGGTTTGTGTGGTGCTCCGGCAAAGAGGGAGGGCTGTTCGGGGCTGCTGGCTTCGACGTACCTTCATCAGCATCTCGCACGTCTTCTGCACTAGGGTGCAGATATGCGTGGTGTGGGGATGTGGCTCACCAATGGGATGATGCGGGGAGAGTCCGGGATGGTGAGGGCGGGAGCTTGTCCCGGGTACATGTGGCTCGTATTTTCCTCCAGTCCTGCCTTTTCCTGTCCTTTACGTTCACAAGTGTGTCGGTTTTGTGTGGTGGAGTGAAGCCAATTCGCAGCTACTTCGTAACTTTGCGGTGTCTAAGGAAATCTACGTTACAGGACGCTTTGAGACGGATACTCTTAATCGTGTTGCCCCTCTGCCTGCTTTTTGTGGGCGAGGCGGCGGCGCAGGTGGTGCAGGGCAGGGTGACGGATGCGGCTTCGGGTGAGACGCTCCCCATGGCGCACGTCTATTATGCCGACAGGCGAGAGCAGGCCGTGGAGACAGACCTGGAGGGACGCTACAGGATACCTTACAGGCGTGGGACGCTCGTGTTCTCGATGGTGGGGTATGACACCAAGGCCGTGGAGGTGAGGCGGGCGCAGAGACTGGATGTGCGGCTGCGTGAGAAGTTCGCCGACATGCGGGAGGTGAGGGTGGAGGCCCGCCGCAAGCGTTATAGCCGCAAGAACAATCCCGCAGTGGAACTGATGCGCAAGGTGATAGCCGCCAAGGGCAGCACAGACCTTCGCGCGCGGGACTACCTGTCCTATAATAAATATGAGAAGATGTCGCTCGCGCTCGATGAGGTGACACCCAAGATACTGCAGGACGACCACTTCAAGCGCTTGCCATACCTCAAGGAGCATGTGGACACTTGCCCCGAAACGGGCAAACTTATCCTGCCGCTCACCGTGGACGAGAAGGCCAGCCGTGTCATCTACCGCAAGAGTCCGCGCCAGGAGAAGACCATCGTGGAGGGACAGAGGAGCGACGGCATAAGCAAACTGCTCACCAGCGGCAATATCCTCACGGGCATGATGGCCGACTGCTTTACCGATGTGGACCTCTACCATGACCGGGTGCGGCTGCTGCAATACCCCTTCACCAGCCCCATCAGCTCGGCCTCGGCCCTGTCCTTTTACCGCTATTTTATCGTGGACACACTCATGGTGGAGCGTGACAAGTGCTACCAGGTGGACTTCACGCCCAACAATCCCCAGGACTTTGGCTTTTCGGGCTCGCTCTTCATCCTGGCCGACTCCACATGGCGGGTGCGGCGCGCCGAGATAGGCATTCCCAGCCGCTCGGATGTGAACTTCGTGCGTGAGATGCGCCTCGTGCAGGATTTCCAGTCTCTCCCTACGGGTGAGCAGGTGGCCGCCGACAGCCGTATGCTTGTGCGCATGGCACTCACCTCATGGTTGCAGAAGTTGCAGGTGGAGCGTGTGGTGCATTGCAGCGGGTGGGATTTCTCGCCCATAAGCGACCGGGAGTTTGCTTTTCGCGGTGACATACGCCAGGAGTCCTCCTCGCGGATGCGTGGTCAGGACTTCTGGCAAGACGCGCGCCCCGATTCCCTTACGCGCACCGAGGGCAGTATGGGCAAACTTCTCGGACAACTCTATGCCACGCGGGGATTCAAGCCATTGCTGTGGGTGGGCAAGGCGTTCATCGAGAACTATGTGGAGACGAGCGTGCGCCCCGAGCATCCCAGCAAGTTTGACATCGGCCCCGTGAACTCCATGATAGGAGCGAACTTCGTGGAAGGATTCCATCTGAGGTTCAGCGGGCAGACCACAGCCCACCTCTCCCCGCACTGGTTCCTGCGGGGGAACGTGAAGTATGGCTTCGGCGACGGGCGGTGGAAGGGTATGGGCGAGGTCACTTACGCCTTCAACCGCAAGGCTTACCTCCCGCACGAGTACCCGGTGAGGAACCTCTCGGTGAGTTATGAGAATGATGTGTCGTCGCCCAGCGACAAGTTTCTCGACACCGACCGCGACAATGTCTTCGTGGCTCTCAAGTGGGCTCCCGTCCGGCACATGAACTACTTCGAGCGTTACCAGGCTCACCTGGATTGGGAGTGGGAGAATGGCTTGCGCTTCCAGGCACGGCTGCGGCGCGAGTGGAACAGGGGCGCGGGCGACCTTTTCTACCAGCCCCTGAACGGATTGGGTGTCAATGCCTACGGGCAGCAGGTGCCCACACGATCGGCTTTCTTGAACCTCCGGCGTATAACCTTTTCCGAACTGACTGCGGGTCTTTCCTTCCAGCCCGGAGCCTCTTATGTCAACACCAAGCAGCGGCGCTTGCCCACCAATATGGACTCGCCTGTGTTCGGACTCACCCACACGGTGGGCATCAAGGGGCTGATGGGCGGGCAGTATGACTACAACTTCACCGAGGCTTCTGTCTATAAACGCTTTTGGCTGAACTCCTGGGGCAAAATCGACGCGACACTCAAGGGGGGCGTGCAATGGAACAGAGTGCCTTACCCCTTCCTCATCATGCCGGCGGCCAACATGAGCTACATCATGAGTGAGAACACGTTCAGCCTGGTGCGCAATATGGAGTTCCCCAGCGACCGCTATGCCTCCATGATGCTCTCGTGGGACTTGAACGGCAAGGTGTTCAACCGCATCCCGCTACTCAAGCGTCTGAAGTGGCGCGAGTACATAGGTGTGAACACCCTGTGGGGAATGCTCTCCGACAGGAACAATCCCCAGCTGGAACGTAATGCGGGCGACGCGTGCCTGTTCTATTTCCCTGGCAGGTACGATGCCCAGGGCAACTATGACTATGCCTCGCGTGTCATCAATCCGCGCAAGCCATACGTCGAGGTCATTGTGGGCGTGCACAACATCTTCAAATTCTTCCATGTGGAATATGTGCGCCGGCTCAACTACATCTATCCAGGCACGCACCGCTGGGGCGTGCGTGGCTGTTTCCGCGCGACATTCTGACCGGGCTGTATTGGGCGGGTGAGAATGTCCAAGGTTGCTTGGTGGTGGGGGGGGGCTACTTGGGGCGAGGCAATCCGGCTTGTTTGGCAAAGCGTCCGTGATTGACGGATAGGGTGTCTTGTGCTTCTTGGGAAAATGTCCTAAGACATGTCATCAGTTATCTTAGGGGGCTTTCCTCCCAGGTTCGTGTCCTCCCCCCTGTTCCCGCTAACCTTGCATTTCAATTTCGGGCGTGAGCAAGGGGGCGTTCTTGAGTGCCTGGTAGATGAGGATGTCCTGGGGGTGGGTAATCTTGAAGTTGAGCGCGTTTCCCTCGGCAATGTACAGGGGGGAGTGGCCAATCTCGTTGGCCAGGGTGAAGAGGGATTGTGACTGGGTGATGCCCAGCGCGCTGGCTTCCTGCAGCATTTTTGTCAAGGTTGCCAGCGGAAAGGTTTGGGGTGTCTGCGCGCGCAGCACTCCCTCGCGTGGCAGATAGCCTGTCGAGCTCTTGCCGTCCTTGCTCACGAGAAAAGCCTCCTGGCTGGGCAGGGCGGTGATGGCGTTGCCGCAGGTCAGGCACACGGCGATGTTGCGGCTGATGATGTCCTGTGTGACGAGCGGGCGCACGGAGTCGTGTACCAGCACCACGGCAGAGGGGTCGTCCACCAGGCTTTCCAGTCCTGTGATACCGTTGCGCAGGGATTCAAATCCTGTGGAGCCCCCCTCGATGGTGGAGCGGAACTTCCCCACACCGCCTTCCTTGGCTTCCTCTTCCACCTCCGCTGCCCACTCGCGCGCGCACACTACATATATGTCCTCGATGAGCGGATGACGCTGGAAGGCGCGCATCGTGTGCAGCAGCACCGACTCCCCGCCAATCCGCAGAAATTGCTTGGGCAGGGTGGCGTTCATCCTCACCCCACTGCCTCCCGCAAGCAGCAGTGCTATGTGCCGGTGGTTTCTCATTCTGCAGAAAGTTCCTGGTAAAGTCGCGCGCAGAGTGCCTCGTGCCTGCGTCGCATGCGGAATCTCAGATATTCCAGCACGGTGCATTCAAAGAGTGGCCACACCCAGGGCAGTCCAACCAGCATGGACAGGAAGAGCACGCCCACACGGGTGTCAAAGGTGAGGATATTGGTCAGAGGCATCAGGGGCAGGCTTCCGCTACGGAACTCCTGGCGCACTTCCCCGGTCAGCAGGTGGGGTCTCTCCCGCAGCAGACGGTACAGACGCTGGAACTGTGGAGTCTGCCTCTCCTGTGCGCGCGTGTATCTGACGTAGAAGAAGAGGTACAATTTGTGGAACCAGTCACGCGAGAGCCATCTCATCTCCTCCATCTCATCCCTTTCCTGCCGGCTGCTGTCCAGTTCGCTTCCCCGTTCTCCAAGCAGAAACCACAGGTGTATGTTTCGGTAATAGTCGGCCAGTGCGCACTGGCGGCTGTGGCAGTACAGCCCGGCCCATGCCATCAGTGCCCACACCCACGCGTCCTGCCTGACCCAGGGCAGGAAGCCGTCCCAGGCATGTGTGAGGCGCAGCGCGATGGCCAGATAGATGCAGAAGAACCACACGTCACCGGCAAAGCCGTCCAGGATGCGCCCTATCAAGGTCTTCTTGCCGGTCATGCGTGCCAGTTGCCCGTCGGCACAGTCATACCAGTTGGCCCACACCAGCAGCAGCATCCCGATGGCATTCATCTTCACATCGTCAAAGTAAAAAAAGCAGGCCGATGCCGCCCCGATACCGATGCTCATGAGCGTCACGGCAATAGGATGCACGTTTAGCCTGCGGAAGAGCAAGGCCCACAGATAGCCGGGGGTGCGCGTCACATAGAGTTCAAACGTCCCCTCGGTGTCGGTTGATTTCATGGTGGCCAGCACTTTGTCTCTCAGTCTCATGCCTGTTTGAAGCGTGTAAAAGTCCGTACAAATGTATGGCTTTATTCCGAAAGGGGCAAGAGCGCACTCCTGTTTCGCTCATGTGCCGGCTTCCGGCATGTATGGGTGGATGCCTGTCAGTGTACCATGCGCCCCAGCCGAATTGTCCAGTATAGAAGCGCGATGAGCGCAATCGCGCCTCCGCCCAGCCCAATGTGGGCGATGGTGTCGTGTGTGCAGATGCTTCCGCCGAGGAAGGCGCCACAGCCTATGCCCAGGTTGAATATCCCCGAGAATATGGACATGGCCACGGCTGTGCTTTCCTCGCTTGTCACCTGTATGATGACCGACTGCATGGCCACGTTGTAGGCGGTGGCAGCCATGCCCATCAGGGCAAAGGTGAGCGCAATGGCACACGGACTGAATGCTGCGGGCAAAGTGGCCGCGAGGGTGGTAGTGAGTACCCCCACCGTGCAGGCGACAAACAGGCGCGGGTTACGGTCATAGCACTTGGCATAGATGAGGCTGCCCAGGAATCCGGCCCCGCCCATGAGCATCAGCGTGGCGGTGACCAGGCTGTCGGGCATCTGCGTCACCTGCTTGAGGAATGGCTCTACATAGCTGTAGCACACATAGTAGGCCGTGGCCACAAGCAAGGTGAACAGATAGAGTCCGCGCAGGGTGCCTTGTGACAGCAGGGTGGGCAGTCTGCGCGGCGAGAAGCCGCCCCGGTTGGGTACTGCAGGCAGAAACACGTGTGTGTAGGCCAGTGTGAGAAAAGCAAAACCGCCAATGCTCAAGAAGGTCATTCGCCAACCCAGGTGCAGTCCTATCATTCGCCCCAGGGGCATGCCCAGCACCATGGCTACCGACGAGCCGGTGACCACCATGCTCAGTGCCAGTGCCTTGTGGTTTGCGGGTGTGATGCGCACGGCCATGGGTGCCACTACCGACCAGAATATGGCGTGCGTGCAGGCCACGCCTATGCGCGAGGCCATCAGCATGGGATAACTGGTGGAGAGGTATGACACGACCTGGCAGATGGCGAACAGTCCTATCAGCCAGAGCATAAGACGGCGCAACTCCATGCGCGATACCATAATCATCAGCGGCAGGGACAGGAGTGTCACCACCCATGCATATACCGAGATGAGCAGCCCCACCGACGCCTCTGTCAGGTGAAAGTCCTCCTTGATGTCGGTGAGCAACCCGATAGGGACAAACTCTGAGGTGTTGAAGATGAAGGCGGCAAAGGTGAGTCCTGTGAGCGCGAGCCAGTGGCGCGGGGTCATGTGTCCTTCCATAGTCATGTGTTCTGGGAACCGTTGTATGTTGGCAAATTCCGTTGTCGTGCGTCTTTCTTCCTCCTTGCCGTGAATTATGCCTGGCTTGGGATGATTGAATGTTGCCGTTTACGGATGCAAAGTTACGAAGAAATGCTTGTTGGCAGTTGTCTGCGGGGCGCGAAACTTTATTCCCGGCCAACGTCATGCTCCCGGCTTTTGCCCGTCTTGTCTCGGGATGGGCATGGTTCCCCATGCCGCAAATAAAGGCCAGACGTGTTGGTCGTGCGTCATTGCGCACAGGCGTAAAAAAGCCACCCCGCACAAGGGTGCAGGGTGGCTGTTGTGGGTTGTGCGTGTCTGCTTACCAGATGTCCTCGGGGGTCACGGGGTTGTCATACACCTCCTTGGCCGCATACTCCAGGTAGTCCATGTAGAAGTAGCGCGTGGGGTCGTCCATCACCGTCTTGAACCGGATGTAGTATGTCTCGTTGGGATCCATGGTCTGGCGCAGCAGGATGCGGCGTATGCACACGTTGGATTTGCGCATCATGACGGAGCCTCCGGGCGCGCCCGCCGTATATTGCTGGCATCCTTTCATGAAGCCGTTGTTGCGTAGGCGTTTGTCAATTTCCGCGTTGTAGTCATCGTCATCGGTGTCATCGGCATAGCCAATATCGCTGGCGATGGTTCCTGTAGAGGTGTTTTTGGCGTAGGCACCCTGTCGCAAGTCCATGGGGATACCCATTGCGGCCAGGTTGTTGGGGTCCTTGCCCCAGTAGAATTGTACCATGCCGCGCATGTTCCCACCACACTGGATGGCATATCTCAGTTCGTATGTTCCACGCTTGGGCACAGGTGGCAGGCGCATGGTGCAGTCCGAAAGTCCTCGTATGGTCATCTCGTCGCCTTGCATGTTCTGCCATCCCTTTCCTCTCCCTGGCCAGTAATAGAACTCGGTCTCCTCGGACATGCTCACATCGTTGAGATATTTGTAGGCGGCATCGGTGGGGATATATACGTTCTGGTGCTTGTTGTCAGAAAGTTCCGACCCGCGTATGCCGTTGGTCATAAACTCGGGCCACATGGCCGTCACGTCCCAGCGTATGCGGCTTGCCTGCATGCTGTTGCGTGTCTCTTCGCTGTACACGAGCAGTTTGCCTATGGGGTAGATAAACCCGTTGCGCACGTTGTTCTCGCCATTCAGGTCGGGTATGCCCACCTTGATTCCCTCGTCCTCTTCCTTGCAACTCTCCTCATGGTAGTTCTGCCTGCGCCCGTTGTTCAGTTTCGGGAACCGGTTGATGTACACTCCATTGCTCTCCTTGCTCTCGTAGAGTTTGATGAGCCGGCGCTTGCCCATGGTTGTGTAAAACTCATAGACGGGCACGGTGGGGTTCTTGGCGGTGAGGCTATAGCCGTTCTCATTGTAGTGTATAACCAGGCGGTCGGTGGCGAGCGACATGGGCAGGAAGTGGTAGGTGACAAACTGGTTGAGCAGGTTGTCCTGGCTCTTATAGTTCGCGTCGTTCACAGCATCGGGATACACATTGTTCTGCACCAGATAGTTCACCACATCCTGCACGCCAATCTCCAGGGCAGGCTTTCCGATGGCCTCTGCCCAGAAACTGTCGGTCTCTGCAAAGAAGGTGAAGCCCACATAGCGGTGCTCGGGGGTGTAGAAGGTGATTGTGTTCTCGCTTGTCGCGCTGGTTTTGCTCTCCAGGATAGCCTTGCTCTTGTAGAGTTTCTCATAAATCTCGTCGCGCCATACGCTCAGCGTGTCCATCAGTCCCACCGCCTTCACCAGTTGTGCTGCCACATAGTATCCCTCGCGCTTGCTGTTGATGATGTCGTTCAAGAGGAATGACATGGTGTTGTTGCTGGGTGCCACCACGGTGGACATGCTTTGTATCACGCCGTTGATGGCGGGGATGTCCTTGTTGCGCGGGTCGATGGGCGCGTTGTTGATTAGTATGCTGTCGGGGTCGTCACAATAGTGTACCACCAGTTTGCGGTCGTACATGTTGGGGTAGGGTATCTCGGCGTTCTGGGTGGTAGGCAGCGAGGCTGTCTCGTAGCGCACGTTGTCGTCACCCGTGTCTATCACGCTGTTATAGACGATGACCTTGCGGATGGAGTCCAGTACGGTGCTGTCGGAGAATCCGTCCCATGAGGGTTCGCTGATGGTGCCCTTTGAGTAGAGCGAGTCCAGGTAGGTCTGTATGGCCGCATTGGTTGGGGCGAATACGGAATAGTTGCCTCTTGCCGAGAGCAACTGGAACACCTTGGTGCCGGACATGGAACTTACGGGTGTTGACTTCAGCAGCCCCACATAAGTCTTGTAGTCATCGTGAGCCTCCAGATAGTCCGTGATGGTCCTGTCCTTGAATACATATCGGGCGGACTTGTCCACCTGTTCAGAACAACCCGCAAATGTGATGGCTGCCATGGTAAGTACCAGGCCGATTAACTTCTTCATGTAATCTTTCACGTTTTGTCGTTAGTGCTGGTCCGTCTTCCTTTGCGTATTTTGCTTGTACGCCCGCCGGCGGTTGCTTGCTGGCGGGCGTACAAATGTATGGGTTTCTTGCTTAACTGCAAAGGAAAGCCAATTTTTTTTTCTGTGTCAGTGCTCTTTTTTCCTAATTCTGGCCTACCTCGACAGATGTCCCGGCCGTGTGTGCCTGGAAATCGGGGGCATACAGGCTCTGTAGCGTGGCGCTGGGCAGGATGTAGGTGCCGGCGCGGCTGATGAGCCAGTCCTCCTCGATGACATGCGTTCCCTTTGGAAGTTGGTCCATGAAGAACTCTGTGCTGGCGTCGTGGACGGATTTGTAGTATCCGATGTTCCCGGTGTGCTCATATCCCGAATGCTGGGCCGATGGCTCGGCGGCTGCCGGGCGGGGGGCAAGCAGGCGCACAAACTCGTAGTCGCTCTGGGTTGTGAGTGTGTAGCGCACGTGTACACGGTCTCCTGTCTTGAGGTGTTCCACGCCCGTGATGTCGCGTCGGATGCTGAGCCCTTCCTGCTGTGCCTCCACACAGGTGGCTGGAGTCTGGTACTGGGCATATACCGCCCCGTAGGACAAGCCATGGCTCTTCTTGTCTATCACCAGTGTGCGGGGCAAGGCGCTTATGTCCATTCGCTCGCGCACATAGCCCAGTGTGGTGGCTGGAGTGCTGATGACGAGTGGCTTGGAAGCGGTCTGCAGGCTCAGCCTGTCCTCTCCCTTGGTGAAATGCGAGCAGCCGGCCATCAGTGCGTACACCGCGTCGGCGGTTTGGCTGGCGTTCTCCCATTCCTGGGTGCGCTTCATCCCTATGAGCCATTCCCGCATCCCGTCCAGCGTGGCGGTGTCTTCCGGCTCTATCATGCGTATGGCTTCCATCAGTTGCACATGCTCGCTCGTCTTTCTGCTCACGCTGGTGCGCCCGTCGCTTCTGTAGGCCAGGTGCTTGCCGTCGGGCTGGTTGATGAGCGTGTGCAGCCGTTCCATCAAGTTCTTTGCCAGCGCGTCCTCGCCATACAGGTGCAGCACCACGGCAGCCAGGGCGCGCTCCTCGCGGTCCATGCCGTCAGCCTGCTTCTTGAGCAGGGAGAGCATGTGCTTGGTGGACTGCCTCTCCTCGTCGGTCATCTGGCTGTTGTATCCAGACAGGGCCAGGGCATACAGGGTGCGCATGGTGGCGGCACCGATGGTCGTGTTGCCGTTTTTCCTCATTTCCTTCACGTCCCGGGCCATTTCCTGCGACAGGAACTTGCAGCCTCGCTCGCGCATCTCCCTCTGCATGGGTATCTCGTTGGAGGTGAGCGCGTAGAGCCGGGCCATTTGGCACACAATGTCCTGCGTGACATGCGTCCTGACCTTCATTCCCGGATACCATGCGAAGGCTCCGTTGCTGTCCTGTAGGTTCTTGAGTGCGTTCAGTATGGTCATGCGGTAGTCCTCCTGCGCCACGTCGTCAAACAGGGTGACCAGTCTCATGCGGCGTTCCCGCTCGTTCTCAGACTCCAGTACCCACGGGGTCTCCTGAAGGAGCACCCCGGCCAGTTCCTGGTTTTTGTAGAGCGGGCTTTGCAGTGCTGCTGTGTCCCTTGTGTTCCACTCCCGGATGGCCTGCGCGACTTGGGGAAACTTCTGTTCGATGTTGCTGGCCAGGCTGCTTGCATAGAATGCCGCGGCCAGGCTGAGCGCGTCCTTGCACCTGGGCGAGACCATGGAAGGCAGAGTCTGGATGGCCAGCCACTTCGGGTCGCGTGTGTATTCGATGGTGAGCGAGCGTCCGGTGGCCTCCTTGCTGTCCTGCGCGAAGAGCTTGTCCAGTGGGATGTTGTGCTTGCCCACGCTGTTCAGGCTGAACGCCTGGGTCTCGGTGATGCTCTGCATGTCGGGGAGCACAGGCAGGTAGCGCTGCTCCCCGTCGCTGTAGTCCTGCCCCTGTGCCACCCATTTGACGGTGAGCGCGGGATGTTCCACGCTGCCCGTATAGGGGAATGTGAGGGTTGTGTCGGCATGCGCGGCCAGGTCAAAGCGCACCGTCTTGCGCGCGAGTGCCTTTCCGGTCTCAGCGTCGCTCACCAGGAGTGTGCCCTTGCCCTGTTGCTGTTTCTCACTGCGGTTGCGTATGGTGGCGGTCAGTGTGGCCTTGTCACCGCTTCTGAGGAAGCGCGGCAACAGCAGTTCGGCCGTCAGTTCCTTCTCTGCCACGATGATGGTGTCCAGTTGGCCCACCATCATGTCTGCCGTGTGTGCCACACCCAGCAAGTGCCATGAGGTCATGCTTTCGGGCAGTGTGAAGTTTATCTTCACCAGTCCATGTGCGTCTGTGCGCAGCCTGGGCATGAAGAAGGCCGTCTCCTGCAGGCTGGTGCGCAGGTTGGCATGGCCCTCTTGCTCCTCCGCGCCGTCCTCCGCGACCTCTTCGCTTGCGTGAAGGTCCTGGGCCAGGTCCCCGTTGTCAAGGCCGGCCTCCCGCTCCTTCAGGCTCATTCCTTTGTATGCTCTCGTGCCCGACAGCATGGGCCTGGCAGTCTTTGCTCCCCGGACATAGCCCCAGCCTGCCGCAGTGGGGGCACTCTCCATCGGTGTGGGAGCACCAAGGTAGAAGCGGTCGATGTCGAATGAGTAGGAAGTTCTTCCGGACTCCTTCTTCATCCGGAGCATGAAGTTCGTGTTAATTCGGTTGCGCTCGTCAGGTCCTGGCGTGTTCTGGAAAGCGGTTATGTGCGGGACATTGTTCCATCGGGACACGTTGATGGACAGCCGGTTCATGGCCAGCGCGTCAAGGGAGGCATCATAGAGGCTGGCAGTGAGGTTGGCCTGTGCGGGTTTCCCATCGGGCTGCCGCACCGAGAGCAGCCATTCCTCCTGCTGTCCGGGACGCAGGTGGTCGCGGAAGGAGTCCCAGTGCAGGCGCAAGCGGGTGTCGGGCAGTTTCAGTTTGAGTGTTTCTTCGTTCGAGAAGAGGCGGCCTTCGTGGAACAAGTAGGCGTTGAGCGTGAGCCCCTGCCCGTACTCCTTGCGGTACGGTATCGCCCATGTCAGGAGCCGGTTGCTCAGGTGCATCAGCGTGTCCATGGCTGTGGTGTCGTTTGACATCATCAGCACGCGCACCCAGGCATGCTGTAGTGTGGTGCCTATCTGCACCTGGGCCGTGTCATCGGGTGCGAAGGTGGATTTCACACAGTTCACACTCAGCATGGCCTTGTGGTACAGGATGGTATCTGTAATCGAAGTCAGTTCTACCCTCTGTCGCCACGAGGCTGTGTCGCCATCTACGTTGGCCTGTGCAACCAGTTCGTAGCAGCCCGACTTCATCTCCGGCAGTTCTTGTGGGACAGACGCGTTTCCCGCCTGCATGGTGAAGGTTCTCTTGTCCTTTCCCCCGCTTGACAGGGTGCAGGTGACGCTTCCCTTGACAGGCTGGTCTGTGCTGGAGTACAGTCTGATGAGCCACGGCTTGGGATAGTCCTTGCATATCTGGGCGGGGATGTCCGCTCTCATGCGCAGGGGCGTGTTGCATACAGGGATGCGCAGAGACCCTTGCTGTGTCTCCCCCTGTGGGGAGAGTGCGTCCACGCTCACCTCCAGGGTACGCCCCCGTCGCAGTTGCTCCTCTGTTCCCTTTCTCGCAATTCGGTAAGCAAACTTTCCCTCGCTGTCCGTCCAGAGGGTGTCCAGTTGTTCACGCTCTTCCTGCCATCCGTCGCGCCACCACCAGGGGAAAGTCCATGCGGTGTGTCCCGTGACGCGTGCGTGGCTTACGGGGATGCCGCTGTAGGTGGTCACCCTGCCCTCCAGGGCCACGGAGTCCTGGCTGGTGGCAGTGTTTCCCTGGGGCAGGGACAGTTCCACGCGGAAGGTGGGGCGCACATATTCCTCCACCCTCACGCTCCTGCGGCTGTTGCCTGCCTGCAGGGTGTAGGTGCCGGGCAGCCCCGTGGCGGGTAGCGTGATGGTGTCGGCCAGCACGCCCATGCTGTCGGTCCGGCATCTCAGGGTGCGGATGATGTTCCATTTGCTGTCGCGCAGGATGACCTCAAACTCCTCGTCCCTCAGCACCTGTGTGTCCCATCCCTTCTGCCTGTAGGCCACGGCGCTGAACAGCATCGGCTGTCCGGGACGGTAGATGCTCCTGTCTGTCGAGATGGCCACATGGTTTTCCGCCTGTCCGCCCGCGCCTTCATAGAGCGTCCCGCCCATCAGCCACCTCCGTTCCTGTGCCTCGTCTCCCGCGCGCGATACCTTTATATATAAGTCCCTTCGGTCGGCGCTGTCAAGCAGCGCGCGGCCCTCCTGGTCGGTGACCAGTCGGGCGAGTGGTGTGAAGGTGTGCCCGTCGCGGCTCCTCGCGGATATTTCCACGTTGACTCCCGGCATGGGCTGCCCGGTCTTGCTGTCCACTGCCGTGAGCCTCACACGCCCGTTCCTCATGGAGTGGTTGTAGATGCCTATGCGTGAGACACGCACCAGGCGCACCTGCGGATGAGGCCGCTGTTTCAGCGGCGCGTCCCCTCTGGCTTCCACCACCATTGCATACAGGCCGCAGTCGGGCGTGTGCCAGATGAGCGTGTCCCGGCACACCATTCCCCCGTTGTGGCCTCCCCGTGGCTGCATCGTGGTGTGTCTGACGCGCTTGCCCGTTTTCTTCGCCATCTTCAGCAGTTCCTCGTTGCTCCTCATGTGGTGGCTCTCCTCGTCCAGGTAGGGGAAGTCCGGGGGCAGCTGGTAGGTGGAGAGGGTGAAGTCGCGCAGGGTCCTGGTGGCTATGGGCACCCTCACCGTGTCAAGCGGGTAGGCCACGCTGGGGTACTCAATGCTCATGAGCGGGGAGGTGAGTTCCCTCCTGCGGTTCTCGATGTTGTTCCTCCATGGTCCCTTGGGCCAGATGCTGTCCGCCTCGTCCAGCATGGCCAGGCGCTCGTTGACCTTCATCCCCGCACTCTCCATCGCGTCCGACGCCAGGTGCAGGTACACCTGCGCGCACCCCTCGGTGTCCCTGTATTCGTCACGCAACGCCATCAGCCTCCTGTGCGCGTTCCGTATCCCGTTGTCCCAGATGCCGTCCAGCAGGACTTCCAAGGCCGCCTCGCGCAGTCCGTGCCGGTTGTAGATGGCAGCGATGGTGTCGGCTGTGGGAAGGCCCTCGCGCTCCCTCTGCTGCCTGTCGATGTCCTCCCTCAGGGCATGCCATACCACCAGGAGCATGCCTTCGTCGCACGCCTGCTTGCCGCGTTTCCGCTTGACGAGCGGCACCCACTGCCTTGCCGGGGTCTGGCGCAGCAGTTCCATGTTGGCCAAGGACTGCTTGTAGAGCATGGCCGCATGGTGGATGTACTCCTGGTAGGTCCACTCCCTGATGCTGTCCTGTGGGCTTTCCGTGTCGCGCCTCTGTGCTGTGGCATGGCTGGCATTGAGCACGAGCAAGTGTGCCAGGGTAGCCTGGTAGACAGCCTTTGCGGACGGGTCGCTCTGCCCCAGGATGGCGGCGCGCAGCGTGTCGGCGTTCTCGTAGAAGCGGTCGGGCGTGATGTCCTCGGCCCGGCGGAACTCTTGCAGCAGGTGTACCAATGACTGTGCCTGGCTCCGCCCCCACGACGGTGAGGGCAGGGCCAGGCACAGGAAAAGGGCAAGCAGGGCACTCCTCAGCAGTCCCCGCCTACATGACATTTTTTTTTTGTGAGGTCTCGTCCAGCGATGAAACCTCCTTGTCACAGGGTGCCGCTTGTCCCTGGGGCTTCACGGCCAGTACCTCCACCTCCACCAGGGCGCCCTTGGGCAGGTCTCTCACCGCCACGGCGCTGCGCGCGGGAAACGGCTCGCTGAAGAAGCGGGCATATACCTCGTTCATGGGGGTGAAGTTTGCGATGTCGCTCAGATACACGGTGGTCTTCACCACATGCCTCATGTCGGTGCCCGCAGCCCGCAGGATGTGGCTTGCGTTGGTGAGGGCCTGGCGCGTCTGTTCCTGTATGCCCCCCTCCACAATCAGCCCTGTGGCAGGGTCGATGGGGATCTGTCCGCTTGCAAACACCATCCCGTTGGCCTCTATGGCCTGGCTGTAGGGGCCGATGGCAGCGGGAGCCTGGCTGGTGTGAATAGTCTTTATGCTCATTGTGTGTGTTGTTTGTGTTATGCCTGTTGTGATTTCTTCTTGAGTCTCAGTTCACTTTGAACCCCTGTTCGGTCAGGGCTTTCCTGATTTCCTCGATGTGCTTCTCGTTGCGTGTCTCCACCTTGACGCGCAGTTGGCATGCCGTCACTCGTGCCGAGTCGTCATTGCGCTCGTGGTGCACGCTCACCACATTGCCGCCCATCCGGGCCACTATCTGGCTCACGCCCACCAGCTGGCCGGGCTTGTCCTCCAGTTCGACCGTGAAGGTGCAACTGCGTCCGCTCTTGGCCAGGCCGCGGTTGATGACCCTGTTGAGGATGGTCACGTCGATGTTCCCTCCGCTCACGACGCACACGGTCTTTCGTCCCTTGACGGGCACCTTGCCGAACATCGCCGCCGCCACGCTCACGGCCCCCGCTCCCTCGGCCACCATCTTCTGCTGTTCGATGAGCGCCAGGATGGCCGCGCATATCTCGTCTTCGGTCACGGTCACTATGCCGTCCAGGTATTTCTGGCAGGTGTCATAGGTGATTTCGCCCGGCTGCTTCACCGCGATGCCGTCGGCTATGGTGCTCACGCTGCTGAGCCGCAGTATCTGGTGGTCGACCATGCTCTGGTACATGCTGGGCGCTCCTGCCGCCTGCACGCCCCACACTTCCACCTTGGGGTTGAGCTGCTTGATGGCAAAGGCCATGCCGCTGGCCAGTCCGCCGCCGCCAATGGGGACGATGACGGCCTCCACATCGGGCAGCTGGTCCAGCACTTCCAGGCCGATGGTGCCCTGTCCGGCAATCACGTTCTCGTCGTCAAAGGGGTGGATGAACGTGTAGCCTTTCTCCTCGCGCAAGTCCAGTGCGCGCTGGTAGGCGTCGTCATACACTCCCGGAACCAGGCATATCTCCGCGCCGTATCGCCGTGTGGCCTCCACCTTGCTGATGGGCGCGCCGTCGGGCAGGCAGATGAGGCTCTTGATGCCGTTGCAGCTGGCGCCCAGCGCGACCCCCTGCGCGTGGTTTCCCGCCGAGCAGGCAATCACGCCGCGCCGCTTCTCCTCGTCGGTGAGGCACGCTATCTTGTAGCATGCTCCGCGCACCTTGAACGACCCCGTCAGCTGCAGGTTCTCGGGCTTCAGGTAAATGTCGGCCCCGGGGTTGAGCCGTGGCGCCTGCACCAGGTCGGTGCGGCGTATGATGCGGCCCAGCGTGTAGCGCGCCTTGTAGAAGTTGTCGAGGTTCAGCATTGGGCGGGAATCTGCTTGAGCAAAGCCTTGAGGAACACCCAGAACTTCTCTACGGACGAGATGCTGCAGCGCTCGTTGATGGTGTGCGGGCTTCTCAGCGTGGGGCCGAAGCTCACCAGGTCCATCTTGGGATACACGCCGCCGATGATGCTGCACTCCAGTCCGGCGTGGCACACCTGCACCTTCGCCTCCTCGCCCAGGGTCTCCTTGTACACCTTCTCCATGACAGCCGTGATGGGGCTGGCGAAGTTGGGCTGCCATGCTCCGTACCGTCCGCTGTACTCCACCTTCATGCCCGCCATGGCGAAGCAGCACTGCTGCATCTCCTGGATGTACTCCATCATCGTCTCGTTGCTGCTGCGTGCCAGGATGAGCACCGACGCCTTTCCCTCGCCTATGTTCACTATGCCCAGGTTGCTGCTGGTCTCCACCACGTCGGGGATGCTGGGTATGTGGCGCAGGACACCGTCGTGGCAGGCCATGATGGCGTCCACCAGGTTGTCCTGTATCTCCAGGGGCACCTGTCCGTCCGGCATGGTGGTGCTCTCCAGCGTCATCTCGATCCCGGCCTCGATGCCCTCGTACTCCCGGGCGAATGTCTCGCGGCAGTAGTTGAGCAAGTCCTTCAGGTCATCCAGGTTCTCCTGCGGGATAGTCAGGACGGCTGTGGCCACGCTGGGGATGGCGTTGCGCATGTCGCCGCCGTTCCATGAGCACAGGCGCGCGTCGTCGTCGGCGATGGCCTGGCGCACGAAGCGGGCCATGAGCTTGTTGGCATTGGCGCGTCCCAGATTGATTTCCAGTCCGCTGTGTCCGCCTTTCAGTCCGTGCAGCGACACCCTCACGGCGATGTCGCCGCCCTCGGGCTCCACCTCCTTGTACTGCATGGTGGCGCTGATGTTCACGCCTCCCGCGCTTCCGATGACGAACTCCCCCATGGTCTCGTTGTCCAGGTTGAGCAGGATGTCACCCCGCAGCGTGTCGGCCGCCAGGTGGTTCACGCCGTACATGCAGGTCTCCTCGTCGGCCGTGATGAGGGCCTCCAGGGGGCCGTGCTCCACGTCCGTGCTCTCCATGACAGCCATGATGGCCGCCACGCCCATGCCGTCGTCGCTGCCCAGTGTGGTACCCTTGGCCTTCACCCAGTCCCCGTCAATGTACGTCTCGATGGGGTCGGTCTCAAAGTTGTGCGTGCTGTCCTTGGCCTTCTGCGGCACCATGTCCATGTGCGCCTGCAGCACCGCCGTCTTGCGTCCCTCCATGCCCGGGGTGGCAGGTTTGCGCATGACGATGTTGCCGGCGTTGTCCTTGAACGCCTCGACAGCGTGTTCCCGTGCCCAGGCGAGCAGGAACTCCTGCACCTTCTGCAGGTGTCCGCTGGGACGCGGAACCTGGGTGATCAGATAGAAGTTGTGCCAGATGGCCCTGGGAGCCAAGTCTTTGATAGATGTAGCCATAACCTTGTGCTTTTATGTTCAACTTTTTCCCTGTGCCGGCGCGCCCCGCAGCCTGTGCCGGTGTGTCGGCAAGGCAAAGTTATGCCAATTCCCCGAATGCGCCAAACGGGCATTCTTAAAATGTCTTTACTGCCATCCCGGCATGTGCGCCGGAAGCGTGGGAAACACCGCCCGCGCCGCGTTTCCTGCACTTTTGCTTGCCACTCCCGGTCAAGATGCTTACCTTTGTGCGGCGAACGGCGTGCGTCTGGCACGCCCAGGACAAGCATATGATGGACTATGATTTTGACAAGCCTGTTGACCGTACAGGCACTTTTGACGTGAAGCACGTGGGGCTCGCCGAGCATTGGGGGCGCACCGACCTCCTTCCCCTGTGGGTGGCCGACATGGACTGGGAGACTCCCCCCTTCATCACCCGCGCCCTCGAGCAGAGGCTCAGGCACTCCCTCTTTGGGTACACTGCCCTGCCCGATGGTTACTGGGACTGTGTCATCCGTTGGGTGCGGGAGCACCACGGGTGGGCGATGCGGCCCGAATGGATGGCCTTCGTGCCTGGTGTGGTCAAGGGGATAGGCATGGCCGTGTGCGCCCTGCTGGAGCCGGGCGACAAGGTCATCATACAGCCTCCCGTCTATCACCCGTTCCGCCTCGTCCCCCAGGGCTACGGGCACGAGGTGGTGATGAACCCCCTCATGCAGCGTGCCGATGGCTGTTACGACATGGACTTCGAGCAGTTGGCCCGGGTGGCCGACGCACGCTGCCGCCTGCTCATCCTGTGCAACCCGCACAACCCCGCAGGTATCTGCTGGCCCCGGGGGACGCTGGAGCGCCTGGCCGCGTTCTGCCACGGGCGCGGCATCGTCGTCATCAGCGACGAGATACATTGTGACATGGCACTCTTTGGCCACCGCCACGTCCCCTTTGCCAGTGTGAGCCGCGAGGCCGAGCAGAACAGCGTCACCTTCAGCGCGCCGTCCAAGACCTTCAACATGGCGGGACTGGTGTCCTCGTGGGCGGCTGTCCCCAATGAGCGGCTCCGCGCCCGCTTCTACGGATGGATGCGGGCGGGCGAGCTCAACGCGCCCACCCTGATGGCCCCCCTGGCCACGATGGCCGCGCTCAGCGAGGGTGAGGACTGGAGAAGGCAGATGCTGCGCTATGTGGAGGGCAATGTGGACTTTGTGACAGACTTCTGCCGCGAGCACATTCCCCAGATACGCCCCCTGCGCCCCCAGGCCTCGTTCCTCGTGTGGCTGGACTGCCGTGCCCTGGGGCTGCCACGCGCCCGGCTCCGGCGCCTCTTTGTGGACGAGGCCCACCTGGCTCTCAATGAAGGTGAGATGTTTGGCCCTGGCGGCGAGGGCTTCATGCGTCTCAACGTGGGCACGCAGCGTTCCGTGCTCCAGCAGGCGATGGACTCCCTGGCCAGGGCCGTGCGGGCCATGGGGTGAGCGCGTCTTTGTGCCACTCCAAACGCAGTGCGCTGCATCCGCCATCGCAGTGCGCTGCATCCGCCAATGCAGTGCGCTGCATCCGCCAATGCAGTGCGCTG
>ERZ808259.140-NODE-140-length-48034-cov-3.481586_pt1 | contig 48034 bp, 46 predicted proteins | sample MGYA00521279_ERZ808259 | MGnify/ENA primary metagenome ERZ808259 (study PRJEB31516, sample SAMN03275586) | gut metagenome | biome: mammalia-associated habitat; material: feces | host: Papio cynocephalus | place: Kenya | collected 2012-07-27 ...
AACCCGCCGAAAACGATTCGTCAAAGGATGCCTGATCCGTGTTCGGCATCAGTTCGACGGAATTTGTCGTCATCCTGTTTGTCGCGTTGTTGGTGGTCGGGCCGCAGCAGCTGCCGCAGGTGTTGCGTGTGTGCGGCCGCGCGTACAGAAAGTTAAACCGGTTTGCTAAAAACGTGTCGCAAGTCATTGACGATACGATGTATGACGCCGACCGGATCGCCGCAAAAGCCGAAGCGAAGCTGAACGGGGCTTTGGCGGAAAAGCGTGATGAAAAGGATGAAAAAACGGATGGAAAATGAAGTTTTCCCGCCCGACGCGCGCATTGGTGAAAAGTCGGATCCCGAAAAGATGATGACATGGGTCGGCCATTTGACCGAATTGCGTTCGCGCGTGCTGAAATCGTTTTTATTTTTCGTCGCGGCGTTTTTGTGCTGTTACCCGTTCGCCGGCCGGATATTGGACGTTTTGATGTATCCTTTGGCGCGCGCGATGGAACAGACGGGCGGATCGCAAAGGTTGATTTTCACCGGTTTGGCCGAAGGGTTCGTCACGCATTTGAAGCTGTCGGCGTTCGCCGCCGTCGTCGCGTCGTTTCCATTCGCTGCGTTTCAGGCGTGGCGTTTCATCGCGCCGGGGCTTTACCTGTCCGAACGCGGCGCGATCCGACCCTTTTTCATTGTGTCCCCCGTTTTGTTTGTCGCGGGCGGGGTGTTCGTGTTTTTCGGTTTGATGCCCGTCGCGTTCAAATTCCTGCTGTCGTTTCAACAGCTGGCGGCCGCGAACAACGCCCTGCCGGTCGTGTTGGAAGCGCGGCTGAGCGAATACCTGTCCTTTCTGACCGGCCTGATTCTGGCGTTCGGGTTCAGTTTCCAACTGCCGGTCGTGCTGGCGGTTTTGGGGCGAATGGGGTTGATTCGCGCGCAAAACCTGCGCGATTTCCGGCGTTACGCGATCGTGTTCATCTTTGTCGTCGCCGCGGTTTTGACGCCGCCCGACATCGTCAGCCAGTTCGCCTTGGCTTTGCCGCTTTTGTTTTTGTACGAAAGTTCCGTTTGGTACATTCAATCGCTTGAAAACAAAAAAGATCGGGGCTATAAGTAAGTAAATTTTCTTTCTGCTAGGAGATACCATGTACGACATTAAATGGATCAGGGAAAATCCCGAATTGTTTGACAAGGGGTTGGAACGCCGCGGGCAGCAGCCCCGTTCCGCCGAAGTTTTGGAGCTGGATCGCAAATACCGCGCCGCGCAGACCGATTTGCAGGAAATGCAGTCGCGCCGCAATGATTTGTCCCGTCAGGTCGCCGAAGTGAAAAGAGCCGGCGGCGACGCGGATGTCCTGATGCACGAAGTCGGCGCGCTGAAACGCGGCATGGCCGACGCGGAAGAGGACGTCTGCGCCTTGTGCGACAAAATCGACGCCGTTTTGAAAACGCTGCCGAACCGTCCCGCCGACGACATTCCCGACGGATTGGACGACACAACGAACCGCGAGATCCGCCGTTGGGGCGAACCGCGCGAATTCGATTTCAAGCCGTTGGAACACGACGAAATCGGCGCCAAACTGGGCATGATGGATTTCGATCAGGCCGCCAAAGTGTCCGGTGCGCGCTTTGTCTATCTGTTGGGCGATCTGGCGCGTTTGGAACGGGCTTTGGCGCAGTATATGCTGGATATGCACCGTGAAAAGCACGGCTACACGGAAATGGAAGTGCCTTTGATGGTGAACAGCTCCGCGATGTACGGCACGGCGCAGCTGCCCAAATTCGCCGAAGACCTGTACCACACGACGGACGATTACTGGCTGATCCCGACGGCGGAAGTCAGCCTGACGAACTTTGTCGCGGGCAAGGCGCTGGACGAAGACAGTCTGCCGCTGCGTTTGACGGCTTTGACCCCGTGCTTCCGTTCCGAAGCGGGCGCGGCCGGCAAGGACACGCGCGGCATGATCCGCCAGCACCAGTTTTACAAGGTGGAAATGGTCGCGATCACTACGCCCGAAAAATCGTGGGAGGAACACGAATATATGACCAACTGCGCCGAAGATGTGCTGAAAGGCTTGAACCTGCCGTACCGCGTGATGTGCCTGTCTGCGGGCGATATGGGATTTTCGTCGCGCAAAACCCACGATTTGGAAGTCTGGATGCCCGGTCAGAACAAATACCGCGAAATTTCCAGCGTTTCCAACTGCTGGGATTTTCAGGCACGCCGCATGGACGCCCGTTGCAAAAGCAAGGCGCAGAAAGGCACGCGTTTCGTCCACACCCTGAACGGGTCGGGCGTTGCGGTCGGCCGCTGCATGATCGCCGTGATGGAAAACTATCAGCAGGCGGACGGATCGGTTCTGATCCCCGAAGCACTGCAGAAATACATGAACGGTCAAACGGTTATCGCCGCGAAAAAATAACGTCCGTTGAATATGAAAACGCCCCGTTGGCAACAGCGGGGCGTTTTTGCGTGTAAAAATATCTTGCCAAACGCGGCGGTGAAAAGTTATCCTTGATATAAGCGTATCGGATGTTCCGGTGCGCCGAGTACCTGAAAAAGAGGTGCGGAGCCTTAGAACAGCTCTTACTGTTGCCGGTGCCGCGATAGGGCGCCGTCACCGTTTCCGCGTGATGCGGAGACGGGACATTATCCCCGATTTCCTTTGGTGGAGCGGGGAGCTTTTGACGTATGTACAGAAGCGCGCCGTTCGCGGCGCCGCTTTAAAGGTCAAAGGGAATCACCGCAACAGTTGATTGTTCTAACTCCCCGAACCGCTTTTTCAAGCGGTTATTTTTTAAACCTGAAAAAGGAGGGGATCATGAAAAGATTTTTATTGATATCCGGTTTGTTTTTGTTGTTCGGGACGAACGCGCGGGCGTTCACCTGTTACGACGGATTTGAGTTGAAAGAATATCCGGACGGAACGAAGTATTGCGAGTATAATGGCGGATATACAAACTATCCCGTGTGCAACACCGTAGGCGAGGATGTGGATATGTATTGGGATATGGCGACCCAAAAATGCGTGGCGTGCAACGATACTTACTCTACTTGCGATGTAAAAATATATCGCGAAGACGGAACGACGGAACCCTATGGAAAAAAGACTTGCACCGAAGAGTTCGGCGTCGGTTGTAATAAGTGTAATAAATGGAAATGCCTCGGTTGCTGGGGCAATGCCTGGGGAGGATACACTTTAATAGGCGGCAAATGCGTCATGGACTGTCCCGCGCATTGTTCATCGTGTTCGTCGTCGTCAACCTGCACGCAATGCGACAGCGGCTATACGCTGAAAAACGGACAGTGTGTCAAGCCCTGTCCCGCAAACTGCTCTGAATGCAACAGTTCCGGCGTTTGCACACAATGCAACAGCGGATATAAATTAAAAGATGGTGCGTGTGAAGTCGGTTCGGTGATTTCCTGTCCGGACGATATGAAATTGTCCGCCGACGGGTGTTGTTGCATAGCGGGGTGAATACGAACAGAGCCGCTGAAAAGCGGCTCTTTCAAATCCGGTCAGTGGCGGGAAAGTCACCGTCCGCCGTTTTTAATCATTCCGGCAACGACCGTTTGGGAAACGGCGGAGTGTTTTTGTTCCGACGGAACGCTTTTTTCGGGCGCGCGCAGAACTTTGCCGTTCAAATCGACGACGTAGAATTTTTGATACGACGTGTCGGGTTTCGCAAAGACGGAGGAGGGCGGCAGGGTTTCCGCGTGCTTTTTCGACAGCTTTTCCAAACTGTTATAGGTGCTTTTCGACACATAGTTGCGCGCGCTGTCCTGCAGGAAAACGCTGTCCGCGGCGGTCATATAGCATTTGCCGTCCAACCGGCAGACGCGGTTGATGATTTCCGCGGCGGGAAAATCGAAATGGAACAGGCCGGCCGTGCCGTTTTCCTTTTTTTTGCCGGCTTTGAAAAACGTGTTCAAAGCGTCAATATACCGGTTTTCGTAGGTTTTGACATACGCGCGGTTGTTGTAATAGGCCAGCATCGTGTGTTTTGCGACGGAATCCCGCTGTTCGCCGAATTGTTTGCAAAATCCCTCGTACGATTTGACCAGATTGCCGTGTTCGCGCGCGAACGCGTCGTAAACGGATTCGTCCCCCGCTGATTTCAATTCGGCGGCGGCGAACAGCTGGTTTTTCATGGCGTCCGCTTCCATCGCCTTGTTCATGGTGAAGTAGGACTGCGCGTTCAAATGCGGCCCCAACCGGCAACCGTTCGCGGCCTGCAGGGCGTGCGTCCCCTCGTGCACCAAAATGGATGCGATCAGGTCGTCGGAACATTCGGGGTTGATCAGAATCTTTTTCACGTCGGGATAGTACGCTCCGCCCAGATCGGGGCTGATTTCCGACGTGACTTCGACGGGAATCGCCTTTTGCGTCAATCCTTTGAGGACGGCGGCACCCGTCGGCGTTTTCATCATCCGTTCGGCCGCGTGTTTCAAACGGTAATCGTCGAATTTCGCCACGACGGAATCCGTTTGCGCCTGTATCGAACCCTTGTTTTGAACGGCCTCTTTTTTAACGGGATCGCGATCGCCGCCGCGTCCGGCCGTGTTCGACGCGCCGGCCGTGATAAACAAAGTCGCGCCCGCGACGGTCAGGATCGCCGCTTTGTTTTTCAGGCGATCCAAAGCCTCTTTGCGTTTTTTTCCGGAAAACAGATCCGAAAGAACCCCCATTTGTCAACCCCTCCTGATTGCAAACGCTATATTTTCCGACATCTTGCGGAAAAAATCAATAACTGATTTGTGTCAATCTTCCAATTTCGCGCGCAAAAAGTCCATAAAGGTCTTTTCGTCGAACGGGGCGGAAAAACGGTCGATTGCGTCGTCAATCGCTTTGCCGATTTCGCGTTCCGTCGCGCTGTCGTACATCATTTTCAACCGGCGTTCCAACCGTTCGCGGCCGTCGGGTGTATCCGGCGAAAATTCCGTTCCGGTGTCGTTTTTCTGCATTTGCGCCGCTTTTTGCCGCGCTTCGTCCAACCAAGACATGGCGGTGTCCTCCTACGGTGTCAATTCCATGCCGGTGCGGTAACATTCGCGCGTGTCGATGTCGCGGGCGTGGATTTCGTTCAAAGCGGCTTCGCGGATGTGTTCGTGACGCCAGTTTTTCGTCCCTTGGCACAAATCTTTCAGCGGCGCGGTTTTCGCCCATTCGCGCGCTTCGACAGGCAGGGCGTAGTCTTTTTCGTAAAAAGGCTTTTGTGGTGCGGAAAACAGCGCGCATCCGGCGGTCATCAAGGGGAAGAGAATGTAAAACGCGGCTTTCATATCACACTCCGAACGGGCGGACGACGCGGTCAAGGACGCCTTGCATCGCGGACAAAGCCATGCCGAAATTCGTGACGGGAACGTCGCACCGCGCGCATTCGTTCAACCGGCGCAGCGTTTCCAAACGCGACAGCATACATCCGCCGCAATGGATGACAACTTTGAACCGCCGCAGATCGGCCGGAAAATCGACGCCGGCCGACCATTCAAAGCGGATGTCCTTTCCGGTCGCCTTTTTAATCAGCGCGGGCATTTTCACGCGCGCGATATCGTCGTCCTGCACATGGTGGGAACAGGCTTCGGCGATCAAAACGGTGTCGCCGTCCTGTAATTCGCGCAGTTTCCGTGCGCCGTCCAGCAGGATTTTCAAATCGCCCTTGTACCGCGCGAACAACGTTGAAAAGGTTGTCAGGGGGATGTCGTCCGGAACGGCGGCCGCCACGGATTTGATCAGCTGGGAATCCGTGACCACCAAAGCGGGCGGCGTTTTCAATCCGGCGTTCACGTTTAAAAAGTCTTGATCGTTTTGAACGACGTAAGCGTAGGCGCGCGCGTCTAAAATGTCGCGGATGACCTGCACTTGCGGCAGGATCAGGCGGCCTTTGGGCGCGGACGTGTCGATCGGCGCGACGCAAACGACGGTTTGTCCCGCGCGGATCAGATCGCGCACCAAGGCGGGCGCGTTTTTCAAATGATCGGGGACGGTGTCTTTGATCAGCTGTTTCAATTCCTCGATGTTTTCGCCTGTTTTCGCGCAAACGGACAGGACGGGGCAGGGGAGGCCGACGGTTTCGGGGCGCGCCTTGTCGCTTTTGTTAACGACCAGAATGAACGGGATTTTCAATGCCGTCATTGTGTCGATCAGCGATTTTTCATACGCGCCGACGCCCGTTTCGTCCGTCACCAGCAACGCGATATCGGCCTTGTTCATCACTTTGCGCGTTGCCTGAACGCGCAGTTCGCCGATATCCCCCGTGTCGTCAACGCCCGCCGTGTCGAAAAAAGTGACGGGGCCGACGGGGATCAGTTCGTAAATTTTGGAAACGGCGTCCGTTGTCGTTCCCGCCGTGTCGGACACGATGGACACCGACTGTCCGCACAACGCGTTTAATAACGAAGATTTCCCGACGTTTCGTCTGCCGAACAATCCGATGTTCAGCCGTTCGCCGCGCGGTGCCGTTTCAGCCATGGCCGTATCCTCCGATTAAAGAATCCAATTTTCCTTTTTCTTATACCTTTTTTTAGCTATTATCTGAAAAAATATTTTCAGATGAAACGCGTTTTTTGAAAGTTGACGGATTTGATCGCAAAAAAAAGCCTGTCTTGCCTGTTGTTCGCCTTTTCGGCCGCCGTTTTTTCGGGCGTGACGCCGATGAAGCGGGCGGATGCCGGCGTTTTTTTGAATCCGGCGGACAACGCGTATTCAACGGACAAGGTGTTCAGCCGTCCGTGGCTGCAAAACCGCCCCGTGCCCCAGGTTTGGGAAACCGATATGAAATCGGACGCTTTCCGCGACGCCTTTTTGGACGCGTTCATTTTGCACGCGCCGACGCTGGAACAGATCAACACGCTGAGCATCCAGATGGACAACGAGGAAAGCTTGCGCGATTTTCGCCGGATCACCGAGGAAAACCCCAGTTCCGAATGGGCGTACCTGACCGGCGATTTGAACGAAATGATCTTTGTCGTCAAACAGGCGGAGGAAAACACGGTTTCCGATCTGGCCTATCAGGATAACCGTTACGCGCGTTTTCTGGCCGGTTTGGAACAGAAAAACGCCAACCGTCTGCCCGAACGCCTGACGTTGTGGGAGGCGTTCTGGAAAGCTCTGCCGGAAACGGCCGCGGCGGATGTCGCCGCCGATTACGCGGCGGACGACATGGGCGTGACGGAAAAACGGTCGTTCGCCGTCTTTAAATCCATTGACGAGGGCGATTTTTCGGATGAAACGCTGGACGCGGCGCAAAACATCAATCAATGGGAAATGCGCGAAACGCAGCAGGCGCAGGAAACGGACGAAGTGCTGATGTCTTTGTTGATCGACGACATCATCGACATGGCGTCCGGCGTTTCCATGGTGCACGGCGACGAAGACGCTTTGTACGGTGCGCGGCGGCGCGACGCGGAACAAAAGGTCAAGGTGTTCTCTTTGCTTGACAGCCAAGGGAAAAACGGTCAGATTTACTCGTCAGATCCGGATGTCAGAAGAAAGGCGCTGCTGAAACGGCTGAACGATTTTTTGACAAGCGACAAGGTTAAGGACGCAAAATGAAAAATAAATCCTCTCTCGGCTTTTCGGCGCAAAAGAAAATGTGGAAAAGGACATCCTTTTTGACGGCGGCCGCGGCGGCGTTGATCCTTGGCGCGTGTTCCGTCGAACCCGAACCGCTCAGCGATTGGGAACGCGCCGTCCGCGTCGATCGCGACGTGCGCGAAATGTTCCAAGACCAGCAATCGCAAAGAATCATCAAGCCCATGACGTTGTACGACGTGATGGCGCGGGCGTTGAAATACAATCTGAACGTCCGTTTGAAAATGATGCAGACCGCTTTGGCGACAAAGCAATACAACCTGACATCGCTGGATATGCTGCCGCAAATTTCCGCGGGCGCGGGGTATTCGGCGCGCACCGAATACGAAGCCGTCGTGTCCAAATCCATGCAAAACGGCGTGACGGACAACGACGCGCGGGCGTACGGCGCGAAATCAAGCGGCATTGCGAACGCGAAAATCAGCTGGAACATTCTGGATTTCGGCGTCAGCTATTATCAGGCGAAGCAGGACGCCAACAATATTTTGATCGCCAAGGAACAGCGCCGCAAACAGGTGCAGGCGTTGCTGCAGGACGTGCGCGCCGCGTATTGGCGCGCTTTGGCCGCCGAACGGCTGACCCCCGAAGTGGACGATTTGATGGAAGAGGCGACTTTCGTTCTGGAAAACCTGCGCGCGATGGAAAAGGAACGGCCGTCCAACTCTTCGGCTCTGCTGAATTACCAGATGGGGCTGATGGAAACGATGCGCGATTTAAGCGAAATGAAAAAAGAGCTGATGCTGTCGCGCGAATATCTGGCGTCGCTGATGAATTTGAAACCGGGGACGCGCTACCGGCTGGTCGGCGCCGAGGACGGCAACCTCGTCCTGCCGGAAATTCGCGCCAGTCTGGACAGGTTGGAATGGTTGGCGCTGATGAACCGTCCGGAATTGCGCGAAGAGGATTACAAGCTGCAAAACACGCGGCTGGCGGCTAAAAAAGCGTTGCTGAAACTGCTGCCGGGGCTGAACGTTTCGGTGTCGGCCAATTACGACAGCGACGATTTCCTGTCGAACAATTCGTGGCTGCAGGCGGCCGCCCAACTGGGGTGGAATTTGCTGAACCCCGCGCGGATGCAGCAGGTTTTGTCGCGCGGCGAAGTGAAAGAAGCCGTGGACAACCTGAACCGGCAGGTGGTCGCCATGACGGTTTTGACGCAAACCCACGTCGGTTGGGGGCGTTATCAGGGGGCGAAGGAAACCTATCAGCTCAGCGTCGAAATTTCGGATGTCGCGCAAAAACTGGCGCAGCAGGCGTCCGAAAACGCCGAAACGGACGTGGTCGCCGAAGCCGACAAGGTCGCGTCCGCCGCCCGCGCGTTGTTTGCAAAATTAAGGACGGCGATGAACTTCGCCGAATTGCAGGACGCGACCGGCGCAGTTTTCGTCACGCTGGGGCTTGACCCGCTGCCCGAAAATTTCGCGTCCAACGATGTCGGGGCGATTTCGCGCGCGTTGGAACGCGTGATGACGGCGTGGAACATGGGACGCTTTACGAACGAGGATTACCCCCGTCTGCCGCCCGTGCCGATGCGCCGCCCGCCCGTTTTCATCAATGCCAATTTGCCGATGCAACGGGTGACGGAAGACACGCGTTTTGTCATGATCGTTCCGGCCGACACGTTCGCCGAAGCCGATTTGGGCGAACCGGTCGCTTATACGGCGACCATGCGCGACGGGCGTCCGCTGCCGCCGTGGATGTTCTTTGATTCCAAAACGATCACGTTGTCCGGAAAACCGCCCGCGCAGGCCGAGGGGATTTACGAAATCCGCATTAACGCCCGCAATCGCAAGAAAATGAGCGCGTACATCCTGATCACGATCCAAGTGATGCGCGGTTATAAAACGATTATGGACATTCGCGGCGCGGAACCGGATTCGCGCGTGACGGTCATTCAGCGCTGCACGGAATCCGAGGAATGCGAGGATTACAAAGACATCCGCCAGATTGATATGTTCCCCGAACGCGTCAAAGTGGCGCCGTTGCCTTTGCCGAAAAAGAAATAAACCAAATGAAAAGCCCCCGATTTTCGGGGGCTGTAGTTGGGTTAATGTATCTTATTCAAATAAACGGTATTCGGGGCGATGTCTTTGCAAACGACACTGCCCGCAGCGATCATTGCGTTTTCACCGATGGTGACGCCGGGAAGAATTGTCGAATTTGCGCCGATTGATGCGCCTTTTTTTATCAAAACTGGTTCCATTTTGTAATTTCTGTTTCCCGATTTCGGATATCTGTCATTGCAAAACGTCACATTGGGACCGATGAATACATCGTCCTGCACAGTGACGCCGTCCCAAAGTTGCACACCCGATTTTACGGTGACGTTGTTTCCTAAAACGACGTTGTTTTCAATCAAACAGTTGGCGCAGATATTGCAGTCGTTGCCGATTTTCGCATCTGGCAGAACAACGACAAACTGCCATATCCGCGTGTTGTTTCCGATGTTTTTTGATTGAACATCAGACAAGGGGTGAATAAAAGTGGTCATGTTCGAACATTCCTTTGCTTCAAATTAAACAAAACCCACCTTTGCGGGTGGGCGGATGTTCGAAAACCGTTCATTATAAGACGGCTCGGCTTATTCAGCGCAAAGCCTTATTCGCCGACATCCGCCCAAAGGCAGAAATCGGCGCATAATTTATTAGTCGCCATACACTAAGCGACTATAATGAAAGGGTTTTCGACGCCCTGCGTTTGTCTTTTCATAAACGCAATTACAGATTAATCCTGATAAAAAAATCAGGCAAGCAAAAAGGCGATCCGGATGGATCGCCTTTGTCAAAAGAATGAAAAAAATATCAGCGCTGTAAAGCTTTCATTTTGACGGCCGCCATGATCGGCGAATTGCCGCCTTTGCCGCGCTGATCGACCGTTTTATAGGAATTCGCCGTCACGATCAGCAATTCGGCTTTGACGGACGCGGGATTCTGCTTATACATCTCATATTCCTTGGCCGTCAAAGGCATGGCGATGTCGTACGTCATCTTGGTGCCTTCGCGTTCGGGCAGGGCGCCGTTGCGTTCGTCCATCGCGGCGTGGACGTTTTTGTGAATGTCGCATCTGTTCGCGTTGGACAGCGGCATCATGCAACGCCAATCGTGAATGGAATACAGCTTTTCATCGCCGATCTGCACGCCGTTTTTGAACGAACCGCTGATCGCGCGGGGGAACAGGTGGTGATAGTTGTACCCGTTCGGCGTTCTGCCTTTGCCGATGATTTCGTAAATGGCTTTGTCGTTCAATCCGGCCTGACGCAGGCGGGAGATGCCCTCTTTGTTTTCCGTTCCGTCTGGGTTATAGACGGTTTCCTTTAACAAACGGGGACGTTCCTCTTTGTATTCCTCGTACACCGCGCGGTTCGCCGCGGCGGACAGGCGGACGCCCTGCACGGAAACCCATTTGAAAACGACCTCCATATCGCGTTTGACGGCGCCGGTGTTTTCCTGAAAAGCGGAAGCCCCTTTGCTTTTGTGTTTGCGTTTGGCGTGAATGTATTCCATGAAAAACCGTCCTTTCCGAATGTTTAAGGGCAGTTTAGGCCTGTTTCGTCTTTTTGTCCAGAATAAAATATTGTTTTTAAAGGCGCGCGGGTTGGCGGTGGACAAAAAACAAACCGATGAAAGGTTGTTCGGCGGTTAAAGGTTTGTTTACCAAAGGCGTATATACTGAATACATAGACAATCAAACGGCGTTCATTCATACCGTAAAGTATGAAGAGCGACTTTTATGTTTTTTCTGAAACTGTTTGAAAAGCGCAAAAAAAACCGGACAAGGCGTCCGGCTTTTGTGTTTGGTTGAAAACCGCGTCATTCGGCGACGGCGATGTTGTTTTGGCGCGCCTTGCTGGTGCGCAGGGCGTTGAACGCGCGCAACAAAACGGAATCGATCGTTTCGTCGGCGTCCGTGCGCGCGGCGATGCTGATGCTGGTCGTGACGGCGATTTTGACGTTTTCGACCATCAAATCGGAATGCATGACTTCGCCGCGGATGCGTTCGGCGACGATCTTCGCCCCCTCCAGCGGAGTTTCCGGCAGCAAAATGGCGAATTCAATGTCGGCCAGCCGTCCCAGATAATCCGAATCGCGGATCGAATTCTGGCACGCCGTCACGGCGACGCGAATCGCTTCGTCGCCGAAAGCGGGGCCGTGTTCCGTGTTCAGGGATTCAAACCGGTCGATCGTCATCAGCAAAACGGACAAATCGCGTTTGTAACGGCGCGCGCGCTTCATTTCTTTCGCCCCGTCCTCCAAAAACTGGCGGCGGTTCAAAACGCCCGTCACGGGGTCGATGACGGTCATTTGGCGCAGTTCCTCTTCCATTTGTTTGCGCGGCGTGATATCAAAACCGACGGAACGGATTTCCTGCAACGAACCGTCGGGGGCGTACACGATCCGGTTTGTCCACGAAATCCAAACTTTCCGTCCGTCTTTGCAAACGCCTTCGTTTTCGTTGTCCAGATACAGGCGCGGGTTGTTTTTGATGCGTTCGACCAGATTCGTCAATGTCTGCCCGTGCGAATCTTTTGCCGGAACGATTGAACCGATGATGTTTTTGGCGATCAGCTCTTCGCGGTCGTATCCGAACAGTTCGCAGGCGTAATCGTTGATGGATCGGATGACGCCGTCCGTGTCCAGACAGACGAACAGGCTTTTCGTGTTTTTAGAGGAGTAGGGATCCATCTGGCGATGTTTTTCCTTTTTCATGTCCTCCAGTTCTTTTTGGCACAGGATCAGCGCGTTTTGCAATTCGACGACCTTTCCTTTCAACGCCGCCCGTTTTGCGCGCAAATTGAACACGCGGCACACGGCAAAAACCAGTCCGGCCGCCAAAACAACGCACAAAACCACGGCGACGGACGCCGGTAAAAACGATTCTGTTTGCATTTTCCACCCCATAAACGCTTTGATATTTTATGTTGTTGAATTTTATCATTTTTTAAGTGACCCACGCAACATTTTTCAAACGATCGTTTCATTTTTGTGACACTGCCCGTCCGGTTCGGAAAAAAAAGGTGCTTTTTTTTAAGACATGGACTATATAACACTAGGCGCGGAAAAGTGTTGTACGATCGGCGCGAATCAGGTTATTTTACCCCCTTGATCGGAGGAACGGGAATGACGCAGGACAAGGTTTCGGCTTTGGAAGCCGTTTCGGACACGTACCATTACGGGTTTGAAACGGATATTGACGCGGAAACGGCGCCGAAAGGGCTGAACGAAGACATCATCCGCTATATTTCGGCCAAAAAAAACGAACCCGAATGGCTGCTGGATTTCCGGCTGAAAGCCTACCGCCACTGGCTGACCATGACGGAACCGCGCTGGGCAAAGGTTGAATATCCGCCGATCGACTATCAGGACATTTATTATTACGCCGCGCCGAAAACGGACAAGAAAACGGAAATTGATCCGGAGCTGATGAAAACCTATGAAAAACTTGGCGTGCCGCTGCACGAACGCGAAGTGCTGGCCGGCGTCGCCGTTGACGCTGTGTTCGACAGCGTTTCCGTCGCGACGACGTTCCGCGACCGGCTGGCCAAGCAGGGCATTATCTTTTCGTCGATTTCCGAAGCCGTGCAAAACCACCCCGATCTGGTGAAAAAATATCTGGGGTCGGTCGTGCCTTACACGGACAACTTTTTCGCCTGCCTGAATTCCGCGGTGTTTACGGACGGGACGTTCGTCTATATCCCCAAAGGCGTGCGTTGCCCGATGGAGCTGTCCACCTATTTCCGCATCAACGCGAAAAAATCGGGGCAGTTCGAACGCACGATGATCATCGCCGACGACAATTCCTATGTCAGCTATCTGGAGGGATGCACCGCCCCGCAGCGCGACGAAAACCAGCTGCACGCGGCGATCGTCGAAATCATTGTCATGAACGACGCCGAGGTCAAATATTCGACCGTCCAGAACTGGTATCCGGGGGACAAGGACGGCAAGGGCGGCATTTACAACTTTGTGACGAAACGCGGATTGTGCCGCGGCGTAAATTCAAAGCTGTCGTGGACACAGGTCGAAACGGGATCCGCGGTGACGTGGAAATATCCGTCCTGCGTTTTAATGGGCGACAATTCGGTCGGCGAGTTCTATTCCGTCGCGATCACAAACAATTACCAACAGGCGGACACGGGAACGAAGATGATCCATCTGGGGAAAAACACGTCTTCGACCATCGTGTCAAAGGGGATTTCCGCCGGAAAATCGCAAAACACCTATCGCGGGTTGGTCAAAATGGGCAAAAACGCCGAAAACGCCCGCAATTTTTCACAATGCGACAGCTTGCTGATCGGATCTGAATGCGGGGCGCACACGCTGCCCTGTATGCTCAGTTCCAATCCGACGGCGTCCGTCGAACACGAAGCGACAACGTCGAAAATCAGCGACGAGCAGCTGTTCTACTGCCGTCAGCGGGGATTGAACGCCGAAGAATCCGTGTCCCTGATCGTCAACGGATTCTGCAAGGACGTTATGCAAAAACTGCCGATGGAATTCGCTGTCGAAGCGACGCGTCTGGTCGCCGTGACGTTGGAAGGCAGCGTCGGTTAAAAAGGAGAATACGATTATGACAGCTTGGCTGGAAATCAACGATCTGCGCGCCAAAGCCGGCGACAAAACCATTTTGAACGGTCTGTCGCTGTCGATCAACGCGGGCGAGGTTCACGTCATCATGGGGCCGAACGGATCGGGCAAAAGCACGCTTTCAAACGTGCTGTGCGGCAATCCGCATTACGAAGTCACCGGCGGTTCCGTGACGTTCAAGGGCGAAGACCTGTTGAAACTGAATGTCGAGGAACGCGCGCGTCTGGGCGTTTTTCTGGCTTTTCAAAGTCCGGTCGAAATCCCCGGCGTGTCCATGGCGACGTTTATGAAATACGCGCTGAACGCCCGTCGCAAAGCCGTGGGGGAAAAGGAATTGGACGCTGTCGGGTTTATGAAGCGGATCAAGGTCAGGGCGCAGGCGTTGAACGTTTCGGACGAAATGTTGAAACGCCCCGTCAACGTCGGATTTTCCGGCGGGGAAAAGAAGCGGCTGGAAACGTTCCAAATGGCGATGCTGGAACCAGATTTCTGCATCTTGGACGAAATGGATTCCGGCATGGACGTTGACGCGGTCAAAGTCGCGGGCAACGGCGTCAAAATCATGCGGTCGCCCGAACGGTCGTTTATGGTCATTTCGCACAACATCAAATTCATTCGCGAACAGATCATGCCGGACAAGGTTCATGTTCTGGCAAACGGGCGCGTTGTCACGGACGGCGGCGTCGAATTGCTGGACGAAGTGGACAGGAACGGCTTTTCCGGCTTTGTGAAAGAGGCGGTCGCGTAAAATGGAAACGCTGGTTAAACGGGAACGCCTGACGGTCGCGGAAAACGAAAACGCCGTTTTCATCGAACGGGAATTGGCGGACAGATTGGAAATCAACGTCAAGGCGGGCGCGCACGTCAAACATTATCGTTTGCACGAAGGGACGGACAACGCTTTGTCGGTCAGGATCGGGGAAAACGCCGTCTATGAACTGGTCACGCTGCATCTGGGAAACGGCGACTTGACGATGTCGTTCGATTTGGCAGGCGAGGGGGCAAACTGCCGCAGTGATGTCGTCTATGTCCTGTCCGGCGATGAAAAATCGGTGATCGCGTCGGATATTCGGCACGGCGCGGACAAAACCGTTTCCGCCCAGCTGGTCAAAGGCGCGGTCGGCGGGCGCGGACACGCCGCGTTTCAAGGCGGCATCCTGATCCCTTATGATAAAAAGGAAATCGATGGCGCGCAGCAGCACCGCGCGTTGCTGTTGTCCCGCGACGCGACGATTGAAGCCGTGCCGCGGTTGGAAATTTACGCCGACGACGTGAAATGCGCCCACGGTTCCGCGATCGGCACGCTGAATCAAGACCAGCTGTACTACATGCGCACCCGCGGCATTGACGAAAACGACGCACGCGCTTTGCTGACAACGGCGTTTTTGAACGAAGTGCTGGACGGGATCAAAGACGAATCCGTCCGCGCGGAATTTGAACGCTTGGCGGACGAGGGGTTGAAAAAATGAGCTTCGATGTTGAAAAAATCCGCGCCGACTTTCCCGCCCTGTCGCTGAGTGTTCACGGCCGGCCGCTGGTGTTTTTGGACAGCGCGGCGTCGGCGCAAAAGCCGCTGTGCGTCATTGAGGAAATGAAACGCCTGTATTTGAACGAATACGCGAACGTCCACCGCGGCGTATATGAATTGTCCGAAAAGGCGACGGTCAATTTTGAAAACGCCCGCAAAAAGGTTCAGCACTTCATCAACGCCGCGTCGGACAAGGAAATCGTGTTCACGCGCGGGGCGACGGATTCGATCAATTTGGCCGCATACACTTGGGGTGCGGCGAATTTGCGGGCGGGCGATGAAATCGTCCTGTCGCAGGCGGAACACCATTCCAACATCGTTCCGTGGCAGATTTTGCAAAGCCGGATCGGGTTTAAAATCAACGTCGCGCCCGTTGACGACAACGGCGATTTCGATTTCGACGCGTACCTGAACCTGTTGAACGAAAAAACGAAACTGGTTTCCGTCGCGCACGTTTCCAACGTTTTGGGGACGGTCTTTCCCGTGAAAGAAATTACGGCGGCGGCGCACAAAGCGGGCGCAACCGTGTTGATCGACGGGTGTCAGGGGGCGACGCATCTGCCCGTTGACGTGCGGGACATCGGATGCGACTTTTATGCTTTTTCCGGTCACAAGCTGTACGGCCCGACGGGGGTCGGCGTTTTGTACGGCCGTCTGCCCGTTTTGGAAACCATGCCCCCGTTCGAGGGCGGCGGCGACATGATCAAAACCGTATCGTTTTCGGGTAGCACATGGGCGGAACCGCCCGCGCGGTTTGAAGCCGGCACGCCCGCGATCATGCAGGCGGTTGGGTTGGGATTGGCGGTCGATTACGTCGAACGGATCGGCATGGACGCCATTGACGCGCACGAACGCGCTTTGGGTAAAATGATGCAGGATCAAATCGCCGCGATTGACGGCGTTCGGGTGATCGGCACGTCGAAAAACAAAGCGGCCGTTGTCAGCTTTGTCACCGACTTTGCCCACCCGCAGGATATCGCTATGGTGTTGGATCAAGAGGCGGTCGCCGTCCGCACGGGGCATCATTGCGCCCAGCCTTTGCACGAACGGTTCGGCGTTTCCGTTTCCGTCCGCGCGTCTTTGGGCGTTTACAACACGGCGGACGACGTTGAAAAATTCGTCGCGGCGGTCGCCAAAGCCAAACGGTTTTTCGGTTGATTTTCATTGCGAAAGGAAAATGGCCATGGACGATGAAAAGATTTCAAAACAAAACGAAGCGGTTCAGAATCTGCCCGCTTTGGCGCCGGAGGAATTGAAAAAGTTGGAAAATTTCACGGGAACGATTGAAATTCCCTTGCCCGCGCCCGCCGCGCCGACGACGGAAAACGCCGAACCCGTCGTGGAAAACGCCACGGCTGACGCCGACGCGCCCGCGAAAACCGGCGGCGACGAAAGCGCGTCCCCGTTGTCCGAAGAAGATTTCAGCGATTTTGAACAGCTGCTGTGGGGCGGGAATATGCCCGACGCTCCGGCGGTCAATTTCGGCGACGAATACGTCGTGGTGGAGGGGACGGAGCTGCCGCCTGACGCGGAACAGGCCAAAATGGACGACATCGTAGCGGCGATCAAAACGGTCGAAGACCCCGAATTGATGCTGAACGTGTACGATTTGGGGTTGATCTACCGGCTGGACAGGCTGAAAAACGGCGATGTCGAAATCGATATGACCGTGACCGCGCCGTCCTGTCCCGTCGCGGGATTGATGCCGAAACAGGTCGCCGAAGCCGTTTCAAAGGTGGCGGGGGTCGGCAAAGTCACCGTCACGCTGGTGTGGGAACCGGCGTGGACGATTGACAAAATGACGGACGACGCTAAACTGGCATTGAATATGTTTTAACAACCGGCACGGTGTTTATGAAAAAAATTCTTTCCCTCCTTTTGATCGTCACCCTGACATTCACGGTTTCTTGTAAAAAGGAAGCGGAAAGAACGGTTCCGTTTGAACGGTTCAGAACGGTAAAACGCCAACTTCTATTCGCGGAAAACAAGGATGCAAGCGCGTATCTGACCAGCCGCGAAGGGCGCGTTGACGACATTTTGCAAAAATATGTAAAGGAGTTTCGCGATACGCATCCGGAGGGGACGACACCGTTTTTACAGTTGAAGCCCGAAATTGAAAAATCGCCCCTGTTCGCGTTGATCCGTAAAATGCCGAAAGGCGCGAATTTGCATTTGCACGCACCGATGGCCGCGCCGGCGGAAAAGCTGTACGATTTGGCCGCGCGGACGAAAAAGCTGTACGTCTATCTGCCGGAAGGGAAAACAAAAACGAAAGGGAACGGGGAAAAGAATTGGGCAAGCTGGCGATGTTCAATCCGAAACACGTTCCCGACGGTTTTGTTCCCTTTCGTTCGGCGGCGGAAAAAGGCCTGCCTAAAAAAGAGTTTATAAAACTGTTGCAAATTCATCGCGGCGGTGAAAAGGCGTGGGGGCGTCTGCGTTCCGCCCATGCCAGAGTGCTGCCGTTCATCAATTCCGAACCGGAAATTTACAAAGCGTTTTTAACGGCCGCGTTTCAAGACGCTGTTGACGACAATATTGATCATCTGGAATTGCGGATGCGGTTCCGGCCGTTCGCCAATAAACGCTATCAGAACGTGACGCAGGAACAGGTTTTAAAAGACGCTTATCTGGAATTTAAACGGAAACACCCCGATTTTTCCCTGAAAATCATTTACACCTTGTCGAAAAAAAAGCATTCTCGCGGCGATTTGATCCTGACGGAATACTATAATATGCTGGATCTGAAAAAACGGATTAAAGACGATTTCGATCCCGAAAATCCCGTCGATTTGATCGTCGGCATGGATATGGCCGGACAAGAGGACGCCGCGTGGCCGTTTTCACGGATGCTGGCGGATTTCGAGGTTTTGTATAATCAGGGATACCTGCGCGACCTGTACCTGCACGCGGGGGAAAGCAACCGCCAGAACTCCTATAACGTTGTTGATGCTTATTTGCTGAAATCAAACCGCATCGGTCACGGAACGAACCTGTACCGTTTTCCGAAACTGGCGGAAAAATTCGTCGCGGAGCAAATTCCGCTGGAAATCGCGCCGGTCAGCAACCATTCGCTGGGATATGTCGGCGATTGGCGCAACCATCCCGCCATTGAATACGTCCGCCGCGGTATTCCCGTCGTTTTGGGATCGGACGATCCGCTTTTATTCGGCAACAACGGGTTGTCGTATGATTTTTTCATCGCCGCCGCGTATTGGGACATGTCGCTGTCCGAATTGAAAAAATTCTGCATCAATTCCATCAAATACAGCGCGGTCACGGAACGGGAGCGCGAAGAGATGATGAACCGCTGGTCGCAGCGGTGGGATAATTTTATCGACGATGTTTTGCAGGATTAGTTGATCTGGTTGACCCAATCCAGATCGTCGCCGTTTTTCAATTCGTGCGGCACTTTGACGTACTTGCTTTCCAGATAGTCGATCATCAGCGGGCTGAGCGCTTCAATCCCCGCGAAAATCATGGACCGGTTGAAATCCTTGCTCAGGAAATATTCGACGATTTCCCATTTGTCCAAATCAATCGCCAGCGACACCGGATTTTTGCCGCCCGTGACGATCAGCGCGGGATCGGCACCCAGTTCGCGCAGGTATTTAACGGCGGGCAGGTGGTCGTCCTCCACCGCCATATACAGCAAAACGGCGGGGTCGATGCCGTCGTTCAACAACGCGTCAATCGTCGCGCACAATTCGCTTTCCGGCAGGGATTTGTTGGCCAGCAACGCTTTAAACTGTTTTTGAAAAGACATATTCGTTCCTTTGCGTCAACGTTGACGGTTGTTTAATAACGTCTGTAATGCGCCGTTGCTTTGCCGTGCGCGCGGCGGACGGGCGGGGGATCGGGATGCCGCGCCCCGCGTTGGCAGGGTTCTCACACTGTCGTCTTTCGCCTTTCCCATAATGTCGTGCCGCATTTCAAAAAAGTGGTTCGCGACCGCTTTCGTTTCGGCAGTGACGGCGCACATCCGCGGTTCGTTCAAAATGTGCGGATCGTGTTTGAAATAACATTCCCCGTTGTTCGTCGCACAAACCGTTTCGACGATCTGTTGCGATGTCATATGATCGGAAAAGGGCATTCCCTTGAACGTATTGATCCGTCCCCAAACGGGTTGCAGATCAACCGACCGCATCGGATCGCGCAGATACCGCATTTCATAAACCGTCATCATGGCGGATTGGTCAAACCATCCTTTGAATGCGTCCTGCATAATGGAGGCTTGGTCATCCACCACCATACCCAACGGTTTTTCGATCGACGGTTTCATCACGGTCGCCGCGATGACGGGGGCGGTTTTGGCGAACGCGCGCCATACGCTTTCGTCCTTTGTCGCTGCGCGGATTTCCAACGCGACTTGTGCCGCGGCCGCCTGCGCGTCGGCTTCGGTCGTGCGGCGCAATCTGACCTCTGTCGCAAAATCCGTCGTGTAAAATTCCGGTACGCCGCGCTGATGCTGTTGAGCGTGGCGTGATTCATGCGCCAGCGTCGCGATCAGCTTTTCATCATCAATCGTCGGGTTCAAGTGAATGCGCTTTTTATCCCTGTTGCATGAACCGAAACTGTTCCTCTGCATGGCAAAGTCCAGAGCATAGCCGTTTTGCGCGGCATCTTCCAATAACTTCCGTCCGGTGGGGGAGTTTTTGGCGATCGCGTTGACCAAAGCGGTCAACCGCCTTTTTTCGCTTTTCGACCCTTTCAATTTGATGTTGATTTCGGGCTTTTCCTCTTTGTAAAAACCGCGCAAAACCGGCAGGGAAAAGATATGCCCCAAAAACGACGCTTCATCCGGAGCGGCGGCTTTTTTTTCTTCCGCCGCCGTTTTGACATCCCGTTGTTCGGGCATTTTCATTCTTTCAAAAACTTGAGCTAAAACGGACATGGCGACACCCCTTTTGCTGTTTGGACGGAACTATAGCACGTTTTGGAAAAAATGGAATAGAAAAAGCCCCCTGAAACGCATATTTCAAAGGGGCTTTCAAATTTTGAAACACTCAACGCGACCGGTCGTTTAAAACGGCCTTGGTCACGGCGGCCTTTTTAACGTCATAGGGCATATCGAAATACCCGTATTTCGGCGCGAAAGAACGCGGACTGCGTTCGGGCAGTTCGCGATAGCTGAAATCTTTCGACCGGTCGGTCAGCTGTTGGCGGCGGTTGAAAAACATATCCGCGGCCGCTTTGGTTTCCGGCATGATGCCGCACATTTTCGGCCGGTTCAAAACGTACGGATCGTTGGCAATATAACATTCGCCGTTTTCCGTTTCGCACACCTGTTTGACAATTTCGACGGGGGACAGGTGGCCGCGGAACGGGCGTTCGGCGAAAATGTGCATTTGCGTCATTTCATCCTTGCCGGCGACGGATTTCAAATGGCTGCGCAGGTATCCGTCTTCGTAAGCGGACACGATTTCATCCTGATCGAACCACCCGCAAAAGGCAATCGTCATATTTTTGTTGCGGTCGGCGACGACCTCCCTCAACGGTTTTTCATGCGAAAAAAGCGGCAGGTCGGCGACGATTTCGGGATAGGACGATTTGAATTCCCGAAACGCCGAACCGTTATGCGTCGCGGCGCGGATTTCCAGCGCGGTTTGCAATGCGGCCGCCTGCGCGTCGGCTTCGGTCGCGCGGCGCAATCTGATTTCGGTTGCGACATCATAAGTGCAGAAATGCGAATTGACCCCGCGCAGATTTTGCTGGGCGTGACGGGATTCGTGTGCCAGCGTCGTTGTCAGCTTGGCGTCGTTCATCATCGGGTTCAGCAATATCGTCTTGCTTTCTTTGTCGCAGCTACCGCAACTGTTTGACATTGCTTCAAAGCCGATCGAGTATCCGTCCTGCAAAATCTTTTTGCCGGTGGGCGAATGGCGCGCGATCGTGTTGATCAGGTGCGCCTGCCGCTTTTGTTCCGTTTTCGATCCGGTCAGCGTAAATGCGATTTCCGGTTTTTCATCCGCGTAACGGCCGCGCACAAGCGGCGACGAAAACACGCGGGACAGAAAAGAACGTTGCGCGTCGGAACGGGTAAAGGCGTCGGATAAAACAGACATGGAAAGCCCCTTTCATAAACTTGACAAAATTATACGCCGTTTTTCGATAAAATAAAACAAAAAAGAACCCGCGGCGGAAAATCGTCGCGGGCGTTTTGTCAATCGGCGGGCAATCAAGCGGCAAACAGCTTTGTCCGCAATTCCTGACGCAGGGTGTCGATGACCTCCAGATCGTGGCGGCGTTTTTCAAAATGCCAGAACGTCCACCCGTTGCAACTGGGCAATCCCTGCAACGCCGCGCCGACTTTGTGGATCGAGCCGGACACGTTGTCCGCCAACAGCGAACCGTCCGAACGGACTTTGGCGGCGAAACGCTGTTTCGCGTCGAACAGCCAGTCGCCCGCCTGTAGCAATCCGTATTCCAGCACCGTTCCGAACGGGATGCGGGGTTCTTTGCGTTTGCACGACATTTGCAATGCGGCCAGATCGGATACCGGCAAAATGGCGTCAATGCGTTCCTGCGCCCCTTTGATATAGCGGGGTTCGCGTTCAATGCCGATAAAGCGACGCCCCAAGCGTTTGGCAACCGCGCCGGTTGTTCCCGTGCCGAAAAACGGATCCAGCACGATGTCGCCGGGTTTGGTTGCCATCATCAACACGCGGTAAAGCAACGCTTCGGGTTTTTGCGTCGAATGCAACTTTTCGCCGTTTTCGTCCTTCAGCCGTTCGTGGCCGCTACAAATCGGCAGATACCAATCACTGCGCAACTGCTTGTCGTCGTTGAACGCTTTCATCGCTTCGTAATTGAACGTGTATTTCGCGTTTGGGCTTTTGGCACACCAAATCAGCGTTTCGTGCGCGTTGCACAGGCGCGTTCCTTTCATGTTCGGCATGGGGTTGTCCTTGATCCACAAAATGTCGTTCAAGATCCAGAAACCCAAATTCTGCAGGATATAGCCGACGCGGAAAATGTTGTGATACGATCCGATAACCGTCAACGTGCCGTCGTCTTTCAACACGCGGCGGGCGGCGGTCAGCCACGCGACCGTGAATTCGTCGTAGGCTTTGGCGTCCGCGAAATGATCCCATTCGTCCGTCACGCCGTCCACCAAAGAGCTGTCCGGACGGAACAAATCGCCGCCCAGCTGCATATTGTAAGGGGGGTCGGCGAAAATCATATCGACGGACTTTTCGGGTAGACTGTTCATCATTTCGATGCTGTCGCCGGGCAAAATAACATTCGTTTTCAAAACGGCCATAAAAAAACCTCCGACCAAATCTGTTCTTGGGGTCAGAATAGGGCGCAGAGGTAATTAATTTATTAACGGCGAAGCTTTTTTGAATAAATTTTCAAAACATTTTCAAATATTTACACTTCATTAACCATTTGCAGCAAAAGCTTATTCCCGCAAAAAGCCATTGTATTCATCCGATTTTTTCATCAGCTCGCTTTCCAGTTTTTCCTTGCCGTACAATTCGATCATCGTCGGTTCGTCACGCAACAGTGAACGTCCCAGCCCCAACCGGCCGTCCGCGGACAATCCCGCCGCGTCCGAAACGGTCGCGCCGATGTCCATGGCGGTGAACGCCGTATGTCGTTTGGAAAAATCGCCGCCGACATTCAAGAACATATTGAATATTGTTCTGTTTCCTTCCTTTCCCAAAACGGGCAGCAAATTGTTTTTGCGCGCCAAATGATCGCCCGTCACAACGACGACGGTGTTTTTGTAATTCGGTAAAGTTTTCAAATCCTCTAAAAAATCCGCCAAAACGCCGTCGAAACACGACACGACATCGGCAAAAGTCTTCGTTTCGGCCGGACACCCCTTTTCCAAATGACCGAAAGGATCGTGCATATTCAACGTCAAAATGAAAAAGGCGAACGGTTTGTCTTTGCGGGACAGGTCTTTCAACCGTTCAAGGGACAGGCGGAACAATTCCTTGTCGTTGATGCCGATAAAAGCGTTCGACTGCACTGATCTTGCGCTTTTCAATTCATCAGCCCCCTTGATTTCGTCAAAGGAATGGGCTTTTAAAAAATCGTCCTTGGATGCGAAGCGCAGCGGATCGGCGGCGTAAAACGAAACATGGTATCCCGATTTTTTTAAAATGTCCGGAAGACAATTCATGTTTTGAAAAAGCGGCGCGCGCACCCGTCCGCGCGTGCTGATCGCGGGAAACAGCGGAATGCCGCAAAACATTCCGACCATGGATGCCAACGTGCTGTCCAATCCGGCGATTTCTGTTTCGCCACCCGCGCGGATTGCCGGAATCTTTCCGGTTTTCTTCAACGGATTTGTCGGGAAAAGCGATTCGTTTCCATAGGTGTTTTCCAGCGATTCAGTTATGACGAGAATAATATTTTCAGGCGGTTTGTTTAAGGGGTGGGGGGGGGGGGTGATAAAGGTTGCATAATGCGTCTGATATATGACTGTATGTTGTATGCTTTTGATTAAATATTGCGGCAACCGTGTCACGGAACAGGTTTCGTAAACGCCGCCGCACAGAATCAAAAGCGTCAGGCACAGCCTGACGTTCTGCGTTTCCTTTGAAACGGTTTTCGTGATGGCCGGAACGATGTGCCAGACAACCGCGTACAAACAAACGCCGGACAGAAACGCGCCGGCGGCAAGCTTCCGTTCAATCGAAAATTCCAGAAAAGTTTTTTGATAAAGCAGGTATGATATCACGGACGAAACCAGCAAATCGCGTTTCGGAAAATAATCCAGAAAAACGCAGAACGTTCCGAGCAACAAACATGACAGGAAACAGACTGTGTGCAAAAACTTTTCATTCACGCGGCAAATCATCACGTTTTTCTGGCTTTTCAACTGTTTTCCGTTTCCTGTAAAATCCGTTTGATCGGCGCGTAGGATTTTCTGTGGTGGACGCATACGCCGTGCGTTTTCAACCCGTCCTGATGCGCTTTGGTGCCGTATCCCGCGTTCTTTTCCCAACCGTAGTACGGAAATTCCTTCGCCAGATCGCGCATGATCCGGTCACGGGTGACTTTCGCGACGATCGACGCGGCGGCGACGGACAGGCTGAGTGCGTCGCCCTTGATTAAAAAACGGGCGGGGCAGGGCAGTTCCGGCGGGATTTTGTTGCCGTCGATGATCGCGAATTCCGGAACGGCGGGCAGGGACGCGACGGCGCGCCGCATCGCCAGAAACGTGGCTTGCAGTATGTTCAAGGCGTCGATTTCCTCCACGCTCGCCATGCCGCACCCGATCAGCGCGTTTGACCGCTTCAGTTCGTCAAACAGGGCTTCGCGTTTCGCGGCGGTCAGCTTTTTGGAATCATCCAGCCCTCGCGCCAGAGAATCCGGAATTTCAAAGTTCGGGAAAATCACCGCGCCCGCGACAACGGGGCCCGCCCACGGGCCGCGGCCGGCTTCGTCAATTCCGGCGGTCAGCGTTGCGCCGGAAAATGATTTTTCATAGGTGAAATCGGGCATCTTTTGCTCTTTATTGTTTGCGATCTTTTTAGTACGCTTTAACGGTTTGGTCAACTTTTTTGCTTGCAAGTTTGTAAAATTTCATTAATCTTTTCTCCGGAGGGAAGCTGTGGCTGGGTTTTATGTCGCCGAAAGCGTTTTGAGCGCGTTTCGAACGGTTTGCGAAAAAAAATATGTGAAAGACAAACCTTTGGGAATCGCAGAGGTTCCGGAGGGGTGTGTTCTGTTGCGCCAAAAGGGCGGATTTAAAGGAATTGGCGTTTTAGACGACCGCAATATTCCCGTCGATTTTTCCAAAAGAGATTACCCGGGGGACGAATTTGTCGTCCCCGACAATCCGGCATATAGGGACGAAACCGTCATTTATGGCGGATATTTGTTCGAACATTGGGGGCATTTTCTGGTCGAAAGCACCTGCCGGCTATGGTATGTTTTGCAAAACGAACACGACAAAACGTCGGTTGTTTTCGCTGTTTCCCGCAAACCGCCCAAAGTCTTTACGGACTTTTTCGAATTACTGGGCATATCGAACAGAATTGTTTTTATTGATCGCCCAACGCGTTTTGCAAAGGTGCTGGTTCCCGAACCGTCGTTTGTCTTTTGCCGGCAGGACGCCATATCGCCGCTGTTTTTAATGCCTTTCGACCGGATTGTCGAACGGGTGAAGGCCGCCGGTTACGACAAAGTGTATTTGAGCAAAAGCAAATGGACGGGACTGGATTTTCAATGCTTCGGCGAAAAAAAGCTGGAACGGGCGTTTCTGGCGAACGGATATCATGTCGTCTATCCCGAAAGAATGACGCTGAAAGAACAGGTCGCCGTTTTAAAAGGTGCGTCTGAAATCGCCTCTCCGGCGGGGACTTTGGCTCATAATATCTTATTTGCACCTTCTTTCGCCCGTCTGATCGTTCTGAACAGAACGCCGGACGCTTTGCCCGTGCAGGCGTGTTTGAACGAACTGAAAAACATTGACTGTTGTTATATCGACGCGTTTTATGCGCCGGTTGCGGTCAGTTTCATAGACGGACCTTTTTTCTGGCATGTCAATGAATTTGTCAAACGGGCTTTTTCGAATTTGAATATGATACCGCCCGCCGTGGACGAAGCCGAGCCTTTTGCGGATTTTTTAAAGGCGTGGGGAAACGTCTATTGGGATAAAAACAAGGCGGCGTACGCACATTTGCGTGATCAGATCGGGGGTGACGCGGACGAATACGCGGTTGTGTCCCGTTTGTCTGACTGTTTTAAGCGGAATTCGGCTTTTAAACGGTTGATTTTCAGGGCGTTGTTCCATCTGACGCGCGGGACGGTCAGAAACCGTTTTAAATTCTTATACAAAGGCGCGTCTTTTGTTTCGACGGCAGAAAATCAAGCGTTTGTCGAACGGTTGAAAAAACGCGAAAAATAACACTTTACCTCTTCTCTGCTCGACGGTGTTTCGTTTATTGCCGAACGAATGATGAAACGTGAAAACTGCGCACGATGACGGGGAGGGCGTTTTTTTCTTTTGGGCGCACTGGAGGGAGCGGAGTGTCAACTTTTCCCCGTATCCGTCCGGCGCGGACATACGGACAAAAAAACATAAAAAAAGGTTGATGACGCGGCCGTTCTGCGCTACAGTCTTTCCCGCAAATCGGGGGCTGTTTTCTTGACACCTGATTTGCGGGTGTCGAGGGAAAAACCCTCTTTTCAATACATTTTTACTTCTTGGAGAAAAAATCCATGGCGGATAAAAACCAAAAAATGAAGATGATGGACGCGAACGAAGCCGCAGCCGGCGTCGCGCATCGTCTGAATGAAGTGGCCGTCATCTACCCGATCACCCCGTCTTCACCGATGGGCGAATGGGCTGATGCATGGGCGGCGCAGGGCGTCAAAAACATTTGGGGCAAGGTTCCCGAAATCTATGAAATGCAGTCCGAAGCCGGCGCGATCGGCGCTGTCCACGGCGCGTTGCAGGGCGGTGCTTTGACGACGACATTCACGGCGTCGCAGGGTTTGCTGCTGATGATCCCGAATATGTACAAAATTGCGGGCGAACTGACCCCGTTCGTGATGCATGTCGCAGCGCGCGCTTTGGCCGCTCACGCCCTGTCCATTTTCGGCGACCATTCCGACGTTATGGCTTGCCGCCAGACGGGTTTTGCCATGCTGTGCTCCAACAACGTTCAGGAAGCGCAGGACATGGCCGCGATCGCGCAGTACGCGACGCTGAAATCCCGCGTGTCCTTCATGCATTTCTTCGACGGTTTCCGCACTTCGCACGAAATCAACAAGATCGAAGTCATTTCCGACGACCAGCTGCGCGAATTCGTCGAAGGTCTGCCGACCTCGTTCAACCGCGAACACGCGTTGACGCCGGATCGTCCGGTTTTGCGCGGCACGGCGCAGAACCCTGACGTGTTCTTCCAGATTCGCGAAGCCGCCAACCCGTACTATGCCAAAGTCGGCGGCATCGTTCAGGAAGCCATGGACAAATACGCCAAGATCACCGGCCGCCAGTATCATCTGGTTGAATACGCCGGTGCCAAAGACGCCGAACAGGTCGTCGTCATCATGGGATCGGGCGCCGATACGACCGAAGCGACCGTCGCCCATTTGAAAGACAAGAAATACGGCGTCGTCAAAATCCATCTGTATCGTCCGTTCCCTGCGGAAGAGCTGGTCAAGGCTCTGCCCGCCACGGTCAAGACGATCGCCGTCATGGATCGCACCAAAGAAGCCGGTTCGCAGGGTGAACCGCTGTATTTGGATGTTGTCGCCGCCGTCGCCGACGCTTTCGGCGCTGGCAAGATCAAATCCATGCCGCGCATCATCGGCGGCCGTTACGGCTTGTCTTCCAAGGAATACACGCCCGCCATGGCCAAAGCCGTGTTTGAAAACGCCGAAAAGGCCGAACCGAAGACCCGTTTCACCGTCGGCATGACCGATGACGTGACAAACCTGTCTTTGGACGTTGACAATTCTTTCGACATCGAAGACGCGGACGTCAAACGCGCGATCTTCTTCGGTCTGGGTGCGGACGGCACGGTCGGCGCGAACAAAAACTCGATCAAGATCATCGCCGGCGAAGACGGTGTCTATGGCCAGGCTTACTTCGTGTACGACTCTAAAAAATCCGGTGCGATGACGACGTCGCATTTGCGTTTCGCAAACCACGTCATCAACGCACCGTACCTGATCAACAAAGCCGACTTTGTCGCTTGCCACCATTTCCCGTTCTTGGAAAAGATCGATATGCTGGCGCAGGCGAAAGACGGCGCGGTGTTTCTGCTGAACGCCCCGTTCAAAGCGGAGGAAGTCTGGGATCATCTGCCGGTCGAAGTTCAGGATGAAATCATCAAAAAACACCTGAAACTGTATTCGATCGACGCGGTCGAAGTCGCCAAACAGACCGGTATGGGCCGCCGCATCAACACGATCATGCAGACGTGCTACTTCGCGCTGTCCGGCGTTCTGCCGCGCGACGAAGCCATCAAGGCGATCAAAAAGTCCATCGAAAAGACCTATATGAAAAAAGGTCAGGCGCTGGTTGACAAAAACTTCGCCGCCGTGGACGCGTCTTTGGCGCACCTGCACGAAATCAAAGTGACGGAAAAACCGACGTCGCAGTTCAAACGTCTGCCGGGTGTTCCCGCCGAAGCCCCCGAAATCGTTCGCAAGGTCGCGGGCAAGATTTTGGAAGGCAAGGGCGAAGAACTGAAAGTGTCCGATTTGACGTGGACGGCCGACGGCACGTGGCCGACGGCGACGACGCAGTACGAAAAACGTTGCATCGCGTCCGACATCCCCGTTTGGAACCCCGAAGCGTGCATCCAGTGCGGCAAATGCGCCATGGTTTGCCCGCACGCCGCGATCCGCGCCAAAGTCGCCACGAACGAAGATCTGAAGAAGGCGCCCGCCGGATTCAAATCCGCCGCGTTCAAAGGCAAGGACTTCGCGGATTCCGCTTGGATCATTCAGGTCGCTCCGGAAGACTGCACGGGTTGCACGTTGTGCACGCGCGCCTGCCCCGAAGTCAAAGGACAGAAAGCGATCAATATGGAACCGATCGCCGCGCATCTGGATCAGGAAAAGAAGAACTTCGACTTCTTTATGCAGTTGCCCGACGTTGACCGCACCAAGATCGAAAAGAAACTGGTCAAAAACGTTCAGCTGTTGCGTCCGTTGTTTGAATTCTCCGGTTCTTGCGCCGGTTGCGGCGAAACCCCGTATGTCAAACTGTTGACGCAGTTGTTCGGCGACCGTTTGATGATCGCCAACGCGACGGGCTGCTCGTCCATTTACGGCGGCAACCTGCCGACCACCCCGTACGCCAAAGACGCGAACGGCCGCGGTCCGGCTTGGTCGAACTCGTTGTTTGAAGACGCGGCCGAATTCGGTCTGGGTATGCGTCTGGGCGTCGATTTCCAGAAAAACTACGCCAACCAGATGATCAAAGATCTGGAAAGCGAAATCGGCGGCGATCTGGTCAACGCGATTTTGACCGCTCCGCAGACGAACGAAGCCGAAATCAAGGCTCAGCGCGAACGCGTTGACGCTTTGAAAGCCAAACTGTCCGCGATGAACGGCGAAGAAGCCAAACGCCTGAACAGCGTTGCCGACTACTTCGTTGAAAAATCGATCTGGACGCTGGGCGGCGACGGCTGGGCGTACGATATCGGTTACGGCGGTCTGGATCACGTCCTGTATTCCGGCAAGAACGTCAACATTCTGGTTCTGGATACCGGCGTGTATTCCAACACCGGCGGTCAGCAATCCAAAGCGACCCCGATCGGCGCGTCCGCGAAATTCGCGGTCGCCGGCAAGGCGTTGCCCCGCAAGGATCTGGGCATGATCGCGATGTCGTCCGAAAACGTCTATGTCGCGCAAGTCGCGATGGGCGCCAACGACGCACAGACGATCAAAGCGTTTGTCGAAGCGGAATCCTTCAACGGTCCGTCTTTGATCATCGCGTACTCGCATTGTATCGCCCACGGTTACGAAATCGGTGAACAGGGTCTGGAACACCAGAAAGCCGCTGTCGAATCCGGTTTCTGGCCTTTGTACCGTTTCGACCCGCGCCGCGTGGCGGAAGGAAAAGCCGGTTTGCAGCTGGATTCCAAAGCCCCGACAAAAGTCATGGCGGATTACATGGCGAACGAAACGCGTTTCCAGATCGTCAAAAAAGCCGATCCCGAACGTTACGACCGCTTGGTCAAGTTCGCTCAGGAACAGGTGGAAGAACGCCGCAAACTGTATGAACATCTGGCCGAAGAAAAATAATCGGACGCCAATCAGAAAAAGCCCCCAAGGAAACTTGGGGGCTTTTGCCGTTTCAAAGCGGGGCGGAGCAACTTTTTTGCGGCCGAACAAAGATGCCTGATTTTTCACACAGCAAGCTGATTTTCAGCTGACGAGCGTATGCTTTTTGACCGTCGGCATAGCCGCGACGAAATGAAAATGCCGATCAAGCCAGTTTCCCATAAGTCCGACGACCTTTCCCATGGTAAACGCCGCCAGTACCGTTCCAACACCCAGCCCGTCCAAATACCCCAGAAAAGCAAAGGTCAGCGCGCCCGTGACCGCAAGACACCCCACGTCAAAAACGATTTTCACTTTCGGATACCCGACGCCGGTGATGTGCGACACTTCGCGCGGGAAAAGATCCGTCGGAATGATCGGCAGACGGCATCGGTTTGAAAGGGCGATCCCGAAGCTGATCAGCAGATAGCTGATGATAAAATATACCACGCGTCGGGCGAGGTCGTCGGGCAGCGTGGCAACCCATAATCCGTGCAAATCAAGCATCGCCCCGAAAACGAACCCGACGACAAAGCTGAACAGATAGTCAAGCACGAAACGCCGACGCATCAACATCAGGCTCAGAATCAAAAGCCCCTGAAAAATATACGTCCATGTTCCGAGCGTCAACGCGGGCAATACTTCGGAAAAGGCGAACGGCACGCTTGAAATCGCCGATATGCCCGAACCGGAATACAGCATCAGAACAACGCCGAAACTGTTGATGACGACGGCCAGCATCAGCGCCGCTTCACCCCGCAAAATCCTTTTCCTTATTTTGCCACGTTTTTCTTCCATAGTCTGTTCCTCCTTGTACAATCCGCCGCGGCGGGCGTTCACAAATAGCATTTTTTGACACCGCTCTCATATATTTACAAATGAATAATTTTTCAAAAAATATAGATAAAAACTATTTATCGTGCTATAGCGGAAAAAAACAAGGAGGTGTCGGTATGAACCTGTTTTATCTACGATATTTCGTTACCTTGGCAAAAGTGCGGCAATATACGAAAGCGGCCGAACAGCTGTGCATCACGCAGCCGAGCCTGAGCCATGCGATCGCGCAACTGGAAAAGGAGCTGGGGCTGCCGCTGTTTGAAAAGACCGGCAGAAAAACGATGCTGACCCGTTTCGGCGAAGAGTTTCTGGATTGCGCCGAACGCACTCTCGCGACGCTGGACGCCGGCGTGGAATCGATGCGGCGCGGCGCACGCGGCGACGGGCTGATACGTTTGGGGTTTCTGCGGCCGCTCGGCGTGGAGTTCATACCAAGGCTGGCCGCGGAATTTCTGCGCGAAACGCCGGATGCGGACATCCGGTTCAGCTTTTACACCGGCGTCAGCCAAACCCTGCTGGAGGGATTGTCCACGCGCAAATTTGATCTTGTATTTTGCTCTGAACCATTGCAAAAACAAGGACTTACGGCCGTCCCCGTCCAAAGGCAAGAGCTGGTTCTGATTGTGCCGAAAGATCATCCGCTTTCCTCAAGGCACAGTGTGGGGCTTCAAGAAACCGCGCCGTATCCGCAGGTCTTTTTTGAAAAAAGCTCCGGCATCCGCGCCGTCGTGGAACAGATGTTTCAACGCGTCAATGTCGAACCGCGCATCGCGTACGAAACGCAAGAGGATCAGGTCGTCGCGGGGCTGGTCGCCCAAGGCTTCGGCATAGCGGTCGTCCCTTATATGGATTTGCTGTTGAAACTGGACGTCAGGATATTGCAGATCAGCTCTCCGGCTTATGAACGAAACCTTTTCATGGTCAGCGACAACGGCACGTTCATGCCGCCGTGCGTACAGCGTTTCCGGCAGTTCGTAATAGACAGCGAAACCTTTAATTGGAAAGAACGTATATAAAAATATAGAAATTTTACATAAAAATCCCGCATTAAAAGCCGAACGCAACGACTTTTCGGAACAGGCGGGATTTCAGGTGTCGCGTTATATCATCCGTTAAAACGGCTGGAAAGCGATTTTCCGCTTTTTTTTGGTGAATTTTCATATAAACTGTTTGCAACAATATGATTCGTCATATTTTTTCATCTTAATGCAAGAGAGGTTTTTATGCAAAAGCTTGAAAAGCAATTCCATATTCATTGTGTTGAAGGCGATGTCGGCCGTTATGTCATTCTGCCGGGGGATCCGGGGCGTTGCGAATCCATCGCCAAACTGTTCGACGATCCGCATCACGTCGCGCAGAACCGCGAATACAACGTTTACACCGGCACGCTGTTGGGGGAAAAGGTTTCCGTCTGCTCGACCGGCATCGGCGGCCCGTCCGCGTCGATCGCGATGGAGGAATTGCACAACATCGGCGCCGACACGTTCATTCGCACGGGGACTTGCGGCGGCATTGATCTGGACGTTCAATCGGGCGACATCGTCGTCGCGACCGGCGCCATCCGTTTTGAACACACGTCGCAGGAATACGCCCCGATCGAATATCCCGCGGTCGCCAATCTGGACATCACGATCGCTTTGCGTCAAGCGGCTTTGGCCATGGGCAAAACGACGCATACGGGCGTTGTGCAGTGCAAAGACGCTTTTTACGGCCAGCACAGCCCCGCGAAAATGCCGGTTTCCTATGAATTGTTGCAAAAATGGGAAGCGTGGAAACGTTTGGGCGTCAAGGCCAGCGAAATGGAATCCGCGGCTTTGTTCGTCGTCGCCGACGCGCTGAAATGCCGCTGCGGCTCTTGTTTCCACGTGATTTGGAATCAGGAACGCGAAGCGGCCGGATTGGATCAGAAAATGTCCGAAGACACGTCGGCCGCTGTTCGCGTCGCCGTTGACGCGTTGAAGATCATCATTGAACAGGATCGCGCGGCAAAGAAATGACCGTTTGACGGAAACAACGAAAAAGGCGGAAGAAATTTTCCGCCTTTTCCTTTTTAATCAATGTGTTAAAATTCGTACTTAACGTTGAATCCCAATAAATAAGCCCCTTGGTCGTCCGGCGCGTAGGGTTCTTTGATGTTGTTCGTGCCGGCCAAAACGTATTCGGCGGAAATGCCCAAAGCCATATTCCGGTAAACGAACAGGCTACCGTCGGCAAAAAACGTCAAATCCTTATTGCGGACGTGATCCATCGTGTCCCAGCTGAAACGCAGGCCGACATCGGCCGTGGAACGTTCGCCGGCCTGAATGTGCATCGCGCCCGTGATGCCGTATTCGTCAAACTGCTGATCGTTGCCGTAACCGATGTTGTGGTAATCCAACCGCGTGTAGGCGAAGACTTTTTCGCCGGTTTCCGTTCCGGCCATCACATACAGATGCGTGTCTTTCTGGTCTTCGTTGCTTCTTTCCTTCCATTTGGAAAAATCCGTGCGCGTCACGTCTGCGCCGATTTGAACGCGCCAAGCTTCGTCAATCGTGTTGACTTTCGTTCCGATCATCCATTCCCAATCATGGAACGACGCGGCGCCGTCCTTTTTCGTCCAGTCGAACCCGACCGAACCGTAAACAGCCCACGTTCCCGTAATGCCGTAGGTCAACGTTTCCGTCAAAGCGGATTTGCGCGCGTTTTTCAAAACGGGATATCCGGCTTTGCGCGGTGCGTTGATCGAAGCGTCCAGCTTGACATTGGAATAGGTCAGTTTGGAATCCAGCATGAAACCGCGATCCGTGATGTAAAACGGATTGGTCATGTCGGCGAACCCCTGCGTCGCCGTTTTCGCCTGCGCCTGTTCTTGCGCCTGCGCGGAAAAAGCGGTCAGGGTGAACACGGTCGCGTATAAGATTTTTTTCATAATTTTTCAACCTTTCGTCCTGTTTTGAACGGATCAAAGTATAGGCGGAAAAGTTTAACCCTTTATGAAAAGCGTAAAAAGTTTTGATTTTTCGCAAAAACGGCTGTAATCTGCCGGAAAAACGGAGGAAACGACATCATGGGTATGCGCAAGATGAAGCTTTGGTTCACCAAGAAAATCCACGGTTACGATATGCCTGTTTGCCAGAAATCGAAACCGTGGCAGATCAAGCCGACCGATCGGTTTTTGCTACTGGCGCCCCATGCCGATGACGAAACGATCGGGTGCGGCGGATTTTTGCTGAAATACGGGGCGCAGTGCGATGTCGTTTTGCTGACGGACGGGCGGCACGGCGACGCCGATGTCAAACCCGAAGAAATGATCGACATCCGCAAAAGGGAATTCGAGGATGTCATGACGCGCTGCGGCGTTAAAAGCTTTCGTATGCTGAATGTCGAAGACGGTCGCCTGATTGATTGTTTCAGGGATTTTTCGACGCTGGATTTTAAAGGGTACGACTATGTGATGATGCCGCATCCCATGGATTTTCATAATGATCACATGGCGGTTAGCTGTCTGTTCAAACGGTTGTGCCGCACGCAACCGTTTAACGGTTCGATCGTATATTATGAAATTTGGAACACTATGGCCGCGCCAACGCATTACATCGACATTTCCGATGTCGCCGATGAAAAAAGAAAGCGCATCAACTTGTATAAATCCCAAATCAAAAACATCGACTACGCGTCGCGCATCCTCGGATTGAACCATTACCGCGGCATACGCCACCACGTCGAATACGAAGAAGATTTCCAAATCGAAAAGATCTGAGAATATGCGCGCCTCTACGGTCAAATGGGTTGTCTTTGCGGTGACCTCTTTGGGAAATTTCATCGGGATGTTGGATTTTTCATCCGTCAACATCGCTTTGTACAACATTTCCAACGCGTTTAATCTGCCGGTGTCCGCCGTTCAATGGGTGATGCTGTCGTATCAGATTGTTCTGACCAGCTTGCTGACGTTTTTCGGGCGGCTGGGCGACATGGTCAGCCGGCGAAAGCTTTACGCGGCCGGATTTTTGCTGTTCGGCGTCGGGGCGGCATTGTCCTGTTCGGCCGTCAATTTCTGTATGCTGCTGTTCGCGCGGACGGTGCAGGGCGTCGGCGGTTCGATCCTGATATCCAATTCGTTCAGCATCGTTTCGACGGTGTTCAAAGGGCGCAGACGCGGCAAAGCGTTGGGATTTATGGGTGCCGTGACGCATTTGGCCGGTATGACCGCGCCGTCGATCAGCGGTTTTTTAATGGGAATGTTCAGCTGGCGTGAAATTTTCCTGCCCGGTTGCGTGCTGTCGTTCGCGGGCGCGGTGCTGGCTTTGCGGATCATTCCGGCGGGAACGGCGCGCGCGAAAACGCCGATTGATGTCAAAGGAACGGTTCTGTTGATGGCCGGCGTGGCGTCTTTGCTGTTTATGATCGCGCAATCCCCGTCGTGGGGGCTGTTGTCCGCGAAAACCGGAACGGCCGTGCTGGCGTCCGTCCTTTGCCTGTACGCCTTTTTCCGGCAGGAAAGGGGGACGAAAGCGCCGCTGGTCGATTTCGGATTGTTCCGCGTTCCGGCGTTTCTGTTCGGCAATCTGGCTTTGTCCGTATCGTATCTGGCCATGTATCCGAACACGATCCTGTTTCCCTTTTATTCGCAAGGCGTGTTGGATAATTCGGCCGTTTTGACGGGATTGCTGATTTTGCCGTTTTCGCTGTTTTATTTGGTGACGGCCGTTTCGACGGGAACGCTGTCCCCGCACAAAAGGATGTTCGCCGGCATGGCTTTGCTGGGAACGGGGCTGTTCCTGTTTACGCTGACCGGATTTTCCACCCCCTTGGCGGCACTGGTTTTGATGCAGATCGTCATGGGCGTCGGCAACGCGTTTTTCCAACCGTCGGTCAATACGGCGATTTTAAACGCGACGCCCAAGGAAAGTGTCGGTATGGCCAGCGGTGTTTTGTCGCTGTTTCGCAACACGGGCATCGCGACGGGCAGCGTCGTTTCCGTCGGATTGTTCGAGGTGTGCAAAAACACGCTCCGATCGTCGGGTGTCGCGGAAAAACAGGCGATGCTGTCCGCGTATCATTTCGCGTTGTATTGCGGAATCGCTTTCGCCTGCCTAAGTTTATTCTTTGTGATCAAAGCCCGTCGGGCGATGCAAAAGGATACGCAAAATGATTAAACGGATATTTTTGTTTTTGATCGTCAATTTCGTCGTTCTGCTGACGATCGGTTTTCTGACGCGCGTTTTCGGCATTGACCGCTGGCTGGTCGGGCAGGGGATTGATTACGGTCAACTGCTGGCGTTTTCGGCTGTTTTCGGGTTTACGGGAGCATTCATCTCTTTGTTAATGTCCAAAACGATCGCCAAGGCGTCCACCGGTGCGCGCACGATTGCCGCCCCGCAAACGCAGGACGAGGCGTGGCTGGTGCAAACGGTCGCCGATCTGGCGGGCAGGGCGGGCGTCAACACGCCGGAAGTCGCCGTATATCGCGGTTCGGCGAACGCTTTTGCAACGGGCGCGTTTAAAAACGACGCGCTGGTCGCCGTTTCGACGGGATTGATGCAATCCATGACGCGGCCGCAGATTCGCGCCGTTTTGGCGCACGAAATGTCCCACGTCAAAAACGGCGACATGGTGACGATGACTTTGGTTCAGGGCGTTTTGAACACGTTTGTTTTCTTTTTCGCCCGTGTCGCGGCCTTTTTTCTGAATTCGCGCAAGGACGACGACGGCCGCCGCCGCGCGCCGGACACGGGATATTACTTCACGGTGCGTATTTTTGAATTCGTGTTCGGTATTTTGGCAAGCATTGCCGCCTGTGCTTTTTCCAGAAAACGCGAATACCGCGCGGACGCGGGGGCGGCGGAACTGCTGGGGGCGCCCGACGATATGATTGCGGCGCTGCGCACGTTGGGATCGGCGGACATCCGGCCGTTGCCGGCGGAAATGAAAGCGTTCGGCATTGTCGATCTGCCGTCGTTTTCCGAATTGTTCGCAACGCATCCGTCCTTGGCCGACAGGATCAAAGCTTTGTCGAAAAACACCGTTTCGCCGCGGCCGGACAAAAGAAAACCGAACAAGACGGGCGGCCTGTTCGGTTCGGTTTCAAAATCGGGAAGTCCTTGGGATTAAGGATTAACTATTCCGGACAACGCTTTGAAAACGTTTACAAACATTTCCGGCGTCAGTTTTCCCGTATTGACGTTGTAGCGCGACGTGTGATAGGTGTCCAGCAATAAAATGCGCCGTCCGTTCCAATCCAATTCGTGCAGTGCGTTGTGAGCGAATTTGAACGCGGATTTTTTTTGTCCCAAAACGGACAGGACGGCGTTGTGCGCCAATCCTCCCAACGCCAGAACAACTTTCAGGTTCGGCATGGCGTCGATTTCATCCGCCAGATATTCGCCGCATTGCCGCACTTCGTCGCCGGTCGGCTTGTTTTCCGGCGGAACGCAACGCACCGCGTTTGTCAGCCGCGCGTTAACCAGCCGCACGCCGTCGTCCGGCCGCGCCTTGTATTCGCCGGTTGAAAATCCGAAATCATGCAGACATCCGTACAACAAATCGCCCGCGAAATCGCCGGTGAACGGCCGTCCCGTCCGGTTCGCCCCTTTCAATCCGGGGGCGAGGCCGACAATCAGCAACTCCGCGTCCAAATCCCCCAAAGAGGGGACGGGAGCGTTGTGAAAATCGGGATACAGCCGACGATTCTTGTCCAAAAAAGCGGATAAACGCGGACACCGGCGGCACGACGCGTCGGGACAGGTGAACGTTTTACGGGACATAATCCGTCTTTTCCCCGCCGACTTCGCTGTACAGAATGGACTGCGCCTTTGAAAAATCGGGTTCGCCTTTTGTCGGGACGGGGCCGCGGGAAATATCCTTGATCAGCGATGACAGATCCGTGAAATGGTCGGCCTGACGGCGCAGTTCGTCCGCCACCATAGGCGGCTGGGACTGGACGGTCGAAACGACGGTCACGCGGACGCCCTTGCGCTGGACGGCCTCGACCAAACTGCGGAAATCGCCGTCGCCCGAAAACAGGATGGCGTGGTCGATGTTTTCCGCCATTTCCATCAAATCGACGGCCAGTTCGATATCCATGTTCCCTTTGATTTTGCGGCGTCCCATCGCGTCGGTAAATTCCTTTGTGGGCTTCGTCACCATGGTGTATCCGTTGTAATCCAGCCAATCAACCAGCGGGCGGATCGGAGAGTATTCCTGATCCTCCACCAGCGCGGTGTAGTAAAACGCGCGGATCAAGCGGCCTTTGGTCGAAAAAAAGTCCAGCAGTTTTTTATAATCAATGTCGAATCCCAACAATCTGGCCGCGGCGTACAGGTTGGAACCGTCGATAAACAGGGCGATTTTTTCGCCGGCATAGCAACGCATAAACGCATTCCTTTCAAAAAATAATTTAAAAACCTTGTTCAGAATACCCCCGATTTCCCTTTCTGCCAAGCTGAATTTGCGGCCATGGGCGCGGACGCGGGAAAAGGACGCGGTTTTTATGCAGAATGCGCTTGCATTTTCCGGCGGATTGACGATATAACAATAAACCTTAAGGTTTTTGTGCACACTCTTTGAATTGGAAGTTGAAAAATGGCTCGCGTTACCGTAGAAGACTGCGTTTTAAAAGTTCCCAACCGTTTTGAATTGGTTTTGTTGGCCGCCCAGCGCGCCAAAGATTTGAGCGCCGGCGCGCAAATGAACGTCGAACAGGATCGCGATAAAAATCCCGTCGTCGCTTTGCGCGAAATCGCCGAAGACAAAGTTAGCCGCGACAATCTGGAAAACGAATTGGTAACCGGTATGCAGAAATTTGTCAAGGAAGAGGAAGCTCCCGCCGACGAAGATGAAAATTTGAAAGCCGCCGACGCCGAACTGGCCGCTTTGGACACGGATTTTTCCTATATCAACGATACGGAAGCCGCCGTTGAAAAAGCCGGCTCCTTTGAAGTTACCGAAGAATAATCTCCGACTCGCTTGACAGGGGGAGGTCGGTCATGCTGCGGCAGTTTGAGTTGGTGGAACGCGTCCGGTCGTACGATCCGAACGTGGACGAGGAAGGGTTGGACAGGGCGTATGTTTTCGCCTGCAAAATGCACGGTTCGCAAAAACGCGCGTCCGGCGACCCGTATTTTTCCCACCCTGTCGAGGTCGCTGGCATCCTGACCGAATACAAACTCGACTACGCTTCGATCGTGACGGCGTTGTTGCACGACACAATCGAGGACACGGCCGCGTCCTACGACGACATCAAACAGATGTTCGGCGAAGAGGTGGCAAAGCTGGTCGAGGGGGTGACGAAACTCAGCCGCATCCAGCTGCAATCCGACCAGACGAAGCAGGCGGAAAATTTCCGCAAGCTGCTGCTGGCGATGTCCGAAGACATCCGCGTCCTGCTGGTCAAGCTGGCCGACCGCGTCCACAATATGCGGACGCTGAAATACCATAAAAATCCCGAAAAACGCCGCCGGATCGCGCGCGAAACGATGGAAATCTACGCGCCGCTGGCCGAACGCATCGGGATGCAGGAAATGAAAAACGAGCTGGAAGAGCTGTCGTTTAAGGAACTTTATCCCGAAGCGTACGAATCCATTACGACACGCCTGTCGTTTTTGCGCGAACAGGGCGGGGATCTGGTTTCCCGCATCATCGAAACGCTGAAAAACGATTTAAAGGATTCCGGCATCAAATGCGAAGTGACGGGACGCGAAAAGTCGCCGTATTCCATTTGGCGCAAAATGCAGCGGCAGAATGCGACGTTTGAACAACTGTCGGACATCATGGCTTTCCGCGTCATCGTGCCGACCGTGGCCGACTGCTATCACGTTTTGGGGATCATCCACACGAAATACCCCATGGTTCCCGGGCGGTACAAGGATTACATCTCGACCCCGAAGCCCAACGGGTACAAATCCCTGCACACGGGGGTCATCGGGCCTGAAAAGCACAAGATCGAGATCCAGATTCGCACGCAGGAAATGCACGACATCGCGGAAATCGGTCTGGCGGCGCACTGGCGTTACAAACAGGGCGATTATAAAACGGACGGGCGGCAATTCGCGTGGCTGCGGGAATTGCTGGACATTATGGAACAGTCCGACAACCCCGAAGAATTCCTTGAACACACCAAAATGGAAATGTATCAGGATCAGGTGTTCTGCTTTTCACCGAAAGGCGACCTGATCACTTTGCCCAAAGGCGCGACGGCGATCGACTTCGCCTACGCCGTCCATTCGGGTGTGGGCAACAAATGCGTCGGCGTGAAAATCAACGGAAAGATCCGGCCGCTGCGCACGGAATTGACGAACGGCGATCAGGTCGAGATTCTGACATCGAAAACGCAAACGCCGTCGCCGGAATGGGAACGTTTCGCCGTGACGGGCAAAGCGCGCGCGGCCATTCGCCGTTTCGTGCGCGCCCAGAAACGCGAACAGTATCTGGAAGTCGGCCGCCAGATGTTGCAGCGCGCCTATAAATCCGAGGGATACGAATATTCCGACAAGAGTTTGGAAAACGTCCTGACCAATTTCAAACAGGCGACCGTCGAAGATTTGATCGCTTCCGTCGGCGAAGGCGTCATCCTGCCCGCCGACGTGGTCGAATCCGTCTTCCCCGGTCACAAATCGCGGTTGGGACGCGCGGTTGACGCGCTGAAACGCGGCGTGAAAAAGATCGGCGACAAGGCCGAGGGCAAAAAACAAAGCCCGATCAAAGGGTTGATTCCCGGCATGGCAATCAATTTCGCCAAATGCTGCCACCCGTTGCCCGGCGACCGCATCGTCGGCATTGTCACGACGGGCAAGGGCGTGACCATTCACACGATCGACTGCGTCACTTTGGAAAAATTCGCGGGCGAACCGGAACGCTGGCTGGACGTTTCGTGGAACGAGGATGTCGTTTCCGGCGAAAGCCACATTTCCCGCCTGCGCATCGTTCTGGTCAACCAACCGGGCAGTTTGGGGACACTGTCGAACGTGATCGCCAAAAACCACGGCAACATCGCCAATTTGAACATATTGGAGCGCACGGCCGGATTTTTCGACCTGACCGTCGATATCGAGGTGCGCGACGTCCGGCATTTAAGCGACATCATGGCCGCTTTGCGCGCCAGCCCCGGAATCAGCTCCGTCCGGCGCGCGCAGGATTGACAATGATCATCGGCGTCGGAACAGACATGGTGGACATCCGCCGCATCGAAAAATCGGCGGAACGGTTCGGAACGGCTTTTTATTCCAGAATTTACACGGATGCGGAGCGCGCGGCGTGCGATTCCCGCGCCGGCCGGAAAAGACCGTCGGCCTACGCCATGCGTTTCGCGGCGAAAGAAGCGTGTTCCAAAGCCTTGGGCACCGGATTGCGCCAAGGCGTTTTCTGGCGCGACATGGAAAACGCGAACCTGCCGTCCGGCCAGCCGGTCATGCGGTTGACGGGCGGGGCTTTGGAACGGCTGCGCGCTTTGACGCCCGCCGGTTTCCGGCCGGTCGTAAACGTTTCGTTGACGGACGAATATCCGTACGCGCTGGCTTTTGTCGTCATCAGCGCCGAAGTTGAATGAGAGGATAAATCTATGGAAGAAAAAAACGCGCAGGGCGGATTTTGGGAAACGACGAAAACGGTTGTTTACGCCGTTTTGATCGCTTTGTTGGTTCGCACGGTTTGGGCGGAACCGTTCAGCATCCCGTCGGGGTCGATGATACCGACTTTGCTGGTCGGCGATTACCTGTTCGTTTCCAAAATGTCCTACGGCTACAGCCGCTATTCCCTGCCGTTCGGAATGCCTTTGATCAAAGGGCGCGTTTTCTACACGGAACCGAAACGCGGCGACGTGCTGGTTTTCAAAATGCCGTCGGACAACAAAACCGATTACATCAAACGCCTGATCGGGCTGCCTGGGGATAAAATTCAGGTCAAGGACGGCCGCCTGTACATCAACGGCAATATGATCGACCGTCGGGAAGAGGGCGAATACGTCATGCGCGACCCGTCGGGCAAGGCGCTGCGCTTTACGAAATACACGGAAACCCTGCCCGAGGGCGTCACCCACCCGATCATTGAAATGTCGGACGAAGCACCGTTTGACAACACCGAGGAATTCACCGTGCCGGAAGACCATTTCTTTATGATGGGGGACAACCGCGACAATTCACTGGACAGCCGATCGATCAAGGTCGGTTTCGTGCCGAAAGTCAATCTGGTCGGCCGCGCGAAATTCCTGTTCTTTTCCAACGACGGCACCGCCGCGTGGTGGCAGGTTTGGAAATGGCCGATGGCCGTGCGCTGGTCGCGTTTGTTCAACGGGATTAAATAATGTCCGATTGCGCCGATTTGTTTCCCGTTTTAGGGTACGCCTTTAAAAATCAAAAACTGCTGAAACAGGCGCTGACGCTGGGGTTCAGCAAGCATTTTTCCGGCTATGAACGGTTGGAGTTTCTGGGCGACCGCGTTTTGGGCGTCAGCGTCGCGGAAATGCTGTTTTCCAACTATCCCAAGGAACCGGAGGGCGATCTGGCGCGCCGGTTTTCCGATTTGACGCGGGCGGAAACCTTGGCCGACATCGCGCGGGAATTGCGGTTCGACAAATACCTGACATCGGCCGAACCGTCCAACAAGCCGGAGCTGACAAAGGCCGTCCTGTCCGACGTGTGCGAAGCCGTCATCGCCGCGCTGTATCTGGACGGCGGTTTTGATGTCGCACGCGCTTTCGTCATGAAATACTGGACGGAACCGATGAAGCGATATCAGGCGCCGCCGGTCGATTCCAAAACGAAACTGCAGGAATGGACGCAGGCTAAAAAGCTGCCTTTGCCGGTTTACACCGAACTGGATCGGACGGGTCCCGCCCACGCGCCCGTCTTCGTTATGCGCGTTTGCGTCGAGGGATACGCCCCCGTTCAGGCCAAAGGCGCGTCGAAACGCGAAGCGTCGCAGGCGGCCGCCGCCGAATTTTTGGAAAGGCTGGGCAAAAATGGCTGAGAAGTGCGGTTTTGTAACGCTGTTGGGCGCGCCGAACGCCGGAAAATCGACGCTGGTCAACTATATGGTCGGTGCAAAAGTGTCGATCGTTTCGCCCAAAGTCCAGACGACGCGGTCGCGCGTGCGCGGCATCGTGGTCAAGGGGGACTGCGAAATCGTTTTGATCGACACGCCGGGGATATTCAAACCCAAACGCCGTTTGGATCGCGCAATGGTCGCCGCCGCGTGGCAGGAAGCCGAGTATTCCGACGTTCGCCTGTTGCTGGTGGACGCCAAGCGCGGCATTGACGACGACACGCGTTCGATTATAGATTCTCTGGTTAAAAACAAGCAGAAATGCGTTCTGGTCTTGAACAAAACGGATCTGGTCAAACCGGCAAAACTGGTTGAACTTTCCGCCGAATTGAATAAATCCGCGCTGTTTTCGGAAACGTTCATGCTGTCCGCCGCGACGGGCGAGGGCGTCGATACGTTGGAGGAACACCTGCTTTCCCGTATGCCCGACGGTCCGTTCATGTTCCCCGCCGATCAGGTTTCCGACCTGCCGGACAAATTGCTGGCGGCGGAAATCACGCGCGAAAAGCTTTATATGAACCTGAATCAGGAATTGCCCTATATCAGCACGGTTCAAACGGAATCGTTCAAAGAGGACGACAAGGGCATCCGGATCGACCAAACGATTTATGTTGAAAAAAACAATCAAAAACAAATCGTTATCGGCAAAAACGGAACCATGATCAAAAAAATCGGGACGCAGGCGCGGCAGGAATTGGAAAAGTTGTTCGATTGCCGCGTCCATTTGTTCCTGTTCGTCAAAGTCCGCGAAAAATGGGAGGACAATCCCGAACATTACCGCGCGTGGGGATTGGATTTCAATGCCTGAATGGTCGGACAACGCGATCGTTACCGGCGTTGTGAAATTCGCCGAACGGGACGCGGTTGTCACCTTTTTGACACAAAACAACGGTCGGCACAACGGGTTGTGCAAAGGCGCGTTTTCCAAACGCCTGTCCGGCGTCGTGCAGGTCGGAAATCTGGTTCAAATCCATTGGAACGCCCGATTGGAAGAGCATTTGGGAACGGTCAGGGTCGAACCGGCGAACGCGTTTTGCGCGGCGGTGTTGAACGATCCCGACCGCTTGACCGCTTTGTCGTGCCTGTGCGCGATGTGTTCTTTGCTACCGGAACGTGAAAACGTCGGGGACTTTTTTCAAAAAACGGTGGAACAGCTGGCCTTGCTGCCCTATGACGGGTGGGCGGAACGCTATGCCAGATGGGAGGTCGAGCTGTTGAAAGTGTTGGGGTTCGGGTTGGATCTGTCCGTTTGCGCCGCGACGGGGACGACGCGCGATCTGGCCTACGTTTCCCCGAAATCCGGCCGCGCCGTCAGCCGCGACGCCGGCGCCCCGTGGCGCGACAGGCTGTTGGAGCTGCCCGCTTTTTTAACGGACGCGGACGCGGCGGCGCAAAGCGTTGACGAAATTAAAAAAGCGTTAAAATTAACAGGATTTTTCCTTGAAAACCATGTCCTAAAAACGATAGACTGCACTATTCCCGCCGTCAGGGGGCGGCTGATCGAACGGTTGTCCCGACGCGAAACGGTAGATATGCAGGTGCTGTAAAATGAACGAAGCTGAACAGATTAAAGAAACAAAAATGGCGGAAGCCTTGGGGGAACGATACCTCGCCTATGCGATGTCAACGATCGTTTCCCGTTCGCTGCCCGATGTGCGCGACGGTTTGAAACCCGTCCACCGGCGGTTGCTGTACGCCATGAACGCCCTGCATCTGGATCCCGAATCGGGATTTAAAAAATGCGCCCGCGTTGTCGGCGACGTGATCGGTAAATACCATCCTCACGGCGACACGGCCGTTTATGAAACGATGGTGCGGTTGGCGCAGGATTTCGCCGTGCGCTATCCGTTGGTCGAGGGGCAGGGGAACTTCGGCAACATCGACGGGGACAGCGCCGCCGCCATGCGTTACACCGAAGCGCGCCTGACCGAAGTCGCCGAAGCCATTATGGACGGTTTGAACGACGGAACGGTCGATTTCCGTCCGACCTATTCCGGCGAAGACATCGAACCCGTCGTGATGCCGTGCGCTTTTCCGAACCTGTTGGCCAACGGGTCGGCCGGCATCGCCGTCGGCATGGCGACGAACGTGCCGCCCCATAATGTCGGCGAACTGGCGGACGCTTTGCAGCTGTTGATTAAAAAGCCCGACTGCGCGATCGCCGATCTGATGAAATTCGTGCGCGGCCCCGACTTTCCGACCGGCGGCGAAATCGTCGAAAGCCCCGAAAGCATCCTGAAGACCTACGAAACGGGACGCGGCGCGATGCGTTTGCGCGCGAAATGGGAAAAGGACGAGCTGTCCCACGGGCTGTACCAGATCATCGTGACCGAAATTCCCTATATGGTCAAAAAATCGGAACTGATCACAAAAATCGCCAAGCTTTTAATGGAAAAGAAGCTGCCGTTTCTGGCCGACATCCGCGATGAATCCGCGGAAAACGTGCGGATCGTCCTTGAACCGAAAAACCGCAACATCGAACCCGAACAGTTGATGGCGCATCTGTTCCGCCTGACGGATATGCAGGTGAATTTCAATATGAACATGAACGTGCTGGACAAGGACGGCGTGCCGCGCGTCATGGATTTGAAACAGGTTTTGCAGGCTTTTCTGGATCACCGTCAGGATGTGCTGATCCGCCGTTCCAATTTCCGTTTGGACAAGATCAACCACCGCATGGAAGTGCTGGAAGGTTTCCTTGTCGCGTATTTGAATTTGGACGAGGTCATCCGCATCATCCGCGAAGAGGACGAGGCAAAGCCCGCTTTGATGCAGGCGTTCAGGCTGACGGAAATTCAGGCCGACGCGATTTTGAATATGCGGTTGCGTTCCTTGCGCAAGCTGGAGGAAATGCAGATCAAAACCGAACACGACCAACTGGCCGACGAAAAGGCGACGTTGGAGGCTCTGCTGTCCGACGAAGCCTTGCGCTGGAAAGAAATATCCGGCGAAATCACGCTGATGAAAAAGAAATTCGGCCAATCGACCGCTTTGGGCAAACGCCGCACGGTGATTTCCGGCGCACCCGAAGAAATCGAAATCCCGTTGGAAGCGTTGATCGAACGCGAACCGATCACCGTCATTTTGTCGGAAAAGGGCTGGATCCGTTCCGTCAAAGGCCACATCCAGCTGGACGACGACGTGAAATTCAAAGAGGGCGACCGGCTGCAATGCGGTTTGCAAGCGCAGACGACGGACAAGATCCTGATGTTCGCCACAAACGGCCGGTATTACACGCTGGCGGCGGACAAGCTGCCGCGCGGCCGCGGTTTCGGAGAACCCGTGCGCCTGTCGATCGACTTGCCCGAAGAAGACGAAATCATTTCCATGTCGATTTTCCGCGCCGGTGAAAAACGCCTGATCGTTTCCAAAAAAGGCAAAGGCTTTATCGTCAAAGAGGACGATCTGGTCGCGCAAACCCGCAACGGCAGGATCGTTTTGAACCTGACGCAGGGGGACAAGGCGTTCATGTCAATCCCCGTGTCCGGAAACGCGGTCGCCGTTATCGGCGACAACCGCAAACTGCTGGTGTTTGATTTGGCGGAAATTCCGGAAATGACGCGCGGGCAGGGCGTGTTCATTCAAAAATACCCCGACGGCGTGACACTGTCGGACATCAAGCTGTTTAACAAAGAGGACGGCTTGGCCTATCCGTGCGGCGGCGGTACTCGGATTGAAACAAATCTGGTCGGCTGGACGGGACATCGCGCGCAAATCGGAAAAATGCCGCCTGTCGGTTTCCCGAAAAGCAACAAATTTTCGTGATCCGGATTTTGTGTAATGCGGCATCCGTTGTTAATGCGTGCTTTACTGACGGTCGCGGCGTTGCTGACGCTTGCCGTTCCGACGCGTGCGAAAACAATGGCGGAGCTGTCAACCGTTTTTGAAAACGATATTGACGGAATTTGGGCGTCCGAGGATTGGGATCTGTATTTGCCGGTCAATACCTGGCACAATCGGGAAATGTACGATAAAAAGAAAACGGATTCCTATAACGAAAAACCGTGGGGGATCGGCGTCGGAAAACATTATTACAAAGACGACGTGATGCGCGGCCTGTATTTTATGGTGTTCAGCGATTCCCACAGCAAACCCGAACCCATTTTCGGCTATCTGCGCCAATGGAATTATTACATCGACAGGGATAAAGACTTTTCCGTCGGCGCGGGGTTCACGTTGGGTGTCACGATGCGCGACGATTACAATTATCTGCCGTTGCCGGTTCCGTTGCCGGTTTTCGGAATGCAGTATAAAAAGTTTTCCCTGCAAACCACATACATTCCGGGGCCGTACAATATGTTCAACGTCCTGTTCACTTGGGTCAGGATCGAATTGTAACAGAGACGCCGTTTTCCTGTACCCCAACCTGTGCGCAATTCCGCCTGAAGCTTCCGCCTGCGCCTGACGGCTTGACGGAAGCAAGGCTCATTGCCCTTGCAGACGAAAACGGCGTTGCTGTTTTCGCTTAGCGGGCACCTGACGGCGACCGAACTCACTTCGTGAGTTCTCATCTCACACTCTTTATCTTTTCATACAGAAAAATCCCCGCAAAGGGGGATTTTTCTGTATGGCGGATGGAGTGAGATTCGAACTCACGAACTCCGTAAAGAGTCGCCGGTTTTCAAGACCGGTGCATTCAACCGCTCTGCCACCTATCCGTAAAACAAAATGTATTTTTGCCGATTTTTATCCGAATTGCAAGAAAAATATAGCTGATGTTTCTGCGTGCATTTTCGTTTAAAATAA
>ERZ808259.143-NODE-143-length-47024-cov-5.335626_pt1 | contig 47024 bp, 49 predicted proteins | sample MGYA00521279_ERZ808259 | MGnify/ENA primary metagenome ERZ808259 (study PRJEB31516, sample SAMN03275586) | gut metagenome | biome: mammalia-associated habitat; material: feces | host: Papio cynocephalus | place: Kenya | collected 2012-07-27 ...
AAGAAAATCGGCTTCGCCGATATCAATTTTCTCTTCTTTTGAAGCTTCGCTTCTAGCCGCGCCTTCGGCGCGTCATTCAGATTGCTCGGGCTTCGCCCTCACATCTTTTTTCTTTCTTTTATTCCGGCATCGGGCGTTCGTCGGTCGCGGTGCTCCCTCCTCCTTGCCCTCTGCCTTGCATCGTTTCGCTGTGGGCTTGACCACGGGCTGGGACATAGGCTGTGCCACATCAGGTTCGGGTGTGGGCTTGACCACCAGTGTGGGCTTGGGCGTCCCGTCCCAGTTACGTACCTGCACTGCTTGTCGCAGGCGTTCTGCAATGTCGAAATGAAGGCCAGTAATCGTATCGATAATGGTACCGTTCGTTTCGATGCAATGCTTTATAGCACACTCTACCGCGGGGCGGAATGGTCTGCATTCACAGACACTAAATTTGTTCAGCGGCACATAGTTAAAGAGCTCTTGCAGCATCTCCTCACTGATACCGGTAGCAAGAAACAGAATTTGCAGGATGCTGTTACGCGTACGGATTTCGTACAGAGCATCACGCCAGAGATTCTGGTAATGCTCAACCTGCTTGGCATATTTGTTGCTCATGTTTTCGTTTTCTTTGCAAAGTTCTTTGAGCTCAGCATCGCGTTTCCGCAAGAGCTCCTTGGCCTTACCGTAACGGTCTTCCACCATATTTCTGTCCCGCTGTAACTCGGTTGCTTGCTCAAAGTACTTCTGAGCCTGCGAGCGTTTCTCCTCATAGGCTGCTCGAAAGAGCGCATTGGTATTACGTAGCTTTTCACATTCCTTTACGACCTCGTCGTAACGCCAACGTTCAACACAATTTACACAAGGCATGATAGCCTCCTTTCATTTCAAGTTCAATAAAAATTCGAGACCGGATACATACCGGGGCATCCTCAAAGCCGCAGTCGTTGTGGCACCGGACGGACAAGAAAAGACCCGGAACGTTATTGAAGTGCCTATAACACGGTCAGCATGCTCCATGATTGCGGCGCGCAGGACATTGTCACAGGACGCCGTGACGTTCACGATAGCTGCATCTGCACCGGAACCGACCTGCACTTCCAGAATGCCTGCCAGGTCTTTGGCAACATGGTCTTGCCCGACCTGTGGATGTACAGCAAGTACCATGCCGGTAAGTTCCTCACAGACCTTGTACTTAAAGGAGCCTTCCAATCTGCGCCCACAAGCATACATGGAACTGCGCGGTTTCAGGACGTAGCCCTCAAAAGGCAGACCCCAGGCAGAGCTGTATTCCGCAGCGATGTCATAGGATTCCCGTGCGGTGCGATGGTGCCAGTGTGGCAGAACCGTGGCGCAGGATCGCGGTGAGAACATCCAAGCGTCCAGCGTTGCAAGGTCTTTGAGAGCGTGCAAGCGATCCTCGAAATGTTGCGGAGTGCCGTCGGCATTGATAATGTCAAAGGCATAGAAGCGTAGCTGCGTCGGGTCGATGTCGATGGACTTGCTATGCAAGATGCCCGTGGTCGCGGCGCAGTCGTTCTTATAGACAAGCTCGCCATCAATGATATCGCCACAGGTATAGCGTGGCAAGACTTCATCGAGAATGTGATAGAGCCGCGGCGAAATGCGTTGGTTACTGCGCGTCCAAATACGCAGGCGATTGAGCGAGGACTGTTCTGCACTGCCCTCTTCGGGACGCATGAAGCAAAGCCGCACCCCATCGATCTTAGGCTGGGCGATGAGGCCTTGAAGCCTGTTCAGCATACTCTCCGTGACCGGTATGTTGCGAATTAGCATGGGTGCGAAGTTCATAACAGAACTCCCGTGTGGAACAGAACAGTATTAGATGGAATAGCAAATGGCACAGCCAAGGCATCATTGTGATGTGCTTCAACGTAATCGCCAACGGCACTGATAGCTTCGCAACACGCCAAGAAATCAGCTTCGCCATTGTCGCCGTCCGGGTCTTCGTCCAAGCCACCAATGTGTCCGTTAGCTGCTTGCAACGCGTCCATCAGTATGTCATCGATGTCCTCCTGTGGAATGAAAAAGTACAGATCCTCTTCGGGAATACAAGACCAATGCAATAAGATATTCATAGCATAAACTCCTTTCATGAAAGGGAAAAGAAAGGCGGGAAGCCCGAAAGCCTCCCGCCCATATGCACCTACGGTGCCACCATTATTTGTTCAGCATGCGCAGGGAACGCGATTGAATCTGCGTGTAGCCATTCTTGTCTTCGATGACTTTGGCATTGAATTCCTTGCCAACGACTTCGGCACAGATAGCTTCCGTGTCGCCCCAGTCCGAAACGTTGATGCCAGCGGACTGCAACAGACCTTTGTTGTACCCCAGGATGGCCGCGTCTTCTTCGCCCTTGCCGGTCGATACCGACATACGGGTCTTCAGGCCTGCGCAGGCCGTCGCCGGAACGTTCGGATCCAAGCTTTCCACAACAACGCACGTATATTCCATGCGGATGAAATGATACTGCTGGCCGTTCTTGTCCAGCCCATCACAGGAATAGACCTGACCTTCCAGGATGGCCATGTGGTAGATGCCCGGTGTCAAACCTAAGGCGCGCGCCTGGACTTCTTCGGTGGATTTCAGCTGAATTTTCGTGGTTTCCATAGACATATTTTGTACTCCTAGATGTTAGCGATAGTGGTAGGGCTTCGCCCACGCTTACACTTTATCGCAGGTTAACGTTAACGTTTTTGTTTGCAGTCAAAGAAACAGAAGAGCCTGCGCCAGACTGCGCGGCGGCTACAATGCTCTTCATCTCTTCGCCATTTGCGAAGACGAAAGCCTCGCTCGGGCGAAATACCTCAGGACTCTTAATCCCTATGTCAGATAATAACATAGTGGCAGTGTATTTGTCAAGAGGTTTTTTGTCTTGGGGTAGCAAGCCGCCACCCTTAGACATATCCAACACGCCATCTTTGAAACGGGCAACAAGATTGAACGCCGCGGCAAGCTTCTGCCCGTGCGCTCTCGTTACTGAGATGGGGTTGTTGTTCGTGAGTTCCGAATACTCATGACCGATGATGAGCTTAATTGGGACGCGGAAACTATGCAACAGCGTCAGCCCTCCATCAGCATCATTGGTATAGGTTCCCCACATAGGTTGGGAAGTTTCCGCGATCTGGGCATTCATGTCCAGATATGTCTTGAACTTCCCTGCAACGATTTGCTGGCACAGGACTGTCCAGCTATCAAAGATCATGACATCGTGCGGCGCGGCTTTGGACAGGTCAACACGAACGTACTCGTGTTCGGGGTCAAGCGTCGCCGGGGCAATGCGCTTCTCGGCGATGTCCCAGATGAAGGGCTTACGACCAGCGTCGCGCAGGGCAGTCAAGAACGTGACTGCCGGGGCGCGGTTGGTCTCCCCTTGCCAGTACAGTGGAATGACGTTGATGTTGCCAACGTTCTTCCACCGCGTTGCAGGATACAGGTTGTTTTCCAAGTCCAGCACAGTGACGGCAAAGTTTCCGTCGCAGAGCTGGGTACAGTACGTAGTCTTGCCTGACTTCGGTGCACCGTAGAACAGGGCAAAGACCTCGTTAGCTCGTGAGGGTATTTTCATTGGGAGCTTCGCTCCTTTCAGCAGGCAAGGCCTGCGTTGCGCAAAGCACGAGGTGCTTCACAGGGTGAGTGTGCCACGAATATCATAGTCGGTCTTGCCAGTGTCCAGATAAGCGTAGCGATAAGAGCAGTCAGCGCGTTCCGCATTCTCGATTGCGACTTTCATGTGTGCTCCGTCACATTCATTGGCGAAGAAGCAGGGACGGTTGAAGGCGATGCAGGCATCATGCTGTTGCGGAAAGTACCGTGCCTGCATCATGCGTTCCAAGCAACCGATATAAAAGCGCAGGTACGCCGTAGCCTCAGCAATGCTTTCTGCCGTGACGCGCTTGCGTTCCACTTGGATTTCTCCCAGCCCGTCATCAAGCTTGATGATGATGTACTGATACGAGATATCCGTTGCCGGAATGCCCAAGGCTTGGGACAGGACAATAGCGTAGATGCATGCTTGCATACTGTGAGCGTATTGCAGGGACGCTAATGAGATGTCCTTGACCGTGGTCTTGTAGTCAGTAATGACAGGAGCCCCGTAAGCATCTACGAAGACGCTGTCAATGGAGCCGCTGTATGCAATGTCGGAAGCAATAGAATCTGCGCCAAAGGTATGGGTGAAGCTCAACAGGAAGTCAAGCTCCGAAGCCTTGCGTCCATTGACCTCGGCAAGCCGGAAGCCATTGGCGTCCAGTGTGTCAAGGGCATTGTCCACGGCGACGGCACAGGACAGGATACTGCGAGTGCGCCGGTCTGCAGGCTTAGCATCTTGCCACATGCCAAAAGGGTAACGGCGAAGTAAAGCTAGCATAGCGGCGCGGTGAGCTTCCGGCGACGCGCTGGCACCGGTCTCGGTACCGGCCTGCATTGCCTGATGCACCGCAGTGCCCACCTCGGTAGCGAGGGAAGCACTGCGCGCCGGCGACGCGTTGTTCAAGATGAACTTCCGCGGGCAGGAGATTAGGCTATGTAATGTCGAAGAGGATAAGATAATCATACGTGCAGTCCTCCTTTACAGTACAAAGCAATCACTCAAGTCCTTACCATCCGGGCTTTTCAAGTCACTCAGGTTAATGTCAATGGCAAGCGCAACTGCTTTCTTCTTATTGCGAATGCCAGCTTGCTTCTCGCCGCTCATGACACGCTGAATGTACACGCGCTTCTGGTTTTCCAAGGCAGTGACCGCGGCGTCAAGGCATTCATCGATAAAGATTGCGGGCGGATACGGAAGTTCCTGCACAACAGCAAGGGTCTCAGCAAGTGAGGCCGCAGAGAGTTCCACATCAGCAAAGTCTTGTTCCGAGGCCATGGAGCGCAGGTCTTCCAACAACGCTGTGGCGTAGGCAGGTACAGGGGTAGGCGTCGAAGACGTCGAGTGGGCTTGCGTAGGGGCTTGCGGCGTAGCCGCGCTCTGCGCCGTTGGCTCGCTCGCGTTTGTTGGCTTTTTACCATTAGCTAGGAAAGCTGTAAGTTCTTCAGGTGTCATACCTCATCCTCCTCGTCCGGCGTATAGACCTCGGACAAATCTGCAATTTGAGCAAACAGCTGGATGCACGACGTGATGTCATCTGCAACGCACAGCGTGCCGCACGGGTCATCTTCGTCACCGCTCAGCGGAGTGTAATAGATGTACTGCCTGTCGTCCGCTGTCGGTTTCGGGCCATCTACAATACCGAAGTACAAGGCAGGCTGGCGGTTCACCGTAATGAGCGTGACACCGTAAGCAAACGTGGTCAGATCATACGTAATTGCGTGTGCCGCAATGGTATGCGGAATGTACACGTTCAGGATTTCTTGCCTAGCAATAGGTATCCCACCGCGCAGGGCTTCAACCTCGATGGACTGCTTACCAACGCGTGGCGTGACACGGATATGCGTGGCCGAGGAACTGTATGCACGCAGGATATCCGCGCGCTGGGTAACACTTAGTAAGTCAATAGCAGGAATTTTAACAGACATAATGCTTCTCCTTTACAAAGACGCGTCGCGTCTTACAAGATGTTATCAAGGTCATCGTCAGTCAAGACGATATCATAGTGACGCTGTTGCGGTGCCGTGGCTAGCAAAGGTCTGCGTACCGTAACAGCATCAGAAAGGTCATCTACAAAGGCTACCGGTAACGGTGTTTGCACCGGAGCCGTAGGAACGTAGCGCATAGCCGATGCACGGCTTTCCCCAATCTGGGTGCGGTACGTTGTAAACGACCAATAGGGTTCTCCAAGCGCAAGCAGAACGTGCGGGGTGTGTGATGCCGGCACCTCTTCGTTGCGCTCATAGTCTTTCCAAAGTTTATCACGGGCGGCATTGTACATCTCTTGGCGGCCGGGGTCTGCGGCCGCGTTGGCTAGCATCCGTGTCTTGGCTACCATCATAGCCTGAAAGAATTGCTGAGGCCTGGCTAGCGAAAACGGGATGCACCAATGAGCACTGGTATATAACGGCGTCAAGCATGCCGCCATCATGTATGCTTTAGGCAAAGGTATATTGTGTAGCAACGCTTTGAAGAGCGGGACTTCCGATGCTCCGGCAACGGATAGGACTGCCACGTTTTCAATAAAGTCCTTCTTGCGCCCCACATTTCCATGCGTGAACAAGAGAGCGCGGACGCGTGCAGAATTGCTTTGTAGATCGCGAAGTATTCCTCTATCGCGTTCGCATATTGAGGGTCGCACGGTATCAAGACCTGGGCTTGAAAGTACACTGGTCTGCGTTTCGTCATTTTGCATCGCCTTTCCCCCTGGTTTCTTTATGTGCACGCTGTATCTGCGCTTTTTGCTTGCACTGTCCAATGAAGATACGGGCATCAGCTAGCATATTGCGGATGCCAAGCAGGGACGCGGCAAGTTCAATTTCGAACTGCGAAGCGCTATCTGGGTCTTTCGTTATCTTGCGAGCCCATTTCAGGGACTTGTCCAGCTCTTTGATGTTCACAGGTATTCCAATCTTAGTTTCCATAGCAGGTACTCCTTAGTAGCGGGCTACGCCCGTTGGTTACGCCAGTGGGTTACGCGACCTCGTCGCTTTTGTCATGCGGAAGCCAATGCGGTTGTTCTGCATCTTTGTTCAGCATCACAACACGAATGTATGCACGGATTTTCTCAGCAGTAGTACGACCGAGGATGCGCGGACTGTCAATGCACTGTTGTATGCTGGTATTCAGCGAGGCGCGGTCAGCCTTAGTTTGTGCAGGTGCGCCGTCACCAGATACGATGTTAACTTTGCGCTTGCTAATCAACGTAGAGGTAAAGAGCAACGCACTTTCCTTGGCACGGGTCAGCGCCGTGTACAGCCATTCACGGGAATGGTGAATGCTCTGGTCTTTATGTACTACGATGATAGCCTTGCGGCATTCACTGCCTTGCATCTTGTGGCAAGTGCACACAAAGGACGGTATCAGATTGCCGATGTGCTTGGCTTTGTGAAGCTCAACACGCGTGCCGTCATTGAACAGAACAGTCACGACATGGGAAGCTTCGCGACCGGCATCGTCTTCGTCAAGGGTGTCCTTGCCGGTGACGCCGATAGCATCATCTTCCACGCGCTGTTTGATGTCCTCCATGTCTTCCAGCAAAGGCGCATCCAGATCGTCATCGGTCAGGACGCGGGACGAAGTCATGCACTCAAACTCAAAGTCATCGTCGCGTGCAGGATTGGGTTCAATCTTTTCGACCACGCCTTGCAAGCCATTGAAGATGCCGAGCTCGTAGTCGTTCTCAGTGTACATGACCTTTGTGCCAATAGCGAAGACGCGGAACCTGCGAGCGTAAAATACTTTCATCATTTCACTGCGCACCAAATGGGGAAGCAACGCGGCGTTGAGCTCCTCTTGTCCTAGCGGACCACCATTGCCAGCCGTAATGATTTGGTCTTGCATTGGGTCGAACTGGTCGTTCTGAAACAAAGCCACGACGTGTCGTACAATGGCGTAGTGCGCATCCATAGGGTCATTGGGAACCTGCCGGATGACCAAGCCGCGTGTCGTAGAGATGGGCTCACCACGCAACACGAGATGCGAAGCATGCAGGACAGGCGAGGCATCAGCTTGCCGATGTACCTTTTCCAAGGCAGCATACGGGAATGTGATGAGCGCGTGTGCCAAGATGGGCTGTCCACCAACAGGCGGAAGCTGGTTGATGTCTCCGATGAAGCACACAGCACAGTCATCGGGTAATGCATCGCGCAGGGTATTCCACAGGGACACAGAACACATCGTGCTTTCATCAATGAAGACACGCTTGCATTCCAGTTTGTTGGAAGCCGTGTAGCGCGGGACGTACAAGCGACGCCCGTCAGGCTGGACTTCGGGAACGACAGCCAGTGCCGAGTGGATTGTCATGCACGACGTAGCATATTCTTTCGGTAAGACAAGGCGCATTTGTGAAACAGCCTTGCCGGTCAGGGACAGAAAAAGGGTATCCGTGACGCGCCCCACGCGCAAGTGATTCCAATGGTACTGGGGCGGGTTGTGCCGAATGAATGCGCGCAAGACCGTGGTCTTACCTGTGCCTGCCGCACCAGTCAGTGCAACAAGTTTGTGCGAAGAGATTACGCGCAAGGCTTCTTTCTGACTGTCGTCCAGCTCAATGGCATCCAGATCTTTGGCTTGCACAATATTGCTAGCATCGAAGTTGCCTTCGGCATGGGCAGACAAGGCGGCTTTGTCTGAACGTTTCACGTCCTTTTGGACGCTGGCGAAACCGTAGTTTGTAACAACCTTTTTCGTTGCAAGGGTTTCTTGGCTGGAACTTTGTCCAGCTTGGGCTTTACGCGCAGCAACCTGCGCAAGTAATTCTTGTACAGAGATGGGCATATCCATGTTCCTTTCATTAACAAATGTTTCTTAAGCTATCGAGGTGCCCGCATGGGCATAAGAGGAAAGAAAAGGCAGGAGCCGGAGCCCCTGCCTTTGTGCACTGAAGTGCAAGCCTAGCGCCAAAGCGCAAGCACTATGTTTAGAACAAATCGTCCAGATTGTCCAGCACGATTTCTTTGGACGCGACGGCGGCTTTGCGGTTGTTGTACCATTTGTCCAAAACCTGTGTGGATTTCTGCACGTTGGCAAAGTACGTATGCAACGCGTTGTAGAAGCGCGAAATCAGGTCGTCAACCTTAGCCGGATCGGATTTGGGGAAGAACTGATATGCCGCAACGTCGGACTTGATAGCATCGATCAATTTGGCCGCGGATTCAAAGAACACGCCTTTGCCACGTTCTTTCATCACCTTGTTCTGCAAGCGCAGCCATTCGGTGATAATCTTCTTCGTAGCTTCCGTCGTGATTTCGGTAGCCGCACCACGCGTAGCGCAGACCGCATCCAAGAAAGCCTCGAAGTTCGCCGGCAAGCAGTCAGCTTTCGCCAAGCGGATAGCTTCTTTGTCCATGACGCGGTTGATGTACTGCGCCAGTTTCTGCGCCATGTTCACACGAGCGCGCTGGTCTTCTTCCGTTTCGCCTTCTTTCGGGGCGAACAGGGACAGATCGAACTGCGGCATCGGAATTTCGCGGATGGACGTAACGTCTTTACCGCGTACCGTGACGGCGATCTGCTTGGGCAGGGACGTAGCGCACGGCACCAATTCCATGTCTTCGGGCAAAGCGTATTCTTTTTCGACAATCTTGTTCATCGCGTCTTCCGCGGTGGCAAAGGTCAGCAAGCGTTCAGGGATTTTCTTTTCATTTTCAGCCATAACATTAGACTCCATTAAAGCGCGGGCTTTGCCCGCAAAGAAACGTGCACTAAGCACAGGAAACACGCAAGGCACAAGTGCAAAGCACAAAGTGCGAAGCGTAGGTGAAGGCAGGCAAAGCCTGCAAGAGCAGAAAGGTAAAGTACGATACAAGAAACAAGGGACAGTTATTAATGCACAATGCAATACAATGTTTCCTGTATATGCTTGTACCTTTCTGTTTTGGTGAGTATGACAATAGCACAATGGCGCGCTATTGTCAAGAAATATTTTTGCGCAGGCATTCCTAGGTGTTCTGCAAAAGCGCGGCCAGCGCGGCAAAGGCATTAAGGGCATCTGGGGCTGGGGCTGGGGCTGCACTGGGGCTGGGTGCCACAGTAGGTGCTAGTGAAAGTGCCTTTGTCAGCGAAGCCGAAGACGGCAGTGCGCCAATGTGCATGGCATCGAGGAAGTCCAGTTTGGCAAGCTCTCGTTCAGAAACTGTGACATCGGTACGTTTCTTGACAATGCGCCGTAGTGTCTCCGCCGGCGCTTCCTTAACACCCCACAGTGCTTGCACCGTGGGAATGTAGCGATGCATGTCCTGCCAATAGGATGCTATGGTACGCCATACCGATGCGCGGGGAAGCCCATTGATGCCAGCGATACACGCGGAGCAAAGCTCATCGATGTTGGCGCGGGAAATGCCCCAAGAGCCGTCGGCATCATAATGTGCTTGCATTGCAATAGCAGGACGGGTACCAAGCGCAGGGCTCTCTGTAATGCACGTAAGTGCAAGAGCCTCTGTAATGGAAACAATATCGCCATCGGAAATTGTGCCATCTTCATACATAGCTTCTATGTCCATTGCGATATTGTGCTGTGCCTGCGCCCAAGAAAAGCTCTCTTTAGGCACCCCCGGGAAATGCACAAAGCGCATCAGCAGTGCGCAAAGGTACACTACGGGACAGGTATCTGCAAGTAAAGACCAGTCATTGCGAATTGCGCACAGGGCAGGGTGGCGACGTTGCGTTGCAATACGCGCAAGTGTAGAGCCTGAAGCATCAAGTTCAAGCAGGTACGCCGTTGTGCCATCGTCTAGCTCACCGAGCTGCAAGCCAGTGTCGGGACATAGGATAGGCACGGGCTCGCCACTGGAAAGAAGAGATGCAAGTGCAGTGTCACAAAGACCTCTAGAGGTTTCATTGTTTTCGTTCATCTTAGACATTTCCTTTCAGCCCAATAAGGCTATGATAGCGTACACAGGCAGGGTTAACAATGCGACTGGTACACCGATATAATATATAAGCCAGCAGAAAGCCGCCCAAGGATACCCGATAGCATAGCCCAGAACTGTACCGAGATTTTCCTGAACGTTCTCTTTACGCTTAGCCCTTACGTATGGGGATTTTGAGTTACACATTGCTAGCCTCCTTGCACAGGGTGCCCTCGGCACTGGTACTGGAAGCAAGCACTGCGGGCGTGCTGTATGCTTCGCTGATGTCACGCTCAATTTGACGCTTCAGGCCGGAGCGGGATAAGGTAGCTAATACGCGGTGCAGGTCTTGCAGGTCGTGCTTATCGACCTCGCGCAGGGGTGTCCACGAGTATGTGAGCTTCCACTTGCGAATGCACAAGTCATATTTGTCCGTGACGACCAGTTCCCGTGCATTGGGGTCGTGCAAGACCTTAGTGTCCATTACTGCGTAGGTATGGGGCGCAATGAGAGTGAAACAGGGCTTTGCACTAGCCGCGTTCCGTGTATTGTACGCCTTGAACATCGACCAAAAAGTCGGCATCAAGGCGTGGGCTTGCATTGTGCGGTACATAGCGCGAATGCGCTTGGACTCGTCCTCTGTGCAAGACAGCAGGGAATGGGAGCGGCAAAGCGCGAAAGCTTCCTCGTTGGTACGGAAACCCGCGGCGTGGATAATGTCACAGACTTTGCGGATTTCGCGGTTAAGTGTTCCGCTTTCATAGTCAGTTTTGGCACCGGTTTCAGTGCGGCGATTAATTTGCGCCAATGCACGGGCGCGGATATTGCATTTATCAAACGGCATAGTAAAGTTCCTTTCAGTCTTAAAGAGATGTGCTGAAGCACAAGAAGATGCGCAAGCACAAGCTTACACAAAAGGACAATGTATGATGTCCCTACGAACAGCAGTTATATGGTGTGATGCATAGTGCATAACAAGGTCACGCAAATGCAGATTAGTAATTTTCGATGGGTCTTGCAGGGTATATGCACGTATGTAATTCCAAACACGAGCACACAGGAGCTCATCAAGGTCGTTTTCACGGACGCAAGCAAAGCACGAGATGTATTCGATGCGCGATGCAGTAAAAAGTCCGATACGCGAAGCATACATAGCATCCAGAGTTACTCTGGGTACATACCGTTTCGTGTAGCGATGCTTGAAATGCCCGTCGCATAAAAGCTTGAAGCGTCCCATAGATTCCTCACAGCTATCACAGGACGCGTCCGCAAGGCCGCGGTATAACGCCTGTGCAATGAGCAAGTCATAATACCCTTTGCGATAGCAAGAAATTGCGACGAGGTCGGCTCCCATTTGAAACACAAGTGGAATGTTACGGCGGGCATCATAGGCATTGTAGATGTCAGGCTGTGCATATGCAGAATCGAAGTCTGCGTGCGGGAGCATACGATACGCAATAAAGGTATCGCGCTGTGCAATACGAAGTTTTGCTTGTTCAAGTTCTTTTTTGTTCATCTTAAAGTTCCTTTCAGTGCGCAAGACGCGCACGTTATAGTGGGTATAGCGGCCTATGCAAAGGCATTGCTTTGGTGCACTTGTGCCCACAGGCGCGCTTCCTGTGCATCGTGCTTGCGGCACAGGGCTTCAAAGGCAGTCCAAAGAGTTAGTGCATCGCTAAAGGCTTCCGTAGCACGAAGTGCGTCCCATTGCGCGTCACGGGCTTTAATGAGAGCGTCCTTGCGAAGCAGGATGTCCTCACGGGATTCTGCAAGCGCATCATAGGTGCCAAAGGCGCTAGAGCTTACCGCGTCCGTAACAGTACGGGCAGGAGAGTCTTCGACCGTTTCGTCCAAGTGCGTCAGCATAGGCTCACGCAAGATGAGCTCCACGGTGTCGAGAAGCTTCTGCATACGTAGGTCGGTGACGGCTTCACGTGAGGGCATAGCGCGCCGCGCTTCAATGGGCTTGCTACGGGGCTTCTCAGCGATGCCGCAAGCACACAAGTCCTCGTCTTGCCACAAGGGTGTGCCAAAGGCACGAAGCGCCGCGGCGCGCATTGCTTGCGTTTTCGTGCCATACACGATGCGCTCGTTTCCGTAGGCATCAATGCCCACGATTTCGTAGCGGAGCTTCCCATTCACGTAGGCACGTGGAAGCCCATTAGCAGAATCTTTCGGCGCAGGTTTGATGCCGATGCGTGCTTGTGGCACGCCTTTTGTGTTCGTCATTATACGTGACATAGCAATGTTTCCTTTCGTAAGCATATCGGCAATGCAATGTAACATAACTTGCCTTGCCTCGCCTCGCCCTCGCTCGGGCTCATCAGTGATGCGCTTCGTAGCTTGCCTTGCAGGGTGAAGCCCTTTCTTGCGGCTCTGCCGCTCTTGTGTGGTTTGTACGCTAGCGTATTGTGTGTATGGGGCATTGCATTTCTCTGCCGCTCATCGTAGATACGTTAGGCACGCTTCGCACACAAAGGCTAAGTCTTTGGCGAGGCTTCCCCGTGTGTATGCACGTTGCGCACATACACAGGAAGCGAAGCGTCGTTTTCAGGCATAGGAAACCATTCCGGAAGCCCTTTTGCCCGAAAACACAACCAGCATATCAGGGCTTTCGGGGAATGTCAACAGAAAAATTTTCGGCGCCGGAAATGAAAGATACTTCGTATCTTTCATATTTTTTGCAGGAGGGCTTTCGGCGTCGGTATGTTCCCGATTTGTTCTGGGATTCAGAACGGGCTGCCAAAGGCACAGGGCAAAGCCCGAAAGAAAGAAAGTAACACAAAGAAAGAAATAGCCGTGCAGGCGCAAGCGTAGCGCGAGAGCACGCACTAGCGTAGTGGGTAAGCCTGTATGGGCGCGTAGGCACAAAGGAGGCTTCGCCCTATGGCGCATATCCCTCGCTCGGTCGCAAGCTCCTTACGGTGCCTCTGCTAGCGTGCGTAGCTTAAGGCTCTTTCCGCGCCAAGCCTCGCTCGCTCACTTCGTTCGCAAGTTCCCTGCTACGGCGCAGAGGGTCGCTTGTACCGCTTTCTTTCGGCGCCGGCTGGGCGAAGCCTTTTGCGCTTCGCTGGGCTTGCGCTCCTTATGCTGCGCCTTTGGCGCTTCTAGCTCCTTGGCTCTTTCCTTCGCTTGCGGAGCAGAGCTCCGCAGGCCGATTTCGGGCAGGTGAGTGAAAAGTAATTATAACGGTGGCGAAAATAATTTGTAATGTGTAATATTACATATTACATATTTATTTCGACATATTTTTTTATATCCAAAATGCCCGTTTTGCCGAAAAAAGTATGTAATGTAAGCTATCACGCGCCCAAAGAGGGCAAAATGGGGCTACAAGAGGGCAAAAATGGGCGCGTGATAGCGAAGAGCACAGGAAAGGTACAGAGGAGGCACAGGAAGGGGCTTGCGCTGGGCTCGCATTGGGCTTGCGCTGGGCTCGCGGATGTCTTTGCGGCCGCGCTCCATAAGCGGAGGGCAGGGCAGATGGCAAAGGAAAAGCAAGGAAAAGCAAGGCCTAAACGGCAAGGCACAGCCAAGGCACAGCCAAGGCACAGCCAAGGCACGCAATGTACATACACACGCATACGCATACACATACACATACATTATATAATAGTGTTCTGCAGCCGTATGCCCTTGGCCGGTATCCTATGGCCTTGGCCTTGGAATTCCATTGGCAAATTTTTTTGCCTTTTGTGCATTTTTTGTTTTGACATACCGCAAACAATGCCCTATAATGGGGCTATCAAATGACGGGAGAGGGCGGCATTTGACGGCGGAACGCCTAGGATTCCCTCACATTTAAGAATAAGGAACTTTAAAATGAAACTGAATGAAATCAAAAATGCCATTGAAGCTAAGAAAGCCGAAGAGGCCAAGGCTATGGCCGCAATTACGCCGGTAGAATGTGACGGCGTTGCGCCGAAAGACCCGACCGAGGGTTTGGAACTTGCAGACCTGAACGGCATTGACGAAAATGTCTTGTTTGCCATTGCAGACATTGCTTATAGAACCGCTGGTATCAGGACTTCCCGCCTTGTGCAGTCCGACCCGCAAAAGGAAATAGGCGGGATGATTGCGTACCTGTTGGACACGGACGCTAAAAACATCAACCAGCGCAAGGAATGGCTGGTTACGTACGTAGAGTGCATTAATCGTCTTGTCCGTTTTGAACGTGCCGAGGGCGACCTTGGTTGCATTTTGGCCGGCATCGCCGACTTGCGCAAGGAACGTGCCGAAGACCGTGCTTACAGGCTTTTAAAGGCCGCCCGTGGAAACATTGCCGAGGCCATTGCGTTGTCCAAGCGTGACGGCGGCGAACTGCCGAAATGGGTATTCAATAAAGCCCTCGAACGTCTGGTGGCGGAAACCTTTGCTAAAATGGCCTAGGCCTACGGCATACTTGCAAATGGCTAGCGGAGATACTCCGCTAGCCTACAACTATCAACAGGGAGTGGTATGAATGGCCAATATCGAACATCAACTTTTTATGGCACAATGTGAAGTTGCACGCTTGCAAAGGCTTGTAGTTGCATTGGAAAAACAGAATGTACGCTTAGCGGAAAAGGTTCAGGTAGCCCATAATCTTGCCGAACGTCTGTTCAAAACTTCTTTACAAAACGCTGTTGCGCTAGCCAAACAGAGAAAGGCGGGGGAGTGACCCCCGCCAAATTTCCGCGACCCTCCCCTACATATTATGCCTCTCACATTTTTCCAAAAAATTTTTCAGCCAAAGCCCAAAGGGCGGAGCCCATGGCAGCGCAAGCGCAAGAAAGAGCCCGCGCCCAGGGCGGAGCCCAAAAGCCTGCACCGGGAAACGCGTCCCCACGGAGCCCGTAGGGCGGAGCCGGACAAAGCACCCTGCGCCGCGGCATCTCACACCGACATGCATCTTGCCCCGCGTCCCACGCCCAGCGTCTTGCAATTTCTTCTTGACAAAGGCCTGCGCGATGTGCTATACTGGACGCAACCCGCGCCGCAGGCGCATCAAGAAAGGCGCGCAAGCGCAGCAAGAAGGAGTCAAAACCATGAATATGCAGAAAGAAGAGGCCTCCGTGGCACCTGAGCCCGTAGGGCTCCCTCCTGGCGTCACGGAAGAAGCCGTCAAGAAGGCCGCGCGGCTGCGTGCCAACGGAATCTCAGAGAAATCCGCGGCCTTGATATGCAAAATCCCGCGCGAGGCCATGCAGGAAGTGCAGAATAGTGACATTTACAGCGCCGCATATGAGCTTGCCTGCGCCCAGGCCGAGGTCAAGCCCGTTGAGACCGATGTTTCCATCCGCAATCTTGAAAGCATCGCCCTCCGCGAGACCATTTCCAATGTGCAGAGCGGTCTCTGTGACCCAGCCACCATTCTGGACGCGCTCAAATACGCCACGAAGGTGCGGCTGGAGGAGAAGAAGCTTGAGCAGAACCGGCAACAAAGCTTCACAGCCAATACACAGGTTGTCATTAACCTGTCCGATATGCTCCGAGGCGCATTGGAGCGCGGCATGGGCAGTGAAGCCACCCCTTCTCGCACTATTACCTTCGACGATGAGAGCAAAAGTGTCATCAACGGCATGGATACCGAGGAGCTTTTGCAGGAAGCGCTGGGTCGGGAGGCCGCGGCCAAAGTTTTACCAAAACCGACACACTCTGCCACGCCCGTGAAAATCACGGCGCAGGACTTGAATGACCTGGACGACCTTTTGGTGGTCGGCGAAGATGGCACCCTCGGTGCCAAGGAGGACTGAGATGGCTGATACAGAAGTATTACAGAGCAGCGCCGGGACAGAGGCGCTACGCGCCGTGGAAGGTGCCTCGGTCGGCGTCCCAGTCCCAGGTCTAGACGGGGGCGAAACCAGCGGGTATGCCCTGCGCGGTACCATTGCGGAGGCCAGAGACCTATTCCGCACTAACCATGAGTTCTTTATCCTGACATGCTATCCGGACTTGACACTCCGCGTCCCGCAGTTCCATTGCGAGTTGCTCGAGGCCATGACAGATCAGCACATTCCGTACCTCGTATGCGTATGTCCCCGTGGATTTGCCAAGACCATGATTGTCCGCGCCACGGCCGCGTATGCATTGATGACCGGGGAGAGCCCATTCGTTACTGTCATCAACCGCAACATCAAGGACGCGGCTAACAGCACACGGGAAATCTGGCGCATTATGCAGACCCGTGTTTTCCAGGACGTCTACGGACGCATCGAGCCCGTGGTAGAACGCGACGGGCTTGGTGAATACGAGTATATGCAGAACGGGCAATACAAGGTTCTGTTTGCCCGCGGCCGGGACAGTGCCTTGCAGGGTATGAACGTGCACAATATGCGTCCCAATCTCATCATCTGCGACGATATTGAGCAGGCGAAGGACAAGAATGAAGACCTGCGCTACGAGGAAACTAAGAGCTGGTTCTTTGAAACCATGCTGTTCTTGATGGATGAGCAGAACCGGCGTTGCATCTACATCGGAAACATGAACAAGAAACAGAGCCTCATCGCTGAGCTTCCCACGCTCTCGGACTGGCATTCCATCGTACTGTCCGCGATCAAGAAAGACGGGACTGCGCTGTGGGAAGACCGGTTCCCAAAGGCCAAGCTCCTTGCAGAGTTCAAGCAATACTGTGAGATCGGCATGCGCCGGGAATGGCTCGCCCAAAAGATGTCCCGCGTCGAGGACGACAGTAATGCCCTCATTACTGCAGACGAGATTGACATCGTTCCGGATCTGTTCCCAGACGACATTGACTATGGATGCATCACCATCGACCCGGCCATCTCAGGCACGGATCGTGCTGATGAAAGCGTGCTGTGTGTCCACGGTTGGCGAGACCGCGGCTGGGTGCTCTGTGATATGGTGCATCGTGTGGGCATGGATCCCACCGCATTGCTTACCCGCGCCATAAACCTGGCGCTTCAATGGAGAATATCTCTTGTGTGCATTGAGGCTATCGCGTACCAGAAGGCTCTCATACCATTGATGGAACGGGAGCTGGCGGAACGGGGACTTTCCGGCGCCATAAAAGTGAAGCCCATCGCGTCCCGATCCAGCAAAGCCTCCCGCATCGACGCATGGATTTCCATGCTACGCAACAAGATGTACCGTCTTACTCGGCGCCAGTCCGGTCCCATCCTGCATCAGCTCAACACCTATGTAGTCAACAGCAAAACATGCCATGATGACCGCATTGACTGTTGTGCAATGATTACCATGGCGGCGCAGTCATACCGGCACCTGATGCACCGCAGTGTCGGTGACCCGCGCATCATGGCCTCGGAGATGGCAGGCAGTGTTACCTCGGTCGATGCGTGGCGGGAAATGGCCGGCGCCGGGAAAACGCTGCCCTGGGATGACACGATGCGCTCCGGCCGCCCTGTCCTCGACCTGGGCTCGTTCAGCGACGCGTCCCGCGGGCTGCTTCAGAAATAAAGAAAGGAGGGAGCCAAGGAGGGAGCGAAGCGACCGAACGGCGACCGAGAAAGAGCGAGGCGCGAAGCGCCGAAGCGACAAAAGAAAGAGCCCCGAAGGGGCTCTGGTAGAAGAAACTGGCACTGGCCTCTCAATAGGGCACTTTCTTGGCACCGGTCTCCTCTCTGTTACAGAAAGAAAAGGCGGGGCGTCAGCCCCGCCTTCTGAGGCACCCTTGTCGACGCCAGTTTTGCAAGGCACCGAAGGTGCCGCAGCAAAAGCTCCTCTCGGACTCTTCAGGATTCTCGGGCACCTTGACTAGGCGCGTCGCGGAGCGCGCGCCGTCCTACTCCGTCGAAGACCCGGACTCCTACGATGCAAGCACCTACGAGGCCTCGAAGCCCGCATTGGGCATAGCCCTGCGCGCAAAAAGTTCTTGACATTTCACGTCTCGTATGCTACACTCTCTCTACGTTCATGATATAGGAGCTCTACACATGACAATCACATTTGAAAAAAGAAAGAAGCGCGACAAGCCCTTGCCACGTACCGTAGCAGAGAAGCTTGGCGTTACGCTTCACCACCCCGAGAGCATTATATCTTCTCTGGATAAAGCCCAGTATGATGCTCTCCACAAATACCTCGATGACGTGTACGTTTCGGCACGCACCTTTTTATCTGGCTCTCGTGAGCCGCTTGCCACGCTGGTTAAGGAATACAATGGCGAAGTTCAGCTCAGCGAAACGCAGAAGATGCTGGACGAGGAATGGAAGAAAGGCTACCCCCTAGCTCCTCCGCCGTGCAACCTCACTGTTGCCAAAGCCCATGTTGAAGCCGCGGTTGCGTTCATGTCACAGACCATTACCGTTGATGATGGTATCTGGTCTGCCAACACAGACCCTACTCGCATTGCGCAGGCTAACGCCATTGCGGATCGCCTGCGGCTTGACGCCCAGTCCTTTTCGCATATGCAGGAACTTGCCACGGCATTTCGGCACGGGTTCATTTGCAACCTGGGCGGCGTGTTCGTAGAATGGTCTGACAATCCTGTGCAGACCTTGGCATCTGACATTGACACCGGGGTTGTTTCTCCCACGTTGGTTCCGCGCGCGGGCAATGTCCTGCGTCCAGTTGATCCTTTCAATGTCATTCTTGACACTCGTGTCGCACCTCACAATATGTATCGTGACGGTGAATTTGCAGGGTACATTACAGTGATGCCACGCACGAAAGTCTTTGATCGCCTGCGTCTTGGTGAGTGGTCTCTGCCTGAGTGCTGTGCAGACTATGACCCCTATGAACCCTTGCGTGGTTCGTTCTCTTCCGATTACATGTTGCCACCGGATTCTCGGGGCGATGACATTCGTGGTGAGGACGTTATCGTCTTGTACGCTCGCGTCTTCCCTGCGCTGTTTGGCTTGTCTTCTGAAACATCTCCCAGTGTGTGGAAGTTCACGATGCTTGGTGCTTCACGTACCATCGTCGCGGCAGAGCCTACTGACAGCATTTACTTGCCTGTATGCCTGTTTGAGTTCGATACCGAGACCCCGTACAACATCAATGGCTCTCTTGTGTCCCAGTTGATTGCCTGTCAGCGGTTCATTTCTTTTGTCTTCTCGGGCTACCAGATGACACTGTTGAAGAATATTGCTGGTGGCGCAAAGCTCGTTGCTGACTCCGTTGTTGACATCTCGCGCATTTCTAAGGCCGCGATGCTTGGCGGCGTCATTCAAGCCACGATTGCTGATCCAGACAAACGCTTGACGGATTACGTTGCAGACCTGTCTGCCCCTGTCGATCTCCGGAACATTCCACAAGACATTGACCTGGCACTGGAGATGATGCAACGCATCTTCCCGACGGATATGCTCCAACAGGTCGCCAACCTGGAACGTGCCACGCAATATCAAGCCGCGGCTACCGTTCAGGCTGGCAACAAGCGCAATGTCCTTGTCGCGTCTTCTATTGACTCACAGATGATGGCGCCGCTTCGTCAGCTTATGGTTGACAATATCCTGCGCAACGTCCAGTCTCTGGAAATCGTTGGCGAGGATGGACAGCGTCGCGTTGTTCCTACCACGGACTTCGACCTGGCTGAACTTCGCTTCGTTGTGTCCGACGGCTTGTCCGGTCTTGACAAACTTGGTGCCGCGGAATCTCTGCAACAGGCCATTTCGAATATGCTGCAAATGCCCCAGGTCTTGCAGGGCTTTGACGTCTACGGTGCTATCAACTACGTCTTACGCTTGCGAGGTAGCAATGTTGACTTCAACCAATTCAAGCTCCAAGCCCAGGCACAGCCTACGCCGGTGCAGGCTCCGACACCCAATATGGGTGCGTCTGTTGGCATGGCCGATGGCGGTTTCGGTATTCCTGGTACTGATATGCTTGGTGGCACTGCTCCTGCTTCTCTGCCCACTGACGGTGCTCTCGCCGCGGCGTCGCCAGAGGAGATTCTAGCCAATACCTTTGGAACGGGAGCGCAGTAATGCGCTCTCATCCTTGCAGGCTTCGCCCTTGCGACCCTGCCTATTCCTCGCGCTACGGCGCATTTTTCTTTCACCTTTATTGCGAGTGCAGCTCGCTAGGAGTCTAAACTATGACAATCCGTACAAACGTTAACTTTGCGTCTGAAGACGCTTCTTTCTCGTCCGCCACGATGCCGGACAATCCCGTTGTTGCCGAGCAGACTGGCGCGACCCAGCCCGGCGGTTCCGATGTAATTCCGCAGTCCTCCGCTTCCGCTTCTGGCACTGTGCAAAATAACATTGACATTGACGATGACTTATCTTATGATGAGGACATCGACAGCGAAGGAGCTTCCCAGCAACCCGCGACGCGCACCCAGTCCGATGGTGACGGGGAATCCGAAGAGGAGCGTCGCAAGAAATATGAGGCTGGCATTAACGAATATGCTGGCGCGGTTGTTGGTGATATCATGAAAGGCATTGACTTCACGAAAGCTATGACGGCCGAGAAGCCTGAAGATTTCGTCAGTGCTTTGCAGTCCCTAGCTGTGGGTCTGTTCAAGCAGACTGTTCAGGCCAGCACGCAGATTGCGCGGCATTACGCCAATGTCACGACAAACGATATTCAGACATCTCAGCGTGCACAGGCTACCGAAGCCCGTAATCGTGCTATCCTGAACAGGGAACTGGAACAGTATCCTGTGGCAAAGGAACCGCGGTTCCGTAGCATCATTCGCGACAAGTTCGCCCAGGCTATGACCAAAGCGAACGGTGATGCTTCGAAAGCTTCCAAAGCTGTTGTCGCGTACTTGAAGAAGAACTTTCCCGATGCGCTGGTCGTTCCCCAGACAAAGCAGACAGAAGGTACGACGGTTGACGACTGGTTCTTCTCGAAAATGAAATAACACTTTATTAAGGAGAAAAGCCAATGGCTCAGCAATTCGGTATTCCCGGTTTGTTCACTACGGGTCGTAGCGAAGGTGACTTCTTCGTCAATGACGCCGCGCGTGACATTCTGACTTCCTATCCGGGCAGCAATGGCAACTTGTTTGCCTTGACGTCCGCCCTGCCTTCCATTTCAACCAACTCGCGTATCTTTGAATGGTCGGACGAAACGTATGACTTCCCCATCTTCAAATGTGAAGCCAATGCCACGGCGACCGCGGCAGCGACCACGTTGAAGGTCTCCGGCAAGGTTCCCATGTTGAAGATGTGCGTCATCTCCAATACGACCACGGGTGAAGATATGTACGTTGTCGATCAGTCCGGCGATACGCTGACTGTCAAACGTGGCTTCTGCGGCACGACCATTGCGGCCGTCACTGCCACTGATGTCTTCGTGCAGTTGGCTCAGGCGACGCCGGAAGCTTCGTACTTGCCGCCCAGCAAGACCTACCACACGACCTTCCAGAAAAACTACATTCAGAAAATCGTGTCCATCACAGAGCTGGATGAAGACGCTCTGAAAGAAAAGACCCGCGAAGGTTACAACCCGCAACAGTACATCAAAGACCGCGTTCTGCGCGACCACACCACGATGGTTGAACGTGCTTTGATGTTCGGCAAACCCAGCGAATCCATCATTCGTGATCAGGACGGACAGGACAAGAAACTGTACACGACGGCCGGTTTGATGTACCAGATCAAATCGAACCGCATCGCCTTGACGGCGCAGACCAATGGTTTGGCGGGCATCTGCGACGCATTGTCGGTCATGCAGGAACGCACTGTTGAAGGCGCGTCTAACACCGGTCACGTCGCTTTCGTGTCCCACGCTTTCCTGCGCAAACTGAACGCGATGGTTCTGGACAAAGCGCACTACAACATTTCCTACGGCGAAGCCCAGTACGGCATCAAAGTCGCTCGTTTGGAAACCGGTTCCGGTGTCGTCAACTTTGTCCCGTACGCGCTGTTCGATCAGTTGCCGGCGTACAAAGGCACCGCGGTTGTCTTCAACCCATCGCTGATCAACGCTGTGTACTTCTCGAAGACCACGCCGCGTTCCTTCACGCCGCTGAAATTCACGGTGATGAACGGTTTGGTCACGCAGATGGGCTTGCGTGTCCGTCAGGAAAAATGCCACGGCATCATTACTGGCTTGATGCTGACGGAATAACCCACCGAGGGAGCGAAGCAACCCTGCCTCGCTCCTTCTTTCTTTACCACGGCGCGATGCGCCTTACATTACGGAGTCAAGATTATGAACAACGAAGAAGCTTTTACCTCTCTCATCGCCATTCAGTTACCGGAAGGCTCGACCATGACCATTCTGGACGGCATCATTTACGAGGGCGACATTTACGGGATTATCCGCGTTACGGAAGGCGTGGCTGAACGGCTGTGTAAAGACCGCCGGTTCACGCGCTGTGACATTAAGAAGCGTACCATTACTGACCCGGCCGAGTCTTCCAAAGAACAGGACAACATCACCAAGGCCGTCGTCGAGGAATCCATTAAAGCTGGTGCCAAAGCCCAGGAAGACATTGCTGTCGCGGATACAAAGCCCGTTGGCAATGCCTTTGTCTTTTCGGCCGCGGCCAAGAAATAACGCAATAGGAGCGAAGCGTCATGCCTACATTCTCTGACCTTGTAAACGCTGTCTGCTCGACCACGGATTACGTGGGTCAGGAAGAGCTGGCGGCATCCTTTGTGAACGGAGCCTTCCGGGAGCTGCAAAGCACCGGGCTCTACGAACAAGACCTCGTTGAAGATCGCATTGAAACTGTAGGGGCTTCTACGCAGCCCTTCTTGTGGCGCGACGTGCCCAAGGGTCTTCGCGCGGTCTCTTACGTCAAATACAGTAACGGAGTTTCTCCTGTGCCTGTCAAGCTTGGCAGACGGTTACAGGAACTGAAAGGCAACTACTACTACCTGGCTGGTAGCTACATTGCCTTTTCTGGCGCGCCGCAAGGTGAGCCCATCGACATTGCATACTACATGTTACAGCCCAGGCTTACATACTACGCCAACCAGCATGAAGCCCCCGCGTATCAAGACGCTGATGGTGCCTGGCACTATCGCCATTGGAACGTTGATGCCCAGGCTTACGAATATGTTGACACGCTAGGCTTGTACCAAGACGATTACCTGGCGCGCTTGAAAGTCACCAACTGGATTATCGAAGATTACTTCGAAGCAGCCAAAGCGATCGCCGTCCGCGAAGTCTATAACGCCTATGGCGACACCGCTGACTCCTCGGTGTGGACGGCGATTGCTGCCAAGCATACACAAACATTCAAGAACCTTTGTAGCGTAAAAGGAGTCTACTCATGAACAAAATGGATTTTACAAAGTTGCGTGGCAAACGTGCCGTGTACGGGGAATACGTTGTGCTTGACGATGATGGCAACGTTCTCACCCGCGTCCATAACTTTCTCACGTATGCTGGTGCTTCTATCTTCGCCAAGCTGGTTGCCGGAACGCTGGCAGCCTCGGCGTGGAAAATCGGGATGCTTTCCGGACCGGTTAATCGCGGTGACACGGAAACGGCTCGTGCTTGGACGGAACCCACTGCAGCACAAGGCTATTCCCGGCAATCCTGTACTGTTTCGGAGATCGTTGACACAACCTTGTCGGAGCAACCCGCAACCGTGGTTGTCTTTACACCGGTTACGTTTTCATGCGGAGCTGACGATGAAGCTTGGGACAAGGCGTATAGCCACAGTTTCTTGGCGATGACAGACAATGCCACTGAGCCCAAGACGGAGGTTGTGTCCATTGGCTCGCAACTTCCTTCTCCGGTGCGTTTGTTGCCAGGCGGCAGCTACCAGACAGCATATCGGCTGTACTTCATGACGTAAGCTCACGGCACAACTTTCCTAGGCGGGGTCTTCGGACTCCGCCTTTTCTTTGCCTTGGGAGCGTAGCTCCTCCCTTGCATTATTACCTTGCAGCCTCTTGGCTCTTGTGATATTCTTTTTACATCTTCAATAAGATAGGAGAACTACTATGAGCTCAGTAGTGGCTATCCAGACCAATACTGTAACCTTTGCGCCCGGCACGGTAGCCCGGCAACGCGAGGTCGCGGTGCAGGAGCTGGACAACTATATTCCGATTGGCACGTATCTTAGTGCCGCATTCGGAACCGAGGCTCAATACGCCTTGGACTTCTTGCAGGATAGCCCTGATCTTCACGATGCTATCTTGCTTCCTAACTTCATTATCGTAGGTTCCCGTGTCTATCTGGCTACCGAGTATGGCATGGAGTTCCTGTTTCGTATGGATCAGTATGCTTTAGATGATACGGCTGTCTGGTCGTCAACTTTCGTCGAAGGTGACTATTGGCTGTGCTACGGCGGGCATGCAGTGTGGCAAATTGACGGGACACTTCGCACCGTCACGGATGTTACAGCACAACTACCTTATGTTCCGTTGCGCATCGAGAGTGCAGGCTTGCGGCTTATCCTGGGCACCAACGATACGGTATCTTGGTCTAGCCAAACGGATCGCCTGGACTTCTCGTCTACTGGCACCGGTGCCGGTTCCCAAGCTATTAACGTTTTGGGGGCATACGGAAATCTTTTGGCACTGGGAAAGAGCCCTGACGGTTTCATCATCTATACGACGCGTGGTATCTTGGTTGCGGCCAATACCGACAATGCAGATATCCCGTACAGCTTCCAAACGTCTATCCTGCCCGGCTATGAACTGATCGGACCGTATGCGCAGACCTCTCTGTCGGGGCATCAACCGGTCGCAATCTTTAAGGGACGCGGCCTGTGCAAGATTTCCATCGCCAATGAGTTCAATGCAACCGCGGTCGTGGAAACCATCAACCCGTTCATCGGACAGGCTGAAGGTATAAATACTGAAACTATACGTGCCTATCCATATTTTGGGGGCTATATCGCATTTGATACTGATAGCGCCGTGTATTTTATGGATAGTTCAGCTCAGACTTTCGGCATGATGAGCAAAACTCATTGGATTATACTGGTGCCTAATACAGCTATGGCTATGGACTTTGAGGGGCGTGTCTTCAAGCTTTCATTGCGAAGCAGTACCGTCATTGAGAATGCTCAAAGTTTTACTGTTTTGCCTGAGAACTGCATCTGGTGTGACGCTGGAAACCTTATGGATTCTCGCATTGTGGAGCTGCAAGGCGGTCGCGTCCCGACAGCAGGCTCGCAGGAGGGTTTCGTGGAGGAATACGTCTGTGATTACGACTTTTCGACACCGGCCTTGGCGGAGCTTGTCCCTGACGGTTTCGATTGTATGGACGTCCCAATGGATCCAGTGTGCGGTAAAGACTACCAACAGCAATGGGAAAGTATTGGCAACGTGCTTCCTGTTAAGTTGGACACACACGAGAGCGTCCCGGTACTATACGATATTGATATGCAACCTCCTGAGGACGTCGACAAAAATGCAGTTTGGGAATGGTGGGACTACGTGCCCATCGGTGATAGTATTACGGTAACGTATGGTGCCGTGGAAGACCCAACATCATACGACTTGGTGCCGAGCGCAACCTTTACAGGTATTCGCGTTTCCGAGGCTGATGCTAACCTTCATACTCGGTGCAATAACGTTGTATTGTACGAGTATGAAGGTTCAGACGACAAGCTTATTGACTGCAACGTGGAAGACGGCGTGTATGACTGTAATGCCATGCCGGATGAAATCTGGGAGCAAACTACAGGTTACGCTGTTAGCGTTTCCGTGGATGGCACAGACTTTACGCATCAAAAGGGCAACCTATTTACAGGGCACGTCCGAGACAAAAACCACACGATTACGGTGCGCGGCGCCCGTGTGCTGTCGGAAATCCGCGCAACACTCATTGGAGGAGGTATAAAGTAATGACTCTGAAAATTAAAAACATACGGTACGACCACGGCCTTAGTACCCAAACGTATCCTGAGGGCGTCCTGACAATTGACTCAACAGACAATTCCATTCATGTACATGACGGTGTGCAGCCTAATGGAGTGCGACTTCCTACAGCTGCTGATATGAATGACAAGGCAGATGTTTCTCTTGGCAACGTTTCGCAGGAAGAACTTACAAACTTACTGAGCCGCTACGGTGCATTAAGCTTGAACGACAACAAGGCCATTAGTGAAACCCAGCGCAACAACGCCTGGGACAAGTTGGGCGGACCGGCCATGCGCTTCGACACCGAGGTTCCCGAACACAACGTTGCCGTGGTCAACAAAGACACGCACAAGCTAGAAGTCAAAGACTTCGCTACACTCGGTATGTTCGTGGGCATTGATACCACTAGTGCCATGACTCGGGCGCGAAATGTCAATTATACAGCAACAAGAGATTGCTGGCTTAGTGTGGTGGCTACTGCGAGCTATGCTGGTACCTCTTCCTATATCGGCGTTTTTTTAGACGGCGTGAATATTGGCACCATAGGTTTTGCGTCGCATAACCCGAAGTATACTGTTGGTTCCGGACACGGTTCTGTTTTAATTCCGGTAAAAAACGGTCAGGTGTACAGAGTCACTGGGGATGCCTGTACAATCAAAGAGTACGGCCTTAAGTATTGAGTAAGGAGAATCCAAGAATGACTACAATAAATCCTTCTACGCCGTTCTTCAAATGGAAGATGGCGATTGTCACGAAAACCACGGACGATTGGACGCTGTGGAACTGTGACGAAACCTATGAGCGTACACTGTTCATCGGCATTCACGATGACCTGGAACAGCCTTATGCCGCTCTGTACATCATTTACAAAGGCACTGTCCAGCCCGCGGCTGGTAATGCAATCATAGCTGACTTGGCCTCCATGCAGCTTCAAATCAACACTGCCCTGCAGGAGCTTCAGGCCTTGATCGATCAGGTCAATGCCACATCCGGAGATATGCAGGAATTGCAGGCACAGATGGCTGGTGTTCTTGTTGACATGGAAGACAAGCTTGAGGCCATGCAAGAACAGATCGCCAAAGCGCGTGTCTGGGCGGAAGGCACTGACGCCGAGGTTACAGAGTTGGGTGGTCAACATTCTGCTCGCACCTGGGCAGGCATTGCCAAACAGGCCGCGGACTTGGCAACGGGTGCCGCGTTCCCGATTCTGGAAGATGGCGACCAGGGCAAGGCTTTGGTGGTCAACGATACAGCAGACGGATACATCGTCGAGGAAATCTCCGGCGGCGGTGGAAGCGGGTTTGGAAGTGCCCACGTGCAATATTCCAATAGCAGTGGCAACCCATATGTTTTTACTGATGGCAGTAATCGTATTCTTGTTTTGCCGGTGGGAACTGAGGGTTTGGTACCGGGGCAGGGCTTTATCGTTGCTGGCTCGTTGAAGCTTACTAACGAGGTACGTATTACACTTACTAGTGGGGGGACTGCCCTATACCTAGCAAAGGATGCTAACGGGACAATACAGGTTCACTCTGCCGATCAGTACACCTGGTGGGCTGGTGCCACAAAACCTTCTTCAGCTGCTTTTACGTACTGGACGAACACTGAAACCGGAGAATGTTGGCACTTGAATGCTGAAAGTAATGAGGATACAGTGGCCTCTGCACCGATTGGCCTGGTAGCATATAGCAGTGATTACGGCGGATACTATTTCATGCCTTACGTAGGCTTCTCAATGCTCCCAGGGGCTAAACACGAAGATGGGTATTTTTACAACTACCTTTTGGTATCCCCTACAATGCAGGTGCAGTTTCCTTGTGGTAAAAGCATAAATGGACCTGACTATATAACGTGCAGTGGAATCACGGGGGCATTGCCATTTCGTGCTGACACTGACGAACATGCCTTGGGCAGTAATTACGATGAGCTCCTTTTACAGTTGAATCCCGCGACGGGCTCTGTTAGCATAGTATCAACGTCTGGCATTGCTTACAATGCAGAGCTCAATGCATACACGAAATATAAGACCGGCAGTTCGTTTGAAGCGTTGCCCTATGCAGTTCCGATATGCTGGCTGTCTCACAGCTATAATATGCCCCTTACCTGCGAGGGTTCCGAAGACAGGCTGAACGGCGGTACATTTGCACAGAATGTTCAGAATATCCAGGGAAGTGCCTTATCACCTTTCTTGCCCAGCAATATCGTAGAGTGTCTGCCATTCAATGAGGGTCCGATCGGTCCTGCATACCGTTTGCGTAGCACACCGGGCAAGATTTACATTGATAAACGCGGAAAAATGTACCAAATGGATAACGATAACCGTGGGTATCTGACTGAGCTTCCCTACGTTGACAAGGCAGCAAACTACACGTGGACTGGACAGCACACGTTCGAAAATACGTCGTACTTCGAGGGCATTACCTGCGTTCCAGATTTTTCCGAAGATGCAACTGAGAGCCAGCATAAGAAGGAGGCCGTCAATGCTGCAATGCTGGACAATGCTATTGCGACCTGTGAGCCGTTAAACACTGGTGTCAACCTGTTGCCTGCAGCTTCAACCTGGGCCTTCTGGCAGGAAAACGATAGTAGCGTTACGACGCTGGACAAGACCACTGGCATTGTGTCCGGATGCACTAAGGATGCATATCCGATCAGTGCCAAGACGCTGACGGAGCTTGGTGTGCCAGAAGACACTAAAGACGCCGAGATCATCATGCGCTTTAAGATGACGAGAGATTCAACGGGTTCCGTCTATCTGCTTAAGTTTGCTGATGCGTCTCCGGAGCAGTATGGTATTTCAGGTATACTGATTACAGATGATGGCCCTCTGATTGAGTATGGGCCTAGCGGGTATAATGCGCAGTATGAGGGCTCGATTGTTTTCAACAGCTGGGGATACTTAAAGCTTTCTCTTGTAGGGGGTGTCCCCACCTTTTGGTACATGGATGACGCTAGCGGTGTATACACGCTAGAAACATTGCCAGATAGTGGGTGGACTCAGCTGGGTGGTAACTCATACACATATACAAGTATCGTCTTGTCAAATTTGCGCATAGCAGTGCCTTATGTGCGCGCAGGTGTCGAGATTGACCTGCGTAATACTAAGCTCAGCTTCGGCAATGTCACGGTCTGGGATGGCTCTACGGTGGCTTCGGCTCCGTTTGATGGCATTCTTACTAAGGTAGGCTCTGTCACGTTGAACGATACAACCGGTATCGCCTCGAACTTTGGCAATGGGTCATACTTGCAGTTTGTCGATGGTATGCCCAGTGCCGATGACGGCTACGATATGATTTTCCGTGTCATGCAAAATGGGTCATCCGGGCGCGGGGCAATATTGTCCAAGGGCAGTGACAGCTCTACGCTGGAGTTTGGTTTGCAGGATACCACACCGTACAGTGCTAATGCATCACAGACGTTGATGCCAGTTTCTCCGGCGCTGTCAGCAAATCAATGGAACTGGGTACGCTTCGTAAGGCCTACAGCTTCCGGTGATTTCGTGACACAGGTTTATGTCCTACCTGACCCCAATGAATCCTATACCCTGGATTCCCTGCCGGACTTGTCGGAATGGACTTTGTCAAGCACGACAAGCGAGGTAGCATATACAGCTGGCAGTCCACTGTATATTGGCCATAGTGAAGCTGACGCGTCTTATTACTTCCACGGAAGTATTGACCTGTTTAATACGCGCATTACTGTAGGCAATGTTTACAGTGCTGGCCGGTCTACAGTGTTCTATGATGGCGCACCGCTGGCTCCCAAGGACTACCAGACGCAGGGCATTCACAGCCAAAGCACAGGGCGCATTGCAAATGGTGTAATCCTGCGGCGTTTCGAAGCTAACAGCAAGGTCTATATGGAACTGGATGGGACGTTTGAGGGTGTTGTTGCATCCGACAGTACCATCACAATCTCCACGAAGGACTACGGATTCAAAGGGACGCTGATATCTTTGCAGGCCATGCAGATGGGAACCGGAGCGACCACGGTGAACTACAACAGCACTACGGCCGCAGACCTGGTCAAAGGGACGCTTACCCTGCGCACAAGCCTTGGCGCCGGTGAGGCCTACAAGGTCTCAGTACACTGTGTCATTGAGCAGAATGGGTAGCCGCGGCTGGGCAATCCCGTGAAATTACATTGACCCCGGGATGCCTATTTGCTATCATCTATACGTGAGGCGGAGCTTCATAGCCCCGCCTCTTTTCATATCAACAAAGGAGAACAGACATGAACGCTGTTATTGAATTCTTCCAGGCGCATTGGGATGAACTGTGCGCGGCCTTTACGGCTCTCATTTCCTTTTGCACTATCGTGGTCAAGCTGACCCCGTCCCAAAAGGATGATGCCGTCTTGGCCAAGGTCATCAAGGTTTTGGACTACCTGTCCATCGTGAACCCAAAGGGGACGCGCGTGGTTAAAGACGCCGATGCCGGAAAGAAAAAATGATGCGAAGGCCGAAGGCCTGAGCCATAAGAAAGAGGCCGCAAGGCCTCTTGATAAAAGAAAGAAAAAAGATTTTCGGGCGATAAGCCCGAAATCTTCTGGGCACCGGCCTTCCTCTCCGCCTAAAGAAGACAAAGGGAGAAGGACGGGCGTAAGCCCGTCCGTCCCCGAGCACTGACCCCTCCATGACCGGGAGGTCATAAAGAAGAAAGGAGACCCAACATGGTCGAAAATGAAAGCACTGAAAGTGCAATAAAGCACGAGCTGTGCACCAACAATTCCTGCGACGTGCCCATTGTGTTGCACGACGAGGAACGCACACCCTGTGAAGTATGGACACGTTGCATGGGCTATTTCCGTCCCGTGACTAACTTCAACATCGGCAAGAAGCAGGAGTTCGCGGATCGCAAATATTTCTCGCTTGCCAAAGTTCTTGACCGAATTGCACAACACAAGGAGCACATTATATGACATTTGATTGGTCGCTCTCGCTGGATACCATCGTGGTCATCATTGGTTACGTTGTAAGCATCATCTGTTTTGCTCAGCGCATTGACCGAAGGCTGACCATCTTGGAAGTTCATCAAGAGGAAATTCTCGAAACTGTGCACGACTATCCGCGGCTCAGTACCCGCGTTTCGTGCGTAGAGGCATCAACGCGTTCCGCCCATCACAGGCTGGATGCACTGACTGGGAGGCATGAAGCATGAACCCGAAAGATTGGCTTGTAACTGAAGACGAGTACATGGGGAACGCCCAGTACCCTTCCGATACGCACATCAACAATGCATTAGACCTCTTGGCTCGTGTCAACCGTATCCGTATTTGGTACAATCACCCGATGATTGTATCTTCCGGATACCGGACACCGTTGCATAATGCAAGCATCGGCGGAGCGCAGGGAAGCCTACACTGCCAATGCCGCGCTATTGACATCCGAGACCGGAATGGCGAGTTCTGCAACTGGTGTTTGAACAATCTGCCGTACATCGCCGAGACCGGTTTGTGGATGGAGAATCCCATGTACACACCAGGGTGGGTTCATCTGGACACACGTCAACGTCGTACTCTGGTTTTCATTCCGGATAACCGGACTTTCCCGGCGCAGGCAAAACAGGCTTAATGCCTTCCATGCGAAATTACATTGAGGAGTCAGCGTAATGGTGGTACATTATTTACCAATAGCAATGGTGGTGCTTGCATTTGTGCAGAGCATATTGCTTCTGTGCATTTTTGTGCAAGTTCACCGCGCCAACAAACAACAGCCCTTGGCTATGCCAAAGAAAGCAGAGAAGACAAAGAAGATAGAGAAGCCCGTTGAGGTTACGTTCCGCGCAACTGCTTCTCCTATACTTCCGTGGCTTCGTCATGCGTCACGTGATGACATGATTGATAGCTTTCGTGTGCTAGCTGAGGCTCAACAGAATGAAAGGAAATGACCATGGGACTTTTTGACGGATTTTTAAATCTCTTCTCTTCGTCATCCAGTTCGGATGCCCCTGCAGTACCCCTGCCCGAAGGGGGCACTACTGCAGTCAAGCCTAAAGCTACTCAAGCCCCGGTAATGTCAAGCACCACGAAGCAGGCTAAAGTGGCCAGTAAGGCCGGCAAAGCAAGCAAAACCGTGGATGCTAAAAAGGATTCCAAGGAGACCGAGAACAAAAACGTGGGCATTACGGATGACCATGGCAAGGTCACTGAACAGACAATGCGTCGGGCATTGGAAAACTACGAGGATACTTTCGGTGTTTACAACGCCGACGGTACAATGAACGTTCAGGCCACTATCGATGAGTTTAACAATCAACGTGCTCTTGGCCTGTTGAAGGAAAAGCCTCGGAACATGAAAGACTGGTCTGACAAGCGAAACTGGGACGATGCTCTCAAAATGCTTGCCAACTGGGCGCCGCAAGGACCGACTGTATTGTTCCGTGGGCAGGGCGGCAACAAGGTCTTTAATCGCAGATAGGGAGAAAGACAATGGGATTTTTAAGCAAGATGTTCGGTTCTAAGACCGTTACGCACAACGCACTGTCAGGCTCGCAGCTCGCAGATTTGAACGCAGGCATTAATGCCAGGGGCAAGTACCTGACTGAAAACGCCGAAAACCAGCAGGATGTTCTTAGGCGACTCTTGGAAGGCTATGACCCTACTGGGTACTCTGAAGCTATCAGAGAAAATAGCATTGCGCAAGCAAATCAAGCACAGAACAAACTGTTAAGTGCGGCCTCTGGTAAGGCAGGGAGCGCGTTTAATACTGCGGCACAAGGTGCGGCACAGCGCAGTACGGCTGATGCCGTAGCGGCTATTAACGCCAATGCTGAAAACAACATTGCAAACTACAAGCAGAACTATCTGACAAACCTGCTGACACAATATGGCAATCAGGTTTCTGAGTATCAGAATTTGATTGAAAGCCTACTTGGCCAGCGCACCACTGAGAAAAAGGGCTCGATAATGGGCAAGCTTATTGGCGGTACCGCCGGCGCACTCATTGGCGGACCTGCGGGCGGTGCGCTCGGTATGCAGATGGGCGATATGTTTGACAACTCGTAAGGAGGTACAAGATGGCATTATTTGACTCCTTTAAAACCGTGGCACAAAATGCAGTTGAGGGGGCGTTGGGCATCCAGCGTCCCCAAAAAGACTCTCAGCCTGCGGATTTCAAAGCACCGGCATCCAGCTCCTCACAGGCTTTTGATAAGCCCATACAGCTCCCGGTGATGCCTTGGCGTAAAGAACGGGACGTCTCACAGGCACCCGTCAAGTCCGGCACACAGGCTTCCATTGAAATGTCTGCTCCACCGGCGGATACTATGCCCAACACCTATGCGGTATCTGAAATTCAACGGGCTCCCGACATCCTTCAGCTGGCTGATGCGCAATCTGCGGCTATGATGCAGGAAACCCAAGATGCTATCAATGCAGATAATTCTGGTGATGAACAGGTTGTGGAAATGATGTCGGGGACTCCGACGCAGCAAATTGTCGCGGCTAAGACACCCGTTGAATTGGGGCTATCTAAAGCTACTGGTAATTTGCCCCCAGTTCCAGTGAACGACGTCCCGACCGGACCGTCCCCCGCCTTTACGAAAGAGACTGTACGGCAGGAACAAGCTCGTATGCAGGCGGCAAATGCTCCGGCCAGTGCTAACATTGCCCAGTCAGGAGCTGCTTCAGCTACTGGCTTGTTCAATAAGTATCGCAATCTGAATCGCCCCGATACTTCTTACGTCAATGAAGCGCGGAAACGGGCTAATGATTACGTAACGCAATTGCAAGAAATGACAATGCGTTGGGCGGCGGCAAGTTCTGGTCGCAATTATACAAAAGGTATGTCTATGGGAGGTATTCCGGCCGCGGCCTTGGTGCTTGCGATGCGGGATATTCCGACACCTGCGTATGTCACGGAAGCACAGAAGTACTATCAAAGCGCAGTGGCACAATACGGTTCAGATATTCAGCTCATTAAAGCCGCGGCCGAGCAAGATGGCAAACTGCAAGCGGCTATTGATACAGCGGCTAAGTACAACAATGAACTGAGGATGCGGCGTACCGCGGCGCGAACTACAGGGCTCTCCGTTGAACAATACTTGGAGGGGGAATCTGCTGTAGACTTCGGTGCGGATGCAATACGTTTTGCTTCTATGGCTGACAAAGATACACGTACAGCAATGAACGCCTACTACGATAACACGATGAAACGGCTCAAGCCTTTCATGGATAAAGTCGATGCTGGTGAAGACGTGTCGGCTCTAACTAGTGGCGTGGCACAGGGTCTTTACGCAGATATTGTGTCCGGTAACTTGGATGCTAACACAGGAGCTTCGTTGCTTTTAGGTTACTTAGGCCGAGATAATACGCGGTCTAGGGACGATAAAGCCTTAGCCGCTAAGCTGGAAAGACGGGGATACAATGACCAGGCTATCAATACTGCACTGGCTATTCGATGCATTCCGCAGCTGAAGCAGAACTTCTTGGAACTGGAATTCCTAAACAGACAAGCTGATGGCGTGGGCGTAAAACGTATGGCTGGTAATGCTTTGAATACCGTATTTGCATCTCGTGACATTTCAGATATCCTTGGTTTGATGGACGAACTTGACACGGCGAAAAGGCAGGAAGCAATACTGGATGTGGAGCTCAATAAGACTCCGCTATCTAGGATTCGTATGGCTAGCCGCTGGTTGAAAGGCAATCTTGGAAGTGCAAAGGAAAACAGGGAACTCGTGCATACGTTGGATGACGTCAATCTGGTGAAAGACCCCACGGTGCTCATGGAAACGGTGGATGGTTTCCGCGAAGAGTGCGAAAAGTCGCCACGTCCGGAATTGCGCGTGATGGGTTCGGCCTTACAGGATGGTCTTGGATCTTCTAAGGCTTCTGACAGGTTGCAGCTTTTGCAAGACCCCCAAGCCATTGGGCGTTTGAGGCTCACTGGTCTTACAGGGATGGCATTCGATGGCGCAGTAAATTCCTATGCTACGTTCAGCGGTAAGTACGACCGCATACAAGCACGGGATGCCGTGCAGAATGTTTTGGAACGTTATCGCGGTAAGCCCATCGGGGAAACCGTGGAGGCTTTACAACAAACTGCTTTGTTGAAAGGTCTTTCAAGTAACGTTCTGGAACAGTATGTTATGACGGCGGAAGATCAGGCGCGGAATCGGTCAAGCACTGCACGGGCTGATGCGCTCCTCGACCAGTTTGAAATGAATGCTTTGAATATGTCGGTTACAAAACCGCTTTCTTTCACGGTACAGCCGAACGAGTTAGACGCTATGAGAGAGTATGCAAATGCATACGGGCTGGCCTTTGATGAAGAAGCTATCAAGGAGGATTCACTGGGAGGACTGTCCGTAGAGATGACGCCAATGCGTGCAGTTATGTACGATATGGCGGCGCGTATTGTTCCGACAATCAGTGACGCTTTAGGCACCGGCAGAGTACTCTCCGCCGATGACATCATTACATACATAGCTCAGACGCCCAATGACCTCGTGGCCGTTGAAACGCTATGTGGGCCACGGTTCCATACTATGGTTGACAACCTCATTAGGAACATGGCTAATAAATATGAAACGAAGATACGGGCTCAAGATCATGCCGTGGCACAAGCACAGCGTACGGCACAGGCATCTCAAGGCACCCGTAGATAAGGAGAAACAAAATGGCAGAATACAGTTACGATTACGCTGACTTTACAGACCGGTATTCTGACGCTAGCATAGGGGAACCCCTTTCCCCTATGCCCGCTGATGTTGCTAAGACTTTGGGAATTAGCAGGGAAGAATACAGACTTACTACCCCGATTACAGAAGAAGCGACGCGGGCTGTTGATAAGGCAGTCGGAGATACCGACGACCAAAACTGGCTTGTCAAAATGTGCCTGGGCATTAAGAACGCACTGGGTGCCGCTGTAGATTACGCCGGGAACGTTGCAAGCGAAATAAAAGAAGACCCGACAAAGCTGGCAAGCTATGCAGGCAGTGCCGCTTTGGCCGTGGCCGAGTCGCCTTATGCTGTCGGAGATTCTTTAGCAGGTCTCTTTGGAGCGCGGCCTGGTTTGAAAGATATGGTGCGCAAAGACTTGAAAGATAGCGGATGGGCACGTGGCTTTGCAGAAGCAGCTGAACGCGGCGAAAAGGACAATCCCGTTGCATACGGTTTGACGCAGGCTATTGCTGAGATTGCTACAACGGGCATTCCTACCAGTGCTGCTGTAAAAAGTTCTCTGGGAAAATTCGTGCAGTGGCGGATGGCAAAGGGCGCCGGAAAGGTTAGCCCGTTCATCCACGGACTGGCGGACTCTATCGGAGTAGAGCGCGGCACTGCAGGTGCTAAGGGCGTCTATGAGGCTTTTGCAACGTCAAACCAAGCTCTGGGCTGGGGCTATAAATCTGGGCACATCGCGCACAAGGTGGCTGATGCTGTTGCAGTAGATGCGGCGTCATTTGGTACGTGGGGCGTGGAAGAAGATAGGGCTACCGGAGAGCTGATAAAGAATTGGGGAGCAATTCCCGGGTCGCTTGGCTTCGATACTGCGGTGGCTGGGATACCCGCAATGTGGGCAGCGAATAAAGCTATCTCGCGTGCTCGTGTCGCAGTATACGAAAAACGGTTTGCAGATGCACGGAAAATTCTGATGGATCAGAATGCCTTCTGGGCACAGAAAGTGGGCACGCAGTATGCACCTGATGGCAATGTTGCTAGGGACTTTTTGATGTACGAAGTTATGAAACCGGTAACAGATGCTCGGGTGCGCGGACAAGCTACAATTAATCTGCGCAAGAGTCTGGGAGAGGTTTTGGAGGGCGGCATGGACGCAGTAGATGAGCAATACATGGAGCGTATGCTTCAATGGGCTTATCAGGACATGAGCAATCTCGGAACGATGCAGTATGGAGCTTTGCGCCCTGCGACTATTGCGGACTTGTCTAATGAGGCCTACGCTGGCAATCGATTCGCCTATATCGACACGCGTTCTGCAAAAGCTGTGGAAGAGGCTCGGACTGTGGCGACAGAAGAAAAGATTAGTGAATTCCTGCGCACCCACAAAGGGTCTCATCGGGACACGATACCGGAGTCTGAAATGGCTAAAATTAGAGCCGCAGTTGACGAGAAAATTCCGGAATATGCAGGTTTCAGTCCTGTATTCAGTGACGTTGTTAGCACGATGCCACCGGACGGTGACTACATTAAGCTAGTGCGCATCTCGGATACCAAGATGCCAATGTCTTTGAGCGCAGGCCTGGGACGGCAAAGTGCTGTACTGAAAGTGAAGCTGCAAGAAGCTGTTCAGAACAGCCTGCTAGCCGGTGTCGAGAAAGACATTCCGGAGTTGGTAGGCGGCCTGTCAGAACATACTATGGGTATGCTGGAAAATCTGGGGCGTACTGCTGACTACCCCATTAAAGGGCGGTTTGTGTTTTCAACTGCGCGACGTGAAACTGTAACAGACCCCGTGATGTCCAAAGCTTTAAACTACGGGGAATTGAACAATAATGTAGCGAAGTCCGTAGCGCATAACGTGGGCGTAAAGCATGACGGAATCCGCAAATTGATGGCCAGTCTGCGCAAAAATACTGAAGCATCTGCCGCGTATTATGCAGAACTTGGCCGAATGTATGATAGCGCAGGTAACCTTGGATGGGACATTAAAGGCCTCGTGAAGACGGATAAGGGAGTTGCTTTTGAGTTGATGGATACCCCGTACAACAGACTGAAGGCTCAACAGATAGGGTATGACCTAGAAGCCACAGCCTATAATGCGGGCTCCGGCAAACCCGTCTTACTAATGCCCGATGCCCAAACAATCTTGGATAATCCTATGCCTGCCTACACACAAAATAAGGATGTCATTGAAACGCTACAAACTATTGTAAAGGTCGAACAGGACATTACAAACCTGCGTGAAATCGGCCGTATGCACGGAGACCCCATATCGTCTGCAACAACTGCTATACACTTCCGTAAACCACAGACACCTGGTGAGCATATCTACCGTGTCTTTAAACGGGAATCCTATGGCGATCAGCTTGACCATATTGCGTTTCCGAATGAGGAGTCTGCAAGGAGGTTCTTGCAACAGCGAGCACAAGCTGGTGATATGAGCTGGTCTCAAGACGTTGTTCGGGGCGGTGTAGAATACGGGCAGGTTCAAGGTCTGGAGATGCAAACGTATGACATCCTGCGCAATACCACTGGTGAGCATGCCCGGGGTTTTTGGCAGGGAAATATGACCCGTGCCTCAGAAAACTTGTTGGTTGATGTGCTGCAACAGCAAACTGCAAGTGCTACGACAGCGGCACGTACCGCGGTAGCATCTTCATTGAACAATGCTGTTCGTATGCTGGCGGGTACAATGAGCGAAGAAGCCTATCAGGAAATGAGGCAACTCATTCGTGGCATTGTCCCGAAAAATCCCGTGTTGCAGAAACTGGATGATATGGCTGAAGCTTGCTTTGAACGGCTATTTGGGTATGGGCGTGCCGACAAGAAAGTCTTATCGGATGAAGACCTTATGCACGTAATTCCGAACAAGCAGGCATACAGTGCTTCTCAGGCATTGCAGAAGCATGGTACTCTAGTAAACTATGCGCTGTACGCAGTTGGAAACGTGACTGGTACGATTACGAATATCTTGTCGTACATCCCACAAATGGCTACAACAGGAGCTTGGATGCGTAAAATGACAGGTGAAAGCGTGGAAGAATATGCACGCCGTGTCGGTATCGATGGCATGACTGAACTTGCTAAACAGGGATTGCAACCGCGATATACCCTGGGGCTGAAAACAATAAAGAACCTTGGAAACAAGCAGTGGCGAAAGTTGGTGCATGAACTTGCTGATGCAGAAAGTATCAAGATTGACCAAGCCGATGATATTGCGAAGTTCTTAGACCCCTTGTTTGATACCTCGTGGTGGCATAAACCGGTTAAAGCCTTATCGATGCCGATTTCCTACTCAGAACGGATGTCACGTTTTATGGCCTTTGCAACGTGGTTTACGTATGCACAGGATGGATTGAAGATGCAAGTTCCCACCGCCAGTAAATGGGCAGCTAGAATGACAGAGGAGGCGATGGCCGCCTATACACCAGCGGCGCGCTTGGGTGCAACGAACAACGCGATTGCACAGGCTATGATGATGTTCAAGGGTACAATGACAAACATGCTGATGAAAAATCTGGACATGATTGCAGACCAACAATACAGACGTATCGCCGTTGCAAACATCATTAACATGTATCTGTTCGGAGCCAAGACTGCTCCGTTTGTAGCAGACTATCAGACCACGCATCAATTAGAGGATCGAACTGCCGCTAATATGCAATACGAGCTGGGTGCCTGGGCGTCAATGCCATGGTTCATGGCTCCAGCCGTGGGACGTAAAATGGAATTGCGTGGCTCCGAACTGCTTACTGGACTGGAAGGTTCAGCGGCTGTAAGCTTTGCACGTGATACAGGAAAGACGGCATACAACTTGGGCGCGGCCGCGGCACAGCAAAAGGGCTGGCAGTTCGCGGCAGAAGAAGTTGCTTCCGGCATACCGTTTACGCTGGTAAGAAACCTAACGTCCGCTGGGCTTGGTTATACTGTGTCTCAGGATCACAAGATCATTGAAGACGCTCCAGATATGCAAAGCACAGTAGCAATGGCCTTAGGTTTACAATCTGCCCGTGACGCTATGTTACGCAACATTAATGTCGTACAACGTACTAATGAAACGCGGAAAGCCGCGGCCAATAAAGCCATTCGGCAAAAGTTTATGGCTATGGTACGTGGGGGCAAACCCGGCAATGAGGTCTGGGCAGAGTTATTGCGGACTTTTGGAGGGGACGTCAATGCATTGGTAGCGGCAGTCCCAGGGCTGTATGCTGAAGCACGCGACTCTCGAGGCCGGAAATTCCGCAATGATATTATCAAGACGCTGTTAAGTGACCCCACGAAAGTGGACAAGTTCCAGTTATCAATTCTGGATTTACTGCTTAGCGAGGACACAGACGCGCGTTAAAAAAAGAGGGCGGGGAGCCATTGCGGTTCCTCGCCCTTTTCTTACGCATAAAATTTCACGCACGAAGCTCTACGTATTGCATCTGCAGTGCTTCCATGATAACATTCCAACAGTTTACCTTTGAAGTGTGCCCCAAGGTTTTGTCATTACGTAAAAGCAAATCGTATGGAAAAGCCTCACGGTCTAGTTTTACGTCATTGATGCCCTGGACGCCAAAGACATACCCACCCATTGAATGTATCCATGCAAATTCGTTGGCTTGTCGTACATCGTCAATGACAAGAATGTCAGGGGCGTTACCCCGCAGACGCATTGCCATAGACTGCACCCAGAAGGCGCTGTTAATAGCGCGGAGCTTTTGTCCGTAAACAATCATAGCCTCACGAAGCGTGGTAGCTTCACCGGCAAACAGCGTCGCGACATCCTCGTTGTACATTTCTCGCTGTTCTCGCATCTCCTTGCCCTGCAAGCATCTTCTGTCAAGGTTCAGAATAGCCGCGAGACCCGTTTTCAGGGGCGCGGCAAAGCTATCCACGATGACGTAATGACCCTTGAGCTGCAGACCAGTGGCCGTAAAGTTTGCCAGGGTACTCTTGCCTGCCCCCTCCTTGCCGCAAAAGCCTACGATGATTGTATTGCGCTTTTTATTTTCCATGTTTCGTAACTCCTCTGTTTGCATGCATACACAACATGACCAGGCACAAGTCCTCGAGATCTTCACGCACATCAGCCCGCACCAAGAACCGCAACAGCGTCGCTGTATTTTTGATGCTATTGCGTCGTAAAAATCTAGCCAAGGCTCCTCGGATTGCATTCTTATCGCCTGGCAGATACCGGCATAATATGCGAGCCTCAAGGGTAAAAGCCAGCGTAGTAACGACGGCAAGCTCTAAAGGTGAGCCAAACATCAGGTCGTAAAACCATATGCGAGATGAATGGCCGGGCTGTCTTTGAGCCGCAAGTAGCTCTAGGCTCGGCCGTAAATCCTGTAATTGAGCTTGTAGCTCTTTATTTGCTTTTTGCACTGTTATCGACATTGCAGAGTACCTCCCATTTAAGATTGTTCCGAAGAATGCCCTGCACTGTCGCTGGGCTGTCTTGCGTTGCACTGAACGTTACCGGATTGTACGTCTTGCAAAAGCTCAGGCAGGGGTTCCGTTGCGCCATCGTGGGCATCCCTGTTGTATTTGACGTACACCCTGCTATGCTCAGGAACGACAATACTGCCGCTATCCAAAACCACGTTGATGGCATCCTGAGCCACATCAAGAGCACGCTTATAATCATCGTTTGCCTCCTTCCAAATCCTTAGTGTTTTCTGATATTCTGCAAAGCGTTGAGCTTCACGCCGTGACGCCAGTACCTGCGTCACTAGAACTGCCACTGAAAGTGCTACTATCGCTAAAGTCAATCCCATCGAGTGTTCCTCCATTCTTTTTGCGCCAATTGGGGTTGTAGGCTACCATGTAATCATTGACTCCGTTGTTCCATTCTTCCACGATTTTCTTCTGCACGAGCATATCCGTAAGGAAAATCTCGAAGTCCTTCGTATACAAGAAAGATGCACACCGCGCTCGGTAAACAGACTTGCGCATGACCTCTTCGCGGCGCAGAAGGTCGAGGCATTTCTGGCGTCCCGCGGAAATCTTGCTGTTGCCGAACTCACCAAGGGCATCAGAAAGCCGCGCCTCAGCCATGCTCAGAATCTCATTAGCATCCAGCATGTCCTGTTCGGATACGAAGATACGGTTTTCGTAGAGAGCCAGACAAGCCGCGACGCGATGCAAGTGCGTTTGTCGAAGCTCCCCATAGGCGTACAATCTGGAATCCTCTTCAAAGGTTCCTGCTGTATTGTAGAGCTTCTCGCCAAGAACTTGAGCCGCGCTGGAAATGCGCACCGAAACGTTGATGTCCTGAACGGCCATAAGATGCTGGGCAATCTTGCGGTAGGCTTCAGAGTTTATCATGCCCGGGTAGGGACACCGGCATCGGGCTTTTTCCTCAAAGACCACGATAAAATGCGCCAGGGCGTTCAAGCCCACATAGGTATCCGGAAATGTATCCATCAATCCTACCTGTGTCATATGGGTAAAGATGTTCAGGTACGGATTGTCTACACGAAGAAGCCCCTTTGGTGAAGACAGGCTGTATTTGCGCCCCTCCCACATAGCCTGCAAAAGGCCATAGAAATCGGACTGTGCACCTGAACAGAAAGACACAAAGTCATTACTGACGTAGGCCTTGGCCTGTAGAGCAGGTACAAGAGAGTCACTGTTGCCTGAGCTTACGCTCGTGGTCTTGTCGCCAAAGAATGCCGCGCAATCCTTTGCATCTTTACGCTTGCCAGTGGTCACGTTCAACGCTTCACTGACATCCACTAGGTCATCATCTGTGATGCTATCCGTGTTGCCACTCTTGCGCATCATGGCGACCAAAAGCCCCGAGGTTTTACGGAGCCCCAAGTTATCCGGCAGGTAGTTCTCGTAGCCGATGTCGTCCAGGAAAGTATGTGACATACGCAGAGCCTGCCCTGCCCGAACAGCAGGATTACCGCATAAAATAACGTAAAGGTTCAGTGGCACGGACTCAGAGCCGATAGATAAGCGAACCTTTCCGCCCACAATCGTGGACACGCATTGAAGTAGTGCCCAATATGAGAAGCTCAGTGGACATTCATACCGCTCACAAAAAGCTTCCGCGTCTTTAAAAAGTGCATTGTAAAACATAAGAAATTCTCCAGAGAAAAGAAAAGCGAGAAGCTCTTGCGAGCCTCCCGCTTCCACATAGGTGTGTAGCACCAAAGCGTCTTCGCTTAGGGGCTGGACGGGTCGGTGGCGTTGCCCACAACCAAGTCCATCAACTTCGCGATACGCAATTTCTGGTCAACGGACAGCTTGGACAGCAACGGTTCAACCGGAGCAAAGTCCTCACCTGCGATAACGTTCGCACCGGACACGACTTCGACACCGATAGCGTTCTTGGCTTTCACCAAACGCTGCGCCAAAGTATCGCCGGAAGCGAACACGTTTTCGACTCCGTCAACAACAGAGCTGATATTAGATTCCCAGTACTGAGCCATCTTGATATCTCCTTATCTTGGTATTGTTTGCAGACAGTTTACCAGACAAGATGCAGTATAGCACACATACGGGCACTTGTCAAGAATTATTTTTCAGAAGTCTCTGGGTAAAATTCCTCTGCCTCTGTGGCGACTGAAAACGTGCGAGTCGTACCGTAAATATCCGTTACGGTGATAGGCTCTTCCATCATCGCAGCGATCTCATGAACTTCGTTCTCATTCCTAGCGAAGCCATCCATGGCGTCATGAACCTGCGCGAAGATATACGACGACGGGTCAAGCTTGCGCCGAAAGAACTTCCGCAAAAACGCGTTGCTATTGGACGATGTCCCGGCTTGCCCGTACTGCGCCACACTGCCGCTGTGAATTGAGAACCAGTTAGCAGGGGACAGGATTTGTCGCGTCCAGTTTCCTACTGTGATGGTGCGCTCCGGGTTTTGCAGGAGCTGCATGTACACGTCCTTGTGCCACTTGGTAAGCCCTTCATACTGTGCGTAGAACAGGTCTTGCAAATGAGAAGCAAACTGCGTCTTGGCAGACAGGGAAGACTTGTCCACATCAGCATGCAAGGCATCGATAGCGGCGCAGATGTTCGGGTCTCCCATGTGCGTGTACATGGTATAGCCACCCATAAGATATTTACAGCCGTGACCGATGGACTTGGTCAGCTTACGAAGCAACGGGGCTTCCGAGGCCTTGTCCTTTTTGTGCTCCATCAGGTAGTCATAAGGTCGCTGAAAAATCAGCGATGCGTGTTTCATATGCAAGTCCAGATCCGTGCGAACAACGTTCTCCATCATCGCAGGGACACCAGAATAGAACGCCACGAAATAGTCATCGCTATGGGAATAGTCAATCGAGTAGCGAATGTGCCCGGCAGGAACTTTGATGCAATCCCATAAGCCAGGCGGCAAGTTCAGGTGATACGCACCCCAGCCCAGATTGGACTTACCGCCACCGTAGCGGCACGTTACCGTTGCGCAAATGGACGGGTGATATAAAAGCACTCCGACATTCGGATCGTTAACGGAATCTACGAGAAGCGTAGAACTGAGCAGGTAATTGCTGATAACCTTTTGAAGCCACCGGTAGCGACCCAGCAGTTCCAGGGGTTCCCGCGCCTCGGGATTCTGGTCGAGCAAGAAACGCATTGCAGTCTTGTCCGTAGGATACCGTGCCAAGTCTTCGGGTATCAGACTGGGTTTCGCCGCGGCTTCTTTCAGCTCATCGAAGCTCGCAAACATATCATCGCCAAATAGGTCAGGGGTAGAAGGTTTCGCCATTGAAGAAACGCTGGAAGAAGCCTGCAGGCCGAACTTGCTACGCAAACCTAAGAGTTTCTGCACCGCGGCACTAGCCTGTTTCGGAGCGCGCCGTTTTTTCTCCGGCTTCAACCTAATGCCTTTCGGGAGCGGCAAGCCCAGTGTTACGTAGATGAAGTTCTGAACCTCGGACGTAGACGCAGGGTTGAAGAGCTCATCCTTGGCATACGTGCGAAGCTGCGACAGAGCCTGTTCACGTTCCGTGCATATGTCTTTAACAAATGCATTGAACTTGGTTTTGTCAATCGGCATGCCTGCCAATCCCATAAAGATACCAACGCGGTATTGCAAGAAATGTACCAAACAATAATTGCGTACCGCCCAAGACGTGGTATGAAAGAGTTTCATCATCTCCAAGCAAATGCGCGCTGTATAGTAAGTATCCTTTGCGCAGTACTTGTAATACACGATACGACCCTCCGGTGTCGGCGGGACACCATGGTCTTTTGTTTCCGTTTCAAGTTGCGTTTCGGACGTGCCCTCATTGCCCTTGTTTTCGACGCCCTTGATTTCCCCTTTCCAGAAAACGTAGTCGGGAAGCAGGGTCGAAGCAACGTAAGCCAAGGACTTCAACGCGTCGCAACGGATACTGTGATGCATCAGCATAGTATCATACAGCATATTGGTAACGGGAATACGGTAGCGCAAAAGTACGGTGCAATCATATGCTCCATTGTGCGCAATCTTCGGCGCAGGATGTGAGCAGATATAGCGCATCGCTGTATGATGCCAGCAATAGTCGTGGATGCCCATCGCAATCGTGTAGGATTTGAACCGCGGAGATTCCAACGTGCCAAGAACCAGTGTGAAGCCAAAGGCAGAGATGAACGTGGGAAAGCCCGCGGTTTCAATATCGAAGGAGATGGCAAGAATTTCCGAGGCATGGGATTCCATGAAAGACTTGGCGGCATCCCATTCCTGCGGCTCGCGGATAAGGGTGTAGTCCAACGTATCGTCCGTGTGCATAGCATACCCTTCGAAGTCACCGCGGTTGAACCGGTAGGCTTTAAAGATATCCGATGCCGTAGCATAGAACATCTTGACCACCATTTTTTCTTGCGCGTCATCCTTGGGTGACGAGATGAGCAAGCAACGCATGCCGCCGATGCCGACACCGATAATGTACACGAGGCCGTCAGCACGGTAAACCGAGCCGCGGTAGTTTTGCATAGAACTACTGCCAATGAAGCGACGTGCCACGGTAGATGAGTACACGAGAACGGCAGAGCCGGGTGGGACTGCACGAACATCCGTGACCGGAATGATAGTGACAAAGTCTTTTGTAAGGGCTTTGAAGTACATGCTCTGCATGACATTCATCAAACCGCGCATTAACTGCGGGCGGGACATTTCATGCGCGTCATACAATGCATACACAACGGAAGGACTTCGCGGTGCAGGTACATAAGATATTTCAGTTGGCATATCAGGGTCTCCTTATTAATACTGGGGCAGAAAGACGAGCACAGAAGAAGTGCATGAGGTAACCGCGTCACGCAGACGGCACAGGATCTCCTCTTGTTTCGTGGCATCGTCCCATACGTGCGCCGCAAGTTCAGACGGGCGCAAGAGGCCAGTCGCGGCAAACAAAAACTCCGGTAAGATATAAGCGACTTCGTCGTTAATGGCTTCGATGACCTGCGCCTTGGTAGCGTTCCGACGGAAGTTAAGCTTGCCAGTGCGATACCACAGGGAGACAAGAACGGCACGCTCAGCATAGAATAGCAGAGGGCTTTTGTCCGTAACGGGATCAAAGGGCATAACAAGGAAAGCGTACAAAGTCGGGTGCATCTTTCTACGTGGTGCACTAGGCATACTATTGTTTTCATTCCGCATAATTAGGGTTCCTCTCATATACAGGCACGGAAATAGCCGAGGGATCCTGTGCCCAAAAGCTTAAGGCTTTACGTGCATAATTCATTACAATCTTATTACGGCAAGCCGACAGAAATTCTTTCCAGTCTTCTTCGTATTGCATTGCGCACTCTTGCAAAGCATCACGCAAAACACACAAGCCGATCATGCTCTTGTAGTCATAGATGAGCTGCAGGGAAACGATGGCGACGTCAACAAGACCACCAAAGGTATCGCCTGCAAAGTACATCTCGTCGCACTCTTCAGCGAGTTTCAAGGTTTGGGTGTCAATGGTAGCATTCGGAAAAACTGCGGCTACCATGGCGGATGCCTCACGAGCTACATTGCAAAGCTCCGAGGCTATAATGCAATCTGGAATTAGTGTGGCTATAAGTTCCTCCGAAGTCATAGCCGCAGCACCGGTACAATGGTGCGTTGCCGGTACCTCCGTTGTGTCTTCTATCGTGCCGACGTAGGCATCGATCTTTTTTGTATCTTCGTTCATGGTTGGGTTTCCTTTCTTAGGGAGAGATGCTCCCGCATCTCTCGGTTAAGCTGGTGGAACGGAGGCGCTGACGCGCCTCCTCTTTGTTTTGTCTTTAAAGGGATAGAGAAGAAGGCCGGCGCCGAGAAAATCGGCTTCGCCGATATCAATTTTCTCTTCTTTTGAAGCTTCGCTTCTA
>ERZ808259.145-NODE-145-length-46727-cov-10.173594_pt1 | contig 46727 bp, 28 predicted proteins | sample MGYA00521279_ERZ808259 | MGnify/ENA primary metagenome ERZ808259 (study PRJEB31516, sample SAMN03275586) | gut metagenome | biome: mammalia-associated habitat; material: feces | host: Papio cynocephalus | place: Kenya | collected 2012-07-27 ...
GAGTGCTTTTACAGAAATATTTAGTAATTTTGCACTTGCTTGTTGAATTCGCGTAATTCAAAAGGAAGATGAGATAGTTAATCTATAGAAATAAATAGCCCCCACTTCAGACTAAGAGATGGGGGCTTACTATATTTCAATACGTTTTACAACATCAGGTTACGCTGTACATTTACATCTAAAAAATCATTCGAAAACTTCGAACTTTATATGACAACACAACTTGTTTCACGTTATTCAATCCATATTTCTGTTGATAATAACCCGTCAAGTCACAAGTAAAAGTGCCGTATTTTATAGCATCTTCCCCAGAAGGTTGTCGCACTTCATCTAGCGAAAATGTAAAGGATTGTTTCTTATCCATATTAGGCCAAGCATAAAACTTATATTCAGTATCTCCTTTAGCATAATCTACGTAATATTCTTTCCTATCAGAATCATTGTAGGATAAATATTCCATATACCACATTCCTCTACTATTGTAACCAGGCACAAACTCATCACCAGCACTCAACTGCGGAAGAACTTGATATTCATACACTTCAGAACAAATCTTCTCTTTCAAATTAGAAGCACAATCTATATTCTCTATTCGCTCTTCTATTTTCCAAAAGTCTATAGCTTTTGTCTTTATCAGAATAATAACATCTGCCTTTTCTTCACCTCTCATTAATTCGACATGAGTGCATCCTATCTTTTTGGGCACAATGATATGCCGGCCAGTTTCATCCAATTGTATCTCTGCCACATCGTCATACTCATTGGAAATACTGCATGAAGCATCAAATGAACGCCCTACGACATCTTCCAAGACATAAACTTTATTAGAGTCTAAGAAATAGCTCACCCAATAGCTATTCCGTGCAAAATAAGTAGGAGCATCATCCTTACAACTTGCTAGCAATATACTTATTATTACTACAAGGAACAATGTTATTTTATAATAATATAGCTTCATATTATTTCTTTCTAATATTTGAATGTATCTTTAATTGCCGATCAAACTTGTAACCTGGTGGTTCAAACTTGATTCCATCATCCTCTAATAGATAATAGCCATCAAAAGATCCATTCCAACCGAGATTGTTATGGACATAATATGCTTCATATTTAGGAGAAACGTCGTTGAAGGTTGCTATCATATAGCCATCAATAATCCAAGAATGCCCCACATCTTCTCCCTTGCTATCACTTCCCAAAGCATTTACTTCTACAATGTGACTATTATTTATAGAATTACAAATATCATTCCAATTAAAAGGTTTTAATTTATCACACTGCATACCAACTTGTCGCAAGACAACTTCAATAGCATTGAAACTTGTCGAGGTTTTATCACATTCATAAGTAGCACCTGCTTTATCACCAATCCACTTCATCAAAAAGCCGATTTGATTTTTTAATTGACTATTTGCCGTTGACTTTATATTTTCTTGCTTTTTAAGCATTTTCCAATCTATAGATTGACCATTTATGCTAAGCGTAGGTTCATAGTATGATAGTGCTTGGGCGATTGCAACTACGCCACATCCTGCAGGGCATCTATAGTCATAATTTTTATTAGTACATCCTTTTTGTTCCAATTTGCAATTATACGGATAACCTTGCCCCCACTTAACAGATAATTCTGGCACTTTTTTGTTAGACCACTCCAACTGCCATCCTTGCTCTACCATATTGGAAATTTCATCCCATCCCAAATATGTAGAACGAGTTTGTTTTATGGTCTTATTCCGTGCAACCCTCACTAAAGAATCTTTTATTGTGTTGAAGAAATTTACTTGTTTTAAGCAAGCTTGAATACCGGCTTCTTTTAACAAAGAAATGATTTGATATTGCTCATAGGTCTTTTCTGAAGATGCCTTAGGAACAAAAGCGAGTATTCTTGCGGTCCTTATGTCTCCAGAAACCAAGGCATAACCATCCTTGTCCATCTTGATATTATAAATTGGAATTGAATCTTGGTCTAAATTTCCCGAACTTCTTGAAAACGCTCCCAAACAGACATTCTGCTTAGAAATAATCTTCAAACTAAGTTGTCCATCTGCACCCCTTGAATTAGGCGAAGCTAATTCACTAAACTTTTCCACAGACTTTAAGACGGCAGACTCTGGAAGTTGGTAATTATCCAGCAAGCTCACTCGCTCCCAAAAAGTCAAAGAATCAACAGGCTGAGACGACGTTTGAACATTAGCACAGAAGCTTTCAGGGTTAGTGCAAGCAGCCATGCTCATGATGAGCATAGCTGCTATTACATTATAAATTACTCGTTTCATACTCGTTATTTAATTATTTTTATTGAATAGGCTCTTCCGTCAACAATCAATGTACATACATTTACTCCAGAAGCTAAAGGTAAAGCATCTATCACATACTCATATTTTCCTTTTTCAACCAACTGAGAGTTCAGCAACATCAAACTACTGCTTGTAGCCACATTTTGGAATTGAAGAGAGACAACCGCTTCCTTAGCAATGTTGACGATTAAGGTTCGGTCTTCCAAAGTTAGGGAGTTATCTTCAAAAATTTTATTCTCAAAAGCCATGGCAGTATTAACCTTACAACTTTCTTCCTCAAGGATGTTCTTTACATATTGCTTTGTAAAATATTCTATTGTAGGGCAAATATACTTTCCATCTTCTGTATATTGATTCACATTCCAATCATTTTTGATAGAATCCATCTTGGCTGCGTAATAAGGGGCAAGCATTTCACACAGAAGCACCGAAGCCAAGTCTTGCTCATTCTCATGTTCATTTGCCTTGATAAAAATTTTATCACAAAGGAAAGACATATTTTTCTTCCAATACTTTCTTCCTTGTACCACTAACTTTTGGAACTCTTGTCCTGAAAAGGCAGCATTGTCTTTATCGGATTCACCCTCGAACGCATTATTAGCAATCCAATCATCATACATTTTTTCAAAGTTTTTGTCCTCTGTCAATTTACTAAAATAACTGAGAATCTTTTCGTCAGAAGCCGTTAGTTCAACATTTTTATCTATAGACAATCCATCCGTGACAGACTGCTCCATTGAGTAAAAATGAGTTGGAGACGCTTTAGATTGAGTACAAGGTTTTAATTCCATAGGTTCCCGAACCTCATAATAACTACAAAATGATTTACCGAACTCTTAACCATAGAGAGATTTCTCCGTATGAGTAATTCTACCCCAAGTACCGATCTTGCTTTCACATTCAAATCCATGTAGCTGGTTGTTTGCTTTATTCATGACAGCAAAATGAGTAATGCCCGCCATCGTACTATCTTTGGAATACACGATAATACTTCTTGTCCCCCCACCATTTCTCTTATACGTAGGAGCATTCTGATAACGAGCGGGGTTGTTGCCGAAATAATCATCCCAAGAATTCCAAATGAAAGGAGAACCTTTGGAAGAATTTCCTATCCAAATGTTCCTATCTGTAATACCACCAGCCCAAGCTGCGGAATTATACCTTGAGTCATCGCCAGCCATTAAAACCGCATCTCCCGATTTTAAATTAGAGAACTTGTCCATGTACTTAGAAGGAGCATCTTCTAGTCCTGCATACACATCACATTTTCCATAATAAATCCACCAGGCACCTGTCGTTGTGACCAACACCTTCCAATTAGGGGCATCTTTTCTGAATGTAATTTTTTTCCGTGCCCCCTCTAGCCAAACATAATCAGCAGGTGGATAATAGGTATATGGCTCACTATTAAACACCATTCTATCACCATCGACAAGAAACAACTGGGGAGAAGCTGAAGTTTTAGAAGTAAAGAAATTCAAGGTCCCCGTAGTCTTAACAGGTGCATCTATCAAATAACCAGAAATCGGAACACCCTCATTCAGCAATGCACCATTGCAATATACGTTCACAAGGCCCTGTCTCGGTATATATTGAGATGCATAGCCATTCTGCTTGGCACGAATAACCAAATAGTATTCTCCTGCAGGAAGCGTTGTCTCAATCTTAGAATGATACCCAATATTATTATCATTAGTCCAGGCATAGTGATAAGGGTCGTCTATCTTATATAAATACATATATGTATCTACATCATAATAGTCCTCGTTTTCTACAGGAGTAGTATGAATTTCCATTTTCTCCGTAGATGTCACAGATATTTTTCTGTGATAAGTATATACTGTTGGAACGTTTTGCCAAACCGTAGCATTTGCATTGCCAACAATCGTCCCCTGTACAGGGGTTACTTCCCAGCTTTCTTTAGTACTATTTGTTACCACTCCATTCGCTTTTGCTGCCAATGCTTTATAAGCAACATAAGGAGTATTAGTTGTTATTAGCGAAGACTTGTCGGTCGTTAACTGCACTGCATCAATTTCTGGATAAAAAGGAGCAACAGTAGAAAACACGATTTCATTACTTCCTTTTTCCAATGCCACCTTTTCCTTACCTCTTATTCCAATAATTTCCCAATCAGCTTTCGTGCTGTTCAATTGACCTTGATACTGTCCATTCACATAAACAGAAATTTCTTGAAACTTATCTTTTTGTATGTAAGTTGACAGGGTGTTAGCAAGAAAGTAATAGTCAGCACTTTGGTCCACTTCAACATTGAATATTGTTTTCAAGACTGCAACAGAAGACTCATTGCTTCCACTTCTGCTCTTTACGGAATATGGGGTTACACCTCTACCACTTATAGGATTGACAAAGACTGTCAAGTTGCCTATCGTTTGCTTGAGGCTTGCAGGATTTAGCTCAGAAATTGCTTCCTTATTTTGCCCATAAGAGAAACATGTCATTAATGACATTAATATAAACAATATTTTTCTCATGACTTTCATTTTTATCATTTAGTGACTTTGGCTTCTACCCATGTACCATCCCAGCACTTTGCTTTGCCCATAATTAAACTATTTGTCCACAAAGTATATTTTACAAATCCAGTATCAGAAGTTACACGTTGGTTGATTTCGTTCCCATTTCCTGTCAACTCTCCTCTGCTGGATCTAAAAGTTACACCCGAATTTGCTCTAATCTGAATATTCCAAGCAATTCTTAATTCAGTATTTGCATCTTCAAACGCTTGATTAAGATTCTCTCTAGACCAAGCCTTAACCCTTACGCCACAACTAGAGCTTGGGCCTAAACTAGTCCAAAAGGAAACTTGAACTTGAGTTCGTCCGTCTAGAGAAGTACGTGTTGGAATAGGAGCAACAACATTCTGAAACATAATAATTGGCTCACCTGTATATACAAATACCAACCCTTCTGCTATCTGATATCTATAAGGTGAGACTTCTCTAAAATTAGCCAAATCACCTATCAGCTCTGCATCCTTGTCATAGAAAGAGCGTAACATAGCATACTTGGATGCCTCAATCTCAAAAATGCCATTACCCGAAGCACAATATTTATATATTGTGTCACCTACCTGAAACTCCAAGTCCTTATTCAACAATTTACCAACATCGGTATATTTCTTGAACTGTCCTATAACACCATCTGAGTCAGAGGTACTTGGGAAAGCCAAATCGATAGATGTTGGAGAAGCCAAATATGCTTCAAAAGCATTTCTGTCGGCGAAATAGATTCTGTCTGATTGAGATTGGCTACTCTGTAAGTCGTTGGTGTCTGTACAAGACACAAACATAATAGCAAAAACTGCCATCAAAAGTGATAATAATTTCTTCATAACTAATTCTGTTATTTTGTTAATACTACTGATTCAAATAACCGAATAACACAACATCTCCATAGCTTATTTGAATGGCTATAGCAGATTGTGGCGTTTCAATTACACACTCGCTTGCACAGATAGTTTCCTCATAGAGAACATTTCCAAACTCATCCAAAAATGAGATACGCCCCCCACAATCGCATTCTGCAAATACACAAATGCATCATCACAGTACACTTGTAATGGTTTCTTACTTGGTGCTTTGTGTCGATGATTGTAGCCGTCAGGGCTAGAACAAGCTACAATCGGAATAAGACTTAACTTCTCCTTCTGTTTTGCCCCAACACTTAGTGCTATTACGCACATAAGAATGATAAAACTCGTTTTTTTCATACGCAAATAAATTAAATGTTGGTGCAAAAGTATGAAAAAAACGAGAATTATAGAGAAAGAATCAATTCACAAAAAATTCACTTTTTACAAAGCACTTATATTCAAGAATTTACAATTACATCATTTCGATAAATGTGAAACATTTCACATCAGATTGAATGAATGAACGAGTCCAATTCTTCTGCTTTTCCTTCTCGTTTGAACATTTTTTTGAACAAACGTTTTCTTGACATGGTTAATGCAGAAGGTTCTCGATGAACAATTGCAGAAATATCAGACAAAGGTAGTTCTAACTTCAGTAACAAACATATTTGGTATTCCAAATCTGACAATTTACATATACGATAAAGTTTAAGCTTAAAATCTACAAAATGTTCATTGACTGTTCTATCTAATTCAGACCACTCCGTTTGATTGACATTTTGATTTTCTTTTATTTTTGCAAGAAACAAAGAGTATATCTTAGTTCCTTTCATTCGTGTCAAAGCCTCTTTATTTGAAGAAATTTGCGAAGCACTTTTATCTAAAAGATGCTGTAGTTCTTCCATCTGTCTTTTCTGTTCATCCTTTGCTTTTTTGTTACTCATGTAATAAACATAGAAGACTACTAGTACAAGACACACACTTAATCCCAATATGACCAACAACAATCTATGCTGTTCATTCTCATTCTTCAACCTAGTATTTTCCTTTTCTCTTTGTGTATAATCATAAAGAGATTGACATTTGGATACCGCCTCAGTTTTTGTAATTTTATCTACAGAATCACTATAGGCTATAAATTGGTTCCAAATTTGCAAATCCTCATTGTTCCCATTTCTTTTCAACGCAGCTTCTATTTTTAAACGCCAAGCAGTATGTTTGGCATATATTTCCCCATAACGCTCTATTTTTTTGATATAATAATTCATAGAATCCGGCATATTACGCAAATTATAATATTTCATCGCTACACAATACACACCACTTCTGTCTTCAGGACAGACATTATTGAGCATAGGATAAATATATTTAGCGACAGAATCAATTTTACTATGAAGATGAGATTCTAAATAAATACCTACCAAACTTGACCTTGCATTATTTGCCATTTTAGAATTTCTTATTCTCAAAGAAAGTTGTAAAGCTTTATAGCTATAAATGATTGCACTATCCAAATCCTCTGCACTAGAATAAGAATAACCCAAATCTCGCAAATCATAAATCATTCCTTCTGCATCATTTCTAAGCGAGTCAACTAAATAAGAATCTTTAAAATGTTTTACCGCAATCATATAGTTTCCTTGATAAAGCATAACATAACCGATTTGTGCATGAGTTATCCCCCACAAGCGCAAATTATCCTTAGCTGTGATATTATCTAACACTTTATGATAATAATCTAAGGCTTGGGGAGAGTCATGCAAATCAAAATAGGTCGAACCTGCTAAGTAATAGACTTCTGGCAATAACTTTTTATCTCCCTTGCCCTCATAATACTCTATCAACTGATTTATATTTTTCAAATCTGAATGTGGTAAGTAAGCTTTGTCCTGTGCTTTCAACTTTATTAGACGATAATACATCCAATCTGCAATATTTGTCGTATCCAACTCTTTACGGATTTTAGTTAGTTTTTCCAAAGCAAGTTTGGGATTAGAATAACACAAACTATCTACCTCCACCAAAGCAGGAGAATATTTTTGTTCTGTACATGAGACAAAAAACAAAACAACTAAAACAAAACACAAGATTTTCTTTTCCATATCTGAACTTTTTGTAATTTTCTTTATGGACTACAAAGGTAGTGCTTTATCAGCATATAACAAAATAATGAAGTTTGTTTTTCCTCAGAATATAAAAATTTAACAGTTCAATAGCTTTCGTATTAAAGTAAAGTTCCCACCTTACAAAAGGCGAGAACTTTATTTCATACTTTTGTTACATTAATTTTACTTTTGTTTCAAGTACTTCATCTGTACATTCACTGGGCAAGCGTTACTTACCTTCTCGGTATATTCGCCGACCTTCAATGTAGCAGTTCCCTTGATGTTCTCCACATCGGTACCTACCTTGAAGATGTAGTTACCTGCATCTACCTTCCACTGACTGTTAGCCTCATCAAAGCTTGCGAGGTCTCGCTTTTCGAGGGTCATCTTTAAAGTCTGGCTCTCACCTGGTTTCAACTCCTTAGTCTTACCGAAAGTCTTGAGCTCCTTGGCTGGCTTCTCGTAAGCACCCTTTGGAGCGGTAACATAAACCTCGGCTACTTCCTTGCCGGCTACCTTACCCGTATTCTTCACGCTGACACTTACCTCGATGCTGTTGCCATTAGCCTTGACCGATGGCTTGCCAAATTCGAAAGTGGTGTAGCTCAAGCCATAACCGAATGGATAAGCCACGTTCTTCTTGAAGGTATCGAAGTAACGATAGCCCACGTAAATGTCCTCCTCGTGGTTATTGAAATCGATGCCAGGCTTTGAACCATCCTGCATATTGGTGTAAGTGTACATATCATACTTCTTAGCATAGTTGGCAGTAGAAGGATGGTCATATACAGAGATAGGCCAAGTCATGGTCAACTTACCCGATGGATTCACCTTACCCGACAAGATGTCGGCTACAGAGTTACCGCCTTCGATACCTGGTTGCCAAGCCACGAGGATGGCATCCACACGGTCTCTCCAACTAGCGGTCTCCATGACAGAACCTGAGTTGACAACCACAATGACTTTCTTTCCCTTGGCATGGAACACATCGGAGATGCGGGTAATCATATCTCTTTCGTCCTGAGTCAACTCAAACTCACCGATGATGTTCTCTCTATCCATACCCTCGCCTGCCTGACGACCGATGGTAATGATGGCAGCATCAGCCTTAGGCTCCTCGCTTGCCACGCAACGCTCGGTAATCTCGATTTCATCGAGCTTTGGCTGACCTTGGTCAAGGAACCACATCATTGGGTTCTTGTCTGCCTTCAGCTTTGCCTTGGCATACTTCACGTAGTTCTGATAGATTTCTGTGAGCTGAGGAGTGGTAGATACACCGATGTTCTTCAAACCTGTCACCATATCCACAGAGTAACCTACGTTGACAGCGCCACTACCGAGGCCACCCGATAGGAAGTCGTAGGAATTGACACCGAAGAGAGCCACGGTCTTCAAGTTTTTGATAGGAAGCGCATTGTCGTTCTTCAAGAGTACCATACCCTCGGTACTGCTCTGGCGAGTGATGGCGGCATGAGCCTTCAAGTCAGGTTCGCCACTATATTTATATCCCTTGAAACGAGGAGTCTTCACGATGTATTCAAGCATACGTCGAACGTTTCTATCTACATCGGCAATGTCGAGTTTTCCGTCTTTCACAGCTTTTACGATAGCTTCCACCTGTGCTGGATAACCAGGCATCATCAAGTCGTTGCCAGCCGCTACCTCTTGGCTTACAGGCAAGTCCTCGCGAATACCAATCCAGTCGGTCTCCACGATACCCTTGAATCCCCAGTCGTTTCGGAGAATATCTGTCAAGAGTCCCTTGTTACCCTGTGCATAGACACCATTCACCTTGTTATAAGAGGACATGATAGTCCAAGGATTGCTCTTGCGAACCATCATCTCGAAACCTTTCAAGTACAATTCACGAAGCGCACGCTGACTTACTCGCTCGTCGATATGAGTACGTTGGGTTTCCTGTGAGTTCACGGCGAAGTGCTTGGCACTCACACCCACTCCCTGGCTCTGCACACCATTTACAAAGGCTGTACCCATCAAGCCCGTCATGACAGGATCTTCTGAGTAATACTCAAAGTTACGACCGCAAAGTGGATTGCGATGCAGGTTCATACCCGGACCGAGCACGACGTCACAGCCATACTCCAAGGTCTCGTTACCGATGGCCTTGCCTACGTTTTGCATCAATTCGGTGTTCCAGGTAGATGCCAAGCAAGTTCCGATAGGGAAACCCGTGGCATAGTAAGTACGACTGTCACCATCACGATGGGTATCAATATGCACGCCAGCAGGACCATCACACTGCACAGTGGCAGGGATGCCAAGGCGTGGGATACCGACAGTTGTTCCAGCAGCTCCCGGCACGAACTTCTTCTGATGTCCGAGCATAGCGCCACTGCCCACGAATCCATCATTGCCACCGCCCACCAAGAGCTGGGCTTTCTCCTCCAAGGTCATCGCCTTGAGTACTTCTTCAATATTGTTTGCATTTAGTTTAGGTGCAGCCTGCGCCATCATTGTTGTTGCTAATGCTCCTGCCGCAACGGTAAGAGCGAGTTTCTTGTAGTTCATATTTTAGTTGTTTTGTTAGTTATCATTCTATTCTTTAGGCTTATCATTCATTCTAAAACTTGGTGCAAATATAATAAAATAAGGTGGAAACACCAAGCCTTTCCACCTTATTTTTTTGGTTTGATTACATAATATCACATAAATATTAACAAGAAATACACCATTCCAATAAGATTCAAAATCATTCTTCTTTCATTTCAAGCCTATACATTCAGCTCTATGCATACATAGTTGGGGCGCCGTCGAAAGCATTGTATCATGCATTCTCTTTGATTTACTTATCAGAATTACAAGCAATACGAAGAGAAGAAAATAAGTTATACAACCGAAGAAAAGCGTATTTAACGATTGTTTGGCGACCGCCAAACAATCTACTGACAATTGCCAAAAACATTACTGACAATCGCCAGCAAGTGTGACGGCAATCGCCAAACAACATAAAAAAGCTTATTCTTGCAACATAAAGAACCTGTTCTTGCACTAACAAGAACAGGTTCTAACAGTATGGATGCATTCACATGAGAAGACTAAACTCACAGCAATCCATCCTACGAATAAGTTACTTCGCCGTTTCCTTCGAGCTTCTCTTGTCTCTGCGATAACTGCGATAATCATCCAAAGGAATCTCCACATCAGGCTCCACCAACTCTCCCTCACGAGGCAAAGCGAACTTCTGGTACTTGATGTTCAATCCACGCTCTATCCACATGCTCTCGTAGTAGGTCTGGATGGAAAGAATCTTGCGGGTCTCCTCGTCGATGCCCTCTTGGTGATAGAGGTCTTCGGTGCGGAAGAGCACAGGCAAATGGTTGCCATCCACCATATAAGTGGTGTAAGTGAAGAGGAAATTGGAGTCCGTCTTCAGATGGATGATACCGCCATCTACAAGGAAGTGGCGGTAGCGATTCATAAAGTAAGTGGAGGTAAGACGCTTGCGAGGGTTCTTCATCTGAGGATCGGAGAAGGTGAGCCATATCTCCTGCACTTCGTCCTCGGCGAAGAAGCGGTCGATGATTTCGATATTGGTACGGAGGAAAGCCACATTCTTCTGACCTTCCTCTATCGCCTTCTTGGCACCCGTCCACATACGAGCGCCCTTGATATCGACACCGATGAAGTTCATCTCAGGATAGAGCTTGGCAAGTTCCACGGTATATTCACCCTTGCCACAACCCAACTCCAAGACGATAGGATTATCGTTGTGGAAATACATCTCACGCCACTTGCCCTTCATGTCGAAAGGCACGTCATCCACCACACTATAAGGATACTGAAACACATTCTCGAAGCGCTCCATATCCGCAAACTTAGCTAATTTTCCTTTGCTCATTGAATATTCTTATTACTTTTGGGCTACAAAGTTACAAAAATTATAAATACTCTTATTAGAAATACATTCATAATTTTTGATATTTAACCAAAAAGGTAATGCCAAGCCATACGCACCTTATATCCTTTCTTATATTCTTCATCTGACTTAATTTCCCAGTTCCAACTGGTTTTTCACCAAACCATAGTAAGCACCACGTTTTGCTGTGAGCGATTCGTGGTTGCCCACTTCCACTACCTTGCCATGGTCTAACACGATGATTTGGTCAGCATTTTTCACCGTACTTAGGCGATGCGCCAAGGTAAGGGGTATATGCGAAGTAGTTCTAACATGACTCGTTTCTCTGACAATATTGATAGCTATACTTATCAGAGCAGACCTTGGGATAGACGTTATGTGTCCCTTTCAGTTAGTTATACTTTTGATTATGGGAAGAAGATAAAACATGATGGCAATCTGAGAATTGAAGGAAAGACAAAAACTTCCGTCTTATAGAGAATAAGGAATACCAATGAATGCTATTTTCTAGGCTGTCTATTCTGCTTGAATCCCGAAATACTCATTCAGTTCGGCAATGGCTGCGCCATCGACATTCTGCAAGTCCTTCACCATCTTTCCTTTCTCCAACAAGAGGATGCGGGAGGAAATGTCGGCGACGAAGCTGAGGTTGTGACTGGAGATGATGACTGTAGTACCCTGCTCCTTGCAGATGCGCTGTATCATGTGGGCGATGCTCATCTGCGAGGAAGGGTCAAGGTAGTTGAATGGCTCATCCAGCAGGAGAACCTTCGGCTGGATAATCATCGCTCCGATGATGCCTATCTTCTGTCGATTGCCCTGTGAGAAATCACGGAGATACTTCTTCGTTCCCATGATTTCATCGTGCATAAAACCTTCGAACTGCGCCAAACGCTCCTTCAAAGTTTCATCGTCAACATGATAGACTTCTGCGATGAAATCGAAGTATTCCTCGGGAGTAAGGAAGTCTATGAGGAAACGGCCATCTATATAGCTACCCGTATATTCCTTCCAAGCCTCACTTTCGTTGACCTTCTGCCCGTTACTCTCCACAAAACCTTCATCCGCTTGAATGAGGTCGAGAATGAGACGGAGCAAGGTGGTTTTACCAGCACCATTATTCCCCACAAGCCCGATGAGTTCACCCTTTTCTATATGCAAGTTGTCAATATCGAGCACAACATTACCATTATATATCTTCTTCAGTTTTTGTATTCTTATATCCATTTTTTCTCTGTATTACCTGTATTTTATTATATATCATCTAAAAGAGCAAGAGAATTCTTCACTCTTCGTTCTTCACTCTTCACTTACCCTATGTTTCCATAAACATCTCCATGCGCTTATACCTATTCTTATAGAACAGGGCAGCAACCTTGCCGATAAACCATTTGTGGACAAGCACCGCCATCAGTGCCAAGGCAATACAAGAAACACACCATATCGTCTCACCGAAGAGATAATAGATGCCTGCCACAGCACCCAGCGGCACCAAGAAGGCGATGCCAAAAAGATTGATTTTCATGTTCGCCCCTTGCATACTAAACATCGAGGCACTGAATATCTCCAAGCGAGAGGAGAACAGACAGGTCGGCAGGTTGAAGAGATTGATAAACACCGCTAGACAGAAACCTGCGACCAGCACCTGAGAACCTATCCCCACATTCATGAAAAGGAACGGAAGGGTCAGCAACATCGCCGCCCCACTCACCATCACATTGAAATAGAAACAATTCTGGAGCATCTGCTTGATTTGCACAGGCTTCGTCATCAACCCTTGGAAGAAGTTTGCCTCGATGCCAAACGTCCATTGGGATAGCACCACCGATGGCAAGAGTATCGCTCCCACAACATAAACCATGATGGTGGCAGTCTTTCCCCCAAAATCATGGGAAGCCTCGGAAGGCAAGAATGCGAACATATAGGCATCAAAGAGAAAGACGGCAGAAATCAAGAGGACCATATTGCGAATACGCTTCGCCCTCAACGTTCCAATATATTGCAAACTAAAGAGACTGATGTGGCTAAAGCCACGGAACTTAGAAACCTTGCGCTTCTGCTCATTATATATCTTCAGTTGATAGAGGTAGAACACAAGACCTGCCAAGACCAAGACCGCCAGCACGAACAGTCCAACCCATGCCAACACATCCGAAAACAAGGACGCTAGACTCAAATAGCCTATCAAGACGACAAACATACCTATCCACCCCAGAACCAATGGCCACTTGAGCATCACCTCCGTCGCCTTGCGATAGCAAGTGACATAGATTCCATCAATATAAGACAGAGAAAGCAATAGAAAGAAACTCACAACTACTTGCCACAAGGGAAGCAAATAGATGAATACGGGAAGTGCCAAAACAGGCAAGACATAATTCCAAAAGCTCACCAGATTGGTGGTCAAAAGGAAACGATTCCATATTTTCTCAGGAATTGGACGAGATTTCACATAGTCATCCATCGCTGTAATGTCACGTTTCATGACCATTTTCATGAAGATGTCGGGAACAAGCATACCGACGGCAATGCCTGCGCCTAACGTTGCTGGCAAGTTATCGCCGTCCAAGATTTCCCCACTCTGAGTAAAACCATGGAAAAAGCTCACGCCTACTACCACATACAGAAATATGAGATAGCACGCCACTACTGCATCACGTTTTCGGAAGTTACGACGCTGTTGCAACCACCACAATCTAATCAGTAATTTCAACATAAGTTATGATGTTATTTGGTTACTGGGTGCAAAATTACACAAAAACATTCATATTTACAAAAAAAACAGCATCTTCATCACGAAGATGCTGTTTGTCCAAACTAACATGAACTCATTGTATCAACTATTCGTCAAAATAAATAAAACCTAAAGTCTATTTTACCAATAATATATTGTCATTCTCATCATAGAAGAGAGGGGCAACCTTCACACTGCGAAGCCAGGTTGTATCATTCGATGGCACACAGTCATGATGGAAAAGATACCATTGTCCCTTATATTCTACGATACTATGGTGGGTCGTCCATCCCACCACCGGCTCCAAGATGACACCTTTGTAGGTGAAAGGACCATATGGATTGTCACCTACCGCATAACAGAGAAGATGGGTATCACCCGTAGAGTAACTGAAATAATACTTACCCTTGTACTTGTGCATCCAACTAGCCTCGAAGAAGCGGTGTGGGTCATCAGCTGGCAGTACTTTTCCTTCTTCGTCAACGATGACAACAGGCTTTGGCATCTCGGCAAACTGCTGCACATCATCGGTCATCATGGCGACACGAGATGGCAGTGGGTCTTCCTTGCCTTCAGGAAGATGCTCATTCTTGAGTGCCTTGTTGTCCTTGTACCACTGGAGTTGACCACCCCAGATACCACCAAAATAACAATATATCTTACCATCATCATCCTTGAACACGCAAGGGTCGATGCTGTAAGACTTGCGGATAGGGTCGGCGTTAGGAACAAATGGACCTTCTGGCTTATCTGCCACAGCCACACCTAGGTGGAACACGCCATTGTAATCCTTTGCCGAGAAGATGAGATAGTACTTACCATCTTTCTCCACCACATCGTTATCCCACATCTGCTTCTCTGCCCATGGCACATCCTTCACATCAAGAATCACGCCGTGGTCGGTCACATCGCCATTCATCACGTCATCCATCGAGAGCACATGATAGTCCTTCATCTGGAAGTGACCACCATCATCGTCGAAACTCTCACCACTATCCCAGTCATGGGATGGATAGACATACAAGCGACCGTTAAACACATTGGCAGATGGGTCTGCCATATAATCCTTTGGGAACAAATATCTTGCTTTCATTATTATTTAAAATTTTATTTTGCTTTTGCCCTTTCAGGGCGTTCTTCTTTTCTCAACATCTACCCAGGGCGTTGCCCTGGGCTTGGAGCTTTTGCCCTTTCAGGGCGATTTCGATCTACTATCCTAATAATATTCTATTTCGATCTACTATTCTATCATAGAGCTACAATAGGACTACAATAGAACATTACTTATCAACTATTCGAATAACTTCACGATTTCTTTCGCCACAGGCTTCACCTCATTATTGCGGTCGATAAGCAATGGATAATTGGTTCTGCCGGGGATTGGCCAACCATTGAGCCAAGAGTGATCATCGTTGACACCCCAGAAGGTGACACGGCTGATGACATCCTTGTGACGCTCGATAATCTTGAAGAGGTCGAGGTAACGCTGGTTGAAGAGCTTCTGCGCTTTTTTGTCAAGACCCTTCTCGTAGGGATTGTACTTCTTCATCAACTCAAACTTCTGGCTAATCTCTGCACCACTGAATCCTTCAGGATTAGGAAGCATATTCACATCAAGCTCGGTCATCATCACCTTCACGCCCTCGGCAGCAAAAGCCTCGATACTCTTCTCATACTCGGCATAGTCAGGATAATTGTAGCCATTGTGACTCTGCATACCGATGGCATCAATTCTGAGTCCCTTTGCTTTCAGATGACGAAGAAGCTTGCAATAAGCCTCACGCTTAGCGGGCTTTGCCATGGAGTAATCATTGATGTAAAGTTCCACATTCGGGTCTGCCTCATGGGCAAACTGGAAAGCCAAGTCGATGTACTCGGGACCAATAATCTTATAATAAGGTGACTGACGATAGCTACCATCATCCTCGATAGCCTCATTCACGACATCCCAGCCCTTTACTCTACCTTTGTAATGAGTCACCACCGTCATAATGTGGTTGTACATACGTCCGATAAGTACCTCACGACTTACCAAGTTGCCCTTTTCATCGGTAAACATCCACTTAGGTGGTTGTGAGTGCCATACCAAGCAATGCCCTATCAAGGTCTTGCCGTTCTTCTCAGCCCAATCTGCCAGTTTGTCACCATCGGTGAAATCAAAGCGATTCACCTCAGGATGATTCACCTCGCCCTTCATACAGTTTTCTGCCACCACTTGATTGAACTGCGTCTTCACCAGAGCCTCAGCAGCAGGGTCACTACCATCTGCCAATTGGGTGTTGACAGCAGCACCTACCAAGAAATACTTGCCCATGGCTTCCTGAAAGGTCGGAACCTGCGCTTGCTGATTCGCCTTTTGAGCAAAAGCACAACCAACCAGCAACAAGCCCATAGCTAACGTTGTTATCTTTTTCATTCTTTTCCTTTATAATTAATGATGTTCCTAATATCAAAAATACTTACAATTTATATTCCTAGACAGGAGTACAATCCCCCTTAGTAAAAACAGTTTCCATAGACCACTTTGATTTTTACCTGCGCAGGAAAAAATTTCTTCTTGCCCAGGGAGAAATTTTTCTCTGCCCTAGAAGCCGTTCTTCCCTGCCCTAGCATTTCATGCCTAAGCCAAAGGGAATTTACGAAAAATCATTACATCTGCCATCAACTTTCCTGATGGCGTGCCTCTATCTTCTGGTTGATGTCATCGATGACCTCATCTGTAAGCTCATACTTTGAGATAATGAAGATGGCGAGCAACAACAAGGCTGCAGGGATGACACATACCAACCACAAGATACCTTCCTGTGCAAAAGGTGTCTGCTCCACGGTCTTTGGATTGTACGCCACATAAGCCAAGATGGCAGGAGCCACCACACTACCCAAGGTCATGCCCGCCTTGAAGAAGATACCCGTCAAGGCATTCACGATACCAGCAATTCGCTTGCCACTCTTATATTCTCCATAGGAGATGACCTCAGGGACCAACGCCCACATATAGCCCGTTGCCACGATGACACCGGTTGATTTCACGAACTGGGCGATATAGACAAGTGTCATGCTGGGTTCATCCATCTTAGCCACGACATACAGGAACGCCATACCCAAGATGGCGATGCCTAAAAATACATAGAACATATTCTTCTTGCCGATGGCTCTCTTAATCATAGGCACCAAAGGCATGAAGATGAAGGAAGGTGCCGAACCCAAGCCCATAAAGATGGAGAGTTGTTCGGAAGTTCCGTGCATATTGCTGTTCATAAAATAAGCTCCTGCCGCATTGCCGATGGACATCATGGCGAAGGCGGTGATGAAGAAGAATGCGATGATTCGCAATGGACGGTTATGGAAGAACTCCATCCAAAGGTCACTGATTTTAACATTGGCACTTTCCTCGGCATTCATCACGACACGCTCCTTGCATTGGGAAAAACAGAAAAGCAGCAACACCAAACCCACCAAGGCATAAATGGTCATGGTAGTGAACCAAGCCGCAGGGTCTTTTGGAAGACCCTCTGCTTTTTGATCCGTAAAGTATGCGATAAGCAAAGGAAGTCCAGAGCCTACCGCCAAACCACCACAGTTGGCCATAAACATACGAACGGACGTCAAAACCGTGATTTCATCGGTGTCACGAGTCAAGGAAGAGTTCAAGGCACCATAGGGTACATTGATGAATGTATAGAGCAGCGTCATGGCTATATAAGTAATGTATGCATAGAGCAAAGACGGCGCAAAGCCATTCCAAAAGCACAGGATGGCAAATCCCGAAAGTGGAATTCCCACAAAGACGAGATAAGAGCGATACTTGCCCAACTTAGGGTTGTGCTTGTCAATGAGAGCACCTACAATAGGGTCCCAAATCACGTTTGCGATGTTTCCCACCGTAAACATGACGGATACATCGACCGCATCAAGACCATAAATGTCGGTGTAGAAGAACAACAAGTACATACATGTTGTCTGGAAAATGAGGTTCTGCGCCAAGTCACCAGAACCAAATCCGATGCGCTGCAGCCAACTTAGTTTGTAGAATCCCTTGGATTCCTGTGAAACCTGTTCCATATTATTTATATTTTAATTTTTCAATACATTTACTTTCCAATGCTAAAATTCAACGATGCAAATTTACTAAAACCTAAGAAAAGCCACAAGTTGAGCGGTCACGATAACATTTCTAATTGTTTCATGACAACATTTTCACCTCACATTTCACAAGAAACAAAAGAAAACGATACATAAAAACAAGTTAAGATTTGTATCTTTCATTCTTTTTTGTTACTTTTGCAGCATAAAACCTAATTTTCAAAAAAATAATAAGCAATAAGATGAAACCAACTAGACAAATACTATCTTTAGTAATTTGTGTCCTTCTGTCACTCTTCGTATGGGCAGACGGAGGTGAGTTATATACATCCGGCAAGCTGCCCAGCTCGCTCATCAACTGTATAGCACAAGACAAATATGGGTATATTTGGGTTGGTACGGAATATGGTCTCAGCAAGTTTGACGGCTATCGTTTCACCAATTACCTACATGACGAGAAAGACACTACCACCATCACAGACAACATCATCACCGACATTCTCGTTGACAAGAAAGGCAACCTTTGGATTGGCTGTGCCAAGGGAGTCATGCGCTACAACTACGAAAGCAATGACTTCAAGCGTTACCATTTACCTGACGGAAGGAAGCCTCGTGTATATTCCATGATAGAAAACCATCGAGGCGACATTTTGTTGGGCACGGCAGGCTATGGTCTCTACTCCATCAAGAATGGCAAACATTCCATTACCCCTGAGCGCCAATATGCAGAAAGAGACTCCGATGTTTTCTTCACCCACATCTATGAAGACCAGCATCACTATCTTTGGCAGAGTAGCCATCTATCCACTTTCTCTCGTTTCATCGAGAAAAGCGGGCGAATCTTACGCAAAGACTTCAAGTCACCCTACGGTGCTCCCGTCTCATTCATCCAGCATCGTTCCAAGGCCATGCTAATCGTCTGCATGTATGGCATCCTTTATTATGACTACACGACAGGACGGATTGCCGACGCAGGATATGACTTCGGTGAATTCAAGAACAGTGTAACCATCAACAAGGCGACTTTCGACCACGAAGGCAATCTCTACATCAGCACTTCCGAGCACGGAGCCTTGTTCATCAAAAAAGGTACCAACCGACTGATGCAGCTCGAAAACAGCAATCGCTACTTCAATTTGGAGACCGCTTTTGTCAACGACATCATTGAGGACAAGGACAACAATCTCTGGATAGGCTGTTACAAGAAAGGACTTTACTTGCTCAACCAACGCCAAGAAGCTTTCAACTCCTGGAGTTTCTCGACACAAAACTATGCCATCGGCAGTTGCGTTTCCTCCATAGCCCCAGGAGACAATGGTGAAACCTGGTGTACCGTACAAAACAGCGGTGTCTATTGCTTCGACTCGACAGGCAAGATCATCGCCCATCCGCAATCGCCTGCAGGTACTTGCATCATTTATAAAGATCGCAACGGAGCTTACTGGATAAGCAACGGAAACGCTCTCTATAGCTACAACCCACATACTGGCACTTACACCGAGAAGCTTACGTTTACCAGTGCAGGTATCTACTGCATGGCAGATGACAACCAAGGGAACCTATATATTTCGGTATATAGCAAAGGGCTATATATATATAATGTGGAAAGCGGTAAGGTCAAGGTTCTGAGTATGCGACAAAAAAGCAACATGGGGCATCTCTGCAACGACTGGGTACGAAGCATGAAACTAGACCGCACTGGACATCTATGGATAGGTACCTCCAACGGCGTATCTTGCCTGAACACCCAAAACATGAGCTTGAAAGATTACGGCTTACAAATCGTCCTCAAAAACCACCAAGTCAACGCCATCTGCGAAGGAAAGGATGGAGAAATCATCATGGGAACAGAAGAGGGAGTCTATCTATTTGATAAGAATACTTGTCAAGCCAAACCTTTCCCTCATGCAGAGAGTCTGAAGGGAAAACAGATAAACAGCATCATCAATGACCACAAGGGTGACTACTGGATGAGCACGACGCAAGGAATTTGGCAATACGACTCCAAAAAGCGCCAATTCATCGGGCATATCAATGGAAATGGACTTACCACCAAAGAGTATGTCCTTGGCTCTTCCATGCATACAGACGATGACAGAATTGCGTTTGGCACCAGCGATGGAATCACGGTTTTTTACCCCGAAATCGTCAAAACCAACAAGATGGTGCTAGGAAATGTATATCTCACCAATATGATCGTAGATGGCAAGACCATCAACTGTCTGAGAGATCATTTCTCCATTCCTTACACCCAAAACACCTTCACGCTGGAGTTTTCTCTGTTGAACTACAAGAACACCGACAACATCAGCTACCAATACCGCATCAATGGAGGTAAATGGAATGCCACCAACGAAGGTGTAAACGCCATACCTTTCAACAAATTGGTACCAGGCAAATACCTCATCGAGGTGAGAGCCGCCAGCAATGGCAGCCATTCCGACAAGATAACCACCCTCACCATCATTGTCAAAGACCCATGGTATGCCACCACATTGGCATATATCACATACACCCTCATCCTCCTAAGTTTGGTGGCATACATTATATATACTTACGAACGCAGACGGAAAGCCGACCTTGACGAGACCAAGATGAAGTTCCTCATCAACGCCACCCACGACATCCGCTCACCACTGACCCTCATCATGGGACCACTCAACAAGCTCAAAGAGAGGCTCACCGACAGCGAGAGCAAACAAGACTTGGATACCATCGACCGTAACGCCCAACGCTTGCTGCTCTTGGTCAACCAGATACTAGACGAGCGTAAGATCGACAAAAACCAGATGAAACTGCATTGCCAATCCACCCATTTGCAAGAATTCATCAAGGGCATCACTTCTTTATACACCTTCAATGCCAAAGAACGAGGCATTACCATATCACTCAAAGAAGAGGACAGCTTGGAGGGAAAGCCATTGCAAGTATGGATAGACCGCATCAATTTCGACAAGGTCATCAGCAATCTACTCTCCAATGCCCTGAAATATACGTTTGATGGAGGCAACATACTCATCACCATAGGAAAAGACGAATCACATGCCATCATCAAAGTGATGGACACCGGCATCGGCTTCAAGGAAGAGAAGACCGACCGTCTATTCGAACGATTCTACCAAGGCAAGAACAGCAGCGACCTCCATATCGAGGGTACGGGCATCGGCCTGAACCTCAGTCGTGCCATCACACAAATGCACGGTGGAACCATCAAGGCTTACAACCGAATGGATGGTGTCAAGGGAGCTTGTCTGGAAGTAGTGATTCCACTCGGCAAAGCGCATCTTAAGCCAGAGGAAATTCTCGAAGAAGAGCGTCAAGCCAAGACAGAAGAAGGTGGAAAGAAGAAACAAGCCAGCAAGAACTTCAACATTCTCTTGGTGGATGACGATGCAGAGATTGCCCAATACATCCAAGCCGAGCTGAGTGAATGGTACCGTTTCGGCTATGCACCTAATGGCAAGGAAGGGCTCAAGACGCTGCTGACAGGAAAATACGACCTCGTCATCAGCGACGTGATGATGCCTGAAATGGATGGCATCACCATGCTCAAGAACATCAAGACCAATTCCAACATCAGTGACATTCCTGTCATATTGCTTACCTCCAAGAGCGAAGTAGAATTCAGACTGGAAGGACTGAAGAAAGGTGCCGATGCCTTCCTCGCCAAACCTTTCAACATGGAAGAGCTGCACATTCTCATCGACAATCTCGTCGATAATGTCAGAAGAATCCGAGGAAAATACACGGGAGCCCAAGGACAAAAAGAGAAAATCGAGAAGATCGAGGTGAAAGGCAACAACGATGCCTTGATGGATCGCATCATGAAATGTATCAACGCCAACCTCACCGACCCTGATTTCAACGTAGAAAAACTGACCGAGGAAGCAGGCATCAGCCGCGCCCAACTTCATCGCAAGATGAAAGAGATTGCAGGTGTTTCGACCGGTGAATTCATTAGAAATCTACGATTGGAGCAAGCAGCACGCCTCATTGAGGAAGACAAAATCAACATCACACAAGTGGCTTACTCGGTGGGATTCAACAACCAGACTCACTTCTCGACTATCTTCAAAAAGCACTTTGGCATGTCACCTTCCGAATATGCTGAAACAAAAAGAAATGAGAAATAAGCAGTTGCATATATATAATAAGGTATTTTTTCGTAATTTTGCAGCAGAGTTATGAACCATTAGCAATCACATCATAAACAATCTGGAAATATGAAGAAATACCTTATTCTATTATTGACTGTCTTAACAGCTATCCCGAGTTTCGTTCAAGGACAGACTATCAGAGAAAGCCTGGGGTTCAACTTGTGGCTCGGCAAGGTTTTAGCCAACTCTTGCCAGGTCACTTCCCAAATACCCAGCGACCCAACATCCCAAATAGCCCAAAAAGAATTGGAAGAGCATTGGAATGGCAAGACTGTCAATCTCAAGATTGACAAAAGCCTCAACCTCGGCGAAGGCTTCCACCTCTACGCCCAGCCTGCATCCCAAGGAGATAACAGTCCATATAAAGCGACCATCACGGCAAGCAATCCTATCGGCTTGCTCTACGGTGCGTTCGAATTAATTCGACTGCAAAACACGGATGCTTACTCTTCAGGAAGCGAAGGCCAACGACATGTGGGCAAAACTATCGATAAGACCGAGAAGCCACAAGTGGGCTTACGCATCCTCAACCATTGGGATAATCTCGATGGAAGCATCGAACGAGGGTATGCAGGGAAAAGTATTTGGAAATGGGAGGACATCACTATCGGCAAGAAAAACAAGGATAAAAAGCATATCATCGGAATAACAAGAGACCTTTCCGATCGTCTCATAACCTATGCCCGTGCCAATGCCTCAATAGGCATCAATGGAACCGTTCTCAACAACGTGAACGCCTCGCCCAAGATGATGACCACTGAATATCTTAACAAGGTGAAAGTCATCGCCGACATACTCCGTCCTTATGGCATTCGCGTCTATCTCAGCATCAACTTCGCATCGCCGATGGCTCTTGGCTATACCAAGACCGCAGACCCTCTCGACAAGAAGGTACAGCAATGGTGGCAAAAGAAAGCCAAGGAAATCTATGCAGCCATCCCTGATTTCGGCGGTTTCCTTGTCAAAGCCAATTCCGAGGGACAGCCCGGGCCTGGCGACTATCACCGTACTCATGCAGAAGGAGCCAATATGCTTGCCGATGCCGTGAAGCCATACGGTGGCATCGTGATGTGGAGAAGTTTTGTTTATGGAGCCAACCACAAGGGAGAAGACCGAGTAAAACAGGCTGTCAGCGAGTTCAAGGACTTGGATGGAAAATTCCATGACAATGTCATCTTGCAATCCAAGAATGGTCCTCTCGACTTCCAACCTCGTGAGCCATACGCACCTATCTTCGACAATATCCATCAGACCCCACAGATGGCAGAACTGCAGATTACCCAGGAATACCTCGGTCAGTCCAAGCATCTCACCTATCTTGCACCGATGTGGAAAGAGTTCTTCGGCTTTGTCAATCCAGGCAAGTTGAAAGGAATAGCAGGTGTAGCCAACATAGGAGACGATACCAACTGGTGCGGTCATCCTTTCTCACAAGCCAATTGGTACGCTTTCGGCCGTTTGGCGTGGAATTCCGCGATTTCATCGGAGAAAATAGCCCACGAATGGCTCGTCCAGACCTACGGATGCAAAGACGAGAAGTTCACTAAACCTGTAGAAATGATGATGATGACCTCTCGAGAAGCCTGTGTCAACTACATGATGCCGCTAGGATTGCACCACATCTTCAAGTTCGACCACCACTATGGACCAGAGCCGGGTGGTTTCAAGGCAGAATATCCTATAGAATGGTGCCCTGTCTATTACCATAAGGCAGATGCCAATGGCGTAGGCTTCGACCGCTCCTCCAAGGGCACCAATGCCGTAGGTCAGTATCCAGAACCATACCGCAGTCTCTACGACAACATCGAGACTTGTCCAGAGGAATATCTCCTTTGGTTCCATCATGTGCCTTGGGATTACAAGATGAAATCGGGAAGCACACTTTGGCAAGAACTCTGCATGAGATACAACATGGGCGTTTCCATGGTGGAAACCTATAGAGACTTCTGGCACACCAGCACCAAGAAATATATGAAAGAGCACGAACAAGAGTGGCAAATGACCGACTCTCTCCTCAACGTCCAGCTCGACAATGCCAAGGAATGGAGAGACGTATGTCTCAAATACTTTCAGACATTCTCCAAGATGGACATCAAATAAAAATGTGTCTCACCACATAAAACCACCAAGAAAAAGCTTATGTTTATGATGAAACAAGGGAAAAGGTACATTTCATACTCTTTCCCTTGTTTTTTATGTATATTATGTTGTCAGATTCGTCTCTGATGCAACATTTTCTAAGAAATGAGACAAACAAAAACACCGATGACACATTATTTTAAGGATGATATTGTTTATTTGCCTATCTTTGCAGCAGAAATTTGAAAATAAACCAATCAATTAAAAACCAATTAATCATGAAACATGCAAGCAATGCTGTGAAGGCTCTTGCATTGTCTTTTGCGTTATCATTAGCTCCTATGGGCGCAATGGCACAAGGCAATTCTGTCAAGGGTACTGTAGTTGGCGATGACGGACCAGTCATCGGAGCTACCATTCGTGTGAAGGGTTCGCCTAACGTGGCTGCTGTTACCGACCTCGACGGTAACTTCACCATCAATGCCCCGAAAGGCGCAACCCTGCAAATCTCTTATCTTGGGTATAAGAACAAAGAAGTAAAAGTTGGTGGAAAGCATCTTGACATTACTTTATTGCAAGATGCAGAATTACTCAACGAGGTTGTCGTTGTAGGTTACGGTCAGATGAAACGTGCCGACTTGACTGGCTCCGTTGCATCCGTAGGCGAGAAAGCCATCGAGAAATCTGTATCCACATCTATCGACCAGGTACTCCAGGGCCGTGCTGCCGGTGTGCAAATCCAGGCCAACACCGGTACCCCAGGTGGTAGTAACACGATTCGCATCCGTGGTACGAACTCACTCAACGCCACCTCACAGCCTATCTTCGTCATCGATGGTGTCATCATCGACTCATCAGGCAGCGACGATGGTAACTCCAACCCTCTTTCCCTCATCAACCCATCGGATATCGTAAGCATGGACATCTTGAAGGATGCCTCCGCTACCGCTATCTACGGTTCTCGTGCATCCAATGGTGTCATCATGATTACCACCAAGCGTGGTCAGAGCGGCGAGGCCAACATCACATACGACGGTTATGTAGGTTGGCAGGCAATGCCAGGCAAGCTCGACGTGATGAACCTTCAGGAATATGCCACACATTATAAAGACATCAGCGATGCCAACATCAAGCCAGCTTCCAGCCTTTGGGTTCGTGGCGACTTGATGGGCGAAGGTACCGACTGGCAGGACGAGCTGTACCGCAAGGCACTCATGACCAGCCACAACGTAAGCATGAGCGGTGGCAACAAGGACATCACCTATGCCATCAGCGCTGGTTATCTCGACCAGAACGGTATCGCCATCGGTTCAGGATTCAAGCGTCAGACTCTCCGTGGTAACATCGACGCTCAAATCAAGAAATGGCTCAAGGGTGGCATCAACTTCTCGCTCGCCGACAGCAAGCAGCAGACATCTTCCACCTATAATATTATTATGACGGCGCTGACTTCCCAGCCATCCGTTGCCGTTCGCAATACTGAGGGTGGATACGATGGACCAGACGACCAGTGGATGCCAGACAACCCAGTGGCTCTTGCTGAGATTACCGACAATCACAACAAGAAGACCAACTTCCGTGTCAACACTTATTTGGAGGCTACCCTCATGAAGGGCTTGACCTTCAAGACTGAGCTTTCGGCTGATTACAACTTCAACAATTACTATTATTATCAGCCAGATTACCAGTTTGGTGTCAAGACCAACGATGTTCGCACAGGTCGCTGGACCAAGACCAACTCTAAGTATTGGTCATGGCGTAACATCTTGACCTACACCAACACCTTTGGCAAGCACAATATGAACGTGATGGTAGGTCAGGAAATGAGCCACAACCACTGGGAGACCCAGGTTGGCAGCACCACAGGTTATCTTTCTAACAGCGCCACCGACATCTCGGCAGGTAGCTATGCAGACAGCCGTGCCACAGGTTATCAGAACAACAATGCCTTGTTCTCCTACTTCGGTCGTGCCTTCTATAGCTTCGACGATCGCTATCTCGTGACAGCCACCATCCGCCGAGATGGTAGTTCGAAGTTTGCCGAAGGTCATCGCTGGGGTTGGTTCCCATCAGCAGCCTTGGCTTGGCGTGCCAGCAATGAGGCTTTCTTGAAGGACAACAAGGTCATCAGCAACTTGAAGTTCCGCCTCGGTTGGGGTGCCACAGGTAACCAGAACGTAGAGGACTGGGCTTACACCGCCCTTCTCGCTACCTATACCACTCCTTGGGGTGTGGGTGTATTGAATGCCAACAACGCCAACCCTAACTTGAAGTGGGAGACCACCTACTCTACCAACGTGGGTATCGACCTCAGCCTCTTCAATGGACGCATCGAATTTGTTGCCGACTGGTACTATAAGAAGACCAAGGACTTGCTCTTGAAGCTCGACCTTCCTGCCTTCTTGGGAGCAGGTGCAGGCTCAGGCTATGGTGTAGCCAGCAACCCATGGGGTAACATCGGTAGCTTGCGCAACACAGGTGTCGAGTTCACCTTGAACACCGACAACATTGAGAGCAAGGGATTCTCTTGGCGAACCAATGCCGTACTCTCTCTGAACCGCAACAAGGTGGTTTCTCTCGATACCGCAACAGGTACCTTGCCAAAGACCCTCCAGATTGGTTCTGAGACAGCCACCGTTACCAATACAGTGGTAGGTCAGCCTATCGGACAATTCTGGGGCTACAAGGTTATCGGTCGTTTCGACAAGCCTGAGGACTTCTACTATAAAGATAAGGACGGAAACGTGAAACAAGTAGCGATCCCAGAGGGAAGCAAGATTGCACAGAGCGGAACATGGATCGGCGACTATATCTTCGAAGATATCAATGGCGATGGTGTCATCAACAACGATGACCAGACCTTCATCGGCAACCCTGAGCCTAAGTTCACATGGGGCCTCGGAAATACTTTCTCTTACAAGGGCTTCGACTTGACCATCCAGTTCAGTGGTTCCTACGGCAACAAGGTACTCAACTATGGTCGCCGCAGTTTGGAAGTTTCCGGTTCTACCTCCAACTTGTTGAGAACCGTTCTCGACTACGCACGAGTAGAAAAGATTGACCCAGACGGACCAGACGATTACCGCAACTATCACGTGACGAATCCAGAGACCATCCAGCCTCGCCTCTACACCGCCAGCGGAAGCAATGCCAACGCCCGTGTAAGCGATGCATACGTGGAAGATGGCTCTTACATCCGTTTGCAGAACATCTCTCTTTCTTATACCTTGCCACGTACCTGGCTCAAGCACATCTACCTGACCAACGTGAAGGTATATTGCAACCTCCAGAACGTACATACCTGGAGCAAGTACAAGGGATATGATCCTGAGGTAGGTAGTCTTTGGGGCAATGCACTGATGAATGGCATCGACTATGGTCGTTATCCATCACCACGCATCTACACCTTCGGCTTGAACGTAACATTCTAATGACAAGAAAGGAGACTAACAGTATGAAAAAGATATTATTATATACAGCAGCTTTGGCAGGAATCCTTTCGTTCAGCAGTTGTGCGGAAGACTTCCTCAACCAGAAGAACTCTTATCAGTTGGGACCTGACAACTACTTCGACTCTGACGAGGCAGTAGAGACAGCCACTTACCCACTCTACAACTATGTGTGGTACGACTTCAACGATAAGTTCTATTATGGTATGGGTGACGGACGTGCCAACAACATCACGGCACAGTGGTCAGACTACATCTATCCTTACACCAACTTCACCGAGACTTCGCTCTCACAGGGCTTGACACAGGCATGGGGTTCCTTGTACTCTGTCGTATCACAGAGCAACAATACCATCAACAACATCCAGACCAAGAGCCGTTCAGGAGTCAGTGAGACAGCCAAGATACAAGGCATCGCCGAGGCTCGTTTCATGCGTGGCTTGGCTTACTGGTACATCGGCACGCTCTGGGGATGCGGCATCATCTACGAGAATACTTCCGACATGGTCAACAACTATGTGGTACCTGCGCAGCCTCGTGAGGATGTCATCGAGTTCGCCATCCGTGACATGGAATATGCAGCCAAGCATCTCCCTGCCACACAAGGACAGGCTGGTCGTGTCAACAAATATACCGCATACGGTATGTTGAGCCGTCTCTACCTCTCCATGGCAGGCTTGACCACCAGCGGAGCTTACGACGGCACCAACGTGGCAACCGACTTCAATCGTGGCACTCGCAACGAGTATTACCTCGACTTGGCCAAGAAGGCTGCCCTCAAGGTCATCAAGGAAAGCAACTACAAGTTGGTTGACACTTACGCAGACCTCTGGAGCTACAGCAACATCAACAACAACTCCGAGGCGATGTTCCAATTCCAGTTCATCAAGGGTGACGGCGCAGGTGGCGCAGGTCAGAGCATGACCCGATTCTTGGCATGGAGCACCATGGTGGGCGACACCAACGCTTGGGGTGGAGCTACCGTTTGCTCATACGACCTTTGGAATGAGTTCTCCAACTATACCGACGAGAACCTTGGAGAGAAAGGCGTCGTTGATACCCAGCGCCGTCACAGCTCCATCGCTTTCTATGGCGAGGCATATCCAGAGTTGAGCGCAGACCCATCCGACCCATACATCTACGGCAAGACCGAGAGCGCAAGCACCAACGGTGCCAACATCAAGAAATATGTGATAGGAACCAAGAAGGTGAATGGCTTCAGCGTACCAAACAACTCTGGTATCAACACCTACATGCTTCGCCTTGCCGAGGTTTATCTCAACTATGCCGAGGCAGTGCTTGGCAACAACGAAAGTACATCAGACGCTGATGCCTTGAAGTATTTCAATGCCATCCGTAAGCGTGCCGGCATGCCTGAGAAGAGCAAGATTTCTTACGAGGATCTTCGTCATGAAAACAGAATGGAGTTTGCTTTCGAAGGCTTGTATTGGTACTATCTTGTACGCCGCGGCTACTACCAGCAGCAGGAAGTTGTCAACTATTGCAACAACCAGAACCGCAACGCCACTTATTTCGACAGCAGCAGCAATACCTACAAGTTGAGCAAGGACTACACAGCACCAGGCCCTGGTGTCGCAACCGCCACTGCCAAGAGTTTGATTTTGCCAATGGCTGATACCGACCAGGCCAAGAACCCTAACTTGAAGACGGATGCCAACGGCGACATCAAGACCGTGAAGTATGAGTTTGGTGAGCGTGAGGTCGATGAAGCTACACTTTTCGAGTAAGACATCGTTTTATCGAAGGAGAAACATAGTTTTAAGACTCACAAAACATATCATTAACAGATAAAAACCAATCAATCATGAAAAGATATATATATAATAAGGTGGAGAAAGCACTCAAGGGATTAGTTCCCTTGATGTTGCTCGCCCTCGTTCCATCGCTCACAGCGTGCAGCGACGACGATGACAACAACCAATCCACCACCATGACCATCAACAAGATTTACTTGGAGACCACCGATGCCGAAGACGAGAACTACGACCGTGAGGTAGAGTTCGCACGTCTCGGTCAAACCCTCCGTATCGAAGGCTCGGGATTCTCTGGTCTGAAGAAAATCTATGTGAATGGTTACGAGACCTACTTCAACAATGCGTTGATGACGGACAACAACATCTGGCTCACCCTCAACAGCAAGACCCCAGTGGCTAAGGCAGACGAGAGCGTGCGTAACACCATCCGCTTCGTGAAGGACAACACGGAGACCACCTATCAGTTTACCATCCGTGCCGCTTCTCCAAGCATCTCAGGCATCGACAACACCTTGCCAATGGCAGGTGAGACGGTGAAGATAACAGGTGCCAACCTCGATGGAACCACCAAGATTACTCTTCCTGACGGAACAGAGGTAACCGATGGCATCGTCAACGACGAGGAAGATGGAGAATGGGTTACATTCACCATGCCTTCTGGCGTTGCAGCCACAAGTGGAAGCATCACCACCGAGGGAGCCAATGGTACAGCCATCTCCCCTGCTTACTTCAACAACAACGATTGCTACATCATCAACTTTGACGGCAAGGGAACACAAGGTGGTTGGAGCGCCACTTTCTCTGCCGACGATTTGGTAGATGACCCATTGAACTCTGGTCGTGGCAAGGTCGTTCAGATTATCCCAGAGAGCTATCTCGCCGACAATCCTGACGGAGTGAAGGCTGGCGTAGCAAGCATCAAGGGATTCTGGACAGCAGGCAATGACGACGCCGATGACGACTGGAACCGCATGACCAAGTTCATACCTGGCACAACCCCAATCGACTCAGTGGCTTTGCAGTTCGATGTATATTGCCCAGAAGAGTGGAGCGAAACAGGTCAGATAGAGATTACTCTCCAGAACAACCTCTCTAACTATGGTTATGGCTCTGGAGGTACTAAATACAACAAAGACTACCTGAACCAAGGATACGCATGGGTGCCATGGTTGAATCGTGAGACTGGCGAAGTCACACCTTTCACCACAGGCGAAAGATGGCAGACCATCACCATCCCGCTCTCAGAGATTGGTAGATACACCAACACTGAGCTGACCTGGACATTCCAGAATGTCATCGACGACAAGAATGGCGGTAGCTACAAGAACTTCGGTATCTTGTTCTGCAACCCAGACTTGAAGTGGGACACAAGCAAGGACAACGCAGACTTCCCTGCATCTACCTTCAACAAGAAGATTTACTTGGACAACTTCCGCATCGTGCCATACACAGCTGTAACCGTATCTGATTTTTAATCCCACAGATTACTAATACAGATAAAAGACGGAATCAGATTTATTAATCTTTTAAAAAGAAAGAAAGATGAAAATCACAAAGATAATGATACCAGTAGTAGCATCGGCGATGCTACTCACTGGTTGCGACGACCAACTCATGAAATGGGGTACCGACAAAGCCGGTGTCACCGCAGACGAGATTCCTCTCGCCGTGAAGGAAGCCATCGCCAACTACGACAACATCAAGGACTATGCAGCCCAACATACTCCTAATATGCTCATCGGTATCGGATGTGGTGCCGACATGTATATCAACAATGAGAATGGCGAGGGCGACTTGGCTAACGCCAACTACCAGCTCTTCACCCCAGGCAATGCGATGAAGAACGATGCCATCATGACCAATAGCGGTGGATTGAATTTCACAACTGTAGATAAGCTCATCGCTGCCCTCGATGGCAACATGAAACTCTATGGTCACAACTTCTTCTGGCATACCCAGCAGAACCAAAGTTACCTGAAGTCACTCATCGCCCCTACCCTCGTAGTGGAAAGCACGAGTGACATCAAGACCATCATCAAGAATGGTGATTTCGAGACGGGCACCAACAACGGTTGGAGCTCATGGGGCAACGACAGCAAGGCGGAAGTTTGCGCAGAGGCAGCCAAGGACGGAAGCTATGGTTTGAAGCTCGTCAATCCAAAGGATGGCTCCGATTACTACGTAGCCCAATGTTGCCAAGACCTTGACGGAGTATTGGAAGTGGGCAAGACCTACACCATCCGTTTCCAAGCCAAGTCTTCCGTAGCAGGAGAAGTGCTACAGTTTGCTGCGCAAAATAGCAAGGACTACTCTGGCGAAGGCTATCACTCCTTCACAATCGGAACTGATTGGACAACCTGTGAATATGATTACACTTGCACCAAGGAGAACATGAACCGCATCCTCCTCAACTTCGGTAAGGTAGCAGGTACTTTCTATATCGACAATGTAGAGTTCGGCATCAAGGAAGTAGATCCTATGGACAATGTGCTTGCTGGCGACTCTTACGATTTCGAGGGTGGCACCAAGGGCAACTGGGGTGCATGGGGATCTAACTGCGAATCAAGCGAAGCTGTAGAAGGCGCAGGCTACAAGGATAGCTACGGACTTGTATTGAAGAACAAGGGAGATGGCGATGCCTGGAACGCTCAGTGTGCTTACACTTTCGACGCACCATTACAAGCAGGCAAGAAATACATCATCCAATTCTATGCCAAGTCCTCCTCTGCCGCTGGCAAGATGCAGTTCCAATACCAAAATAGCTCTACATACGGTTCGCAAGGTGGTTATCACGACTTTGAGGTAGGTACAGACTGGGCTAAGTTTGAATACGAATTTACTCCGACTCCGGAAGACGCCAACCGCATTATCCTCAACTTTGGAAAAGTCGGCGCAACCTATTATCTCGACAACATCAAGTTCGGACTCGCCAAAGATCAAGGCAGTGAGGCAGGAGCCAAGAAGACCATCTTCCGCACTCGCCGTGCTCACACAAGAGCAGCCAGCAAGATGTACTATGTGCTGAAGACCGCCGAGGAAAAGCAAGCAGCCCTCGAAGGAGCGATGGAAGCTTGGGTTAGCGGTGTTGCCAACCACTTGAAGGAGAAGAACGTCACACCTTATGGCTACGATGTCATCAACGAACCTATCGCCGACGGCAGCAATGGTCGCCGTGGTATAGATGAAGGTGTATTCGGAGTGGATGAAGACAAGGCTCCAGAAGAATCCGTAGCTGACGGTTTGACTCTCAACTGGGGCGACAACCATTGGTACTGGGGCTACTACGTGCCAGACTATCCTGTGAAGGCATTCCAGTTGGCTCGCAGATACCTGCCAGCCGAGACCAAGCTCTTCGTCAACGACTACAACCTGGAGACTTCTCCTAAGAAACTCGCCGCCCTCATCGACTTCGTGAAGGACATCGACCAGAAGAATGGCACTCCTATCGTAGATGGTATCGGCACCCAGATGCACGTCACCCTCTCTTGCAGCGACGACGAGGCAAAGAACGCCACCAACATCGCAGCCTTGAAGGAACAGGTAGATGCCATGTTCCAGACGATGGCTGCCACTGGTAAGTTGGTACGTGTAACCGAGCTTGACATCTCGCTCAACACGGAAAATCCATCCAGCAACCAGTACAAGGCACAGAGCGACTGCTACCGCATGATCATGGAGAGCTACAAGGCGAATGTGCCAGAGGCTCAGCAGAGCGGTATCACCATCTGGAGCTTGTCTGACAACGAGGCTGAGCACGAATACTGGCTCAAGGGGCAGAAGCCTAACCTCTTCGACAAAGACTACAAGCGCAAGTGGGCTTACAAGGGCTTCTGCGATGGTATCGCTGGCGAAGACCTCGGCTTGAAGTATGGTGGTACAGACTACAAGGCTTACTACGAGAAGAGCAATGTTTCTTCATCGGTAGATAAGTAAAAATACCCTTCACCCTTCACCAATCCGCACGGAACGCCCATAAACACTGGGAGTGCGGAAGGTGAAGGGTGTTTTGTATCCCTTCATCTACCCTTCAGGTAAGAACAAAGAGAAAATCGAAAATGCCAAAACGATCCCTTGCATTAGGTCTCACCCCAGAGCAAGTTGCTGCTGGTACTCAGCTTAGTATAGAGGAGTAAAGAAACTTTTGTGAAAAATCAATAGAAGAACTATGTTTCTTCTACCATAAGCAAGTAACAGTTACTATATATAAAAAATGTGTACCCACTTGCGCTGCCCGATGATATTGGGACAGCACTGTTGGATATACCTTTTTTATGCGCATTATGGATTCGGATAATCTTGGTTGATACCTCTTGGCAAGAAATAGCCCTTGATGCTTTAGAGCACAAGATTGGAGCGTCTTGAATATAAAGACTCTTCCATAATCCTATCTTAAATGCGGTGCAAGTTCACCATTAGATGTCATGATTCCAGCCCTTATCAAAAATGCTATAGCTGCTTCTTTGCTTGCAGTAGCAGCTTTTGCTGCGGCTTCTAATCTTTCTTGTCTTTTGCCATCAAATAAATCCATATTACCTCCTTATTTTAAAGGTTCGACTTGTTTCGAGTGCAAAGTTACGCTTTTCTTTTGGAAGGAGCAAGAAATCCTAAGGAAATGTTTGAGAAGGGGACAAGATCTAAAGAAAAGCCCTTAGTATCTTGTAGCATTAAGAAAATATTTGTACTTTTGCACAAAAAGCAAAAACCCGGGGTCATCACCAGCATCGAATCATCTGGGAGAGGGCCTTACCGGGACTGCGCTGCAAAGATAATACAAAAAATGGAATATACCAAAGATTTTTTCGAAAAAGTTTTCTCGGCAGATAGAATGAGTAAATATTTTTCACTCTATCCCGAGGATGAAGGTAGAGCTGCTAAGCATTACCAATGCAATATTATGCTTTCAGAGGCGATGTATCCTTGTCTTTCTGTTTTTGAGGTTGAATTGCGAAACTCTGTAGCTCGCGAACTGAAAACTTTTGCTAATCGGGAGGATTGGTATGTTGTTTTTTCGACGATTCCAGATCTGATGGAACTGAACAAGTATATAAGCACTGCTAAAAGACAAATAGCAAGCAGAGGAGAGGAAATTACTGCTGCAAAGATTACGGCAGAATTGACATGGGGCTTTTGGACATCCCTTTTCAACAGAAATTATGAGCGCATACTTTGGAAAGATTTAAGGCGAGCTTTCCCTTTTGTGAAGAAAGCTAATCGGCAGAGAAAGGTCGTAGCAAGTTCCTTAAATAAGTTCCGTCGCTTGCGAAATAGAATAGACCATAATGAGGCTATTTGTTGGAATCTGAAGGAAGTGGAATTGATTCATGATGAAATGCTGAATGTTATGAGATGGATGAATAAGGACGTTCCTGTTTGGCTTTCTCAATTCGATAGGTTCTGCCACGTTTGTCAGGAAATACGAATAATTTTAAACTGGGATTAAAAGAAAAATTAGCATAAAGTTCTGTCTTTCCTGCTATAGCTGCATCCACAACCGATTTTGTCACCCCCATGAAATCCTATAATAAGATTGGAAAACGGTGCGACAAATCTTTCCGAAAAGATTTATCACACCGCTTTACCTTATATTTAATTTATATGAATCAAGAAGGGTTACTCACCTGCTTCTTCGCCTCCTTGATTGTCACCACCTTCTTGACTACCTTCGCCTTCCTCAGAATTCTTGATTGGGTAACCTTTAGTCCATACGAAAGTCCAGCCATTACATGGATAAAGATTTGCTCCATCCGCTAATAAGAGAGGAACAAATGTAAATGTACCATTCTCATTAGTAAAGCTACAATATGAAGCAAGATTGCCTTTGGTCACATAATAGAACTGATAGAGACTTGCGTCATCGTCAGCACAAAAATTAGTACCCGTCTCTACGTCATAGATACCATCTGCCATTGAAACATTACCTTGCTCATCCATAGTAAACTGAATATCTGCTTCACCAGGAAGTTTTTCCTCACCAGCCTGCTTAAATGCGGTAGTTAAAGGACAAGCAAATTTATAAAGATTGGTACCTTCTTTAGCTTTCATTACATCAACAACAGCTTCTAATCCGAAGAATACACCATCTGTAAAGTTAGCCTCTCCCACTTTTTCCCAAGTATAGTCACGCATAATGGTAAGTGAAAGGGTATCGTCACCATATACAGAAGACTTATCTGTAGGGATAGTGAACATCACATCTTCCGACTGACCCAACTCCAAATCGCAAGTAACAGGAACCTCAACGTCTTTCTGACCAGCCTTGAATGTCACCTGGGTAGGAGCGGTGAAGTTCTCATTGTCACACTTCAATTCGTAAGTTGCATCCTCAGAAGCATTGGTACGCCCCAAAGTAATAGAGAACGTCTGAGTATCTTCTGGCTTGAATGTCTTGGAAGAGAATGATGAGTACAAGTATGCACCATCCGAAAACTCACCGACATTGTAGTTGTCATCATCGTCAGAGCAAGAAGCGAATGACAAGCCTGCGATGGCAACGACAACCATCATGAAATATTTAAATATCTTATTCATAATTGTCTTTTTATTATTCTATGAAACTTTATTCATCAGCAACTGCTGTTGGGTGCTTGCCCACAGGGTTGTTCTGCTCGTCTGTGATAAACTTGTTGTGCTGCATCTCATTCTTAGGAATACGCCAGATCAAGCAATCATCCTTGGCAGGGATGTTATAGACCTCAGAAGCATCATAACCAGCACCACGACGGTCGAAGTCCTTGTTCAAGCGGATGAAATCGAACCATGTGATACCCTCACCATAGAACTCGATTCGACGCTGAATCAATGTGGCGTTCACCACACCATCAGTAGTTGTCGCTCTCAAAGAGTAGGAAGGATCACGGTACTCCCGGACGAATGCTTGCAAGGTTGCAGCACCCTTTGCAGGATCAGTCTGAGCCTCGCACTCAGCCTTGATCATGTACATTTCCTCGACACGAAGCAATGGAATATCAGAAGCATTGGTAGATGTACCAACCACACCCTTGTAAGGAGCGAACTTCACCTGAGTGTAAGCAGGAGCCTTCTTGCCTGTAACGTATGCCTGCTGTGCTTCCGTCAAGTTCTTTGAGATACCATTTTCGTCCAAGAACCAACCCTTACGAGCATCGGTAGGATTGATGTTGGTCTCATACAGTTTCTTATTGACGCGCTTCCAAGCACCAACGGTTGCATAACCATAGTTCAAAGAGCCCATGTGTGAAGGGAAGTTACAGATACCAGATGTTACAACACGGTCGGTCTCGCTAATCTTGATACCCCACAACCAGTTGTTGGCTGTGATATCCTCGAAACCAGGCTTGCTAGCCTCAGCTATAGAGAGAGGTTTCGCACCGCTGTTCTCAATCACGAAGTTAGCGTCAGCCAAAGCCTTCTCATACTCATGCATTACAAGATACACTCTTGCACGGATGGCACGAGCGGTATAGAGATCTACATAACGCTTGTCGGCACGCTTATAGTGGCTTTTTTCCAAGAGGTCAATAGCTGTGTTCAAGTCTGAAAGGATTTGCTCATAAGTCTTAGCCACTGTAGCACGTGGACATCCACCATCCTTGGCAACCGCATCCTTGTTTTCCTCGGTAATGATAGGCACACCGAGTGCAGTGTTAGGATCAACGTTGGCGTAAGTCTGCTGGTAGCATTGCACCAACTGGAAGTAATCGAAAGCACGAATGGCCAAAGCTTGAGCCAAATAACCTTGTGATGAAGCCTCTGTTGGCTCCATGCCGACTGTTGCGACAACATTGTTGGCAGCATAAATCTGGTTATACAATGTACACCAAATCATACGGTTGTCGCCATAGGTATAGTCGATGTTATCGTATGTCAAGGCATAGCCAAACCAGTTGTAACCCGTATTTTCCTCCACCATATCAATACCTCTTGAATCCAAGAGGAGCATGATGCTAGGATAGCCGATGTCACTGTGTACATCCTCGCCACGCACATTACCCATCACACTAAAGTCCGTAGTAACAGCGTTGACGCTCGCTTCAAGACGGCTAGGGTTTTTCTCTACTGTTTCCTCCTTCTCGTCTGTGGTAACCAAGTTACCCGATGGCTCCGTGTCAAGGCAAGAAGCCAAGAGCAAAGAAGCCGAAGCCATCATGAAATATTTTGAAATTTTCATAAAAGTCTATTTTTGATAAGTTCTTGATTCACATTAGAATGTTAACTTGATACCACCAGAGATGGTTCTACGTGCTGTGTACCAACTGCCAGATACGGCTGTCAGACTCATACGTGGGTCCATGCCCTTGCGTGCCGAGAACAATGCCACATTCTCGATGGAACCATAGACACGCAATCCCTGGATTCCGATGTGAGAAAGCACTGACTTAGGCAAGGTGTAGCCTAAAGTGATGTTATCTATAGAGAAGTAATCAGAACTTGTATAGAAACGATCTGAGTAACTTGTAGCGTACTTATCTGTGAAATCTACACGTGGAATGTTGCTTGATGTGTTGTCCTCAGACCATGCCTTCAAGACATCCTTGTGGAAATTATGACCAGCAGAGAAACTTGTACCACCTGTAGTCATCAAGTCTGAATAACCTTGGTCATAAACTCGACCACCCAATTGGAAACTTGTCTGGAGCGCAAAGTCAAAGCCCTTCCATGCGAAGGTCGTACCCAAGCCACCATATACCTTAGGAAGAATGTCGCCAGACTCCTTGCGGTTATACTCATAAGCGTTATCGTAGTCGGTAGTTGCCTCCTCGATATAGTTGCCATTGTCATCCAACACTGGAGTTGTGTCCTTGCCAGTCTTTGGATCCTTGTTCATCTTGACACCTAGGTAGAGAGCCTCACCATTCTCATTCACACCAAGATACTTTGGCATGTAGAAGTTATAGATGGACTCGCCTTCCTTATAGATACGGTTGCCACTGATGTACTGACCATTCTCATAATCAGAAGACAACTTGTGGATGCGGTTCTTGGTCCAAGTACCATTGAAGTTGACGCTCCACTGCATATCCTTATTCTTGATGATGTCGTAGTTGATTTCGAACTCGATACCATAGTTCTGCACGGTACCCATGTTGATAGGCATTTTAGAGTAACCGTTGATAAGAGCTACTTGCTTGAAGTCAAGAAGGTTGCTGGTGGCACGGAAGAAGAAATCCAAAGAACCATAGAGACGGCTCTTGAAGAAAGAGTAGTCTGCACCGAAGTCGAAGGCGTTGGTCTTCTCCCACTTCAAGTCGGCGTTACCCTTGTTCTTTAATGTACCATCAGAGAATACGCCATCCGTACCCGTCATCTTGAAGATGTCTTGGTATGCATACCAACCTGCGTATGGGTCGTCACCTGCTGTAGTAGCCAAGTTGTAGTTGTGGTTGTCGTTACCAGTCTGACCGAAAGAGGTTCTCAGTTTCAACTGATCCAAGGCCTCGAAGTCTTGCAACCAACTTTCCTTCTTCATGTTCCATCCCAAGCCGAAGTTGAAGAAGTTACCCCAACGATTGTTCTTGGCAAATGCAGATGTACCATCACGACGATAACCGATGTTCACGAAGTACTTCTCGTCGTAGTTGTAGGAACCAGAGAAGAAGTAACCAGCTGTATGGTATTCGTTCTTGGTACCACCAGCAGTAAACTTAGATGTTGAGTTACCCAACATATAGTCGTTCATACGATACAACTGCTGACCATTGCCATAGAAATCGGTAACCTTTAGACGATAGCCTTCGAAACCAACCAAAGCACTGACATTGTGCTTGCCAAAAGCATTCTGATAGTTCAAGAGATACTGATGGGTCAAGGCTGTGGTACGTGTCTGCTCATTCATGATCTCACCACCATAGCTGCTGCTCTGTCCATAAAGAGAGTTGCTATAGTTATAAATGATGGTGTTGTCCGTGTTCAAGCCCAAACGAGCGGTAGCGGTAAAGCCATGGGTAAGATCTGCCTTTGCGAACCAGTTGCCCTCAAAGATATCCATATTATACTCTGTCTTGTTGTAAATCAAGTCGCCCAATGGGTTGGACATGCTCATCCAGTTACGTGAAGAGCCTGTGCTCTCGCCATCGCCATAGTCAAAAATCTTGTTGCCAGATGCCTTGTCATACATCATGTTGCCATTGGCATCACGTACATACATAGGATATACAGGTGCAATGTTGTTGGCGATGAAGAAAGCGTTGCCAGAAGAGTTAGTACTTTGGTCGTCTTGCTCCAAAGGACTATTGCTGACAGTATGGGTGAAAGCCAAGTTGGTGCCAATGGTCAACCACTTCTTAGCCTTGTACTCTACGTTGGTACGACCTGTCAAACGATCAAAGCCAGAGCCTTTGATGGTACCATCATCCTGCAAATAGCTGAATGAGGAATAGTAAGAGAACACATCCGAAGCACCAGAGATGCCTACGTTGTACTCCTGGCGGAAAGTGGTCTTAAAAGTCTCATCCTCCCAATTATCTGGAGTAAAATAGTTTACGCCATCAGAATATCCTAAGGTAGCCTGAGGGTTGAGTTTGCCATTCTTACCTATCAAATACTGACCTGTAGGAACGGTGTAAATCTGATAACCCGTCTTGCTCAAATCGTTGTTAGCTAATTGGAAAGACTTGGTGGCAGAGAAGCCGCTGTTGTAGCGATAGCCATTGTAATAGCCTTTGTACAACTGCTCGTAGTACTCACCTGGATTTGTGATGACATCATAGTTCTTGACCTCACGAGACACAGCACCCCACTTGGCATCGGCTGTAATCTGAGTACGTCCTTGCTGACCCTTCTTGGTAGTAATCATGACAACACCATTGGAACCACGAGAACCATAGAGGGAAGTAGATACAGCATCCTTCAATACGGTCATGGATGCAATATCCTGAGAGTTGATAGCAGAAAGGTCGCCATCGTATGGCACGCCATCAACGACATAAAGAGGTGCGGTTACACCATTGATAGAGCTGATACCACGGATACGAATCTTGGTCTCAGAACCAGGTTGTCCTGAGTTCTGAAGAGTCTGTACACCAGACATGGTACCGATAAGTGCAGAAGAAACATTGGCAATCTGACGATTCTCGATCTTGGCTGCCTTGATTTCGGAAGCAGAACCTGTATAAGCAGACTTCTTAGCTGTACCATAAGCTACAACTACGACATCGTCCAGTACCTTAGAGTCTGGTTCGAGAACGATTTTCATGTTTTTGCCAGCCTTAACACTTGTTGGAGTCATACCAATGTAAGAAATCTCCAACTTGGCACCAGCTGGAGCATTCAATGAGAAGTTACCGTCAATATCGGTAACAGTACCGGTATTAGTGCCAGCGACCTTGATGGATGCGCCAACAACTGGCTCACCATCATCAGAAGAAGTGACTTTACCGGAGATCTGACTTTGCGCAAATGCCATGCTCGTACTAACGGCAATGGCAGCGACTGCTGTCATGAGTCTTTTTTCCATAAATCTCTCTCGTTTTAATAAATGAATATATAAAGTTTATTTCTTTCTCTCTACATTCTTTATATCGTCCCGCTCTCTCACTTAAGATGCAGGACTTTGTATGCCGCCATTAGAGCGGCTTTCTTCTCCACCTCGTGCCCCGAGGTGGAAAGATAAAGTCTTCTAATTTGTATCTAAAAGCATAATACTTTAGGCTGTAATTTGGCATTCTTTATTATATTTGCACCCATCTAATAACTTTAAGACAGAACAATTATGGTGTATTTCAAGTTTGAGTTTGGTTTCGGAAGTGGCAAGAAAAAGGAAACAAGAGCGACTTCTGATTGTGAGAGAGTTGGATGGGACATCGTAAACTCCGAGGTGGAAAGACTGAAGTCGAAAGGTCAATACAAGACGGCAAGCAATTATCTCACGGCTGCACGATCATGGTCGAAATTCCTGTCAAATGAAAAGTGGAGTTTCGCAGACATGACCGCCAGTCTGGTCGAAGCATATCAGCGTTGGCTGGGGGAACGGGGTATTTGTCCAAACACCATCTCTGCCTATATGCGAGCCTTGAGAGCGTTGTATTACCGAGTGACAACTTCCAAAGGCATAACTAGTGACCAAAACCATCCACAAGTTATGACCAAGGCTTGTCATAAGTTACCCTTCGAAAAGGTCTTCACTGGGAGAGCCAAGACCCAAAAGCGAAGTGTCACGGCGGAAGAAATCCTACGGCTCAATCACTTGGCATTACCGGAAGGGTCATACCTATCCTTGACACGTGACATCTTCATGTTTAGCTTTTATGCCATGGGGATGCCCTTCGTAGATATTGCACATCTCAAGAAAAAACAGGTAAAGGCGGATGTCATCCATTATGCACGTCACAAGACTGGACAACCTATCCGTGTGCTCATCATGCCACCCATGCGAAAGATGATGGAGCGATATGACAATCCGCAGTCAGAATATGTGTTTCCGATACTTGCAGAGGCGCAATCAGGCGAGGATCTCCATAGATGTTATCGCAACAGTCTTCGCCGTTACAACTACTCTTTGCATCGACTTTCCCATTTGCTGGGTTTGTCCCGCCCATTGTCCTCCTATGTGGTTCGTCACTCTTGGGCTAGCATTGCCTATCAGCATCATGTGGATGTCGGCTTGATCGGCAAGGCATTAGGGCATACCAAGACTTCCACCACCTTATTATATATAAGGAGTCTCTTCGACCCCGACTTGGCGGATGCCAACCAGTCATTGATGCAAGCCCTCGGCTTCTAAAAACATAAACGTTATGTATCAAATACCCTTCACCTATTCGCTCGAAATGCCGATAAACACTGGGGATTCCAAGGGTGAAGGGTTATTCTGACCCTTCATCCACCCTTCACCACCTTTCATTGTGTTGTTATTCAAAATGTCGTGATAGCGTGCGGAATGTATGTTTTTTGAGCACATTCCGCATGTTATTACGGCATTTTCCTTCTAAAAACGCCCTTTTAGAAGCTGCCTTTGTCGTATTCTGCTATATAAAAAGCCTTCTTTTTGTTGATTTTTGATGGAATAAAGCTTAAATTCCTTTAAAAACATCGTAATAGCGTGCGGAATGTGAGTTTTTTTGAGCACATTCCGCACGCTATCACGAATATTTTTAGTATTTTTGCAGAAAAAAAGAGTGACATGTTAGTTGGACGAACAGAAGAGCTAAGAGTGCTCAAACAGGCAGAATTGTCTGATGAGTCAAAATTTGTGGCCGTTTATGGTCGTAGGCGTGTAGGGAAGACTTTTCTTGTAAGGGAAGCCTTCAAGCACCATTTTGCTTTTTACCATACGGGCATAGCCAATGAGTCCAAGACGGTTCAATTGGCAGAGTTCAAAAAATCCTTAAGCTTGATAGGCAAGGTTAAGAGAGGCAGGTTGAAAGATTGGTATGATGCGTTCAATCAATTGACTAAGCTCTTAGAACAATCTACAGATAAGAAAAAGATAGTTTTTATCGATGAGATACCTTGGATGGATTCACCTCGTTCCAACTTCGTTGCTGCACTGGAGCATTTTTGGAATGGATGGGCATCTGCTCGTCAAGACATATTACTCGTTATTTGTGGAAGTGCTACCTCCTGGATTATCAACAAAGTCATCAAAAATCATGGTGGGTTACACAATCGAGTTTCTGTAAGGATTCATCTCAAGCCATTTACCCTTGGTGAATGTGAACAATATGCCAAAGAACTGAATCTGCATTTCAACAGAAGACAGATTTTGGAAGGTTATATGGTCATGGGAGGCATTCCTTTCTATTGGTCACAGATGGATGGAAGCAGAAGTCTTGTCCAAAACATAGACCACCTGTTTTTTGAGGAAGACGGCAATTTACGCCATGAATTCGATGACCTCTACGACTCTCTCTTCAAACAACCCAAGCCATATCTTGGCATCATCGAAGCTTTAGCAACTAAGAAAGTCGGCATGAGTCGCACCGAAATTATTAAATATACTCGCCAAACTGACAATGGTAAACTGACAGAATATTTGGAGAATCTGGAGTATTGTGGATTTATCAGAAAGTATAACTGCATTGGCATGAAAGCCAAGAATGCTTTGTACCAGTTGATTGACAATTACACCTTATTTTATTATAAGTTCATCAAGGATACTGTCATCAACGACCCTCACTATTGGAACAAGATAGCTGGGACACCTGAATATAATACCTGGTGCGGTCTGGCCTTTGAACGTGTCTGTCTGCAACATACGGAACAAATCAAAGTCAAACTTGGCATACAGGGAGTTATCACGACGGTCTATTCTTGGAGTGTAGCAGGAACAAAAGAAATGCCTGGCGCACAAATAGACCTTTTGATAGACAGGAGTGACAATGTCATCAACCTATGTGAAATCAAATATTCTAAAGCTTCTTTCAACATAACGAATCGTATAGATTCTAATCTTCAGAACAAACGAGAAAGGTTTGTGGAAGAAACAAAAACGACCAAGGCAGTCCATCTCACGATGATAACCACATTGGGCTTGGTGGATAATTCATACGCTTCCGACATCCAGTCCGTTGTCACCATGGATGATTTGTTTAAATAATGACTTTGTGATTTCTTGGAAAAATGTAAGAAAAAATAAGGTGAAGGGTGGGTGAAAGGTAGGTGAAGGGCGTAAACAACCCTTCATCTCACGAAATGCCGATAAACAGGGCGCTTCCCAGCCGATTGGTGAAGGGTGATGGGCAAAATCGGGTATGCTTCGTTATTCCTCTGCAATAGATAACTGTCAGAGTATCGGACAGCCTGCTGTCTATTGTCTGACAGTCTGCTGTCCTTCGTCAGACAGCCTGCTGTCTTTCGGAGTTAGCTGTTCTATCTTTCGGCGTGGCAATCCTATCTCTCGGAATAATTTGCTTCCTGCTCTTGTTTTTCACTCTTAAAATCTTATAAAAAGTAATATTTCGATAATTTCTCTTGATAAAAAATGAGAAAAGATTCTTGATTCCCTCATAAAATGTGTAACTTTGCAGTGTTATTCGCTCATAAAATGTGTGTATATGGTAAATATTCCCTCATGAAATGTGTGTAATTGCTATAATATTCCCTCATGAAATGTGAGAGCAATATCTTAATTATTTGCGATACAGTTAATTACGTTAATTATGAAAAGACTTAAAATCAAGGAACTCGAAAAATGGAAAGAAAGTGACCGCAGGAAGCCTTTGGTTTTGGAAGGTGCAAGACAAGTTGGCAAGACTTGGCTTGTCAAAGAATTTGCGCGTTTGAACTACAAGAAATTGGCATACGTGAATTTTGAAGAGATGAAAGTTCTTCAAAGTCTCTTTGAGCAAGACTTTGACATACACCGTATCCTTACGACCATTGGAGCGATAACCAATGTGGTATGTACAGAAGGAGATACGTTGATATTCCTCGATGAGATACAAGCCGCTCCGAATGCAATTACATCGCTCAAGTATTTTTGTGAGAACGCACCTGGCTATCACGTGATTGCGGCAGGTTCTTTACTTGGGATAAAGTTACACCAAAACGAATCTTTTCCTGTAGGCAAAGTGCAGTTCTTATCCTTGGCTCCCATGTCGTTCTTGGAGTTTGCCTTGGCAATGGGTGAAAAAGGGTTGGTTGATGTGTTGGAATCGCACGACTGGAATTTAGTCAATCTCTTTGCTCCTAAATACATTGAACTCCTGAAATATTACTATTATGTCGGAGGTATGCCTGAGGCTGTTTTTAGCTTTAGCAAGAAAAGAGACTGGAACGAAGTGAGAACCATCCAAAAGGAAATTCTGGAAAGTTACCAAAACGACATTTCAAAACATGCCCCTTCAGAAATAGTGCCTCGTATCACTGATGTTTGGAAGTCAGTTCCAGCCCAACTGAGCAAGGAAAATCGTAAGTTCTTATATGGGGTAGTACGAGAAGGAGCAAGGGCAAGGGAGTATGAAATAGCCTTGCAGTGGTTGGAAAATGCTGGACTTATACATAAAGTATATAATGTCAAAGCTCCCAAACTACCATTGATAGCCTATGAAGATAGGGCTATATTCAAGATTTTCCTTGTGGATATAGGTTTGCTTGGAGCCATGGCTGGATTACAACCTAAGACTGTGGTTGTGGGAAGCGAAGTGTTTACTGAGTACAAAGGAGCATTGACGGAACAATATGTCTTGCAACAACTTGTGCTGAAACACGTTCCTTATTATTATTCCAAGTCAAACAGCACCTTGGAAATTGACTTTTTGTTACAAAATGAACAAGATGAGATCGTTCCCTTGGAGGTTAAGGCGGAAACAAATGTTAAGGCAAAAAGTTTGCGCCAATTTGTGAATGATAATCAATCTAAAAAGGCTTATCGCATATCCATGAATGACTACAAACAGGAAAGCTGGGTGACAAATATTCCTCTTTATGCAGTCAATGTTCTATAAAACGAGAATAACGAATGCGACAAATTCTCCCCGAATTTGTCGCTTTTGCTTATAACCAACAAGCTAAATATACATATTTTCCGTATTTTTGTTACTTTTTCTCTTGAAAATGCAACTTTTTGCAAGAAATATTTGGAGAATTACTAAATAATTCATAATTTTGCACCCGATTAAAAATATTTTTAAAATTTAGCAAAGCTTTAAGCTTGTGCATATATATAATAAGGTGTAAACCTTTCCACCTCGGGGCACGAGGTGGAGAAAAAAGCCGCTCTAATGGCGGCATACAAAGTCCTGCATCTTAAGTGAGAGAGCGGGACGATATAAAGAATGTAGAGAGAAAGAAATAAACTTTATCACTAGTGTCTCTTAAAATTATTTAAGTAATGGTAAAACAATAACTTGGTACAAAAATGCTAAGCAGATTTGCACCT
>ERZ808259.146-NODE-146-length-46646-cov-4.257947_pt1 | contig 46646 bp, 81 predicted proteins | sample MGYA00521279_ERZ808259 | MGnify/ENA primary metagenome ERZ808259 (study PRJEB31516, sample SAMN03275586) | gut metagenome | biome: mammalia-associated habitat; material: feces | host: Papio cynocephalus | place: Kenya | collected 2012-07-27 ...
TAACATGGCGAAGATCGGCTCCAGCGGTTACGGGGCGAAGATCGGCTCCAGCGGTAACATGGCGCAGATCGGCTCCAGCGGTAACATGGCGAAGATCGGCTCCAGCGGTTACGGGGCGAAGATCGGCTCCAGCGGTTACGGGGCGCAGATCGGCTCCAGCGGTTACGGGGCGCAGATCGGCTCCAGCGGTTACGGGGCGAAGATCGGCTCCAGCGGTTACGGGGCGAAGATCGGCTCCAGCGGTTACGGGGCGCAGATCGGCTCCAGCGGTTACGGGGCGCAGATCGGCTCCAGCGGTAACATGGCGCAGATCGGCTCCAGCGGTTACGGGGCGCAGATCGGCTCCAGCGGTGACGGGGCGAAGATCGGCTCCAGCGGTGACGGGGCGAAGATCGGCTCCAGCGGTGACGGGGCGGTTGTCTCGGCGATTGGATACAATAGCGCAATCAAAGCCAAGATCGGAAGTTGGATTGTGCTGGCTGAATATGATAGCAACTTCAAGCCTGTGTGTGTGCGTGCTGCACAGATCGATGGTGAAAAGTTGAAACCTGATACATTTTACACATTGAAAAATGGTGAATTCATCGAAGCTGAAATGGAGGATTGAATATGGACGAAATGAATTACGTTGCAACTGCAATTAGCGTATTGGGAGAGAAGATTGATTCACTGGAATCCGACCTGCGCATGAGGCGGTGGAACATCCGCGATCTGGAAGCCGAAAACAAGAAGCTGAAGGACAAGCTGGAGGAATTGAAGCGCTATGCCGATGCGATGGAGGAGAAGGAATAATGGCAATCCCTGTATTATTAATCGGCAAGAGCGGCAGCGGCAAGAGCGCTTCCCTGCGCAACCTTGATCCCAATCGCGTTGCACTGGTGAACGTGCTGGGCAAGCCCTTGCCGTTCCGAGGGAAATTCACGCAGGTCGTGACCGACGATTACAACAAGGTCGCCGCGTGCATCGCTTCCGCGCCGAAGAAAGGTCGCGACATAATAATCGTGGATGATGCTGGGTATCTGATTACGAACATGTTCATGCGAGGACACAGCAACGCAGGAGCCGGAAACGGCGTATTCACGCTGTACAACACAATCGGCGATCGGTTCTGGAATCTGATTGAAGCGATCCGTGCAGAGCCGAGCAATGCCCGCGTGTATCTGATCATGCACGAGGACATGAACGACTTTGGGCAGGTGAAGCCGAAGACCATCGGCAAGCTGATCGATGAGAAGGTGTGCCTTGAGGGCATGTTCACCATCTGTTTGCGGTGCATGATTTCGGACGGCAAGCACGTATTCCGCACGCAGAGCGACGGTATGGATACCGCGAAAAGCCCGATGGGCATGTTTGACGCGCTGGAAATTGACAACGACCTGAATTACGTAGATCAACAAATCGTGGAATATTACAAGGAGGATGAAAACTGATGAACATTACCCCTGGATACGATAACGCTGCATCGTACGATGGAAGCGTTGAGCGCCTGCCCGCTGGCGGCTATATCTGCCGAATCCTGAAGGCGTGGTGCGAAAAGAGCGCAAGCGGTTCTGAAATGCTGGTGCTGGCGCTGGAAATCGCCGAAGGCGAATACACAGGATACGCAAAGCGTCAGTTCGAACGCAAAAAGGCGAACAATCCCAATGCGGCATGGGGCTGCACGCTCCGGCAGTTGACGCTTGGTTTTGATGGCAATACAAGCCCGTATTTCAAGGGGCTGATCAAGTCGATTGAAGAATCGAACGCGGGCTACAAGTGGAACTGGCAGGAAGCGACGCTGGCGAATAAGATGGTCGGCATGGTGTTCCGCGAGGAAGAATTCGAAACGAACATGGGAGAGATTAAAACGACCGTCAGACCGGCTTTCCCGCGGAGCGTACAAAGTATCCGCGAGGGCGTGAAAGTGCCCGAAATCAAGCGCCTGCGTGCCTACAGCGCAACTGCACCGGCGAACACGGCGTTTACCCCCGTTGAAGATGAAAAAATGCCATGGGAGTGATGCACGATGAAGATGTATGAATTGACGGATGCTTATGCGCGGCTTGTCGCCGCGCTGGATGATTGCGAATCCGAGGAACAGGCGGAAGCGATCATTGCGGAGATCGATGCAGTATCAGCGGACATGAACGAAAAGGCGAACAATTACGCGATGATCTTGAAAAACATTAAGGCGGATGCGGATGAACTGACGGCGAAGGCGAGCATCTTCAAGGCGGAAGCCGACCGGCTGACCACACAGGCGAAAGCGAAGGAAAATCACGCAAAGCGCCTGAAGGAATATCTCTTGTATGCAATGCAGGTTGCGGGGCTGAGGGGTATTTCGACCGATATTGGCAAATTCTACACGCAGGAAACAACCAGCGTTGAGGTTGTCGATCCGTGGGAGGTTCCGGAGAAATATACCGCGCCGCAGCCGCCGAAGGTCGATAAAGCGGCGATTCAAAAGGCGTTCAAGCAGACGGGCGAAATCGTGCCTGGAATCACAATCAAGATCACAAACGGCGTTCGATTTCGCTGAAAACACGAACAATGAGCCTGATGTGCGAATTCTGCGAATGTGTGCGCAATTGCGATAATTGCGCCGGAAAGTGGTGCGATCATGGACACTACACGTATTCGGGGCGACAGCCCCAATCAGCGCCAGATGGTGCTGGATTATCTGCGCCGGCACGGCAGCATCACGCAACTGGAAGCGCTGAAGCATCTGGGCGTTATGCGGCTGGGCGCAAGGATATTCGATCTGCGCGAGCTGGGGCACAGGATTGACGGTGAGATGGTTGAAGTGCAGAACCGGAACGGCGATAAATGCCGCGTGAAGCGATATTACCTTCGGAGGGCTGGATAGATATGGCAGAGCGGCGAATGTTCGCGAAATCCATCGTCCTTTCGGATGATTTTCTGGATATGCCGATGAGCGCAAGAAACCTGTATTTTACGTTCGGGATGCTTGCGGATGACGATGGATTTATCAATAATCCACGAAGCATCATGCGCCAGATCGGCGCGACGAACGATGATCTGCGCATTTTGCTTTCAAAAAGCTATGTCATTCTGTTCGACAGCGGCGTAATTGTGATTCGACATTGGCGAATTCACAATTATATACAAAAAGACCGATACAAGCCGTCCAAATGTGTTGAAAAGGAACAAGTTTCTATTACGGAAAACGGCATGTATACAAAATGTATACAAACTGTATCCAAATTGGATACACAGGTAAGGTTAGAGCTAGAGGAAGAGCTAGGTAAGTCTAGGGTAGTGAAGGATAGTACCCCCATAAATGCTTCTGACGAATCATTTATGGGGGGTAGAACGAGCGCGCGAGCGCGCTTCACCCCACCGACAGTGGACGATGTGAACGTTTATTGCCGAGAGCGCGGAATCACGGTTGACGCGCAACGATTCGTTGACTTCTACGCTTCCAAAGGCTGGCGAGTTGGTTCATCGCCGATGAAGGACTGGAAAGCAGCGGTTCGCAACTGGGCGGCGCGAGATCAGAGCGAATCGAAGAAAAAGCAGAGCGCCGTGTTGAACTATCAGCAGCACACCTACACCGAAGCGGACTTCGGAGCGGATTTCTTTTACGACCCGACGAAAGACGTTGATACCGGATGAATTCGAATGATAATGCATAAACGCGCGCCAGATGCACAGAAAGCCGCCTAAAACGCTTTCTGACGGCTTGAACGATAAAATCCACATCCGAGGATAAAAACGGATTACAGGGGCAAATAAAGGCTTCTGGAACGATATGGAAAAAACGGAGGTGAAATACGCGAAGCATGGAACGAATCGAATTCACGCTGTACGGCGCGCCGAGAACGAAGAAAAACAGTCAGCGCATGATTCGCGCCGGTGGGCGAATTATCCCGATCCCGTCGAAGCAATACAAGGACTACGAAGCGGATTGTCTGCGCCAGATCGGCGGCGAACTGCGCCGGAAGATCCATTTTCCGGTAAACCTCAAGGCGGTGTATTACATGCCGACGCGCCGCAGGGTGGATTTGGTGAACCTGATTGAAGCGACCTGCGACATACTAGTTGCCGCCGACGTGCTGGAAGATGATAATTGTCAGATCGTATCTTCGCACGATGGAAGCAGCGTACAATACGACAAGGATAACCCGCGAACGGAGATTACAATAACCGAACGATAAACACGATGAACAAATAATAGTTCACATAAGCGAAAGGAAGAAACAACATGACGATTTGGGGAGCATTCGGGCTTGTCGCCCTCGGCGTTGCGATCGATCGCGTATACGCGATTATCGAATGGAAAAAGTACTACGAAGGGCGCAGAGAATATCGGGAGGTAACGCGGAAATGACGGAGCGCACATGCATGATTGAAGCGCGCAAGCGGTTAGACGTTGATCTTGTCGCGATGGCGCGGGTATGCAGATGTTCATGGCGATTGCTTGAACTATTGGAGCAGGATACGGACGAAGTGACCGTGCCCGGCATCGCGCAGAGGATCGCAGACGCTTACGGGCTGGATGCGAATCAGTATGAATTGCTGCTTCCGGTGAATCGCCGCCCGCATAGCCCTGAATATGATCCAGATAAATACGTTGATGACGGAACGTATTTCTGATGGGGGGAGCGAAATGCAGAACAGAGATTGCAGCACCTGTATGCATGACCTCGGCGGCGGACGCGATCATTGCCGAATCAATCTGACCTTCGAATGCGAAGCTGGCGGCGGCTATGAAGCGTGGGAGCCGTATAACGACGGCGTTGCGGCGCACGAGGATGAAGTAGACGGGCAGGAACGTCCGAGGGTGACGCTGGAGGATATGATGCAACATGATGAATGAAAATAAGTCCGAAGTCGAAATCATCCTGAAGAACGGGAGATCGATCGTGATGCATTGTGAAAACTATACCGTTACAACGGATGCATTTGGGGGCATAACTGGCTTCAAATTCAGCAGGGATAGCGATATAAGGATTCCGTATATCAACGGCGCAGAAATCGCCGCAATCGTTGAGAAATTGGGCGAAGGAAGGAATGTGATCCATGAACATGATTGAATGGGCGGAGAATGAAATCCGCATCGCGTTAGCGCAGGGAAACGAAAATGACGATTTGTACGAGTACAACAAAGCGTGCTGCGAAAGCGCGCTGAAAGCCTACAAATCGCTCTGCGGCGACGGGCATTCCGGTATGAGCATCAGTATCGCGCGGAATATCTTGAATCGCCTGATCAAACATCAGCCGCTTACGCCGATTGAGGATACGGAGGACGTATGGACGGAGCATTTTGGCATACGGAAGGATGACAACGTCAAAACCTATAAGTGCAAGCGAATGGGTTGTTTTTGGAAGGACGTATATCCGGATGGCACCATCATATACAGCGACAACGATCGCGCCTACGGTGTGGAAATGAACAACCCCGAATGCACCTACCACAGCGGATTAATAACCCGCATCATCGATGAAATGTACCCAATCACCATGCCATACTGCCCGCCGAATCAGCCGTTCAAGGTCTACGCCGAGGAATTCCTGTTCGACGCGCGAAACGGCGATTTCGACACGGTGCATATCCATTACATCCGAACGCCGGAGGGCGATAAGGTGGATGTAAATCGTGTGTTCACCACGCCCGAAGATGGGCACGGCTGGAAGGAAATCACGCCAGAAGAACTGGACAGGCTGAAAGCCGCAAAGGAGGGTTGACAATGGCTGAATACGCAAGAATCATGCGAAATGTGCATCGGATATGCGGGCTGTATGTAGATTGCAATAAATGCCCGCTGCTTACTGAAAATGATGGCTGCATGGCTGACCCGCGAGATCTTTTTATGCCGGAAGAAACCGAGCGCCGCGTTTTGGAATGGGAACGGACGCACCCTATGCCGGTGTATCCGAGTTGGTATGAGTATCAGCAGCAAACGTTCCCGAATCACTCGCGCTGGATTTGCCCGATGGCGTTTGGCGTTGCGTGCCAATGTGCAAGTGTGACGAGCGTACAGGCCTGCACGAAATGCCGCAACACCCCCATCCCCGCCGAGATCGCGGAAAAACTGAGGATACGACCGAAGGAGGGATAACTTTATGCGGATCAAGGTAGTGCTGCAAGCGTATACCCAGACAGCGCAAGAACAGTATACGCATATGTTCAAGACCGTTGAGGTCGAACTTCCGGATGACGGGCATGAATGGCATGTTGCCGGTGAAGAATGGAACGGAGGAATAAAAAACGATGAAGACGCCTGAAGAAATCAAGAATGCGCTTAATAATTGCGGCGGTTCTGGAGGATGCAAAGGCTGTCCATATTACGTCGGGGTCGAGCTATGCATTGGCATGATTATGGATGATGCACTGGCATACATCCAGCAGCTTGAAAACCAAATTGCCGACATTGGCAAGAAGGTTCCGAAGTGGATCAGCCCAGACGATGAACTGCCCGAAGAATACGTGAGTGTGTTGGGCTGCATGGGCGATGCGGGGTTCCTGTCTGTACACGAGTGCTATTTGACCGGGAGCGGTTTTCTCTTTCCTGCCTTGGGCGAATACCGCCCCGTCAAATACTGGGCATGTATGCCCGAACCGCCAAAGGAGGAACACCATGATTAAAGGTCGATACGTCGCGACAGTCACGATTGATTTCAATCTTCCGGATGATCTGGCAAATGGATTGCCGATAGATGAATTGAAGAAAAGACTGATCGCCAACGCAGATAACACCCTGCGCAGAATCGTTGAGGATGGATGCGATTCAGATCGCGAAACCGTGGATATTCAACAGCAATACGCTGATCTGTACATCGTGACGGATGAAATGGAGGATGAACATGATCATGAACACGATCAAAACTGACGCAATAAAGATGGCGACGCACATGCGCGAACTGGCGGAGAACATCGAAAACGAAATCGAACACATGGCTGATAACCCGACCATGGGGTTCGGCGATACCCACCGCGCACAGGCGCACCGTGATTCGCTGTCATTGTGGCGTGAAGCAGCGCGATTCAGGCGCGTGCTGTACGGAAAGGAGAAGCTGTAAATGCTGACAACAGAACGACAAAAGCGCATTTGCGCCCGATACAGCGCGCGCGATGAAGATGGATATGTGCATTGCAATGATTGCCCATTGGCAGTGAACCCGTATCAGCACATGTGCCGCGCGATCGCGCACTATGACCGGCATTCGCGGGAGTGGGTTTACGACACTGAACGCGATGAAAGGTGTGAGAACGAATGAGCGATTTAATCAGCCGCGAGGCGGCGCTGAACGCACTGAAAAGCTATTGCAACGGCTGTGACAACTACAACGGTGTAAGATGCGGTTCGTGCCTGATCGACAACGCGATCATTGCCGTTGATGCTGTGCCCAGCGTTGATGCGGAGCCGGTGCGGCATGGGAAGTGGGTATACCACGAGGATGATTTAATGTCGTGGAATTCGTGCAGTCTGTGCGGTTGTGAAGCATTCGACCTGCACGGCGCGAACTACTGCCCGAACTGCGGGGCGAAAATGGATTTGGAGGATGATTAACCATGATTCACACCCCATGCGAATGCTGCAAGAACAGCGTCGGCGGCGTCGATTGCCGCCTAAATGTTGAGGATGAATGCCGCGAGGGCGGCGGCTACGAAGCGTTTGAACCGTCGCCCGCTGCCCCGCCAAAGCCCAGCTGGTCGGAGCGCGTGCTCAAGTGGTCGTCTATCATTTTATCATGGATCGCCTATACCGCGCTCGTCGTCCGCATTGTCTTATATCTCACAGGCCGATAAACGAAAGGAGTACACATGCCCGATGCTAAAGTAACTGTGATCTATGCCCCTGAAGAACGCGAACTGACGCTATTCAAATGGGCGTGCCGGATTACCGCGGGAAAGCCGGAAAAGCCAGCGTCGCCCCCGTCCGAGAAGCTGATTTCCGATATGCTGCGCGCGCGGCATAGCCCGATCCGCGTTTTGAATTTCGCGTTTTTGATCGAAAACATACCGTCGAACACCGCTACACATTTCGCGCGCCACGTTCACGCACAGCCGTTTATCAGTTCCCTGCGCAACGACCGGCAGAACGCCATGGACGGCGATGCAGCGCCGCGGAACACGCCCGTAGACATGATTCTATATTGCAACGCGGAGGAACTGATGACCATCACGAACAAACGTTTATGCGCGAAGGCCGCCGAGAACACGCGGAAGGTGATGCAGCGAATCTGCGCCGAAGCCGCGCGCGCGTGCCCCGAAATCGCCCCGTTTTTAGTCCCGATGTGCGTGCATCAGGGCGGCACGTGCCACGAACCGGAGCCGTGCGGGAGGTGTGCAAGATCATGAGCCGCACCGAAATTCCGATCCGCAACCCCAGCGGATGTTTAGACCCCACAGCATACACGGCGCTGTCCACGATCCAGAAGCAACGCGACGACGTTGATCTGCGCGCGCAGTATTTCATTCGATCGATCAAAACGATCATCGATCAGAGCGGTTATGATTTGTTGGCGCGCATCGAAATCCGCGACCGTATCACGGGGAGGGTCTACCGATGACCGAGAATTACATGCAAACGCTATTGTATCTGGAGCGCTGCGCGCACGCAGAAACGCGCCGGAAGCTGCAAAAAGCGGAGCACGACCGCGACCGGTACGCCAAACGAATCCGATTCGTGCAGGCGCGGCACGAGATTTTATCCCGCGAATTCAACGCAATCCGGCAGGAGCGCGATATATTGGATACCTGTGTCACTATTTTGGAAAGGAGATTGAACGATGAGCAAAATTACGGAGGCGAACGCGCGGGAGGTTCACGCGATTGAATTTCTGGCGGGGCTGGACGCGCAGCTAAACGCCAACGAACAGGCATTGAAGGAGCGTCTGCAATCCATCCCGAACGGCTGGCGCAATTACCGCCTTGCGCTGAAAATGACGGAAAAGGTGATCGATGCGGTGTATGATACCCTGCCCGAAAAGACGATTCGTCACATGGCGCGACTGTGCGCGGTCGGCGAGGTGATCATTCGCCCAAAGCCCGCGCTGACCAAAGGCGCATATAGCCAAGTCGTGGACAATGAGGATCTGAAATTTCTGATCAATCGCGCAATGGAGGGCTGCTGTGCGATCTGTCTAAAAAACCCTGCTGAATCGAAGGGCTGTCAGATGCGCAAGGTGCTCATGCGAATCGCCCCGCCGGATACATTGCGCAAGGATGGAATCTGCGATTACCGCGACGTGGCGGCACGGTGCGCAATGGGGGAATACATATGACGCTGCTGGATTACATCGACGGCGCAGAAGCGCCGGCCGAACGCAGAACGCGATGCGAATTGTACCGCGATAATTTCCAGAACTTCAAGGGCTACAGCATTCCGAAGGCGCAATTGGTGATCGCGGATATCCCGTATAACATCGGTGCGGATGCGTACGCCAGCAATCCGACGTGGTACGTCGGCGGCGATAATCGGAACGGCGAAAGCGGCAATGCGCGCAAGGCGTTCTTCAATACGGACGGAAACTTCAAGATCGCGGAGTACATGCATTTCTGCAACCGTCTGTTGAAGAAAGAGCCGAAAGAGCGCGGAAAAGCTCCGGCAATGATCGTATTCTGTGCATTCGAACAGATTCAGACCGTGATCGAATACGGACAGAAATACGGGTTTGTGAAATCCTATCCGTTGTTCTTTTGCAAGAATTACTCCGCACAGGTACTGAAGGCGAACATGAAGATTGTCGGCGCGATGGAATACGCGGTGGTGCTTTACCGTGATAAACTGCCGAAGTTCAACAATAACGGGGCGATGATCTTCAACTGGTTCAATTGGCGGCGGGATGGCAAGGATATTCCGTCGATTCATCCGACGCAGAAACCGGTCAATCTGCTGAAGCGGCTGATAGAGATCTTCACGGACGCGGGAGATACGGTAATCGATCCATGCGCCGGAAGTGGAAGCACCTTGCGCGCGGCAGCAGAATTGGGCAGAAACGCCTATGGATTCGAAATCGACCGGAATTTTTACCAGAAGGCGCGAAGTGAAATGCTGAAGGGCTATATCACGAATTGATGGAGGGCAAACATGGGCACGACATTCAACTATCGCGGCTATACCATTATCCATGTGCGGCATCCGACCGCATTGAATCCTGCGCGTGAAACGTGGGATATCGTGGATGGCGATAAGCTGCTGAAAACCAACATTGCGAGCGCAGAAACCGCAAAGCATGTGGTTGATATCATGATTCAATATTACTATATGCGCGACAAGCGAAGGGGGAAATGATACGATGCAGAAGCCACTGGATGAGCTATTAGACCACGATCTGTTAGATATCATGCGCGATACATGTAGCCGTGATTATTTATATCGCCAACTTGCCGAGGAATGCGCAGAACTGGCGCAAGCAGCGCTGAAGGTTGTACGGGCGCAGAACGGCGAAACGCCGGAAACGCTGGAAGATGCGATGAATCACTACATCGAAGAATTGGCAGATGTATTTGTTATGCACGGTATTGCAAGATTGGATTTGAGCGCCGATCGGAATCAAAAGATGTACCAAATCATGGGCGAAAAACGCGAAAGGATGGCGCGAAGGATGATTTCGCGCGGAAAAACGCAGAAAGAGCATGCAGAAAGGGCAGAAAGCGCAGAAAGGAAGAATCTAAACGGATTCGATCGTGATGAATGGATACGAATTATAACGGATATCTTTCGCCTGTCGCTGAAGCCGGTGATCGATTCAAGCAGGATATGGGGAGATGATGAAGATGATTAATGCGATCCTGTTCGGCGTGAAATTCGGGTTAGGGCTGGCGGCGGCTGTCACTGTGTACAACATCATTGTAGGCGTGATAAAGGGCATTATGCACGGCATCATTGCCATACTGGGCAAAGATCTCGAGGACGAATAAAGCCCGTTACAGGGTGATTTGAAAGAGGTGAAACGAATTGGAGATAAGGCAGAAGGACAAGCGGATCATGTTGCAGCGCAAGCCGATGAACCCCTATTCGGAAAAAGCGAAGATCGTATTATCCGAAGTTCTATGGAAAGAGCGCGAAATATCCGCCATGCTGGAAGAAATGGAGCGTCTGCACGCTATGCGTACGCGGATCACGTCCACACTGCGCGAAGTGTCCACCAGTCCAACCGGATTCAGCGGCGACAGGCGCGCAGATGCTACCGCGCGTTTGATCGAATTGCAAGACAAACTACGAGATCGTGTCGCGCTGTATGCCGAATCTGTCGAATCGATTTTGCAATTGATTGACGGGCTGCATTCCGATCGACAACGCGAAGTGATGCAGCGGCGTTACATGCTGGGCTGGACGTTCCCGCGAATCGCGGCGGATCTGGGTATTGAATTAGATACAGCGTACCATCTGCATGGGCGCGCGCTGTTCAATGTCGGCAAATCGCTGTCAAACAGCGAACCGGTATAAAAAATAGAACCGAGGGTTATTCCCTCGGTTCTTCCTTTGCGCGGCGCGCCATATCTTCACGAATCAGACGTTTTATATAGGCTTGTTTGCTTTGCTTTTTCCGATTCATTTCATCGATTAATGTAATAATATCTTTGTCTGTGTTTGTGTACAGCGATATCAGAACACGGGATACATTTGTTTTCTTATATCTCTTATCTGCTTCCGGGGAATATGCCATATTTATATACCTCCTTACGTGCAGGCGCTTTTCCGCGCCTTTTCTTCCAGCTTTCGCGCTTTCGCGTATTGCACTTGTGCCTGCGCATAGAATCGCATTGCGTCGGCATTGTTCTTCACCTCCGCGCGCTCGGCGGCGGCTAATTGCTTTTCCAGCGTTTGGCGTTTCTTGTACGTCAGCGCTTCGGAATCCAATTCAACGCGCAGAACATCTGCATTCTGGCGCGCTCTTTTCGATTCTTTCATTGCGAAATCCGCGCGCTGCGTCAACGCTATTCCATATTCGGCGAATGCGTTTATTGATTCGGCTGCATCTTCGGCGGCTGTATCATCCATACATGCAGCTGGGGACGGCTGAATGCGAATGCGCGCCACGCGCTGACGCGATCGCCCGGAACCACTCCAGCGCGGCTGTGCGGCGCATGGAATCAGCGCCAGAACTGCAATCAGCAATAGGACAGTTAATGACATGTTTTACTTCCTTTCTGCCCACCTTTTGCCGGGTGGGCGCGGCGGTCTGATTTAGCAGATTTTCACGCACAGATCGTAATAGAAATTTGTATCGAAATAATCAACCATGCTATTACTGTCGTCATAATTGTAGTTGCGAATAATCGCATTTACTGCGTTGATTTTCGCGATAAATTCCGGCGTGAATTCGGTGTGGCTGTCAATGTGATACTGATTCACGCTGTGGAAGCCTGCGCAGGTTTTCGAATCGTATTCGATCACAGCCGCCTTCATGCGGATTTCGTTCTGCCCGTCCTGCATTTCGTAGAAATCGCGCGCGAACATCATGCCATCATCGCCTAAATCAATCCAGTTTCGCCCGCCCGGCGTCCATTTGTCGATGTATTCGGCGCGGTCGGCACAATCGGCAGAACTGCCCTTAATGGTCGCGGTGATGTTCTGTCCGCCGCTGTATTCTTTCGCCTTCACGGTAACGCCCTTGATCCCTGCGGCCTTGATATCCGCGCGGATCGCCGCGGACAGTTCAGCGCCATACAAACGGCGGTCAGACTTCGCGCCGGAAACGGCGATAGCGCCCAGATAACCATCCTGCGCGATCTGCGCGGGGACTTCTTCAGGCTGCGCCTGCATGATGGCGTTTTTGATTTCGGTTTCGCTGGCGAATCCGTACCACAGAACCCGCTTCGGGTTCCAGCGCATGCCCAACGCTTTTAGCGCGGACAAAACAGGCACTTGCGGCTTGTCGTCAAACGAAACTTCGCGGCTGTTGAATCTGGCGTTATTGGTGATCGTGTACGTGGTCATTTTTTTATTCCTCCTGTAATTATAGTCCTTGACTTTCGCCGCCAACGTCTGCTATAATTACAGGCGTGGCGGGTGTTCGGCGGTTTTGTTGTTTTTGCTGGCTTCCGCTTTCCCTTTCGCCGGTATCCTACACCGGCGAAAGGGCTTTGTTTTTACGCGCGGATATCATCATCATTCAATCCGCTGAACCGAATGCCGCCCTCCGGAAGATCTGCATTCGCGTAGGCCGTCCAGTCGATTTCACCGGTATCATCGTCAATTGCCCAATCGGTCAAATCGTCTTCGGTCACTGTCAGAACTTCGATTTCGGATTTCTTGCGCTCACCGGTGGTCAGATGATCCCACTGTATGATTGCTGCTTTGTTCGCTTCTTCCAGCGTGCCGAACACTTCGCAATTTCCACCGTCACATGTATTGTTGTTCTTGTCGACACGGTTTAAATTATGACGGTAATTGAATTCTTCAACCAGATACTTTTTCATTGTTGTTTCTTCCTCCTGTTCGGATTGTTGGGAGAGAGGCGGTTTCCCGCCTCATTTTGATTCATTGCTCAGTTCCTGAAATGTACGCATCCATGATTTTTTTAATCTCTTCGATTGTATAGGTTTTTTCTGCATCGCCGCTATCCAAAATTTTTTGCAAATCGTAGATTGTTGCTTTTTGGATAATGGATATTTCTTTTTCAGACGGCATCTTGTTCACCTCCTTTCTGGTGGTTCCCTCAATTTCTGTATATATTATAGCATAGGGGCATCCCTATGTCAATAGCTGATTTCACGATTTCACCCTAAAATACACGATTTCATAAATGTTTAACAATTATGTCCAGTAAAATCCAGTAACATTCCATTGAAATCCAAATCGTACCATGTGGTATAATCATACTGGCAGGTGTGGGCGAATAGTCTATACCTGTTTCATTTATTCAATTTATTTAAAATAATTAAAATTAAAATAGGAGGTGAACAGATGGCGACGAAATCCAGTAAAACTAAAATGCCCAGTAAAAATAATAACCCGAATGGCAATCCCATGTTTGGCAATGATTTACGAATCACGAATAAATCAATGGCGTTAATGGCTGCCGTGATATCATGGCCATCTGTTGATTTATACGATCCCGACCAGGTATCTAAACGCATCCTAGACTATTTTAATCTATGCCAGGAAAATGATATTCGTCCAGGTATATCTGCATTGGCTTCTGTTTTGGGAATTGATCGCCGTAGATTGTGGGAGATTAAAACAGATAGCCCAGTACATGGGTATGATTCATTACCTGCACAGACTAGGGACTATGTTAAAAAAACCTATGCCGCATTAGAATCTAATTGGGAATATGCGATGCAGTCAGGCGGGATTAATCCACCATGCGGAATATTTTTGGGGAAAAATCAATTTGGGTATCAGGATGTGGTGGACTACAACGTAACAGCAAAACCTATTACGCAACAAATGCAGCCAGATCAATTGCAGCAACGTTTAAATGCACTGCCCGATGATGATTAATCATGCAATATTCTGTATGTTTTGGTGTATATATAGGCTGTATGATCTGGTGTATATGGTGTATGTAGCAGGTTGCATATATTGCAGCCTGTTTTATTGTGCATTCGTGTATTATCTATGCGCAAAACAATGCTTTTACGCATAGATGCGTAGTTTTGTAAACATTTGGTGTAATGATAGATTGAATAGCATCGTATACCCCTATTCATGCATGATTCATTCAATCATTCATCCGTGGGGATGATTTAGGGATAGGGGTGCCATGTTCCAGATCGTTCATCTGTACCATTGGCACCCCCTGGGGTATATATGCACCATCTCCACCCGAGGTGATCCCTTCTACCACCGAAAAAATAAAAAAAGACAAAAAAGGAGTATACCATGAGCAACTATGCCGATGTGTTTGGCGATGGCATCAAGAGAGCGCAGACGCATTGCAGCATGGAACTTGCGAGGATACTGTATCAATGCGTGGAAGGACTTTACAGCGAGGATAAGAAGCTGGCAGGGGAATGCAATAAGCAGCTTCGAAAAGCCGTGAAAAAGCTTTCTGCGCAGTCTGGAGAAGCCTATACGATGCTGGGGAACCTGTATAGGCTGAATGCAAGATATTGCCTTGATGACTATATCATAGCGCTGGAATGGAAGCGTGAGCCGGAGAAGAAATTCTATCTTCCCAGACGTAAGGTGTTAAAGCCGCTTGTAGATGATCTACAGGCGCTTTTTAATGGGGAAATCAAGTTCCTTGGTATCAGCTTACCGCCGCGCGTAGGGAAACTTATCAGTGATGATACCCCTGTATTGACGAGTGATGGTTGGAAAAACCATGGAGATTTGATTGTTGGGGATAGAGTAATTTCTCCGAGTGGACAATTCGTTAAAGTCACTCATGTATTTCCAAAGGATTATGCCAATGTTCGAGTGCATTTCACTGACGGAACATTCGTTGATGTTCATGAGAATCATGAATGGTTTGTGTATAATCGGCACAAACAGCGTTATGATGTGCTTGAGACCAAAGAAATGATGGCTAATTACGAAAGCGGCGATTCAGGAAAGCGCGGGCATAGATATCATTACATAATTCCTCAAAAGGGATATGTACATGGTGAATGCAAGCATCTTCCTGTTCCAGCTTACACGCTTGGTGCATGGCTTGGTGATGGTCGCAGCAACAATCCTGACATATGCGGCGACAAGCAGGATAGAGTAATTGTTGAGCGGATTATAGCTGATGGATATCCTGTAGCATGGCACACAACTCACAAAACGACAGGCGTTGAATACTATGGTTTTAGCGGGTTACGAAAAGACTTGCAGGAACTTGGAATGTGCCATAGTAGACGCAGGGTAGAGAAACACATTCCAGATTTATATTTAACTGCACCGATTCAGCACAGGTTAGCATTGCTGGCGGGATTGATTGACACTGACGGCTGCTTAATTAAAAGTGAGAACAGGTATCAGTTTACGACTTCAGAACAGAGCTTGCGTGATGATTTCATTTCGCTTGTATCTACGTTCGGATGGAGGTGTTCTGTTACAAGGCAAGGTCCGCATTTGTCGAGTAGCGGAATAATTGGTAAGCGTCCGTATTGGGTTATTGCCTTTAACCCTGATTGTTATATTCCGTGTCAAGTTGAACGCAAACAACTGAGAACATTCTCAAAACAGCGAAGATTGTCAATTAGTAAGATTGAGTACATTGATCCGAAGCAAGGGAATTGTATTTCCGTTGAAGACGGCTTGTATTGTGTTGGGAAGAGATTAATTCCAACACATAACAGCACACTGTGTATTATTTTCATGACATGGGTGATGGGCAATCGACCGGACGTAGCCAGCGTGATGAGCGGGCATAGCGATAAACTGACGGATGGATTTTTCCGAGAGATATTGTCGATTATGACAGACAATGAAACCTATGCGTGGTCAGAGATATTCGACGATGTGAAGATTGCTGATAAGAGCGCGAAGAATGAGACGATAGACTTGAACAATATCAAGCGCTTCCCGACAATCACATGCAGGTCTATTGGCGGAACATTGACGGGCGCGGTCGAAATCGGCAACGGCGGCATTCTGTACTGTGATGACCTTATTGAGGACTTGGAGGAATCGCTGAACCCAATTCGACTACAGGCGAAATACGACGCATATCTAAACCAGTTGAAGGATCGTAAGAAGCTGGGCGCGCTTGAATTGATGGTCGGTACGCGCTGGAATGTATTCGATCCATTGGGCATGATTCAGCAACAGTATGCAGATGATCCCAATTATCGATTCAGGGTTATACCGGCGCTGGATGAAAATGAGCATAGCAATTTCGTGTATGATTACGGGCTGGGGTTCGACGATGCATATTACCATGATATGCGCGAATCGATTGATGCAGCGACATGGTGGGCGAAATACATGGGTTCGCCGTACATTCGTGAAGGTCTGTTGTTCCCCGAACCGGATTTACGCTATTACAATGGCGTGCTTCCGGACGGTGAGCCGGATAGAATCATGGCGGCGTGTGATACCGCATGGGGCGGCGGCGACAGCCTGAGTATGCCTTTCGTATATGTGTACGGCGATAGCGCGTATATCCATGACGTGGTATTCAATCGCGGAGATAAGACGGTTACGCGCCCGATTGTCATTGCGAAGATGAAAACGCACAAGCCACATCAGACGCAGTTCGAGCAGAATAACGGCGGCGATGAATACGCAGATATTGTTGATTCGCAACTGCGCGCTGAGAATATACGCTTAAACATTACTTCAAGGCGCGCGCCGACAACGCAAAGCAAACTGAGCCGAATCATTATGTATGCGCCGGAAATACGCAAGTTCTATTTCCGTGATGCGAACCATCGTGACAGCGAATATAGGGCATTCATGAACGAGGTGACGATGTTCACGCAGAGCGGTAAGAACGTTCATGATGACGCGCCGGACAGCCTTGCAATGCTGGCGGACATGATGTACGGCGGCAGCGTAGCGCGCGTGACGTTCGCCAAACGGCTATTCTAATTTGAGAGGTGATATACCAATGCCAACCTTCGGGCGCAGACCGATCTTCACGGCATATGCCGAAGTAAACGACAGGAATATCAGGGATGTGCTGGCGCAAGCAATGGGCGATTTCAAGCGCAATCAAGCCGAGATTCGGCACCTATTTGATGTGTATCGCGGGAATCAGCCGATCTTGCAGCGCGTAAAGGAAGTACGACCGAATATCAATAACAAGTGCGTACTGAATCATGCCAATGAAATCGTAAGCTTCAAGGTTTCGTACCTGCTTTCCGAACCGATCATGTACGTCAAGCGCGGCGCAAAAAAGGCGACCAAAGCCATTGCAAAGCTGAGCGATTACATGCATCTGGAAGCGAAATCCGCAAAGGATAAAGAGATTGCGGACGATTTCAATATTTGCGGCGTGGCATATCGCCTGGTATTACCGAACAGCAATCCGAACTATGCGGCTATGGATGAATCGCCGTTCAACGTGTATACATTGAATCCGGAACAGACGTTTGTCGTTCGTTATACGGGCATCGGCGCGCCGGTTGTGTGCGGCGTATTCATGATCATTCGCAAGGACGAAGCAACCGGAATTGATCATGAGATCGCGAATGTATACACCGATAAGGCGTTCTATGAGATCGATCTTTCGGGCGGCGCAAACGGAGTGACAATCCTTCAGCGCATTGATCATACGCTTGGGCGCGTGCCAATTATTGAATACATCAATAATAATTCGCGGATTGGTTCATTCGAAATTGTGGAAACGCTGCTGGATACGATGAACACATTGCAGAGCAATCGTATCGATGGAACGGAGCAGACCGTGCAATCGCTGATGGTCTTCAAGAACTGCGAATATGATGGTGAAGATGATCTTGACGCGATCAAAGATAACGGCGCGGTGATGATCAAGAGCGGTCAGGGTGTTGATTCGGATTTAAAGCTGCTGAGTCCGGAATTGAATCAGGGCGATCAGCAAGTATTGATGGACAATCTGTATAAAGAGGTTCTGACCATTACCGGTATGCCCGCGATGGCGAGCGAGAATACAAGCGATTCATCGAATAATGGCGCGGCATTCATGCGCGGCGGCTGGTATTCGGCAGATGCGCGCGCGAAGGACAGCGAATTGCTATGGAAGCGCAGTGAAACGGAATTCCTGCGCGTGGTACTGGGTATCTGTCGGAATATGGGCGTACTGAATCTTTCGATTTCGGAAATCGATATGAAGTTCACGCGCCGAAACTACGAGGATATACTAAGCAAATCGCAGACGCTGACGAACATGCTGTCTTCCGGCATTGACCCGCTGCACGCAATCGCGCAATGCGGATTGTTCGGCGATCCTACCGAGGTATATGAAGCATCGCTTCCCTACCTGAAAAAGTGGGAATATGAGGATACGACCGATGATAATTCGGAAAATCCGGAGGATAACGACGATCAGAATAATGCGGCTGTCAACCTGAAAAAGGATGCAATGAAGGACAATGCGTAACTGGTATGCGGTCGGCGACCGCAAATTGAAAGCGTTGATTGTTGCGATCACACGAATTTTCAAGAAATCGCGGCTGACGCTCAATTTTGACCAAATAAATCAGCCTGTGCGCACGATACAAGCGGAATCGAAGCGCGTGTATAAGCTACTTGCCGAAAAGAATCGAGATGCATTTCTAGACCTTGGATTGTTGGTCTACATGGAAGCATATGCAGAAGCGAAGCCGAATATTCCGAAATCTGAAATCTTAACAAAATCAAAAAAAGCGATATCGGGAAAATGGCTGGATGGGCTTCAATCGGAGTACAACCCCGTAACCAAATATGTATATGTGACCGAAGCGGAGCGCAAGCGCGCGCGGTTCTTCGAATCGCTTGTCGCAGATGCGGAATCAAAGCAGCGGCGCGAGATGGAGAATGATTATCGCGCCGCCGAGAATGCATGGATACGCCAGACGCGGCAAGCGATGATCGATATCGAAGATCGCGCGGCTGTTACGGCGTACAAGGATGCAGGGGTGCACAAGGTGCGCTGGATTTCGCAGCAGGATGATAAAGTGTGCAAGGAATGCGGGCGCTTGGATGGGCTGATATTCGCGATAGACGCGGTACCGGATAAGCCGCATTATAATTGCCGCTGCACGATCGAACCGGTGACAGATGAATAACATGGCATTCAGCCACATGCGTATGCGTGTGGCTTTTATTATGCGGTCGGAGATGACCTAAAAGCGCAAGCGGCGAGAGAACGCCGGACAAATAACGCAAGCATACGGCTGAGAGAACAGCCTCACCAAACGCAGGAGGTAAGCATGAAACTGGATATCACGAAAATTCCGGGCTACAAGGACGGCATGAGCGCAGAAGAACAGTTGAAGCTGATTCAAGGGCATGAGATTGACATGAGCGGCTATGTCAAGAAGGACGTTGCGGACAAGTACGCGAGCGAAGCGGCGGAATACAAGAAAAAGTATACTTCGACGCTGACCGACAGCGAGCAGAAAGCAACTGAAACGGCGGAGAAGTTCAACGAGATGGAAACCGAATTGAACGCATTGCGCCGTGAACGCTCCATTTCGAAGTACACAGCTAAATATATCGGGCTGGGCTTCGATGAGAAGCTGGCGGACGAAACTGCAACTGCCTTTGCGGATGGCAAGATGGATGTGGTATTTGCAAATTTTGCAAAGCATCAGGATGCTGTCAAGGCGAATGTCAAGGCTGAACTATTGCGCGAAACGCCCAGACCGGGCGCAGGTACGCCGAACGCAGCCGGAATTGATTATGCGAAGATGGCACAGGATGCTGCAACGCGCGGTGATAACGTGGCAAGCGTGTATTACACGCGACTTTCGCAGCAGCAAGAAACCACTACTACGACTTAAAAAATAGGAGGTAAAACCAAACATGGCAGACACTTTTGCAACCAGCTTTGGGGTTCTGAATTATAGCGGTCAGTTGTTCAACAAGGGCAACACGCGAACCCCGTTTTCCACGATGATTGGCGGCAGAGCCAAAACCACGAACAGCGTTAAATTCGTAACCGGTCAGGAATACACGGGCGGTAGCACTGGCGCACAGCCCGCGATCAGCGAATCTGCATCGCTTACCGCGCCGGACGCGACTGTTGTAACCCGCGCACAGAAGTACAACGTGACCCAGATTTTCCAGGAGACCGTTGGTGTCTCTTACGGCAAGATGTCCAACATGGGCACGCTTTCCGGCGTAAACATCGCCAACCAGACCGCGAACCCGATCAACGAACTGGATTTTCAGGTTGCAGCAAAGATGGAAAAAATCCGCGGCGATATGGAGTATACGTTCATCAACGGTACTTACAACGAAGCGACCACGGATGCAACCATCAACAAGACGCGCGGTATGGTAGAAGCGATCACTTCCAATAAGGTTGCGATGGCGAACAAGGCCTTGGGGTTGTGGAGCATCGCGGACGGCGTAAAGAAGATTTACGAATCTAACGCGCCGGTAAACGATCTTGTTCTGTGGTGCGATGCAACCACGCTGTATCAGATCAACGCAGACGCAGCGAACAACGGTCTGACGATTGTTCCTGCCGCGCGAGAGATCAACGGCATTCAGCTTTCCAGTGTGCTGACCCCGATTGGAACTGTATACCTGTATCTGGGCAGCTACATTCCTTCCGGCACGGCACTGCTGCTGAACATGGGCGTGATTTCGCCGGTATTCCAGCCGGTTCCGGGCAAGGGTAATTTCTTCCTTGAACAGCTTGCAAAGACTGGTGCTGGCGAGAAGTACCAGATTTTTGGACAGGTTGGTCTTGACCACGGTCCGGAATGGTATCATTGCAAGTTCACCGGCATTTCGACTGCGTTCACTGCGCCGACCGGCGTTAAGACGGTGAATATTCAGTCCAGCGAATCCGCGCCTGTATACACGAAGGCTGTGACGACCGGATCTTGATCGATCAATAACGAATAAGGGGGATCTGTGAACATGGCGACTACAATCAGGAGATTACAAGTGCGGCTGGGGCTGGGCAAGGATGATGAGATCGAATTGTTATCCGAACTGCTTACGTCTGCCGAATCCGCAATCATGGCGCGCAGGTTCCCCTTCGGCTATTCCGAGGATGCGGAAATGCCTTCGCAATATGAGGACTTGCAGATTCGAATCGCAATGGATATGTACAATCGCATGGGCGCGGAGGGACAGATGAGCCACAGCGAAAACGGAGTTCAGCGAACGTATGAATCCAGTTGGATTTCCGAATCATTGCTGAATGAGATTGTACCGATGGTAGGAACGGGGCGAAACAATGCGGATGCTGAATCGTAATAAGCAGGAATTTAAGTATCGGTTGCTGACGGACAGTACAGTACCGGTACTTGACCCCGACGGCTTTGAAACAGGCGAATATACGCCTGTTTTTTCTGCGCCGATTTCAGCGCGCGCGAGTATTTCCCCCGCGACCGGAGAATCGCATGAGCGTGCATTCGGTGCAAACATCGAGTACGACCGAATCATTATTGCAGAAACGGATTTCGGAATGGATGAAAATTCGCAATTATGGGTGGACGATCTGACGGCTGAACGACCGGATTATGTGGTGAAGCGTGTGGCAAGATCAATCAATGGCGTGCGCATTGCAATCGCGAGGGTGAACACATGAACATCAATATCAACTTGAACGATGCATCTTCCCTGAATTCTGCGATTACGCAAGTGGAGAATTACGCAGCGCGATTCAAGGATATGTGCATGGAGGTTTGCGCACAGCTTACAAAGATAGGCGTAGACGTTCTAAACGCCACGTACAGCGCTGCCGCATACGCTGGTACGAATGATATACAAGTAAGCTCGGAGCCGATAGAAGGCGGCTACAGGCTGTCTGCGAACGGCTCTGTACTTGGCTTTATCGAGTTCGGTACCGGCGCAGGTTATCCGCTGGGTGAGTACGCAGGGCAAGTGGGCGCGCCCGCGCATGGAACATACGGCAAGGGTAAGGGTGCAAACCCGCCTTGGAAGTATATCGGAGATGGCGGCAATGCAGGTGAATTCATTGCATCTACGCCGCGCGGAACGCTGTATCGAACGGACGGTAACCCGCCCGCCAATGCGTTTCCGGCAGCGGTGGAAGCAATGCGCGCGAACTTTACGAATGTAGTGCAGGGGGTGTTCGGATGATCGATATTGAGAACGCGGTAATCGACAGCGTTTCGCAGATGCTGAAAAAGCGATTCAAGCTGAAAGCTGACGCGATTCGAAGCGTGCATCTGAACACACCGCCGTGCTTCCCTTGCGTAATGATCTATGAATCATCCAATTCCACATTGCAAGCGACCTGCGATGAACAGGGCGAACATCATATTGACATTCGATACACCGTTGAAGTGTACACGAACGATGCGACCGGAAAAAAGCAAAAAGCCAAAGAAATCGCAAGCGCAATCGATGATCATTTGATTGCGCTTGGTTTTTATCGTGGCTCTAAGCAATACACCTTTGGCACGAACGAATCAACGGTATTCGTAATCACATCCAGCTATCGCGGCGTAGCGGGTGAGAGCTATTCAGGAGCCGCGAACGAAGTAATGATATACAGGAGGTAATACACATGGCGATTTCCCTTTCTACTGCTGGCATTCAGTTCGGCTATGCGATTGAAGCAACCGAAGGCACGAAGCCGGCTGCGTTCACGCGCATTAAGCGCGCAATGAGCCTTCCCGCGCTGAACCCTACGCCGGAGAACATCGACGTTACGCCGCTGGACGCGACCGAATGGAAAGAATATATCAACGGTCTGAAGGATACGGGCGGCGCGCTGGCGATCAAGTTTTCGCTAAATAACGATTTTAAGACTGCATGGGCGAAGTTCGTTAGTGACTATAAAACCGCGAAAGAAGCGAGCAAGGCAGCATGGTGCGAGTTCTACATCCCCGAAATGACGGATGCATTTTTCTTCACCTGTGAGCCTGCGCCGCTGGGCTTCGGCGGTGCGGAAGTATCTTCGCATCTGGAGATCGAAGCTTACGTAACGCCTACCGGCGATATTGGCTGGGGCACTGCGATTGAACCTACCGATTCGGAAACTTGATTCAAAAAAAGAGGAGGATAATCTAACATGGATATGATCACGATCAATGGTAAGACCTACAAGGCGGTTGAACTGGACTTTAATAACGTGTGCCGTATGGAGCGCATGGGCGCGCCGATCAGCGAAATCAGCACAAATATCATGTCGACCCTGCGCGCGTATATCGCGCTGTGCATGCGTAAGCCGATTGAATTTGCGGGTCAGGAAATCGAAGCGCATATCGTTGCGGGCGGCAGTCTGAAGGAGATCATTGAGGACTTCAACGCGAAGGTTGAGGAATCCGGTTTTTTTCAGGCACTGCGCAAAAACAGCGAGGAACAGGAAGCGACGGAAGCAGCGGAGATCGAGAAGATCAGCGAAACCTAACGACTATCATCATTGAAGATTATCTTCCTTACGCTATGAGCATCGGCGTGGAGTATGACACTTTCTGGCGGCTTACTCCGCGCCTTTTGCGCGCTTTTGTGGACGCTGACAGACTGCGCAAGCGTGAACTGGAAACAAAGATGTATATCGAAGGACGATATGTATTTGACGCGGTTTCGCTGGCGCTTGCCAACAGCTTCCGAAAGAAGGGCACACAGCCGATGAACTGGCTGGAAGAACCGTACAGGATTCTTCCTCTCACCGAGGAAGAAGAAAAGGCGCGGCAAGAGGAAGAACGCCGTAAGGCAATTGAATTTTTCAACGCGATGATACCGAAGAAGGACGGTGATGAAAATGGCTGATTTCGAATCGCTGAATCTGACAATCAGCGCAGAATCCAGTGCTGCTAGCGGTAGTATAACAACACTAACGAAATCATTAAAAGCCTTGCAAACGTCCTTGGCTGCACTTGATGTATCAAGGATAACTCAATCACTGCAAAGCGTAACGAATCTTACGAATTCACTTTCGAATGCAATGAGCAATTTTAAAATGAATCGTAAGTTTGCGGATGGAATCACACAAGGATTGAGCAGCATTGCAGCGGCTGTTGATTCTATATCTGAGGAATCGATTTCAAAGATTGAACGGCTGGGAAACGCGTTAGGGAAATTGTCCAATATGCCGAAGATCGATATAGAAGTTCCTATGTCCGATTCAACTTCAGGCAGTGGAAGTATGAGTAGACGCAGCGGGAATTCGACTTCTGCATTTATGAATACTTATGCTGATAGCTTGAAAAATAGTCTTGGAACATCCCTTCGCCTTGCGGGCAGAGGTGCATCCGAAGCTATGCACGGGCTATCTTCCGCTTTGCGCGAACTATATAAGGGGTTCGGGCTTGGGCATATCGGCAGTTCGCAATTCCTGAGCAGCCTTGCACGAATCGCGAAATATCGGTTCCTGCGTTCGATCATCAAGAGCATTACAAGCGGAATCAAGACGGGCTTGCAGAACATAGCGCATTACAGTGCTGAAGCGAATGCGGCGCTATCGCAGCTATCCACCGGTTCGCTGTACCTGAAAAATTCGCTGGGCGCGGCATTGTATCCCGCCATATCATCGCTGATTGGCGTATTCAGTTCGTTGGTCGGTGTGGTTGTGCGCGCATTGAATGTGCTGAACATGCTGTTCTCATTGCTGGGAGGTAAGGGAACATACATTCGTGCAACCAAACAGACAAAGGACTTCACCAAAGCAACCGGCGCGGCTGGCGGCGCTGCTAAAGCGCTAAAGCAAGAGTTGATGGGCTTCGACGAAATCAATGCCCTGTCGCCCGATGGCGGTGGCGGTGGTGGCGGTGGTGGCGGCAGTAGTCTGGACTATGGCGGTATGTTCGAAACCGTTCCGATTGAAGGCTGGATGAAGGATATGCTGGCGAAGATGGACTTCAGCCCGCTCGGACAGCGAATCGCAGATAAGATCAATGCAGCGCTTAAAAAGATCAAGTGGCAGGATATACAGACTGGCGCAAAGAACATCGGACACGCAATCGCAACTGCGATCAATGGATTTTTCCTTGGCGAAGAAGGAATCAAGGGCAAGGATGGCATTAATGCTAATCTTGTTGCAAGCGCAATCGCTGGCGCGATCAATACGGCGGCAGGGCTGATTGCCACCTTCTGGGAAGATACCGAATGGGAAAAAATCGGCGCAAAGATCAAGTGGACGCTTGTACAGGCATTGAATAAGATCGATACAAATATGCTTGGACGTGCAATCACGGGCAAACTGCGCGCAATGATTCGGTTTGCGAAGGGCTGGCTGACTGGCGATGGTAAGGGCTTTTTCGCTACGCTCGGTACAAAAATCGGGCAAACGCTGAATTCGGCTTTATCAACGCTTCCAGCAAGCGATCTTGCAAAAGCAATAACTGGGCTGATTGGCGATGCGGCAGACGGCGTTCAGAATTTCCTTACAAGCGCTGATTTTGATCTTGCTGCCGACAAGGTAAATCAGTTTATTGGCACGGCGATTTCGACCATGCCGTTCGGTTCTATCGGAGATGCGATTGTAACCGTGATCAATAAGGCGGCGAAATTCTTCAAACTGAAAGCAACGCAGGACAATATTACAGCCATTGCGGGGAAGGTTGCGAAATTTCTGCATGATTGCATCGTGGGCATTGAATGGGATGAAGTCGGTAAGGCGTTAGGCGGAATCGTAAATGCGATTGCGAAAGGCGTGACGGATGCACTAAAGGGTGCCGGCGAAGAAGGAAAAAGCCCGATTCGGGATGCAATTGAGGGGTTCCTAAGTGCGATTGATATAAAGGCAGTATTCAACGTTACGGAAGCACTGATTAATTCTGATGTTGGTAAGGTTCTTACGATGGCAGCGCTTGTGGGTTCGATAGCTTCATTAATCCCAGCACCTATAAAAAGTTACGGGAAAGCGTTGATTGTGTTTGGTCTGGATGCAGGGTTTAGGTTGACCGCATCGGTAAGCGATACAATTGAAGCGGCGCAATCCGGCGATAGCGAAAAACTGAAAAAAAGTATAGGAAGATTGATTGCTGAGGCAATTGGAGGTGCAGTAGGTGCATACCTTGGATTCGGTTTATTTGGCTTCAAGGGTATGGTTATTGGGTTGGATATTGGCGTTAGGATTGGTTCGGCAGTCATTGAAATTGCAGATGGTGTCAAGAATACACTAAGTGAGATAACAACCGGAATTGATGAAACGCTGAATCCGGATAATTCAGATCTTTCGCCTAAGATTTTAAGCGCTGTAGCAGCGGCCACTGCTGAATCATCCGAAAATATATCTAATGCATTTACGCGAATTGGACTTTCGATGGCACTTGGGTATGACAATGCTGATCTTTTCAAAACAAAGATACAGGAATTGTTCGGACTCAAGGTTGGCGAATCGGGGTTTTTAGAAGTCTCAGATGAAGTTGGCGGCCTTACAGCATCTTTAACTGAATTGCTTGGGCTCAACATTGATAATTCAATGGTGATTTCTGCAATTGATAATCTTATTCCTGGATTTTCGGATCGCTTGCTTGCTGGCGCGGTTTCGGTTGACGAATTGAAAAATGCGCTTAGTATGTTAGGCACAGGTCTTTCGGAAGCATTAGACAACGGAACATGGTATGAATATATGGAGCAGCTTGGCCTAACTGAAGCTGTTGCCAAGAAAGCGTACGAAACTACATCTGATGCAGCGAGTGAAATGGGCAAGGCTTCTGATGCTACGGGTACGAATGCGCAGAAAATTCAGGGCGTTGCAGGGAAAATAAGTGATGGAGCAAGCGCTATACAATCAGCTTCGGAAACGTTGTCAAGCAATACTTCTGACATGACTGATTCGACAGAGAAACTGAAAAACATCGCTGACGATATGCCGGACGTGATCATGATTGATGGTTCGTCGATGGACGGCGTGAAAAAATCTGCTACGGAAGCATCCAATGCTGTTGGTGGATTGACTTCATTCATCGTAATGATTCAGAAAAAACTGAATGAATTCACAGGCAGTTTTCAGCCGCTTGCTGATTCGGCATCCAATGCCAACGAAACGGCGGGCACATTGAAGGAAACCATTTCAGAAATTCCGGTACGAAAGGTTACCGCATTTACCATGATCGGCGCAGATACAGCGCGCAAGCAGGTTCAGAAGATCAAGGATGCATTGAGCGGAATATCCAGCAAGACGATTTCGATCAAGGTGAATGCGGGTCTGACGGCTGGCGCAAAAAGCTTTCTGAACGAATTGAAAAGCGCTTCTGATACAGCTACGCGAGCCACGATCAATAACTTGCTTAAATTTTCGCAGTTCGCGAACGGCGGTTTCCCGAAATCGGGCGAACTGTTCATGGCGAATGAGAACGGGCGGCAGGAACTTGTCGGGCGAATCGGCAGCAAGCCCGCGGTTGCAAATCAGGATCAGATTGGTGAAGCGATATTCCGATATATGGATGCGCATTCCGCGCAGAGCGGCGACGGCATCAACACGGACGAATTGGCGGCGGCGATTGTACGCGGGATCAAGGCTTCCGGTTTGGGTGTAGTGAACATCGGCGACAGACAGATTGCCAATGCGATCAATCGTGAAACGGTGCGAAGCGGTAAACCTGCGATTCAGTTCTGATGAGGTGATGTAGTATGGCAAATCAGGAAGCACTTATTCAGGTGGGCGCGGCAAGCGATAAGCTTGTCGCCCTGCCCTGCCCACAGGAATTGACGGTTAATCTGATGGATATCGACGCGGAAACCACCACGCGAAGCGCGAGCGGATTGATGCTACGCGACCGCGTGGTAGGCGGCGCGACAGCCAAACGCAAACTGGAAATCAAATGGCACGCGGACAGACCAGACAACATTAAACTTATCCTGCAAGCGATTAAGGATGAGTTTTTTTATGTGCGGTATCCAGACCCTTATACAGGCGAGATGCGCACGGCGCGATTCTATGCGGGCGACCGTGCCGTACCGATGTATTCTTACAATCTGGGCGGCGATGGTATCTTATGGAATTCGCTCAAAGTGAATCTAATCGAGGAATAAGCATATGGCGATGACATACAATCAGCGCGTGCGTACATTGAGCATACGCGGCGTGATAACCCTTGCGGATGCGAACGCAACGCAGATCACACTGACTGCGGATGATGTGTTATCTTATACGATTTCAGAATCTTGCGGAAGCGACGGTTTGCCGCTGGGCAGTGCGGAATCAGCATCCTACAGCTTGACGATCAACAACGTCGGCAAGGGTTATACGCCGGAACAATTCGACAACGCGGAAGTGCATATGGAAATTGGCTTGCGCGGGGATGACGGAAAGACCGTATATTCCAGCTTTGGCGTATGGTATGTCTGCGACGTATCCGCGCCGGAACAGAGCGTATCAATCGATATAAACGGCTATGACGCTCTTTCAACATTATTCGAAGCAGATTATGCGGACAGCGCGGAAGCCTATCCTACGACCTTTGGGAGCCTTGCAGCGACGATTTGCGCGGCGGCGGGTATATCGCTCAAGACAGCGAGTTTTACGAATGCGGACGTAGAAATTGCATCCATGCCGGAATGGCAGGAAGAACTAACCCTTCGATCTGTAATTGGTTATATCGCCGCCTGCGCCGGAGGATTCGCGCGCGTTGATCGCAATGGGAAGCTTGAAATCGTAAGCTATGGCGGCGGGGAATCGCATGTGATTAACAGCGATATCTATACCGCGCTGACACGATCGAACGGCGCGAGATTCGTATTCAATGCATTGGAAGTCAAGGATGCTAGCGCCGAGGAAGAAACATTCATTCGCTATGCGATTGACGAGAACGAAACCGACAGCCCCGTTAATACGATACGCATTGAAGATAATCCATTGTTTAGCGCGGGCATTGCGCAATTGGTGAAGAACAGTCTGGCTGGCATAGACATAACCGCGCTATCGCTGGGCTGGGTTGGTGATCCTGCTGTGCAGGTAGGGGACAAACTGATAGTGACGGATACCAAAGGCAATGCGATCACGACAATGATCAATACGCAGTCATTGTCATTCACAGGCGGACTTTCCGCTCAAAGCGATTGCACATTACCAACGCTGAATTCTACGAATAGTAGCTCATATACCTCCAGCGGTAACATCATCGACAGCAACGGCAATATTCGAGTTTCGCGAATCGCCAACTTCGACAAGTCGGTAGTCAGCGCAACAGTCGGTCATTTTGAGGAATTATCCGCAACAACGGCGAAGATTGATTCGTTGTTGGCAAGCATCATCAACGCTGTCAAGCTACGCGCCGAGAGCATATCTGCATCGGACGTGACAACGGACGCATTGACGGCGGCAACGGCGGCGATTATTACCGCGACGATCAACAAGTTAAAAGCCGAAACGATTACAACCGATGCATTATATGCATCAATCGCAGAGATATTCGCATTGAAGGTCGGCACGCTGACGGCGGACAGCATTAAAACAGATCAGCTTGCGGCGGCGCTGGCGGCGTTTCAGGTGATCACAGCGGGCAGCGCATCCTTCGACGCGGCGACGATCCGGCATCTGATTTCGGCGGCGCTGAACGTGGAGAACAGCGTATCCGGCGATGCGTTCATCAAAAACCTGCGGGTAATGTACGCGCAGATTGTGGCGGCGACGATTGGCGATCTGTGCATCCGCGCATCGGACGGAAACTACTACCGAATCGACGTAAACGCGGACGGCACGGTGGAAGCGACGCTGACGACCGTGACCGAGGATGAAATATCGCAGGGGCACACGAACGCAGGGCGCGTGATTCTGGCGACGGATATTACAGCAGAGAATTTATCCGCAGCGAACATCTACGCGACCTATGCGCTGGTGAACAGGATCGATGCGGCGCGCATTGATGTGGGCACGCTGCTTGCGCGGCAGGCGTTTATCGATCAGCTGAATACGATGGACATTCGCGCGAACGGTTTCCTGCAAATGATGGTTGGCGATGCGACCGTGTGGCGCGTTGAAATAGATTCGTCCAACGCAGACGTGCTGACGGATGATTCCAGCACCACCCTATCCGCGCGCGTATATCAGGGCGCGATTGAGCGCACGGGCGATATTCCGGCATCGCGGTTCCGCTGGCGGCGGTCGGGCGATGATCCGGACGCGGACGCGGTATGGAACGCGGCGCACAGGAGCGTGAAATCGGTGACCGTCAGCGGCGGGGACGCGCGGGACAACGCGGTGTATTCCTGCGATGTGCTGGATACGGTGGAACTGCTGACCAGCGACGGAAACACGCTGCTGGATGCAAACAACGATACATTGACAGCATTGGAGGTGGGCTAATGGCGAACTACACATTGAACCGAACCGGCGCGCAGATCGATGCGATATTGAATCACGCCGCGAACGAATGGACGGTGATCGAGGATGCGACGCTATCCGCAGCGGAGAGCGCGCACGAAAAGACGGGCATCAGCTGTTCGGAAATCGTGGTGATGGTTTCGGGATTTTCGCCGGCTTCGGCGGGCGAAAACGTGACGCTGGCAGTAAACGGTACAAACGTGCTGGCGGTCTGGCACAACGCGCCGCAGGTGAATTCGGCGTACAAAATCCGCGCGCTGCCGGTTGCGACCGGCTGCTATATCGACAGCATGGGCGGCGCGAGCCAATGGCAGAATTTTTCGCCGCTGTATTTTTCGGCGGTTCAGGATGCATCGCATTCGAAGATTGAGAGCGTGAAGCTGAGCACGGCAAGTGGAAGCTTCCCCATCGGCTGCAAGATCACGATTATCGGGAGGGTGTAGTTATGCTGACCGGTTCGATAACGATCTTCGACCGCACGCAGAACACCGAAGAACGCGAAGCAATCGCCGAACAGCAGCGGTTGGTATACATCGACAAGGACGGGCTGCATGTGCGCCGGAGCGATGCGCAAAGCGAGGTGCTGATTGATCAGGACAGCGTGGATGTGCGCGTGAACGATTCAACATTTTCGTCGTTCGGCGTGGACAGCATGACGCTGGGCGATTACCAGATCAGGCAGGCGGCGGACGGCGGGCTTTCGTTTGATTTCATGGGAGGTGCGTAAGGTATGGCGACAATGACCCTGCCGCGCGTGCAAACGTACAGAATCTACTACAACACGGGCGCGGCAGAAGCGGCGGGCGCGGACGGAGCTGTATATTGCGGCGCAAAAAAGAAGCACATGGCGCAGTGGCAATACGATCTGACCGCCCTGCAGACGGAGCGCGCCGGACGCGATATCATTATCACGCGTGCAACGGTATCATGGCAAACGTCGTCTACCAGCACCTACGATATCCGCGTGCAGGACGCGCGCTGCTATGGGCGCGGCGCGGGCGTGTATCTGGGCGATGCGAAGGGCACATCGACGTCGTCCATGCAGTGGATCAGCACATCGAGTGCAGCGCCGCATGATTCGATCACGCTGATTCAGAATACGATCAACAGCGGCGCGACGGTAATCTACATATCCTGCCAGAACGAATCGACCAGTTCCAATGTCTACGGCACCTGCCAGTATGGCACACTGACCATCGAATACGATTACGCGACAGAACCGACCGTGATCGAATATCTGGTTGCGGATAAAACGATGATCGCGCTGGGCGAATCGGTTGATGTGACGGCATCGATTCGGAATATCACCGAATCGGAAATCAGCGCGGTGCAGCTGCAGGTGGTACGCGATGTGGACGGCGCAGACGTGGCGGTTGGCGACGCTGTGACCGTGGATGTGACCATACCGGCAGCGGAAACGGCAGTGATCAATCAGACGCTGACCATTCCCGCATGGGCGAATGCAGCGCGCGCAACGCAGCTGTATGTGCAGGTTACCATCGCAAGCGCGGACGCGGAAAAGTCGGCGCTGTGTTTCGCGCTGGACAAGCGGTATAATCCAATGATCGAAACGTTCAATGTATCGCGCGCGACGCAGCATCCGATTGACGGCTGGATCAAATCCGATAACGGTGTGAACACCATGACGGATCTGAAGATCAGTCTGGGCAGCGGCGCGACCGGATTCACCATGAAGGTCTATTACGGTACGGGCGAAATCGACACATCGACCGCGCAGAGCATCGATCTGACGAGCCGAATCAGCGATGCGATCACGGGATTGACCAATGCCGCTGGATTGATCGAACAGACGGGCGGATGGGCGCTGGGCAGTGCATGGAATTTTCTGATTGTTTTGTCCGACAGCTATGAATCTGCACAGATGGGCGCGCAGATCGGGATCGCGTTCACCAACATGCACCTTGCCGGTCTGACCACGGGCGGCGTGCGGTTCGGCGGCTATTGTTCGCGATCTACGCAGGATAACCCCGCGTTCGAATGTAGCTATCCTGCATACTTCGACGCAGGTATAATCAGCGAACAGTATCAGGACGGCGATGTGATCACGCTGACCGGCGGCGCGTTCTACGGCTATGTGACAAACGGAACAGAATACATCCGATTCAATATTCCACTGCGCAAGAGTCTGGAACGAATCAATTCGGCGACAATCACGACGCTGAAGGCGAACATCGCCAACGCTGGCGGCTACGGAATCACATCAAGTTTCGCCGATGGCGGAAGCAATTATATCGTCTCGGGGGTCAGCTGCACATGCACGGTGCTGAAGGAAACGAACGAGATATTCGTGGCGCTGGATCGCAGTTCCGGATTTGCGTTGACGAATAATGATAACGTATCCGTTCGTTATGAAAAGATTGTGCTTACACTGAACGAATGACCGAAAGGAGATGAATGATATGCCAACGAGAGATACCATTTCAATTCCGCGCGGAACATGCAAGACGATCAACGTTACGCCGAAATCCGCGGACGGAACGCCGATCGAATTGAGCACAACGGATACGGTTGTGCTGACGGTGCGGGAGCTTGCATCGCCGGACAGCCCGATATTGCTGCAAGCGGAAAGTGCGGCAGGAACGACGCAGATACAGTTGCACGAAGATGAAACCACGTTGCCGCCTGGCAAGTATTCGGCGGATATTCGGTTCAAGCATGACGGTTGTACGTTCGTCGTATGGGGCATTCAGGACAACGACACAAAGGTAGCTAATCTGGGCAATTTCGTCATCTTGGTTGGAGTTGGTGTAGATGAGTAACTACGACGAAATCAATGCTGACTTGAACGTAATCGATATCAGCGGCAGCATAGAATCCGTTGATATTTCGGGCACCGTGTCGCCGGAAAACATATCGGCGGATATCGGGCAGGGCTATATCGCGTCCTACTACCGATGGCGCGATGTGTTGGACAAACCGTTCGCCAAAGTCGGAAACGGGCTGAAAGTTATCGATGATGAACTGCAGGTCGAAACCACCGACGTGGTAGAAGCCGACAACACCCTGCCCGTCACATCTGCCGCCGTCAACACGACGGTCGGCAACATCGCAAGTTTGCTGGAGCTGATATAAGGAGTGATTGAATGAGCATCCAAACCGAGATTACGCGGTTATCCACCGCGCGCAACACGATTCGCGATAAGCTGGTTGAACTGGGGCTGGCACAGTCCACAGCGAAGATCGATACGCTGGCTACGGCAATCGAAGGCATTGACAACAACGGCGCTGTATCCGCAACCGTACAGGAGGGCGATACCTACACCATCCCGAAGGGCTATCACAACGGAAGCGGCACGGTTTCTGGCGTGGCTGGCGGCGGCAATTATGCGCTGCAAAGCAAGACGGCAACGCCCACCAAGAAGCAGCAATCCATTACGCCGGACAGCGGCTATTACGGATTGAGCGATGTAACCGTTGCGGCGATCCCCGAAGCCTATCAGAACGTTTCCGGCGTGACCGCGACCGCCGCCGACGTACTGGCGAATAAGACAATCGTCACGGCGGACGGCACGGTGACAGCCGGTACAATGCCGAACAACGGCACAGTCAGCAAGACGCTGGACGCAGGCACAACATCGTTCACGATCGCGAAGGGCTATCACAGCGGCACGGGAAAGGTGAGCATTACCGCAGAAACCAAAGATGTGACCCCGACGAAAGCCGCACAGGCGATCACACCGACCAGCGGCAAGGTACTGACGAAGGTCAATGTTGCCGCGATCCCCGATAATTACATCGATACGACCGATGCGGATGCGGTTGCAGCCAATATTCTGGCTGATAAAACCGCCTACGTGAACGGGGCGAAGGTGACCGGCACGATGGCGAATAACGGTGCCACGGGCGCGACGATTGACGGTTTGTCCACTACATCGTATTCCATTCCCGCGGGCTACACCGACGGCGGCACAGTATCGCTGACGGATGATATCGTGGATGCGCTGGCGGCGATTTAGGAGGTAGCACATGGCAGTTGCCGATAATAAAAGCATAAGCGAGCAAATCGCCAGATTGCAGACGGCAAAAGATGCGATCAAAACTGCGATCGAAGGAAAGGGCGTTACCGTTCCGGATACTACACTGTTGGATGCATATGCGGCGTTGATTGACAGCATTGAAGCGGGTGGGGGTGGAGATGTTCTGAACTTTTTTGGTGGAAGCAAGTATTGCATCACAGAGGTTACTCCAACATCAGATACGGAGCAGATAACGATAACGCCGGACGACACGACCATCCTGGATTCGCCCAAATTTTTGCTTGTTACCCAAGATATACCCGCAGCCAGAAACGCAGTGCAAATACGGGCTATCGCAAGAGTACCAAGCATAAATAATTATATATCTGCTGTTATTGCATTTTCTATTGGGCAAGTTTGTGTATCATGTTTCGCATGTATTAGTCCTTATAGCGGGGACGGGGATACTACCTACAGTGATGTGTATACAGATATAAACGGAGGTGATGCGTTTGATCGTTCAAATGTTATGATTTCCGGCGGCGGCATAACTTTAGACTCAGTAAATTCCTCGACTAATTTCAAGGGCGGACAAACGTACAAAGTTCTTCTGATTGGATAAGCCTGCAAATAAAAAGTTAAGCTCCAAAATGGACTTGGAAGAAGAAAAAATGCAGGTAGCGGTTAGAAAAAAGGGCAACACAAAAAGGCCGCCGCAAATGCGCCGACCTGAGAGGCCAGGTTACGAAAAATAAAAGAGGTGAACAATATTGGCAACGGTAAAATTGGCATGTGCGTCAATCGATGAGCGCGGCAAGATTTCGGGCGGGAAATCCGGAAACCAGACGGGGCGCGAGTTGAGGGTTCGCAACTACTACGTACACAGTAAGGGCTGGCGCGTCCTGCGATGCATCCACCCTGAAATGCGCCCGCTGATCGCGGCAGCGATGAAAGCAGCGGTCAATAATCGCAACATCGGCTACGACCAGAACCAGCGCAACACCCTGTACCGACAGGTTCAGAACGCGGGTTTCGACCCCGCCAAAGCAACTACGCCCTGCGAAACAGACTGTTCCGCGTTGGTGCGTGTGGCAGTGCTGTACGCCCTGCGTAAATGCGGCAACGGCGCATCTATTGCCGATTTCTACACAGCGAACGAAGCATCCATCCTGCTGAAGACGGGTCTGTTCACCGAGATGGAAGGAAGCAGATACACCAAACGTTCGGACTACCTGTGCGCGGGCGATATCCTAGTGACACGCACGAAGGGGCATACCGAGGTTGTGCTGAACAACGGCAGCCGTGCGGACACCACAGCAGGCACAGAGCACAAGTACGCCCTCGGCGAGCGTCTGCTGAAGAATGGCAGCGAAGGTGCGGACGTGAAAGAGCTGCAATCCCTGCTGATTCAGTTGGGCTACGATTGCGGACGCTGGGGCGCAGACGGCGATTTCGGCGATGCAACTGAGATGGCAGTAGAGCAATTCCAGCGCCATTGGGGGCTGGAAGCAGACGGCGAGTATGGAGCGAAAACCCATGCCATGATGATGAACGCCGTCGCGGGCGATGATCCTGCATCCGCGCAGATCGTTGAAATCGTCGGCGGGAACTGCTATATCCGTTCTGAACCGAACACTTCCGGCACAAAGCTGGGCATCGCCCATGCTGGCGACAAACTGACCTATCGCGGTGAAATCAGCGAAGATGGCTGGTATGCCGTTGATCAATACGGACTAACCGCGTGGGTGTCGGGCAAGTACGCCCGAATCGCATAACGAAAGGGTGATACCAATGTGGGACGAAAGCAAGTGTCTGGAAATGTCCAACACGCTGGCGCGAAACGAGCAGGAACATAAGTCGTTCCGTCGCCGTCTGGACGATCTGGAGAAGGACGTGCAGAAGCAGAACTTGATTCTGGTCACCCTGCAGAAGCAGGGCGACGCGATTGAGAACATGACGCGCGCGCTGACGGAGGTCAAGGCGACTGTTGAGAACATCGACAAGCGGGTAGACAGTATCGAACATGAACCTGCCGACAAATGGAAAAAGGTCACGTTCGAAATCATCAAGTACATCGTGATCGCAGCGGTAGGCGCGGCGGTCGCAGTAATCGTGAAAGGGGCATAACGTATGGATATGAATTTCTTCGACTGGGGCTATCTGGGTACCTTCGCGGGCGCACTGGCGGCGGTCGCGCTGATCACGCAGATGATCAAAAATCTGCCGATCATCAAGCGCGTGCCTACGCAGCTGATGAGCTGGATTCTGGCGGTCATCGTACTGATTCTGGCGCAGTTGTTCGGCGGCACGCTGGATGCACAGAATGCCGTTCTGAGCCTGTTTAACGGCGCGATGGTGTCATTGGCAGCCAACGGCGGATACGCCGCCCTGAAGCGCGTCATGAGCGGTACGAGCGATGCAGACAAGCCGCCCGAGGAATAACCGCCATGTGCGCGCGGATCATTCCGTTCCCGAATCTGGACGCGGAGGGCGTTGAACGGTTGATTGACCGTTCGCGCCTATCCCGCCAGAACCGCGTGATTGCCCGCGAGTACCTGCGCGGCGAAAAGATCATCGACATCGCCGTTCTGCGCGAGGTCTGCATGGACAGAAGCGCGGTTGGAAAACGGATCAAGAACGAAATCATGCCCGAACTGAAGCGGGTAGCAAGCTTGTAATGAATGCCGAGGGTTGAATGCCCTCGGCAATTTTTTTATCGAAAAAAAGATATTGACAAGATATATATCTTGTGCTATAATATATACAGAAATCAGGAAAACACAAGGAGGAAACGAAAATGAAATTCACGCTGATTGAGCATGATCTGGAAAAGCTGGCTGCTGAATGGGATTCCTGCAAGGATTACAAGATGCACTATTCCGACAAGTGCGTAGAGATGCTGAATGGTTCGCCGTATGACGAACGCCGTGCGAACAACTGGATTGATAGCTGCTGGGACAGCGATACCGCCGTATATCAGGGCGACGACGGCAAGTATTATGCAGTAGAATTCGACTATAGCGGCGATACGCCGGAGCCGTTCTGCTGGCACGAAGTGCAGCGAAAGGATGGTGCGGCGAAATGATCAAAGCAGATGGCAACAAGGTCAATGTGAGCATCATCATGACGAAGGAGATCAAGCAGTTCGCCGCTGAGGAAGCGGAGAAACTGGGATTGAACCTGTCGTCCTACATCCGGATGCTGTTGATTCGTGAGAAACAGAAGAACGAAAAAGCATAGAAAAAAGAGGACTGCTTGCAGTCCTCTTTTCCTGTCGACGTTTGCACCTTCTAACGACGGTCATAACCTCAACAAATGCGCCTGTATCGGCATTTCAACTCACATACCCCTTTGCGTAAGGGGTAGACATGCAAGGCATTTTTTCATCTACTACAGTAGAAATTGCGTTTCCCTTGCGAGAAAATAATAACACAATTTACATCATCTGTCAACACTTTTCCGCAACCTTTTTCGGCGTTCCACCATGGAGCGCCGTTTTTTATTTTTCCCGCCATTTCCCGCCTGCGCCCATGATTTCCCCCGCCGTTTCCACAAATCCGCGAAAATAGTATCGAAAGGAAGGTGCGAAACATGGCATATGGCTATCCCTATCAGCAGCCCCCTGTCCCCAACTACTTCAACACCAATTACATGCCGCAGATGAACCAGATGAATCAGATGCAGCAGGTTCAGCAGAACAACAATGCGCAGACAAACGTTTCGTGGATATATGTGAACGGCATACAGGGCGCGCGCGATCACATCGTTCAGCCAAATCAGACCGCATGGATGATGGACAACAACGATCCGATGATTCACGTCAAGGCGGTTGACAGCATGGGCACGGCTACGCTGAAATCGTTCCGGCTGATCGAAATCGACCCGCAGCAGGCGCAGAAGCAGAGCGCGCCGCAGATCGACGTTTCGCAGTTTGCGACGAAGGACGAGATCAAGGCGGTATCCGACAAACTGACGCAGCTTGAAACCGCGCTAGGAGGTATCAGCCTATGAGCAATCCCTTAATCGGCATCGCAGCCAGACAGGCGAATTCAAAAATGCCAGGAATGCAGATGATTCAGCAATTCAAAGAATTTCGCAAAAGCTGGTCGCCGCAGGGCGCAAAACAGAAGCTGGACGAGATGCTACAAAGCGGTCAGATCAACGGCGAGCAATTAGAGCAAGCCAAACAGATGGCACAGCAGATGCAAGGATTTTTCAATCAATGATTTTTAAGCCGGAGCGCTACGGTTTGAAGATAAATAAATCAAAACGAGGTGAAAATTATGGATAACATGTCCCTTGCCGATATCGCGGCTGTGACGAATAAGGATCGCGGCGACGGCATCTTCGGCGATGGCTGCGGCGGTTTCTTCTGGATCGTCGTCCTGTTCCTTGTGTTCGGAATGATGGGCGGCGGTTTGTGGGGCAACAACAGCGGCTTGCAGGGTGCGCTCACGCGCGGAGAGATGGCAGACGGTTTCAATACCGCCGAAATCCTGCGCAACCAGAACGGCCTGATGCGCGACCAGTTCGGCGTGCAGCGCGATGTTCTGGAAAACCGCTACGCGAATCAGCTTAGCGCGGCGGCGCTGGATAAATCGATTATGGAAAATCGATTCGCCAATCAGCAGGGCAATTGCGGCACCCAGAAGGAAATTCTGGAATCTCGCTTCATTACCCAACTGGGCATGCAGCAGATGCAGCAGCAGAATTCCGAATGCTGCTGTGACATCAAGACCGCGATCCACGCCGAAGGCGAAGCAACGCGCGCGCTGATCAACGCGAACACCATGCAGGAACTGCGCGATAACCTTCAGGCGGCGCAGTTGCAGCTCGGCACGCTGTCGCAGACCAACACGCTGCTTTCCGCGATCAACAAAACGCCGGTACCCGCGTACCTGACGTGCAGCCCCTACCAGACCACATTCAACCCGTACACCAATGCGGGTTGCGGCGGTTGCAGCTATGGCATCGCGTAATCTGAACACTACGCTATAACAGCGCTTGTGCCCGTCCGAGCCTTGCGCCGGACGGGCACGATTTTTGAAAGGAGATAAAACACATGTCTTGCAATAATTGTAAAAATGCATATCAGAAATCCGCTCAGACGGCATATAATAACGCTGAACAGGCGTATATCGCCGCGGGCACGAACATCAACGTACTCGGCAACCTGATCACCGATACGGGCGTATCGATCTCCACCCAGACGGGCGGTTTCCGGATCAATAACGGCGGCTTATTCCGCGTCAGCTATGACGTGACCTCCACGCCCGCCGCCGCTGGAGCGCAGGTGATCCAGCTGTACAACGGTTCATCCGCAATGCCCTGCGCGATTGCAACCGATACCGTCGCGGCAGACGGCATCATCACGCAGCACATCGAAACGGTCATTCGGCTGGCGACTTGCTGTGCGATGCAGCCCACGATTTCTGCGCGAATCAGCGGCGTTGCCGGAACGATCAACCACGTGTGCGCATCCGTCGTGAAACTGGCGTGAGGTGATCGCGATGAAGCTAATCAAGCAGATTTCGAACGATATCGCTGAGAACATCAGCGAAGCAAAAGATAAGATTCGTACCGCCTACGAACTGAAAGCCGAATCGCCGGAAGCGGCAGCGTGGTATCGTGAGATGGCGAGCGCCCACCTCGGATTCAACAGCAAAGGGCATGAGGTCAGCAAGAAGCTGATTGACACCTACAAGAATTCCGAGGAATACAAGCGTAACCCTGCATACGCCGACGGCATGATGTGTGCATGGAATGCGATTCACGATGATCTCATTGCGAAAACCGCTGAGGTCAAAGCAATGGTGGACGGGTTTAAGTAAGGCTTAACCCGCTGCAAAATTGCAGCGGGTTTTTCGAAAGGATATTGACGGACACGATGGATTGTGCTAGAATCCCAGCGAGATGCAATGGAGGTCTGGTGTGCGACAACGGTTTAATGCTGCTTGATTTTAAGTTTATGCATATAAACCGTTGTGCAACTTTGGTGCAACTTTGTTTTTCTGCAATAAGCAGCTAAAACAGGCAAAAACCCCTGTAAATACGCGATTTTTGGCGTATACAGAGTATGTTTTCTCTGACTCTTAATCAGGGTGTCCAGGGTTCGAGCCCCTGAAGGTGTACCAGAGGTGTTCGGGCGTTGTGTCAATGCTCGGACACTTTTTTTATACAAAACATACGAATATACGCCAATTTATTGTATCGTACAGGTTATTTGATGTAATTCGCGATTTCAGCCGTTTCGGCTTGTGCAACTTTTTTGCAACTTTGTTTTTGAAACAGCACGTCAACTTTCTCATGCATTTTTTCCAGCTGCGCTTCGTTCAGGTGGGTGTAGATATCCAGCGTGGTCTTGATGGATGCATGACCCATCAACCGCATCGTGGTATAGGCGTCAATTCCGTTCTCCCAACATACAGTAGCATAGTTGTGACGCAGGGTATGCGGCGTGATGATTGCCCGATACTTCGACCGAATATCAGTCGCGCGATATTTCGATTCTTCCACAGGCTCCACCATCCGGCAGTTAAGCATCAATTGCACCCATAGCCGTTCAGCGCTTGTTTTCGCCAGCGCGCCGCCCTTTTTTCCGCGCACGATAAATACGTCGGGCAGACCTCGGAAGCTGCACAGTAGGTCTTGCAGCGGCTCCGGAAGCGGCACGGTACGATTCGATTTTTCCGTCTTCAGGCTGCCAGCTTTGCCGCCGTCCTTATAATCGATATCGCGCTGAATATGCACGGTCTTTTTTGCCCAATCGATATCGCCCCACTGCAAGCCGCGCGCTTCGCCCGGGCGCAAGCCCATGTAGAACATCAGCGCCATATACAGCGCATCGGGATTTCGCACACACTCGGCGGCGATGCATTCCCGCTGTTCCGTGGTCAGCGCCACCTTTTCTTCGGGCGGGGTAGCTTTCGGCTTCGTGACGTGCGCCATTGGGTTTTCACGCAGTATCTTGTTCGCACATGCCAATTCGAATATGCCGTTCAGGCTTGCGACGATATACGTGATTTTTGTTTCGCTGTATCGGGCGAACCGATTCACGAATTCCTGCAAGTCCATCATCCCGATCGCGCGCAGATTGCGATCACCGAAAACAGGCGTGATATCCTTGTTCAGCGCAGTGCGATAGGATTCACACGACGACGCGGCAAGATTCGGTTCGATCTTCGTCTTGTACCATTTCACGGCATATTCTCCGAACAGGCAATCCGACGCGGTGGTTTCGCCGGAGATGTAATGCGCGATCACTTCCCGCTTTGCGTCTTCCAGTTCCTTTTTTGTCCGTCCGGATACGTACTTGAATATATCCTTTCCGTCTGCATTTACGCCTATTTTTACCTTGGTCCGATACAAACCGGATTTCTGCTTCGTGGGCATTATGTATCCTCCCTTCAAAAAATCCCCGCCGAAGCGGGGAATTACTTGAAACCTACTTGCGAATTACTTGAAACCTAAATTGTATCCCTTGAACGGAGTGAATACTACATTGGCATCAACTATTTCAATGTATGTTCCTTCCTGCAAATTCAACGTGACTTCTCTTATGCTATTATACTCAGCGAAAGAATCGCTTTCAGAAGTTACCGCTTCATAATAAAAACTGCTTGCAAGTTCTATTCCATTTGATTCTAAATTATCACCCAAACTTATATGGGCTGTACTTCCTTCATCGGGCTTGACCACCCATTTACCTGCCGGAATATCTTCCCCGATTTTGTAAATTCCAGCCGGAACGGAAACTTCCTGCCATCCATCCGAAGCGAATATAGCTGCATCTACCTTCTGCCGAAGGTCAACCAATTCATCAAACGTCATTCCTGTCAAATCGACTTCCGCAATTGCAACCGAGCAAATCAAGATCAACGCGAGTACCATTCCAACAAACTTCTTCATCATTCATCCCTCCATCTTATTGATTAAAATATGCCGTCAACCCGCTATGCAGATTGCTTGCATCCCAAATGTACACCGCCGCAAGGACAACGATTAACACGCAGACGATTATGAATGCATATTGCAGCCGTATGTTCCGATTGCGCTCAGCTTGCAATTGCGCTTCCAGCTTGGCATATCGATTCGCATTGCGCCCTGCGCTTTCTTCGCGCGCATCCAGCTTCGCTGACAGCGATGCAATTTGACAGCTTTTTTCCATGATTAGCTGCTGCTGTTCCGTGAATCCGTTGTCCGGCAAGGGAACGCCATCTGCGCCGTCTGCATCTGAATCCACCGAATCACTCAACGCGCTTGCCGATTCGCCCATTGCCGACAGCATCGCGCAGATCGCATTGTAACTCGGACTTCGAATCTTTCCTGAACGAATCCCGCTGATGGTTCCGATGGGAACGCCGCTTGCATCCGCGAGGGATTGATTCGTATACCCGTGCTTCTCCATCAGCTGCCCGATTCGGATGTGTAGCTGTGTCACATAAATACGCCGCCTTTCGACATGATATTCAATATTAATCCTATTCGGATTGTATTCAATTTATGCTGGATTCGACGAATATGATATAGATTCTATCAGATATTGCGCATTCCGCGCGGATTTTCTACAGTAAAAACAGCGCCGGACATCCGGCAACCGTATAAAAAACATATATAGGAGGTCATACACCATGTTGAAGCTGTTGAACAAGCGCGCGTCCTTTTACGCCGACTACCGAACGGAAAGCGTATCCATTCCCGAACGACCGGACATTGAAGCGATCATATCCATTCCACATGAAACGGTATATCGCAACGTATCGGCAGACGCGCATGCGAATGTCATTCGCCTTGTGCGAGATCTGGATGAACCGCTTGGCTTTCGGATGGTTCGCCCAGCGCTTCTCTAGCAGACGGGCTTTCATGCCCGTTTTCCTGCCGTACGCGCTTGGCTTCGTGGCTGATAACCAACTCAACAAGTTCGCGTCCGTGTTTGTCAAGGCGTTCATATTTTGCAGCGATATCTAATGCGTTAGCTGATAATGCATCGACACCCATTACAAGGTAATCTAACGTAACTCCGTAATAGTTACTTATTTTCCGTGCGGTCGATACATAAGCGTTATCGCAACCACGCTTAAATAATCCATCAATAGTTGTATAAGGTATGCCAGCATTTCGCGCAAGTGATGCTTTAGTGTCTTTGTTACTTTCCATCAAATCCATTATTCTGCTAAGCATATCCACAATTATCACCTCTGAATGGATTATACACCTGAACGATTCATTTGTCAAGAAATATTTTACCTAAAAAAGTAAAAAAGGTATTGACAAACTACCTAGGATGGTATATAATAACCACGAAAGTTACTTTTCGAGGTAAGAAGTGAGGTGAAACAATATGCTGGCAAATCTTAGTCATGAATTAAGGCGAAAAAACATAACGCAGAATGTTGTTGCCCGAATGATCGGCGTAACCGATAAAACGCTTACTAACAAGCTTAATGGCACGACGGAATTCACGATAAATGAAGCAGTAACTATTAGAAATAATCTTCTGCCTGAATTTACCATGGATTACCTCTTTGCCACGGACGAGAAGGGAGCGTAAGCAAATGAACATTGCGCTTGCGATTGTCAGCATCGTGGCAGCGATTTCGATCGTCAAGGCGATTGCAAACAAGTTTGCGATAATGGGGCTCGTCCACCTGCTGATTGAGAAGTACGGAGAAAATGCGGTGGACGAGGCGGAGATTCGACGGCACATCAATTATTGTGTGCGCCGCTGGAGTAAGGAACTGTTTGGGAAGGAATCCCGACGTAACTCTTGATAAGTTCAGTTACAACGCCTATAGCAATCTTAGAAAGCGTATCCAGCGACCATGCGCCGATTTTACCGGCAACCGTTTTTGTGTGACTCCAAACGGTATCTGAGCGAATGTCGGCAAGAAAAGCGTGCCCTTTCGGGGATAGATACGAGATTTCAAAGGTTTGCATATCGTAGGCGATCATGTCCTCGAAGTAGCCGTTTAAATCGCATTGCTTTATGTGATACGCAAGCGTTTCGAACGGATAGGCCGCAAGCCTTCCGGTTTCCTGTTCATCGGCACGGCACACGAACCTGCAATCTAGTGAAGTTACATCTTCTACTTCGAGCAGGATATCGCGAATGCAATCGGGATTCAGTTTCATGCTATAACCTCCTTTTTATGGAAATTATAGCATCTGACACAAAACACAGTCAAGAGAAGGGAGCGTAACTAATGGAACAGCGAAGCAAACCATTTAAGCGCATTCTGCGGCGTAATAACGCCGAGCAGCCAGCCGAGCAGGATACCGAGCACAAAAAGAATGTAGTCGCGGCGTATATCCATCTTGCGTTCATGCGCCATCCGCTGCTTCTCGGCATCATCTGCGGCTATCTGCTGATCACGCTCACGCGCCTGATTCTGTGCTTCTAGCAAAGCTGCGTACGAAGGGAGGTAAGCTTATATGACGCGCTTCAAGGCATGGCTGATCAAAAAGCGCTTCATGCGATCGGAGCGGTGCAGGGTATTCACGTACAGGTTTGACGGCAGGAAGTACATTACGGTCGTGAAGATCGGGCTGAACGGTCAAGAATCGATTCGCAGGTTCGAAGTAAAAGATGAACTGGATGACAACATGAATCCCATCCAGTTCAAAGGCAGAGAAGCGATTAGATTTTAAGCCACAAGGTTTTCTTGCAATGTGGGCACAAAGGCAGCTTTTTACCATCCGTGTCGTGATAAATGGTCTGCTCACCATTTTTACACTGCGCACAGACATAAAAACCTGCCGGGGCTGGCTTATCGGATTCCCACATTAATTTACGCTTATCCACACATTCACCCCCTTTCAACCATGATTATATCAGTTGAACGGGTGACGAACAAGCAGGACGAGATATGAATTATGAACAGGAGGAACAGCAATGGCAAAAAAAGGATTGACGGACGAACAGGTTGAAGCCGAGATCGAGCGCTTGAAGCAATCGAGCGCGTACAAGCTGGCGAGAGCCGAACAGGCGTACAAGAACAAGCGCAGACAGACGATGTATTCCATGCGCTGGTTGGAAAAGCACGGTAAGAAGCTGATGGAAGCCGGATACACGCAGGAAGATTTTGTTGATCCGGAATAGGAGGTATACACATGAAACCCATGAACTGGATTATCTGTGGAATCTGCCTTATCACCTTCTGGATAACGATGATCTTTGCGATTCTGGAATTTGGATGGTCGGCGGGGGCGCTGATGCTGATGGGCGAATGCGCCGCGACGATTATGGCGATGATGCTGAGCGACGGGAGCGATGATCAACAATGACAAAGCAGGAACGGACGGATGATATGCTATCCCGATACGGCGAGGTATGCAGACGTTCCATCGCCGCGAAGATATTACACTGTTGCCCCGCGAAGGTCAATGCCATGCTGGAAGATGGGCGGTTGGCGTGGGCGTGCGGCGGTACGATGGTGGACGTGCGGAGCATCGCGGAATACATCTGCGAACCCCGCGCACAGGAAGAAAAGGCGCGCAAGCAGCGCATGGCGAGGAAGTACAGCAGCAATTGGGCTGTGTAAGTAGGAGGAAACAACATGGGCTACAAGGCGTTCAGCAAGGGGATGATCTGCCAAGGGAAGCAGTACGCTGAGAACACCGTATTCGAAGAAAGCGGTGCGGATTCATGCTGTGAAAAAGGTGTGATGCATTACTGCGAAACCCCGTTCGACTGTCTGGATTATTATCCAATTGTCGATGACAATGGCGATTTTACGGAATTTGCCGATGTCGAACCGCTGGATAAGGTGATTGTTCAAGACAATAAGCGCGCAACGAAGAAACTGAAGATTGGTGCGAAATTATCATTTAAGGACTTCATCAAGGCTGGAGTTAGTGTATTAATCGAGAACACGAAAGACGTTCCGAACGCGAAAAATTCCAGCGGTAACATGGCGAAGATCGGCTCCAGCGGTTACGGGGCGAAGATCGGCT